>Ga0302326_10027223_pt1 | contig 11532 bp, 11 predicted proteins | sample Palsa_T0_3_FD_202264 | JGI IMG/M metagenome (GOLD analysis project Ga0302326, IMG submission 202264) | Peat permafrost microbial communities from Stordalen Mire near Abisko, Sweden - Palsa_T0_3 | ecosystem: Environmental > Terrestrial > Soil > Palsa > Peat permafrost | place: Sweden: Abisko...
GGGCAGTTGCAGCGGCGATGGCATATGGACCTCCGCTGCCGATAGCTGCAATACCCGAGTCCGGCTCGATCACGTCGCCCTGGCCGCTGATGAGGAAGGTCTGGCCCTGGTCGGCGACCAGCAGCAGGGCTTCCAACGAGCGCAGCATCTTGTCGGTGCGCCAGTCCTTGGCGAGCTCGACGGCTGCGCGGCCCAGGTTGCCGTGGTACTGCTCCAGCTTCGACTCGAAACGGGCGAAGAGCGAGAACGCGTCGGCGGTGGAACCGGCAAAGCCAGCGAGGATCTTGTCCTGATACAGGCGGCGAATCTTGCGCGCCGTGTGCTTGATGACGCCTTCCCCGAGGGTGACCTGGCCGTCCCCGGCCATAACCACCTTTCCATCCCGGCGAATGCAAAGAACTGTAGTAGAGCGAATCAAACGCTTTCGTGTCATGGACTGGGTTGATTATAACAGCCTGAAAGGGAGCTCGGGGCGAGGTTGAGTGAGATTGACTAAGATTCTGCGCCGAAGGAAGGATCGTGCTTTCTGTTCCAAGGCGGAGACGGCAAAACGTGATTTTCCGATCGACTCAAGCTGGCCGATTACCTCTATGGGGCTAGACGGGCCACCACCTTGATAACTGTTCCCCGCCAAAAATGCTTGACGAAGTTCGGGAAATCTAAGAACATCCCGTGCGGGAGTTCTCACCTCGGGGGTCGGCCAATTTCCCGGAGGTAGGAGCAGTAGACGTAAGCGATATAAGCAGTCGAAGACCGTCTGGACTGGAAAGGATGGTTTGCTGAATGAGCGCCCAGGTTACCCTTCTGCTTCTTTGCGATCAGAGTGAGCCGTATTTTCTCTTCATTTCCGCTTTGAAATCCGCGGGCTTTCAGGTCCTGATTGCTCGCACCGCGGTGCGAGCGAAACGCTTTCTCTCAAACACGACCGTGGATGCCATCCTTATTCTTGATAGTGACTGCTGCTACGGGAACGCGATTGGCAAGCAACTAAAGCGAATGGCGCCGGGCACGCCGATCCTGTTGCGCAGCGAGAAAAATCGGGAGCGGCAGCCGGGGGTCGATTCGTTTTGGCAAGCCGATCTAGAGGATGAGGCGGTGGCGAACGCAGTTGCCGTGTTCTTTCAGCAATCGCTGGCGACGTCGCGACCCGCAGTCGTGGAACACCCGCCAGCAGGAAAAAAGGATGTGTCGTCGGCGGGAGCGGGGCAGCAGCCGGCATAAGACCGTGCCGTCGCTATCGGACCCGAATTTTCCTCCAACTCCACCCGGTACTCCGTTTCCCCGGCCAATTGGCTCGTGATAATAACTCATCAAGAGCGCTGTAGATACTATCGAGAACTATAGGGGTCCTTCGACTACGGCGGCCAAATAAAGGCCGCCTCCGCTCAGGATGACAGATCGTAGAGATCTGGCATCGGAGTGGCTGAGGCTGTACCTCTTGAAACGCAACGTGGGCCGACTTGTTCCGAAGATGCAAAACTGTAGCCGCCCAACGGCCTTCAAAGATTGACCTCAAGGCGAAGCTCTGCTAAAGGGCACGCGGGCGGTCGCCGATAGCTGCTGTATGAGGCATCTCCTCGACGTGGCCAAAGACTGGCTTTCCGACTTAGTGCTGAAGCACAGAATTTCGCAGCCGCTGGGCGAGCTGACGCGCGTGATGCAAGCCGTGGCGCAGCAGCAAGACTTAACTGCGCGGGTTGCCATCCCGGGCAGCGACCAGATGGCGCAGCTCGGCAACAGGTTCAACGCCATGCTGGCGGAGATGGAACGGCGCGAGAGCGACCTCCACCGGAACCAGCGCGGGATGGAGACAGCGCTGGCGCGGCAGAGGGAAATCAACCAGCAGTTGGCCAAAGCCAGAGAAGAAGCGGAGGCCGCCAATCGCATCAAGAGCGAGTTTCTGGCCAACATGAGCCACGAAATCCGCACTCCGATCAACGGAGTAATCGGCATGACGGAGCTGGCGCTGGAGACCAATCTGACGCCCGAGCAGCGCGAGTATCTTTCGACGGTGAAGCTGTCAGCCGATTCCCTGTTGTCGCTGATCAACGACATTCTGGATATATCGAAGATGGAAGTGGGACGGCTGGAGTTGGACTGCTTCGAGTTCAACGTTCATGAGGTGGTGGGGTCGATGCTGAAGGGCATCGCCATCCGGGCGCACCAGAAGGGGCTGGAGCTGGTGTACGACATTCGGCCATCGGTACCGGAAATTTTGCTGGGCGACGCGCACCGGCTGCGGCAAATCCTGCTGAACCTGGTGGCCAATGCCATTAAGTTCACCGAGCGCGGAGAGGTGTTGGTCACGTTTGAAAGCGCAGCCGAACGTGGGCCGAACATGGTCCACATGATGGTGCGCGACACCGGCATCGGTATTCCGCGCGGGAAGCAGGAGCTGATCTTCGAAGCGTTTGCACAAGCCGAGCCTTCGCACAGCCGGCGCTATGGCGGTACCGGGCTGGGACTGGCAATTACCTTGCGGCTGGTGCGGCTGATGGGCGGCGAGATCTGGGTGGAGAGCGAGCCCGACCAGGGCAGCGAATTCCATGTGATGTTGCCGCTTCCCGCCGGCACGCCCCACAGTCTGGCCGTTCCCGAATGCCTGAAGGGAGTGACAACGCTGATTGTGGACGACAACCTGACGCAGCGCAAGATCCTTGCCGCGATGATGGGCCAATGGGGAATGAAGCCGGACTCGGTGGGAACCGCGATGCAGGGCTTGTCGGCGATGGAAGCGGCGGTCAGCGGTAACAGCCCGTACCGGCTGGTGCTCATCGACGGCAATATGCCGGAGATGGATGGCTTCCAACTGGCGGAATGCATCAAACGCAATCCCAAGCTGTCGGGCGCGACCATACTGATGCTCAGCCCCGGTCTGCATTCGGATGACATCAGCCGCTGCAAGCAACTGGGCGTCTCGGCTTATCTCATCAAGCCAATCCGGCGGCTGGAACTGCTGAAGGTCGTGGTGCGAGTGCTGAACCAGAAGGGAATCTTTGCCGCGCCCGCGCAGGAACCGGTGCCGTGGGAAAAAGAGCGCCACAACCGCCTCCGCATTCTGGCGGCGGAAGACAACCGGGTCAATCAGCGCGTGCTGGCGCGGATGCTGGAGAAGGAGGGCCATCGGGTGACGCTGGTGGAAGACGGCGAGGCGGCTGTCTCCACCAGCGAGGACGCCGACTTCGACGTCATCCTGATGGACGTGCAGATGCCGGTGATGGACGGCCTGGAAGCGACGCGATGCATTCGCCAGCGGGAGCTGGAGACCGGCAAGCATGTGCCCATCATTGCCTTGACCGCTCATGCCATGAAGGGCGACCGCGAGCGCTGCCTGGAAGGCGGCATGGACGCTTATGTGGCCAAGCCGGTGCAAAAGCAGGAGCTGCTGCACATCATCTATCAATACAGCACGCCTCCGGTGTGCGACGGTTTGCGAGCGGCGGGGACGGGCGTGATCGCGGACACGGGAGTGCTGGACCTAGCGCGAGGTCTGGAGCGCAGCGGCGGCGATGAGCAACTCTTCGCCGAGTTGTGCGAGCTGTTCCTGCACGATTCGCATGTGCTGCCGCCGATTATGAAGCGGGCCATGGAGAAGGGCGACAACGAAGCGGCGGCCCGCGCGGCACACCGGCTGCGGACTTCAGCAGGCGCCATTTGCGGTACGCGGGCGTATTACGCCGCTCAGACGCTGGAAGAGGCAGCGCACGCCGGCGACAAAGACAAGATCGCAGCGGCTGCGGGGCTATTGCAGTCGGAACTCGGTGGCCTGCGCACAGCGGCCAAGAAATTTCTGACGGCAAAACAGTCCGGAACAGGCGCCGTCTGCAGAGTGCCGCTCAAAAGTACAGGGAGTGCCGCAATTGCAGCGGCGACGTCAGTCTAGAACCTGCCCGTATGGTTCATTTTGGATTCCCACAGGACTGCAGTGCTCATCAATTTGGCTGCGCACCGCCAGCAAAAGCCCGCTGGCCTCGCCGATTCACGTCGGCTAACTGTATAGCGAGTTTAGTAAGTTTATCCCGCTTCAGCATAAACTACGCTAAACTTCCTATACATGGATCCCAAGGTCAATCCATTCGCACCGGGGGCTGGGAGTCAGCCTCCGGAACTGGCTGGTCGCGATGGCATATTGTCCGCTGCTGGCGTTGCTCTGGCGCGCATCAAGAATCGGAAACCGTCGAAAAGCATGATTCTCGTGGGCCTACGCGGCGTAGGTAAAACCGTCTTGCTAAACAGGATATGGGAAGCAGCAAAGGACGACGGCTATAGGGCCGTTTTGACTGAGGCCCACGAGGAAAAGCGTCTATCCGAGTTGCTGATACCCCCATTGCGACAAATTCTTTTTTCTCTGGATGCAATGGAGAATGTCAGTGACAAAGTAAAGCGCGGTTTCCGGGTGCTAAGCAGCTTTGTTAGGGGGCTAAAGTTAAAGGTCTCCGACATCGAGATTTCTGTGGACCCGGAGCTTGGCAGTGCAGACAGCGGCGATTTGGAATCTGACCTTGGTGAATTATTCGTTGCAATCGGAGAGGCAGCGGCGGATCGGGATACTGCCGTGGCGATCTGCGTGGACGAGTTGCAGTACCTCGATGAGAAGGAACTAAGCGCATTGATAATGGCAATCCACCGCATCATCAGCGAAATCTTCCGCTGGTTCTCGTTGGTGCCGGACTGCCCCAGATTGTTGGCCTTACGGGAAAATCGAAGTCATACGCTGAGCGATTGTTTGACTTCCCGCCAGTAGGTCAACTAAACGACGCGGACTCGGCAAGCGCGCTGCAAAGCCCAGTGCGGAGCCATCAAGTTGAGTTCACGGAATCGGCGATAAGAGAGATCCTGCGCGAAACACAGGGCTACCCGTACTTCTTGCAGCAGTGGGGCCATGAGGCGTGGAACATCGCCTCGGCGTCGCCCATTACGCTAGAGACCATTAAGGACGCCAGCAAGCTCGCCATCGCGAATTTGGATCAGAGCTTCTTTCGTGTGCGCTTTGATCGGCTGACGCCACGAGAAAAAGAATACATGCGGGCACTCGCTGGCCTTGGCGAAGGTAACCAGCGATCGGGAGATATCGCAGCCGCCCTCCACGTGAAGCCGCAGTCGATAGCGCCGATTCGGTCAAGCATAATCCAGAAGGGCATGATCTATAGTCCAGCATACGGGGACACGGCATTCACCGTTCCCCTGTTCGGAGACTTCCTGATCCGGAACATGCCGCGTTGAGTCAATCCGCCTTGTGGAAGATTAAAGCGAACCACTAACAGGCCTACCTATTTCGTTGACTTTAGCTTTTGTTGGGCGCAGAATGCCAGCCAAGGTTCACCCGTGAGGAGGCCTGGCCATGAAGCTGCGCATTGCTTCGCTGTCGCTGCTCGCGTTGGGCCTGATGCTGGTGGCTGTTCCTGCCGCGGCACAGGATATCTATAACAACGGCCCGATCAACGGTAACACTGACGCGTGGCCCATCAACTTCGGGTTTATCACTAGCGACACCTTCAACGTAACCAACAGCGGCACCACCATCACTGGCGCAAACTTTGGCATATGGCTGTTTCCGGGCGACATCCTGAGCTCGGCTGAACTGTCGATCACCTCGCAGGAAAACGGCGGCACCAGCTACTTTAATCAGACCGTGAACTTCACCGCGGTCAGCTGCGCGACTAATCAGTTTGGAGATTTCAACATCTGCAACGAGAGCACCAGCTTCAATGGTCCGACTCTTAACAGCGGCACCTACTGGATAAACCTGCAAAATGCCAGCGTCCCCAGCGGTGACCCGGTTTTCTGGGATGAGAACTCCGGCGCAGGCTGCACTTCGCCGGGTTGCCCGTCGAGCGCTTCGGAGAGCGAGGTGGGCACGATTCCCTCGGAATCGTTCACGGTTCTGGGCACCCAGTCGAGCAGCACTACCACCAGCACGACCACGACCGGCACGGTTCCGGAGCCCAGCAGCATCCTGCTGTTCGGCTCGGGAATTCTCGGTCTGGCCAATGTAGTGCGCCGCAAGCTGTTCTGATCCCAGCTAACGGGAGGGTCTACCATGAAACTGCACCTTGCTTCGCTTTCACTTCTCGCACTGTGCCTTACGGTGGCAGCTGTTCCGGGCATAGCGCAGACTCTTTATAGCAACGGTCCGATCAACGGCTCAACCAACGCGTGGGACATCGTTAATGGCTTCATAGTCAGCGACAGTTTTACCCTTTCCGGCAGCTCAGACGCCACCGGATTCATGCTCGGCGTCTGGAATGAGTGCGAAGGTTGCGGCCAAATGACAAGCTTGGAATGGTCTATGACCTCTGGCCCAGACGGTGGGACTGTTTATGCCTCCGGTACAGCCACCACGAGCGGTGGTAGCGGCGGTTTACTGGCATCCCAATTTCTCTACACCAATCAGTTTGGCTACGGTATTGACGAGGTCACGGTGTCAGGTCTGAATGTGAACTTTGGCAGTGGTGGAACCTACTGGCTCAACTTGCAGAACGCTCAGGGTGGCGACGGCTATTTCTTTTGGGACCAGAATAGCGGCGTCGGCTGCGGCGGAGACAATGGCATGGGAGGTGGCTGCCCGTCGCTTGCTCAGGACAGCGGAGTAGGCACAATTCCCTCGGAATCCTTCACTATCCTTGGCACCCAGTCAAGTACTACCAGCACTAGCACTACGACAGGCACCGTTCCTGAGCCTAGCGGCATCATGCTGTTCGGCTCGGGCATTCTCGGGCTGGCTGGCATGTTGCGGCGGAAGCTGTTGTGACTTCAGCTAACGGGAGGACTTACCATGAAACTGCTCCCCGGTCCGCTACTGCTTGCATTGTGCCTGACATTAGCGGCTGTTCCGGCTGCGGCGCAGACGGTCTATGACAATGGTCCGATCAACGGTAACGTCAACGGGTGGACCATCAACTTCGGATTTAGTGTTAGCGACACCTTCAACGTGCCTTACAACAACACCACCATTACCGGCGCTGACTTTGGCATATGGCTGTTTCCGGGCGACACCCTGACGACGGCCGAACTGTCCATCACCTCGAACGAAAACGGCGGCACCAGCTACTTCGACCAGACGGTGAACTTCACCCAGGGCAGCTGCATTCCGAATCAGTTTGGATACAACGTTTGCCAGGAGAACACCATCTTCAATGGTCCAACGTTTAACATGGGCACCTACTGGTTGAACCTGCAGAACGCCAGCGTAGCCAATGGCGACCCAGTCTTCTGGGACATGAACTCCGGTCCGTCTTCGGCTTCGGCGAGCTCTGTGGGCACCATTTTTTCGGAATCGTTCACCGTGCTCGGCTCGGAGTCCTCGACCACGACCTCGACTACGACGACCGGCACAGTTCCGGAGCCCAGCGGCCTGGTGTTATTCGCTTCCGGCTTCTTTGGCGTGACTGCCATGCTGCGGCGGAAGTGGTTCTGACCTCGGGGCTGCACTCGGCAGGGACTGAAGGATCTTTTGGCCTGTCGAAGTGCTGCGAAACAGCATTGACTTTGGATTTTGTTGAGTGTCAAATGCCAGCCAAAGTTCACTTGAGAGGATGGCTTATCATGAAACTGCGTATCGCTTCGCTATCACTGCTCACATTGTGCCTGATACTGGCGGCTGTTCCGGCCGCGACACAGGATATCTACAACAACGGCCCCATCAACGGGAACACCGACGCCTGGACGATTAACTTCGGATTCATTGTCAGCGACACCTTCACCATATCCGGCGGCAACACTACCGTAACCGGCGTTTCCTTCGGAGCGTGGCTGTTCCCGGGCGACACCCTCACCTCGGCCGAGGTAGTGATGACCTCAATGGAGAACGGGGGCACCACCTACTTCGATCAGGTTGTGCCTTTCACCGGATCGGGCTGCACGATGAACCAATACGGGTATAACGTCTGCGACGAGACCGGCACTTTCCACGGTCCCACGCTACCCAATGGCACTTACTGGTTGAACCTGGAGAATGCCACCGTTCCCAGTGGCGATCCGGTGTATTGGGATGAGAACTCCGGTGTAGGCTGTACTTCGCCGGGCTGCCCGTCGATGCCCTCTGAAAACTCGGTAGGCACAATCGAGTCAGAGTCCTTCACGATGCTGGGCACCACGAGCAGCACTACCACCAGCACCACCACGACCGGCACGGTTCCGGAGCCCAGCAGCATCATGCTGTTCGGCTCGGGCATTCTCGGTCTGGCTGGCATGCTGCGGCGGAAGCTGTTGTGATTTCGTTGGATAAAAGGCAGCAGTGCGTGGCGCCTCCCGCCACGAATTATCGAGCGATTCTGGAGTGAGCGTAAACGTCAGGCCACGACGGAGTGCTCCCTGCCGAAGAATGGGAATGGCGCGCCGCTGCCGACGCTGGGAGCCAGATCTGCGTCCGGTGCGGCATCGCAGTCGGAGCGCTCAACGCCAGGCGCGTGAAGACGGCGGGCCTGGTGGATCGGACTTGTAAGGCTTTGGTGCAGGCGCTGCTACTAAGAACTCTAATCCCCGTCCGAGGTAGCTTTTGTGAATCGCGTTGGCCCAACCCGAGGGACATCATTCGGCTCGTTCTTCTTATATAAGAGGAGCACCGCCATATTGTGCTCCTCAAACTTCTTGGGCCGTGGGTGCTGATTCAGATATAGGTTTGCGAGAACGTCCCAATGGTCCGCGAGATATTCGCTTGCCACGACAGTTCCCGTCGCCGTATGTCCGGCGCATATTATGCATGGTGCGGGCGGCTGCTCTTTGCAGTTTAGGACCCTGGCGATTAATGCGTAGTCGTCACCATCATTCGGTTGAAATTCCTTGTAGGGAGCGGCGTCATTCTCCTTCCAACCCACATAGTCTGACGGATACTGTGTTTTGGTATAACCTATCTCGAAAAGACCTTTGGAGAGATCTGCCAGACGAGAGGTCACATTATTGTACCCAAGGCCAATAGAAAGGCATCCCTTCGGCAGCCGTGTCCTAACATGATCGCTATATTCATCTACAATCACGTGGAGCTTTCCCCCGAACTTCCGGAATTCCACATCGATTCTAATGACCGCGTCGAGATCTTCAAAGGCAATAATGTGTTTGATGCCCTTGGGCCATGTGCCTATCGCATTCCTGGGCGGGTGGGGGATCCTAACATTGTTGAGTCCAGCGTCAGTTTTGGGCTGGTCCGCTTTGTCCTTCTCCTCAAGCCACTCGGCAGTCTCCGCTTCCAAGAAAACCGCCAGATAGCCATCCGTGGAGAGCGCGGCTGTGCCGAAGAAGTCCTTGAAGAGGGACAAGTCAGCCCTGTATATTTCACCGACTTTGAAAATAATTTCAACCGCACTCAAAACAACCAACGATCCCCCGATACTGATCAGAATTGCCGGCACCTGAGGACTCCCTAACATCAGAATTAGTAGAGCTCTCAAACCGCGATTGTGGACGGGATCTATAGGAGCGGTTTTGGCGGCAGCAGCAGTTGTAGGGGCGGCCGTGAAAGCAGCCGCGAGCACCCCTAGGATGAGGAACAAAATACCGAAGCCAAACAGTGCAAGGTAAGCGCGACCCTTCGGAGTACTAAAGTATTCTCGAAGATTTCTTCCCATGCTCGGCGAGGATATCACATCGATTCAGATGGGTTAAAGAAGATCTCTAGAGCGGGTCGCCCAACTTCCTCGCCGCGCCGCGGCTAGTCTCCGCGGCGTCACTCCGGTTTGCGTCCCCAGTTGGCAGTGAAGGTAATGACGCTGGTCCAGTAATGCGGGTCGCGGTAGTGGTTGTCGGTCTGCGCCAGGGTTTCCTCCGTGATGTGCCTCGACTGGAGCAGTGCTGGGCGCAGTTCCTGAAATGTCTCGATCCAATAGCTGGCCCAGGGCGAGCCGCCGTTGAAAAGCGGCGTGTGTCCTTCGCCCGCCGCCTCCTGCAAGCCGAGAGAATCCAGCGACGCGGCGATTTTTCGTCCGATGGAGTAGTCGATGCCCACCCCGGCCGACCACTGTAACCATCCCTGCCAAAAAGTCCGCAGCGGCTCCGGTTCGGCAACGGTGGCGGGAAGCATGTCGGGTTCGATGGAAAGCAGTACGCCGCCGGCTTCAGCGCGGCCAGCACCCGCCGCAAGGCTTGTTGCGGATGGGAGATATGATGAAGCATGGCGCGCGCGACAACGAAATCGTACGTGCCCTCTTCGATAGCGTCGTGCAGGACGTCAAGCCGGCGAACTTCGAGACACGGGAGCTGGAGGCCGGCAACGTAGGTGATGTCGAGATCGCTGATGACCACGTGGCCGGTGGGGGCGACACGCGTGGCCAGCCACGGCGCGATGGATCCGTTGCCGCAACCGACTTCCAGACAGCGCCAGCCGGGCCGCAGGCCGAGCCGCTCGATGTGGGCGCGCTCCAGGGGGTCGAGCAGCTCAGACATCAGGGCCAGCCGCTGCCGTTCGCCGGCGAGGTTGTGAGGCAAAATATATCCGGACACTGGCTTGCTCCCGGTTAGAGTTGAAGTGCGTCCGTACTATACGCGATCGTCGATCGCGAGAGAGCGTCCGAATTGGGTTCACAGCGAAAATCCTTCTGGCTGTTGTTCACGCTGTTAAGCTTGGGAGCGTTCTTCCTGCCGTTGTGGTGGGGAGTGGGCGAGACGTTTGCCGCGCTGGTGGTGAGCTGGTGGGTGATTTATCGTAGCGGGATTTATTAGCATCGCCGTTGCCCACCCTCTCGCCAACAGAGGGCGAGAAGGGTGGGGCACCCGTTTTGATTACGACTGCATGCTGCCAGGTCTCAGTGTTGAAACACCAGCATTTTGGCATCTGTCTTGGGCAGCATGACCACGAACTTCGTGGGCGAGATCACGTAGACGATTGCTGGCGCCTGATCTCCCTGGGCCTCGGCCGTGCCTCTGCCGTCGGCGGCGATGCTGTAGTTGACGATCGTACCGAACGACTGGTCCAGCCCACCCGAGCCGCTGGAATCATTGTTGAGGGTAAGCGTACCGAGGCCGTCTGCCGGTCCCACGTCTAGTTCATTGTTGGCATTCAAGTAGTTAAGCGGAGCCAGCGAACCACCGGCATAGGTTCCGGCCAGAGAAGCATTGGAGAATGGTCCGCCGGTTTGCGGCTCCATAATGCCAAAGATGGAATTGGAGCCGGTGCCCACAAACATGGCTTTGTTCTGGCTGACCAGGAAACCGGCGGGAGCGCTAGAGCCGCTGTTGGCCCAGGCTCCATTGGAAGCTATCGTGTAGGTTAGGGGTTGCGGGACGTGCGTTGTGAAGGTACCGGCGAGGTCTTCGTCGCCGGCGACACCGGTGCAGTTGCCCCGCCCGTCGCAGCTAAGAATTAAGACGCCCGATTGATCGAGGCCGTCACCGCTATGGATGTCCTGATAATAGAGGACACTTAATCCATTCAGCGAGCCATTGTTGAAGGTCCCGCTTTGCTGGAGCACCTGACCGACCAGCAGCGGCGCGTTGGTGATCGGGTCAATTTGCTCCATCACAAGTTCGCCGACGGAGACCACGTAGAGGGCTTCATGACTGGTGCCATTGTTGCTTTGTATTGTGGCTTCGCCGCGCCCC
>Ga0302326_10027226_pt1 | contig 11532 bp, 8 predicted proteins | sample Palsa_T0_3_FD_202264 | JGI IMG/M metagenome (GOLD analysis project Ga0302326, IMG submission 202264) | Peat permafrost microbial communities from Stordalen Mire near Abisko, Sweden - Palsa_T0_3 | ecosystem: Environmental > Terrestrial > Soil > Palsa > Peat permafrost | place: Sweden: Abisko...
ACTTAGGAGGGCGAGTTTGCATCAAATAGCTCAAGGTCCTCTATTGAGGGTCGAAGGGTTAAGTAAAAGGTTTCGCTCAGGCGAAGCCGAGCTCGTGCTCTTTGAGAATCTGTCTTTCCAGGTCAATAAAGGGACGATGCTCGCCATCGTAGGGCAATCGGGTGCTGGAAAGAGCACCTTGTTGCACATCATGGCCGCTCTTGATCGTCCCTCTGCGGGTGCCGTATACTGCGCGAATTCCCAAGTGAGTGCGCTTTCCGAGGACGCCGCCGCCGAATTTCGTAACCGCGAGATCGGCTACGTCTGGCAGTTCCACTACCTGCTCCCCGAATTCACCGCTTTGGAGAATGTCGCCATGCCCCTTTTGACGCGTGGGCAAGCGCTATCTACAGCAGAACAGGAAGCTTCGCGCTGGTTGCGCGAGGTCGGCCTGGAAGCACGCGGCCATCACCGCTCGGGCGAACTGTCCGGCGGCGAGCAGCAACGGCTGGCTTTGGCGCGGGCCCTCATCACCCAGCCGCAAGTACTGCTGGCTGATGAACCTACCGGCGATCTCGACGGGCGCACCGGTGAACTGGTTTTTGAACTGGTAGCAAGATTGCATAGGGAGCACGGGTTGACCTCCCTCATCGCTACCCACAACCTGGCATTTGCACGACGGTGCCATCGCGTTTTACGGTTGGTTCAGGGCAAAATGGAAGAGGTGGAGCCCGCCTCCCTTCCAGCGTGAGCAAAGACAGACTGGGCTGGTAAAGTTGTTATTTAACAGGCGGTTACTAGAAGGCGGATATCGATCAGAACATTGACCGATATAACCGCATATTTATTAAAGTGGTAGGGTAGTGGGTTTAGGCGGAGCGCGGGGTGTTCCGCAGGAACTCGGGGGGAATCGGTATGTTCGAACGGTACACGGAAAAAGCCAGGCGCGTTATCTTCTTTGCGCGGTACGAGGCCAGCCAGTTCGGCTCTCCTTATATAGAGACCGAGCACCTGCTGCTCGGACTGTTGCGCGAAGACAAGGCCCTGACCAACCGTTTCCTGCGATCTCATGCATCGGTGGAGTCGATCCGTAAACAGATCGAAGGCCACACCACGATCCGCGAAAAAGTTTCCACTTCGGTCGATCTTCCCCTGAGCAACGAATGCAAGCGCGTGCTGGCGTATGCAGCCGAAGAGGCGGAACGGCTTTCCCATAAACATATTGGAACCGAGCACCTGATGCTCGGATTGTTGCGCGAAGAAAAGTGTTTTGCCGCTGAAATCTTGCACGAACGTGGATTGCGTCTTTCGACCATCCGCGAAGATCTGGCGCGCACCAGCCAGGAAAAAGCCACGCCGCAACGCGGTCAACGCGAGTCTTCTCTATTGAGCGAGTTTTCCCGCGATCTCACCCAGTCTGCCATGGATAACCAGCTCGATCCGCTGGTCGGCCGCGACGGCGAAGTAGAACGCGTAGTACAGATTCTCTGCCGCCGCACGAAAAATAATCCTGTGCTCATCGGAGAGCCCGGCGTCGGCAAGACTGCCATCGTAGAAGGCTTGGCGCAGCGCATCGCCGACGGCGAAGTTCCTTCCTTCCTCGCCGATAAACGCATTCTCGCGCTCGATCTTTCTCTGATCGTAGCCGGCACCAAATATCGCGGGCAGTTTGAAGAGCGCCTCAAGACCATCATGAAAGAGCTGATGGAGTCACAGAATTCCATCATCTTCATCGACGAGCTGCACACCCTCGTCGGCGCCGGATCGGCCGAAGGTTCGCTCGACGCCGCCAACATCTTGAAGCCGGCCCTGTCGCGCGGCGAAATTCAATGCATCGGCGCAACCACGCCCGCGGAATACCGCAAGTCGATCGAGAAAGACCGCTCACTCGAACGCCGCTTCCAGGCCGTGAAAGTTCCGCCACCCAACGAAGTCGACGCCGTAAAAATTCTCTTCGGCATAAAAGAACGCTACGAAAAATTCCACGCCGTCACCTACACCGACGAAGCCATCAATTTCTCGGTGTCGCATTCGAGTCGCTATATTCCCGACCGTTTTCTGCCGGACAAAGCCATCGACCTGATCGACGAAGCGGGCGCGCGCGTGAAATTGCGCCAGACCACGCTGCCCGAAGAGCTGACCGAAGTCCAGAAACGCATCAAGTTCATCGTCCACAGAATGGAGAATGCCATCGCGAACCACGAGTTCGAGAAGGCGCGCTTCTATTCGGACGAAGAACGCAAGGAGCGCGAGAACCTGCGCGCCCTTCGCGAAAAATACCACCTCGATGAATCCTCCACCGGCGTAGTCGGTCGGGAGGACATCGAGGACGTGGTAAGCCGCTGGACGGGCGTTCCCATCACCTCGATCAAGGAAGAAGAAACCCAGAAGCTGCTGCGCATCGAAGAAGAGTTGCACAAGCGCATCATCTCGCAGGAAAAAGCCATCAGCGCTCTGGCTCGAGCCATCCGCCGCTCCCGTGCGGGGTTGAAGAGTCCGAACCGCCCGATCGGCTCGTTCCTCTTCCTCGGACCGACCGGCGTTGGCAAAACCGAAGTCGCCCGCACCCTGGCGCACTTCATGTTTGGCAGCGACAAAGCTCTAGTCCGTTTCGATATGTCGGAGTTCATGGAGAAGCACTCCGTTTCGAAACTGATCGGCTCGCCTCCAGGATACGTAGGCTACGAAGAGGGTGGACAGCTGACCGAGCGCGTAAAACGCGCCCCCTATTCCGTCGTGCTGCTAGACGAAATCGAGAAGGCGCACCCCGATGTCTTCAACATCTTGCTGCAGGTTTTTGAAGACGGCCAGCTGACCGATGGCTTAGGCAACACCGTCGACTTCAAGAACACCATCATCATCATGACGTCGAACATCGGCGCCCGTCACCTCATGAAGCGCGAGGGCCTCGGCTTCCAGTCGTCGAAAGACGAAATGGTTTCCGAGAAGGTCGAGGATCTCGTCAAGAGCGAGGTCAAGCGTACCTTCAATCCCGAATTCCTGAACCGCGTGGATGAAATCATCCTGTTCATGGCGCTCAGCGAATCGGATCTGATCCAGATTCTCGAACTGATGGTCAACCAGCTGAACCAGAATCTCGCCCAGCGCTCGATCACAGTAAGCGTGGCCGACGAAGCGAAGAAGTGGATTCTGAACCAGACGCTAACCGACCGCAGCTACGGAGCAAGACCACTGCGCCGCGCCCTGCAGAAGTACATAGAAGACCCGCTCTCGGAGGCCCTGATCCAAGGCACGATCACCACAAGGCCGGCGTTCATAGAGGTCTTCCTGGAGTCCAACAAGCTGTACTACCGTCCAGTAGACGCAGAAAAAACCGAAGGCGTCCTACTCTACGAAAGCTAAGCAAGTGTTCGTGTAGGGCGGACACTCCTGTCCGCCTATATATAGCGAGGCAAATTTCAAGCCGCCAGCGAAAGCCGGCGGCTTTTGTTTTTGCATTTGATTGTGTAGGGACGGCCGCCCTCGGCCGTCCAAGCCGAGCGCAGCTCGGCAGCCCCTTCAGCAGCCAGCATCGGGCTGCCGAATCCAGCCCGAAATAGCAAAACAGGAAAGCCCGGCACACGAGTGCCGGGAAGATCAGATCCGGGCAATTCGAATTCCGTCAGAGACGCTGCCCGCGCTGTGACATCGGTCAATGAGTGCTATCGCGATTTACCGCGAGCTATCACAGAATAGGGGCATACGGTTTGAGTCACATGAGCAAGCTAAAGACACCAGGGGAAAAGAATCACGTCAGCCTTGTGAAGGACCGCCGAAGTGTCTATGGCGAGTCTCCTACTTCAAGCCGGAAGAATATTAGTCGTGGCAAGCAGCGCGGCCACATGGAGGTGCGGCGAGCCGCGAATGAAGAACTGCGCTCACTGAAAGGCGCGAGTACCGAAGTCGATGCGGACGCGACGGAGGCTCAGGCAAAAAACCGCATATTGGCACTCTCTCGGTCTGCCTTCAAAAAGGTTCCCGACGCTCCATTGGGTGAAGTTCTCAATCGCAAGCTGAAACGTCGTGCCGCCGGTGCGACTGGTCGAAAATCGCGATAGCTGTTGTAAGCAGATAGCACTCAGAACCGCAGTCTCTGGATCTGACCACTGAATTCGAGATGGGATGCCCCACACATTCGCGCTCTGCGCGAATGTATGCATTCATCGACCAGCTCGCTAATCGCCCGCCGCAACCTCTTTCCGCCGAGGCCGCCCACCCTTCAGCCCATTCGCCCGAGCCGCAGCCGTCTTGGCCTTGCTGCGTGACTTCCCGCCCACTTCGCCCATCCGAGCCGCCATCCATTTCCTCGAACCCAGAAATCCTTCCAGCAACGCAGGCACATAAAAGTCCGCATCCAGCCGCGGAAAATAAATGCCGAAACCCGACGGGCTCAGCTCAATCTCCGCCAGGTCCGCAGCGTTCGCGTGCTCCAATCCCTGCGCGTCCTCCGCCCGGAAGCTCACTGCGATCTTGGAGCTAAGCTCAACCACAACCCGACCGCTCGCGCGATCGTAATGCGCGGAGACCGCCCGTGGAAAAGCCTTCTGCAACTCCCGCGCTCGCCCGTTCGCAAGCTCAAAGTTGTCACGCCCTGCCATGAATTCCCTCCCATGCTCTGCAAAGCTTTCCCAAATTCACGTTCAACTCTTGCTCAATGCGCCCGAGTTCCCGCTCGGAAAATCCGTAGTTCTCCCGGATCCCTACCGGCCCGCGCGGACAGTTCAGATCAAAAACCGCCTCGTGCCCCTTACCGATCACGTGGACGTGTGGCGGACGGTGATCGTTCGGATAAACCACCACCCGCATCCCGCCAAATCTCAGAACCGACGGCACAAAAACATCGTATCATATTTCCTAAGCGCTTGGGTTATTCCGGAAATCGGCTTTTGATCACAATTACCCTGTGTCCACGGTCACAGACGCCCCGATCCGTCCCATGCAACAATCATCGCACTGCTGGCAGTGCCAGCCGCTTTCATGGATCTTTGACAAACGATAAGTCCTTATTCCAGCATATTTTACCTTTAACCCCCGCCGAATCAATATTTTAGAGCACGAACAGCACGTAACTCCATGATTCCACTAGGCACCGGGGGGAGGGGTCCCCCCTCAAATAGTCGGACGCCACCAGGAAATTCTGAATGAACCTTGAGCCCTCCGTGCAGATTTTTCGCTCGGCCGCACCGCCCAAGGACGGTGACTCCACTCGCTGCAAGAAAGACACACTTTGATTCTTATTGATCGATTGACCGCAACTGTCAACTTATGTTTAACTCCCTCAATCGGGGCTGGCTCAACGCGGTAGTTTGGGAATACGTATTAAAAATTCCAGGGCGTGAGACCGAGGTGCGTCATGAAGTCCAGCTCCTATGCAGTCCTTGCGGTATCCCTTCTAACCTTAAGCCTGACCCTGAGTGCCAGTGCGCGGGAGACCGTCCTGCCCGCCGGTACGCTTCTGCAATGCACCATGAATGAACCGAACTTTTCTTCCGCCACCGTGGCCGTCGGCGATCCCGTGCTCTGTCATCTGCGTTCGGTGACGGAATTCGGCCAGCAGACCTTTCCCCGCGGCAGCTATCTTGTCGGACATCTCGAGTCCGCGAAAGACCCGGGCCATTTCTGGGGCAAGGGCGACCTGAAGCTCGTGTTCGATCGCATCGGACTGCCGAACGGCGACCTGCCGCTCGACGCGAAGGTGATCGCAACCCGCGGCTATAAGGTCGACAAAGAAGGCGACATCCGGGGCAAAGGCCACGCCACGCGCGACATCGTCGAATGGATGATTCCACCGCTCTGGCCGTGGAAGATCATCATGTTGCCCGCACGCGGTCCGCGTCCCACGCTCAAGGGCGAGAGCATGCTGGAACTGCGCCTGATGGATGACGTGCAGATCCCGCAGGTCTCCGCCACCAACGGGCCTGACTGGCACTTCTTTGGGCGTCCCCGGATGGAGAATGACTCGTACTATCAGGGCTCCTACGAGGGCGCCAGCACCGGAGCGCAATATAACGACAACGGCGTTCCTCAACTGACCGTGCGCAGCGTGAGCGTGACCGCCAGTGAGCAAACGACTCCGCAAGTCTCCTATGCCAGCTACATCACCAAGGATTCCGTGGGCGGCGGTTCGGCGACCGCGGCGGGAGTGCCGGTATTTGTGCTGAAAACAGGCATGATTCTGGCGGTGGGCAATTACACCTATCAGGAAGGTCGAATCAGCTACGAACTGGCCAGCGGTGGAAACGGCGTAATCAGCACCGACGAAGTCGACTGGACCACAACCACTCGCGTGAACAGCCAACGCGGCGTGCGGGTAACGCTGCGCGGTGGACACCCGAACCAGCCGGCGTCAGGATTCTAGACAGCCGTCAATTCAGCCGTCAGCAAGAGCTGGCGGCTGTTTTGTTTTTGTAAGTGTGGTGACGGGCGTCCCGCCCGTCAAGCCGAGCGCAGCTCGGCAGGGTTTCAGCCGTGATCGAATTCCCTGCAACCGGCAACCGAGATACACCATCCATTAAGAGCGCAGCACACAGCCGCCCCGAGGCTTCCATGTCCAAAGTCAACATTGCCGAGAAATTCGCCAACATCACCGAGTTTTACAAGCCTCGCATCGCCGCCGAACTCAACGGACAATACATCAAGTTCGTCAAGTTCGACAGCGAGTTCGTATTTCACCATCACGACAACGAGGACGAGATGTTCCTGGTGGTCAAAGGCCGTTTCCGCATGGAGTTTCGCGACCGCCATGAATGGATCGAAGAGGGCGAGTTCATCGTGGTGCCGCGTGGAGTCGATCACCGTCCAGTGGCAGAGGAAGAATGCTGGGTCTTGCTGTTTGAACCGGCGACCACCCTGAACACCGGTAACGTCGAGAATGACCGAACGGTGTATGAACTGGACCGGGTCTGAGGTTAGAATAAATCAGCGAAGCTCCACCGCTAACGCGGCGTGTGGAGCGGACACTCTTGTCCGCTGCCGTTGCTCTTGCATTTGGGTTAACGGCAACGACAATTGCGAAACCTGACCTCATGGAAATCACCGTTTACTCTACCCCTTGGTGCCCGGATTGCCGCGAGGCGAAGCGCTTCCTGGACCAGCACAAGCTGCCCTACACCGACATCAACATCGAAACCACTCCCGGAGCTGCCGAAGAAGTCGTCAAACGGACCGGCAAGCGTGCCATCCCGCAGTTTGTGATCGATGGCGAGTGGGTGCAGCCCTACACTCCGGGCGAGGGCTTCCACTATGAGGAAATGGCCAAACGCCTCGGAGTTGGGTAGAGACGGGGCTTAGGCCGTCTCCACAAGGGCTTGCTTCAGTTACTTTTGGTCGTCTTGCTCTCGACTTCAGTACCCTACTCTCCCCAGCCTGTATGCCTCAGGATAGAGTTTGCTACCCGGGAACCTCCCTCCTCGCCGGGCCTGACGGCTCATGTCCAATTCCGATCGCGGAGAAGGCGAAGTGGTCGATACCTGGCAGCGGTTTGTCCAGGCACTGCTCGGCGTGCTGGCGCTGGTCGGTGCCGGTCTGATGGCGCACTATTATTCTCCTCCTGAAAATGCTGCGCTGGAGCAGCAGGTGCACCAGCTGACGCGCCAGATGGCGGATCTGGAACGCCAGCAATCATTTTCGCCTTCGGCAGTGGACGATGCGCGGGAGTCGGTGGCTTACATTTACGGGATCTATCACGTTTCCGGCCATGGTCAGGGTTTTCGCGCTCGCGTAGCCGGGACTGGCTTCGTAGTTGCGCCGGGCCTGCTGGCCACCAATCGCCATGTGGCCGAGCCCTGGTACGGCGACCGCGAAGTCGCCGTGGCATTGCGACGTGGCGGAACCCCGGTGCTGGAGAAGTTGGTGGCCTATTTCCCCGGCTCGCCGCTTCCAGTAAATCTGGAGACGGCCGTGCTGGCCGAACGTGGAGATCTGGCCCTTCTGCGCCTCGAGACAACCGCCTTCACCAGGAAATTGCACCCACTGACTCTGTGCAAGTTGCCGCCGCATGTGGGTGAATCGGTGAGCGTACTGGCTTATCCCATGGGAGTGACGGGCATGGTGGCCAAGTCGCCAGCGATCGTATATGAACGGCTCTCATCGCATTCGGATGATGCCGACACGGCGGGCGAACTGGCGGCGTTGTCGCTGATCCGGCCGTCCGCGACCTTCGGGCACATCGGCGACGTAACTGGCGACAAGCTCATCTACGACGCGCCCACGGCTCGTGGAGGCAGCGGCGGACCGGTTCTGAACTTGCGCGGCGAAGTAGTCGGCATCAACTCCGCCTACATCGACGGATTCTCGGGCGGGACGCTTGGGATCACCGCCGGCGAGTTACTACCGCTCCTGGAAACCGCAAGACGGGCGGCTGTGGAAACGACTACTGGAGTCCGCTGAAGTTAGCGCCAACAACCTGGTTCCGATAGACTCGTTCCAAGAGATGTGATCATGACAAAAATTTGTCTGTTTATGATTGCTTTGCTGAGTCTGGCGTTGGCCAGTGGTTGCGCCACAGGCGGCAACGGCGACGGTAGCGGAATTACCATTAGCGTCAGTGACGGTAACCTTTCTGAGATTTACCCGTCCCAGCCTCCTGTCACGTTTACGGCCGTAGTGAGCGGTACAACCAATACCGCCGTCACCTGGAGCCTGAGCGGCACGGCTTGCACGGGCAATCCCAATCCGTGCGGAACGATCAACGCGACCAGCGGCAGCTACCAGGCTCCGGCAACCGCGCCGAGCCCATCTCTGGTGACGATCACGGCGACGTCGCAGGCCAACAACACCGCAACCGGCACTCTGATCATAAATGTGTCTCTCTCCGCAGTAGTGACCCCGACGACGGTGACCGTGGGCGCGGGTCTGCAGCAGCAGTTTACTGCGGTTGCGGTGCCGGACGACGCGCCACAGACGTTCACCTGGAGCCTGAGCGGCACGGCATGCGCGGGCAGTCCAAATCCGTGCGGGACGATCAATGCGAGCACTGGCGTCTACCAGGCGCCGGCGACTGTGCCGAGTCCGGCGCAGGTGACAATCACGGCGACTTCGTCCGTTTCGCAGGCTACCGCGGGCACGTCGAAGGTTACGGTTGCGCCTTCACGCCTGGTTCCTGGCCCGTTCGCATTCCGGTTTTCAGGATACGAGAGCGGCAGCCCGGTCGCCGTGGCGGGAAGCATCACGGTGGCTGGGAATGGCTCGATGACCGGAGTCGAAGAAGTGCTGCCGGCTACCGGAACGCCGCAGTCGTACACCATAACCTCCGGTTCGTACAGTCCGATTTCCAGCAATAACAACCTCGGGACCCTTACGCTGAACTTAAGCGGAGGCGCGATCAATCAATACACGGCGGTTCTCACTTCGGCCGGCATTTTTCGGATGATCGAGTCCGACCTCACAGGCCGAACCGCCTCCGGCGTTATGCAAAGATCGGCGCCGGCAAATTTTAACGCCAGCCCCAGCGCGCAGACCTTCGCATTCGGATTCACGGGTCTGGACTCGACCGCCAATCGGGTTGGGTATGTCGGCATACTGCCGATGGACGGAAACGGCAACATCAAGAATGGAATGGTCGACAGCAACGATAACGGAACGGCGAATAGTTACAGCAGCGTTGCCGGCACCTACACGATGGTCGGTGGAGTGTGGACCATGAGTCTCACACTGGGCAGCCAGACTCTGGATTTCGATTTCTATGTCGCGTCCGGGCAAACCGCGAACGCCACCAATCCGCTTACGCTCTACACCATCTCCACGGATCCAGTCGATGCCACGCATCCCGCGCTTTCCGGGTCCATGGTCTATCAGTTTCCGATGACTTCCGGGTATAACAACGCAGCGTTCAATGGCACGTCGGTTTCAGCGCTGACGGGGACGAATGCGAATGTCTCCCTGACACTCGGCACAACCGACGGCACCTCCGGCGGATCGGGCGGCTCGGGCGGCTTCACGGGCGGCTTCGATCAGAACGATAACGGAATGACGATTCTATCGGTGCCGTCGTCGCCAGGATTTACCTACACCTACGTGGCCTCCAGCGGCAACATCGGACGCTACATCTTCCAGTTGCTGGGCAATCCAACGGCGAGCCCCGCAGTAGCGCCGCTTCCGTTCGTCTTGTACGCCAGCGGAGCGAATCGTGGATTTCTGCTCGACCAGTCGAGCGCGGCGGTGATGACGGGAACCATGAACCCGCAGCCTACGGTGAGCGGCTTTATCTATGCTCCATCGGAGCTGCCGGGTACCTATGCGGCGGCGACGGTCGGCAACAGCGATCCGGGCCTGGCGCTGACAGTTGACAACCTTCTACTCACTTCGCCCGGAGGAGTCACCTACAACGTTGCCGGCACCCAGAATCCCGGCAGCGTGCCGTTGACTGGCAGCTACACGCTCACGGACACAGGCGTGGGCACAATTACGCTAACCGCTCCTTCCGCTGCGACCTACGCGATTTACGCCATTGACGCGACCACGGTCTCCAACCCGGCTGATTCCTCGCTTCCGAATTTTGCGGTCACGGATTTCATGATGATCGGCACTTGTGCTCCCCAACCTTGCAGCGGGACGCCAAGTTCCGTCATTTTCGCGCAGCAGTAGGAGAAGCCCTATTTCTCGCGAATCACGGATTTCGCGGTGGCAAGATTATCAAACCGGTCGTAGACGCGAACCACGACGACATGGTCATGCCCAGTGCTGTCGGCCATCGGAACCGGCGCAGTTTCTGCCTGCTGAACATGTACGTGAAAGTCGTAGTCTTCCGTTTTCGAATCTGACAACTGGCCGATCGGTTCGACGAACTGCCAGTCGCCGCCATCGAGCGAGTACTCCGCCCGTTTGATTGCCGAAAACGAATCGCTGGCCCGGAAGCGGACGTGAATCTGTTTTCCGTCGAGCGTCGCAGTCAGTTTGTCGATCACAGGAGCCGTGGCGTCGACCTCAAAGCGTGAGCTGACACGCTCGGCGAAGAGCGCTTCCCCGGGCGAATGCGAAGGCGCATCGGAGGCGATGACCTTCACCGTGTATCCGCCGTCAGGTAAGAGGCTGGCGTCGAAAGAATAATAGCGGTCGGAGAGATTGCTCTTGAGCAGCAGCCAGCGTGACTCGCCGTCGCCGCGGTAGTACAGGGTGTAGACGAGCTGGTCGTCGTTGTCGTCATGCGCCTGCCAGCGGACGGCGATCGAATCGCGGTCACGCACAGGGGGCGGCGGAGGATCGAAGCGCGCCTGCCCGATAGCGGACGGCTCGCCGCCGGTCACATGCGGAATCGCCTGATAGTGGTATCCGGGCTGCACCGTGATTTCGTCAATCTCGGGCGCAACGTTCTTGGGCAGGTAATTGAGCCAGACGTCGTCCACCCGCGGAGCGGGATTACCGGCATGGAGCACAGACTTCCACTGCACGAAGCGTGCCGGTGGAACTTTAAGTTCAGAACCGGCGGCGAGATCGACGCGCGTCCACGGACTCCAGTTGCGGTCGGGGTTGTCGACATTGCCGCTGCGCGCATAAAGCTCGACATTGCCGAAGCTGCGCATGGTGGCGCGTCCCCAAAGAGAAAATCCGTGGGCA
>Ga0302326_10027227_pt1 | contig 11532 bp, 8 predicted proteins | sample Palsa_T0_3_FD_202264 | JGI IMG/M metagenome (GOLD analysis project Ga0302326, IMG submission 202264) | Peat permafrost microbial communities from Stordalen Mire near Abisko, Sweden - Palsa_T0_3 | ecosystem: Environmental > Terrestrial > Soil > Palsa > Peat permafrost | place: Sweden: Abisko...
TTCCGGCAAGGTTACGCTCAAGTCGACATTCGACGCGCGCATGCCGCTGCGATTCGGCAAATTCGACATCCACGATTTCCACGCCCAAAACCGCGTGCTGACGGTGCCGGAAATCTTCACCTATTCCTCAAATATCGGGGCGGCGCGCACGGCGCTCGCGGTCGGCGTCGACCCGCACAAAGCGTTCCTGAAGAAATTGGGCCAGCTCGACCGCCTGCGCACGGAATTGCCGGAGAGCGCCGATCCGATCGTTCCCAAGCGCTGGGGCGAGCTCAATACGATCACCATCGCCTTCGGCCACGGGCTGTCGGTGGCGCCGCTCCAAGCGGTGATGGGCGTCGCCGCTTTGATGAACGGCGGAATCCTCATCCCGCCCACCTTCCTCAGGCGCACGGAGGCGGAAGCGAGCGCGCTCGGCAAACGCGTCATTAAGCCCGAGACCAGCGAGATGATGCGCTACCTGATGCGGCTCAATGTGGAAAAAGGCACGGCGGAGAAGGCCGAGGTGAAGGGCTATTACGTCGGCGGCAAGACCGGCACCGCCGACAAGGTCATCAACGGCCGCTATTCCAAGACCAAGGTGATGACCGATTTCATTGCGGTGCTGCCGGCCGATCAGCCACGCTATGTGCTGCTGATCATGCTCGACGACCCGCAGGCCAGCCCCGAAACCCACGGCTTCACCACCTCGGGCTGGAACGCGGTGCCCGTGGGCGGCGCGGTGGTCGCGCGCATCGCGCCACTCCTCGGCATCGAACCGCGCATGGACCTGCCGACCGCCGATCGCCTGATACTGGCCTCGGCAAGGGAAAGCAGGTAAGGCGGAAGCCGCATTTCAAGCGAACCGCCATGAAGCTTCGCGAGATTCTGCCGCCCGACGCCGCAATCGAGACCCGCGCTGCCGATCTCGATGTGGTTGGCGTGTCGGGCGATAGCCGCACGGTCAAGCGCGGCGACGTATTCGTGGCGATTGCCGGCGGCAAGGCCGACGGCCGCAACTTCATCGCACCTGCGATCGCCGCCGGCGCGGTCGCGATCCTCGCCGAAAAGCGGCCGGACACGCCGCTGCCGGAAGGCGTGGCCTTCGTGCAGATCGGCAACGCCCGCCGCGCCCTGGCGCTGATCGCCGCGAAAATCTTCCCGCGCCAGCCACGGACCATCGCCGCCATCACCGGCACCAGCGGCAAAACCTCGGTCGCGGCGTTCACGCGGCAGATCTGGACGGCGCTCGGGCACCGCGCCGCGAGCATCGGCACGATCGGCATCGTGTCGCCGCGCGGCGAGGCTCACGGTTCGCTGACCACGCCGGACCCGGTTGCGCTCCATCGCACGCTCGACGCGCTCGCCGGCGAAGGCGTAACGCACCTGGCGATCGAAGCGTCCTCCCACGGCCTCGATCAATTCCGGCTCGATGGCTTGCGCCTAGCGGCGGCGGCTTTCACCAACATCACGCGCGACCATCTCGATTATCATCCGAGCTTCGAGGCTTATTTCGCCGCCAAACTGCGGTTGTTCGAATCCCTGGTCGAACCGGGCGGCGCCGCGGTCATCGATGCCGATCACGCGTACGCGGACGCGGTCATGGCTGCTGCGAAAGCGCGCGGTGTTTCCATCGTCAGTGTCGGACGCAAAGGCACCGGCATCCGGCTCGTGGAAACCGTCATCGACGGTTTCGCGCAAAAAGTGACGCTCGAACATCGCGGCAAGAACTTTCGCGTGCGGTTGCCGCTGGTCGGTGAGTTTCAGGTCGAGAACGCACTCATTGCCGCCGGGCTTGCCATCGCCACCGGCGGCGATGCGGCCGCGGTCTTCGCGACGCTGGAGCATCTCACCGGCGCCAGGGGTCGTCTCGAGCTTGTCGGCACAAGCCGCGGCGCGCCGATCTTCATCGACTATGCGCACAAGCCCGACGCGCTCGCCAAGGCGCTGGAGGCGCTGCGGCCGGCCGTGACCGGCCGGCTCGTCGTCGTCTTCGGCGCCGGCGGCGATCGCGACCGCGGCAAACGGCCATTAATGGGCGCCGTCGCCGCGGAAAAAGCCGACCGGGTGATCGTCACCGACGACAACCCGCGCAGCGAAGACGCCGCCGCCATCCGCTCGGCGATCGTTGCCGCCGCGCGCGGCGCCATCGAGATCGGCGACCGGCGCCAGGCGATCCGCGCCGCGATTGTCGAGCTGCGCCGCGGCGATGTTCTGCTCATCGCCGGCAAGGGCCATGAAACCGGCCAAATCATCGGCGACCGGGTAGTGCCGTTCAGCGATCACGAAGCGGTCGCCGCGGCGCTGAAGGAGCATGCCGCATGAGCGCGCGTGCGCTGTGGACGGTCGCGGACATGGCCGCGGCGATGGGCGCCGAGCGCCACGGTCCGCTGCCGCAGACGGTGTCGGGCATCTCGATCGACAGCCGCACCGTCGGCCGCGATGAGGCATTCTTCGCCATTGCCGATCGCCGGGACGGGCATGCGTTCGTCGCTTCCGCGCTCGCGGCCAAAGCGGGCCTCGCGGTCACTGCCGCCGGGAGGCTTGCGGAGATGCCGAAAGGGGCGCCACTCTTGGTGGTGCCCGATGTGCTGGCTGCGTTGCGCGCTCTCGCCGCCGCGGGACGTGCACGCACGCACGCCAAGGTCATCGGCGTGACCGGTTCGGTCGGCAAGACCGGCACCAAGGAGGCCCTGCGGCTCGCGCTGTCGAGGGACGGCGAGACGCACGCCTCGGTCGCCTCCTACAACAATCATTGGGGCGTCCCGTTGTCGCTGGCGCTCTGTCCGGCGAGTGCGCATTACGCGGTGCTGGAAATAGGGATGAATCACGCCGGCGAGATCGAGCCCCTTTCGCGGCTGGTGCGCCCGCATGTGGCGGTGATCACCGCCATCGCGCCGGTGCATCTGGAATTCTTCGGCACGCTCGCAAAGATCGCCGACGCCAAGGCCGAGATTTTTCTCGGGCTTGAGCAAGGCGGTGCCGCCGTGCTCAACCGCGATAATTCGCAATTCGCCCATCTCAAGCGGCGCGCAAAAGTGGCGCGCGTGGCACGAATCGTCTCTTTCGGCGAGCATGAGAAGGCCGACGCACGCCTGATCAAGTGCGCGTTGCATTCCGATTGCTCGACCCTCCGGGCCGATATCCTCGGCACCGAATTGACCTACAAGATCGGCGCACCGGGCCGCCACCTCGTGACCAATTCGCTGGCGGTGCTGGCGACCGCCGTGCTCGTCGGGGCCGATCTGGCGCTTGCGGCGCTGGCGCTGGCCGATTTCAAGCCCGCCTCCGGACGCGGCACCTCGATCGAGATCGATCTGCCCGGCGGCCCGGCGCGCGTCATCGACGAAAGCTACAACGCCAATCCCGCTTCCGTCGCCGCCGCGCTCGCGTTGCTCGGCCAGGCGCCGATCGGCCCGTACGGGCGGCGGATCGCCGTCCTTGGCGATATGCTCGAACTTGGGCCGCGCGGGCGGGCGCTGCATCGCGGTTTGCTCGAGCCGGTGCTCGCCAGCGCGGTCGATCTGGTATTCTGTTGCGGGCCGCTGATGCGGGCTTTATGGCAGGCCCTTCCCGCCAGCCGCCGCGGCGGCTATGCAGAGGATTCCGCCGTGCTCGAAGCTCAGGTGCTGTCCGCGATCCGTGCCGGCGATGTCGTCATGGTCAAGGGCTCGCTTGGTTCGCGCATGGCGCCCATCGTCAAGGCGCTGCAATTTCTCTCCGTGCGCCACGACACGTCGGAAACCGCGTCCGCACAAGGTTGATGCGATGCTCTACTGGCTGGTCGATCTGTCGGACAAACTCACCGTCCTCAACGTTTTCCGCTACATCACCTTTCGCACCGGCGGCGCGGTGATCACCGCTTTGCTGTTCGTGTTCCTGTTCGGCCCCTCCATCATCGACCGGTTGCGGTTGTTGCAGGGTAAAGGGCAGCCGATCCGCAGCGACGGCCCGAAATCACACATCATCAGCAAGGCCGGGACCCCGACCATGGGCGGGCTGATGATCCTCGCCGGCATGCTGGTCTCGACGCTGTTATGGGCCAACCCGACCAACCCTTATGTCTGGGTGGTGCTGTGGGTCACGCTCAGCTTCGGACTGGTAGGCTTCTATGACGACTATCTGAAAGTCACCAAGCAGGCGCACAATGAATTTCCCGGCCGCACCCGCATCATCATCGAAGCATTGATCGCGGCGGTGGCTTGCCTGGCGCTGGTCGAGCTGGGGCGGGTACCGTTCTCGACGTCGCTGGTGTTTCCGTTCTTCAAAGAGCTGGTGGTCGACTTCGGCTGGTTTTTCGTTCTGTTCGCCACCTTCATCATCGTCGGCGCGGGCAACGCCGTGAATCTGACCGACGGACTGGACGGCCTCGCCATCGTTCCGGTGATGGTCGCCGCCGCGAGCTTCGGCATGATCGCCTATCTCAGCGGCAACACGGTGTTCGCCGATTATCTGCAAATCCATTATGTGGCCGGCACCGGCGAGCTTTCGGTGCTGTGCGGCGCGCTGCTTGGCGCCAGCCTTGGCTTCCTCTGGTTCAATGCGCCGCCGGCCTCGATCTTCATGGGCGATACCGGCTCGCTGGCGCTCGGCGGCATGATCGGCGCCATCGCGGTCGCCACCAAGCACGAGATCGTGCTCACCGTGATCGGCGGACTGTTCGTGCTCGAAGCGGTTTCCGTCATCGTCCAGGTGGTTTCGTTCAAGCTCACCGGCAAGCGCGTCTTCAAGATGGCGCCCATCCACCATCATTTCGAGCAGCTCGGCTGGACCGAGCCGCAGATCGTCATTCGTTTCTGGATTGTCTCAGTCGTGCTCGCGCTGGCGGGACTGTCGACCTTGAAGCTGCGGTAGCTTCGCGTGATCCCAATCACGACCTTTGCGGGACAAAAGGTCGCCGTGTTCGGGCTGGGCGGCTCCGGGCTTGCGAGCGCGAGCGCGCTTCTTGCCGGCGGCGCCGATGTCGTCGCCTATGACGACGATGTGCAAAGCGTGGCGAAGGCCAATGCCGACGGCATCCCCACGGCCGATCTGCGCGCCGCCGACTGGTCGAAGATCGCGGCGCTGGTGCTGGCGCCCGGCGTTCCGCTGACCGATCCGGCGCCACACTGGATCGTCCAACTGGCGCAGAAAGCCGCCGTCGCGGTGATCGGCGACATCGAGCTGTTCTGCCGCGAGCGCCGTGCCGTCGCGCCCGACTCGCCCTTCGTCGCCATCACCGGCACCAACGGCAAATCGACGACCACGGCGCTGCTCGCGCATCTCGTGGCATCGGCCGGCATGGACGCGCAATTCGGCGGCAATATCGGCACCGCGATCTTGTCGCTCAAGCCGCCGGCCACCGGCCGCGTCCACGTCATCGAATGCTCGTCCTACCAGATCGATCTTGCGCCCTCGCTCGATCCCTCCGTCGGCATCCTCATCAATCTTAGCGAAGATCATCTCGATCGCCACGGCACCATGGAGCACTACGCGGCGGTGAAGGAACGGCTGGTTGCCGGCGTGCCGAAGCAAGGGACAGCAATCATCGGGGTCGACGACGAATGGTGCCAAAGGATTGCTAGCCGGCTCGCGCAATCCGGCAAACGCCTGGTGCGCGTGTCCATGCGCCACGCGCTGGCCGACGGTTTTTATCTGGAACACGAGCGGATCATGTGCGCGGACCGCGGCAGTCCCACGCCGATCGCCGAGATCGGCGGCATCGGCTCGCTGCGCGGGCTGCACAATGCGCAGAACGCCGCCTGCGCGGCCGCGGCGGCGCTGGCGCTTGGCCTTGCTCCGGCGGCGATCCAGGCCGGGTTACGCTCATTTCCCGGGCTCGCGGATCGCATGGAGGAAGTCGGCCGGCACGGGGCCGTGCTGTTCGTCAACGATTCCAAGGCGACCAACGCCGATTCGGCGGCGCAGGCGCTCGCCTGCTTCAGTGACATTTTCTGGATCGCCGGCGGCAAACCGAAGACCGGCGGCATCGAATCGCTGCGGTCCTTCTTTCCGCGCATCCGCAAGGCTTATCTGATCGGCGAGGCGGCGGAAGAGTTCGCGTCAACGCTTGCGGACGAGGTGCCGCACGAGATCGCCGGCACCCTCGACAAAGCGCTGGCGGCTGCCGCGCGCGATGCTGCCGCAAGCTCCGCGGCCGCCGAACCGGTGGTGCTGCTGTCGCCGGCCTGCGCCTCGTTCGATCAATACCGGAATTTCGAGATCCGCGGCGACGCCTTCCGGGCGCTTGTGCACGCGCTTCCGGGGATAAAGTGACGGCGTTCTTAATCCCCTAGAAACCATCCAATGCCACGAATGGGCTAGGGATTTCCTGTTGGGGACGCCTTTTTAGGCGAACAACTTTGGCCTCGCGCGCACAGCCAACGCCGTTGAGCGAATGGTGGCGGACGGTCGACCGGCTGACGCTGGCGGCGCTGGGCGCACTGATGCTCGGCGGCATCGTGCTCTGCCTCGCCGCGAGCCCGCCGGTGGCCGCGCGCATCGGCCTCGACCCCTTTCATTTCGTCAATCGGCAGGTGCTGTTTCTCATTCCCGCCGCTGCCGTCTTGATCGCGACCTCGTTTCTGTCGCCGCGCGAAATCCGCAAGCTCGCGCTCATCGTCTTCTTTGTCAGCGTCGTTCTGGTCGCCGCGACGCCGTATTTCGGGCCCGAGATCAAGGGCGCCCGGCGCTGGCTGATCGTGCTTGGCGTCAACATTCAGCCGTCGGAGTTTCTCAAGCCGGCTTTCGTTATCCTGATTGCGTGGCTGTTCGGCGAATCCGGCAAGCGTCCCGACATGCCGGCCAACACCGTCGCGCTGGTGCTGCTGGTCGTCGTCGTCAGCTTGCTGGTGCTGCAACCGGACTTCGGCCAGACCATGCTGATCACTTTGGTTTGGGGCGCGCTGTTCTATATGGCGGGTATGCGCTTCATCTGGGTGCTCGGACTCGGCGCCACCGCCGGCCTCGGCCTTCTGACGGCGTTTTATACGGTCCCGCATGTGGCGCAGCGCATCAACCGTTTCCTCGATCCCGCCTCCGGCGATACCTTCAACATCGATATCGCCACAGAGTCGTTTTTGCGCGGCGGCTGGTTCGGTCGCGGACCGGGCGAGGGCACGATCAAGCGCATCCTGCCAGAGGGCCACACCGACTTCGTGTTCGCGGTGGCCGCGGAAGAGTTCGGCGTCGCGCTCTGCCTTATTCTCGTGGCTTTGTTTGCTTTCATCGTGATCCGCGCGCTCCGCAAAGCGATGCGCAACGACGATCCGTTCATCCGCTTTGCCGCTGCGGGGCTGGCGATCCTGTTTGGCCTGCAATCGGCGATCAACATGGCGGTGAACCTACATCTCATGCCGGCCAAAGGGATGACGCTACCGTTCATTTCCTACGGCGGCTCATCGCTCGTCTCGCTCGCTTACGGCATGGGCATGCTGATTGCGCTCACCCGCGAGCGGCCGCGGGCCAAGCTTTCCGGCGAGGTTGTTCTCGCCCCGAGTCCGGCGTGATGCAAGCGGCGGGCTGGGCGCCGATCCTGGTGGCGGCCGGCGGGACGGGCGGCCATTTGTTCCCGGCCGAGGCGCTGGCGGCGGCGCTCTCGCAACGCGGAATCTCCGTGCATCTCGCCACCGACCGGCGCGCGACGCGCTATGGCGGTGCACTGCCCGATGCGGCGGTTCACGTCATTGCCAGCGCAACTTTGCGCGCACACAACCCGATCGCGCTGAGCAGAACCGCCGCCGCGCTCGGCGTCGGGCTCGCCCAAGCCTGGGCCTTGATCGGCCGGCTCAAGCCCGCGGCGGTGATCGGTTTCGGCGGTTATCCGACGGTCCCGCCGGTATTGGCGGCCGTCTGGCGGGGCGTTCCGACGCTCATCCACGATGCCAACGCGGTCATCGGGCGCGCCAATCGTTTGTTGGCGCCGCGCGTTACCGCCATCGCCACCACCTTCCCCGACGTTTTCCGCAGCGCGCCGCAATTCACGGCCAAGGCGACGCTCACCGGTAATCCGGTGCGGCCGGCGGTCGTTGCCGCCGCGGCAACGGCTTATCCGGCCTCCGGCGGCTTCTTGCGGCTCCTGATTTTCGGCGGCAGTCAGGGCGCGCGGATCATGGCCGATATCGTCCCGGCCGCGATCGGATTGCTCGTACCGGAGCTGCGCGCGCGGCTCGCCGTCATCCAGCAGGCGCGCGAGGAGGATCTCGGCCGCGTACGCGATACCTATGCGAGTCTTGCGGTCGCGGCTGACGTCGCGCCGTTTTTCTCCGATCTGCCGGTGCGCATTGCGGCGAGCCATCTGATTGTGGCGCGCTCGGGTGCGTCCACCGTCGCCGAACTTTCGGCCATCGGCCGCCCCGCCATCCTCGTGCCATTGCCGCATGCGCTCGATCAGGACCAATTCGCTAATGCCGCCGTATTGGAAACCGCCGGCGGCGCAATTCGGCTGGTGCAGGAAGAGTTTACCCCGCAGCGCCTCGCCGGCGAGATCGCCGCTTTGGCGGCGGCGCCGCAACGGCTCGCCGCCATGGCGGCGGCTGCGCAATCCCTCGGGCGGCGCGACGCCGCAGACCGGCTTGCCGAGCTGGTGCTTAAGGTGGCGGCGGCCGGCGCAAACAAGTAGGTTCGGCCCCGTTTCGCGTCATGGAGAGTGCATGAAATTGCCGCGCGACATCGGCCCGGTGCATTTCGTCGGCATCGGCGGCATCGGTATGAGCGGTATTGCCGAGGTGATGGTCAATCTCGGCTACACTGTGCAGGGCTCCGATCAGGCCGAGGGCGCCAACGTCAAACGCTTGCGCGAACTGGGCGCGAAGATCGCCATTGGTCATGCCAGCAGCAATCTGGCGGGCGCCGAAGTCGTCGTCATCTCCTCGGCGATCAGGCCCGACAATCCGGAACTGATGGCGGCGCGCGCGCAGCGGCTGCCGGTCGTGCGCCGCGCCGAGATGCTGGCGGAGCTGATGCGACTGAAAAGCTGTGTGGCCATCGCCGGCACGCACGGCAAGACCACGACCACGTCGATGGTGGCGGCGTTGCTCGACGCCGCCGGCCTCGACCCGACGGTGATCAATGGCGGCATCATCAACGCCTACGGCACCAACGCCCGACTGGGCCTCGGCGACTGGATGGTGGTGGAGGCCGACGAGTCCGACGGCACGTTCCTCAAGCTGCCGGCCGATATCGCCATCGTCACCAACATCGATCCCGAGCACCTCGATTACTTCAAGAATTTCGAGGCGGTGCAGGAAGCGTTTCGCGCCTTCGTCGACAATGTGCCGTTCTACGGATTTTCGGTGATGTGCACGGACCATCCGGTGGTGCAGAGCCTGGTCGGCCGCATCGAGGATCGCCGCATGGTCACCTACGGCGAAAATCCGCAGGCCGACGTGCGGCTGGTCGATATCTCGCATGCCGGCGGCACGTCGCTCTTCACCATCGCGCTGCGCGACCGCGCCGGCCGCTTCGTGCGCGACATCAAGAATATCGCCTTGCCCATGCCGGGCCGGCACAACGCGCTCAATGCCACGGCAGCGATCGCGGTCGCGCTCGAACTCGGCATCGGCGATGACGTGATCAGGGACGCGCTGGCAAGCTTCGGCGGCGTGCGCCGGCGCTTCACCCGCACCGGCATGTGGAACGGCGTCACCGTCATCGACGATTACGGCCACCATCCGGTCGAGATCGCCGCCGTGCTCAAGGCGACGCGCGAATCCACCAAAGACCAGGTGATCGCCGTCGTGCAGCCGCACCGCTACACGCGGCTTGCCGCATTGTTCGAGCAATTCTGCACCTGCTTTAACGACGCCGACGCGGTGATCGTCGCGCAGGTCTATCCGGCCGGCGAAGCGCCGATCGCCGGCGTCGACCGCGACGCGCTGGTGCAGGGCTTGCGCACGCACGGACACCGCCGCGTCGTCGCGCTCGACAGCCCGGAAAAGCTTGCCCCGCTTGTCGCCGGTATGGCGCGGGCAGGAGACTACGTTGTCTGCCTCGGCGCCGGTTCGATCACGCAATGGGCCTACGCGCTGCCGGGAGAATTGGCAGCGACGGTGGGTTAAGACGGCCGCCATGATCAAAAAATGCCTGGCGGTTCGCCACGTGGCCTTCGAGGATCTCGGTCTGCTCGGGCCGCTCGTTGCCGCGCGCGGCTATGGCGTCCGCTATCACGATGCCGGAATCCAGCCTTTCGACGCGGAAACGCTGCTTGCGCCCGATCTGTTGATCGTGCTCGGCGGTCCGATCGGCGTTTACGAGCGCTATCCGTTCATCGCCGACGAGGTCGCGGCGATCGCGGTGCGCCTCGAAGCGGACAAGCCGATGCTGGGGATTTGTCTCGGCGCGCAGATTATGGCGGCGGCGCTTGGCGCGCGCGTCGCGCCGGGCCCGGTCAAGGAGATCGGCTGGGCGCCGTTGACGCTCACCGCCGACGGCCAGAAGTCGGTGCTGGCGCCGCTCGACGCCACGCCGGTGCTGCATTGGCATGGCGACAACTGCGAGTTGCCGACGGGCTGCACGCGGCTCGCTTCGACGCCGCATTGCCCGGTTCAGGCGTTTGCGCGTACGCCATCGCAACTCGCCTTGCAGTTTCATCTGGAAACGGAGCCGGCGCGCTTCGAAAGCTGGCTCGTCGGCCACACGGTCGAGCTCGGCAAAGCGGGCGTCGATCCGCGCCAGTTGCGCACCCAGGCGCGCACGGTCGGGCCGGCGACGCGCGAGCTGGGGCAAAAGGTGCTTGCGGCGTGGCTGGACAAGGCGGCGGCATGAGCGTTCCCGACATTGCAGCGGCCTTGCGGTCGAAAATGTCGGCGCTGCGAGGCCGGCTCGTTGCCAACCAGCCGCTTGCGGAGCTGACCTGGTTCCGCGTTGGCGGGCCGGCGCAGATTTTGTTCATGCCGGAGGACGAGGACGACCTCGCTTATATGCTGGCCCATTTGCCGGCCGAAATTCCCGTGACAGTCATGGGGCTCGGCTCCAATCTGATCGTGCGCGACGGCGGCGTGCCGGGTGTCGTGATCAGGCTCGGACGCGGCTTCGGCGAAATCGCTATCGAAGATGTCCGTGTGCGCGCCGGCGGCGCTTTGCCCGATGTCAAGGTCGCGCGCACGGCGCAGGAGGCTGGCATTGCCGGGCTGTCGTTCCTGCGCGGCATTCCCGGTGCTATCGGCGGCGCGCTGCGCATGAACGGTGGCGCCTATGGCCGCGAGACCAAAGACACGCTGATCGAGGCCCGCGCCGTCGATCGAGCGGGCCGCGTCCATGTGCTCGGCAACGCCGACATGCATTACGCCTACCGGCATTGCGGCGCGCCCGACGATTACATCTTCACGCAAGCGACCTTCCGCGGCGAGCGCGGCGATCCGGTGGTCATCGCCGCCGAAATGGACAAGATCACCGAGTTGCGCGAGGCGACACAGCCGATCAAGAGCCGCACCGGCGGCTCGACCTTCAAGAATCCGCCCGGCCACAAAGCCTGGCAGCTTATCGAGGCTGCTGGCTGCCGCGGCTTGCGCATCGGCGATGCGCAAGTGTCGGATATGCACTGCAATTTTCTGATCAATCTCGGCAAGGCGACCA
>Ga0302326_10027234_pt1 | contig 11531 bp, 12 predicted proteins | sample Palsa_T0_3_FD_202264 | JGI IMG/M metagenome (GOLD analysis project Ga0302326, IMG submission 202264) | Peat permafrost microbial communities from Stordalen Mire near Abisko, Sweden - Palsa_T0_3 | ecosystem: Environmental > Terrestrial > Soil > Palsa > Peat permafrost | place: Sweden: Abisko...
AACAAAAACCAACCCACACCCAAAAAGCGCAGGCAGAATTCGAATCAGAACAATCTGACCTAACAAAAAGACACCAAAAACTGGCATCAACAAAACAGGGCCACACCCACACACGGGAAGTGCCAGAAATGACCCAAAAACAACAACAAAAACAAAAACCACCAAACACACTATTGAGTTCTCAAACAACACCCGTTTTCGGGCAACCCTGCTACTGTACTCCGAAGCCGGGAGACCGTCAACTTCGCTAACCGCTCTTTGCAGAGTCGGCCTGCGCTGCTATGTCCGCATTAGTGTACGCGCTCTATCTCCGCCCCAAGACCAGCGAGGTTCTCCACGAATAGCGGATATCCCCGGTCGATGTGAAAGACGTCGTGGACCTCGGTGTCACCGTCGGCCACAAGTCCCGCGAGCACCAGTCCGGCGCCGGCCCGGATGTCCGAGGACCACACCGGAGCGCTGGACAACTGCGGCAGGCCTCGCACCACGGCATGGTGCCCGTCAGTGCGGGCATCGGCACCGAGTCGGATCATCTCCTCGACAAACCGGAACCGCGCTTCGAACACGTTCTCGGTGATCATCGACGTGCCGTCGGCGATCGACGCCAGGCCGATCGCCATTGGCTGAAGGTCCGTCGGAAAACCGGGATACGGCAGCGTCGCGACGTTGACAGCCTTCGGGCGCTCGTATTGGGTCACCCGGAAGCTGTCGTCCGTCTGGGTCACGGTGGCGCCGGCATCGTGCAATTTGTGCAGCACGACCTGCAGGTGTCCTGGGTCGACGCCGGTCACCGTGATGTCCCCGCGGGTCATCGCCGCGGCGATGCCCCAGGTGGCGGCCACGATTCGGTCGCCGATCACGCGATGCTCGGTCGGGTAAAGGCGCGGCACTCCGTTGATCGTCATCGTCGGCGATCCGGCGCCTTCGACCTGCGCACCCATCTGATTCAGCATCGTGCAGAGATCCACCACGTCGGGCTCGCGCGCGGCGTTGTGAATCGTCGTGACGCCCTCGGCCAAGACCGCAGCCATCAAGATGTTCTCGGTGGCGCCGACGGACGGGAATTCGAGCTGAATCTCCGCTCCGCGCAACGTATCTGCGTGAGCGACCACGCAGCCGTGCTCGATATTGCAGACCGCCCCGAGCTGCCGCAGCCCGGCCTGGTGCATGTCCAGCGGCCGGGATCCGATGGCGTCACCGCCAGGCAACGCGACCTTGGCCCGCTTGCAGCGCCCCATCAGCGGCCCGAGCACGCAGACCGACGCCCGGAACTGACGAACCGCGGCGAAGTCGGCGTCGTATTTCGGCTCATCCGGCGAGGTGATGCGCACGGTGGCGCCGGCGAGTTCGACCGTTGCGCCCAGGCCGCGCAGGACCTCGGCCATCAACGGCACGTCGAGAATGTCGGGGCAGTTGGTGATTGTGCTGGTGCCCTCGGCCAGCAACGTCGCGGCCATCAACTTCAGAACACTGTTTTTGGCTCCCCCAACAGCGACTTCGCCCGCTAACCGACTCCCACCGGTCACTACGAAACGCTCAGCCACCCGGTTAGTTTAGTGAAGCCCTACCGCCCTGTCAGTCGGCTATGGCAGTAGGGGCGGTACGTTTCACTTATGGCAGTGCATCTGACCCGCATCTATACCCGGACAGGCGACGACGGTACGACTGGGTTGAGCGACTTCTCTCGGGTTTCCAAGAGCGACGCGCGCCTGGTCGCGTACGCCGACTGTGACGAGGCCAACGCAGCGATCGGCACCGCGGTCGCACTGGGGAGCCCCTCGCAGCACATTGCCGACGTGCTTCAGCAGATCCAAAACGACCTGTTCGACGCCGGCGCGGACCTCTCCACGCCGATAGTGGAGAACCCGGAGTATCCGCCGTTGCGGATCACGCAGCCCTACATCGACCGGCTCGAAGGCTGGTGCGACGAGTTCAACGAAAACCTGTCGCCGCTCAATTCCTTTGTGCTGCCCGGGGGTTCGGCGCTTTCAGCGCTGTTGCACGTCGCCCGCACGGTGGTGCGTCGCGCCGAGCGTTCGGCGTGGGACGCCATCGAACAGCACTCGTCGGAAGTCAGCCCGCTTCCCGCCCAGTATCTCAATCGGCTGTCCGACCTGCTCTTTATCTTGTGCCGGGTGGCCAATCCCGGTGGCGACGTGCTCTGGCAGCCGGGCGGCGGACGGACCGACCAGCCCGAGAAGTAGGCGACTTACGTCAGATGCTGCGACGGCGTGCCCGTGGCGACGGACGTGACTCCAACCAGGACTGAAATGCCGTGAATGCGCCGCGGTCCAGAGCGATTTCGTAACCACCCCGCCGTTCCTGCGTGGTGTCGCGCAACTCGAGCACGATGACTTCTTCGGTCATGATGTCGAATTCGTCGCCGCGGGGTGGCCGTCGCGAAACCACCTCCACGCCGCGACTGTTGAGTTGACGGTCTGGCCAGAGGCGAACGCTGGACAGTCGATAGAACGCGGCATCTCCACCGCGGTAACGAATCACGCCGTGACGCCAGCCGTGACCCCCGACCGCGGGTATGTCCCGCATGATCGCCGCGGTCCCGCCCTGGCGCAGCTTCCACAACCGGTAACTCAGTGCTGCGACGGCAATTCCCAGCAGGGCGACAAGCACGACCATGACGGCCATGAGCGTGCTCATCGCCGCAGGCCGCTAGTCGAGCGCGCCGACAGCACGCAGTCTGGCGCGGCCTTTGGCGGCAGTGCGGGGATCGTCTGATTTCGAATCCTCTTGGGCCGCACTCTCATCGATCTCCGAAGAGAACTCCGCGGACTCGGCGAGGATGCTCACGCCCTCCTCAGTGACCGACAGGAAACCACCGTCCACCGCGACCCGTAGATCGTCGTCACCCTCACGTTCGACGCGGACCATGGCGTCGTCGACCAGCTGCGCGACCAACGGGATGTGACTCGGCAGAATACCGATCTCCCCCACGGTGGTGCGAGTGAAGAGGAACGTCGCCTCGCCCGACCAGATCTTCCGGTCGACGGCAACGATATCCACATTCATCGTGGCCATCTCACACCCGTCCTTCCGCGCTCAACCATTGCTGCCGGCGAGCACACATCACAGCTTGGCGCCGAAGCTTTCGGCCTTCTTGGCCAAGTCGTCCAGACCGCCGATGAGGAAGAACGCCTGCTCAGGTATGTGGTCGAAGTCGCCCTTGGACAGCTTGTCGAACGCCTCGATGGTTTCCTTGAGCGGAACGGTCGAGCCCGGCTGGCCGGTGAACTGCTCGGCCGCCATCATGTTCTGCGAGAGGAAACGTTCGATCCGACGCGCGCGGTTGACCTGCTGCTTGTCCTCTTCGGACAGCTCATCGATACCAAGAATCGCGATGATGTCCTGAAGGTCCTTGTAGCGCTGCAGGATTCGGATGACTTCCTGCGCCACCCGGTAGTGCTCGTCACCGACGATCGCGGGGTCCAGGATGGTGGAGCTGGACGCCAGCGGGTCGACCGCGGGGAAGATGCCCTTGGAGAACACATTTCGCGACAGCTCGGTGGTGGCGTCCAAGTGCGCGAACGTCGTCGCCGGTGCCGGGTCGGTGTAATCGTCGGCGGGCACGTAGACGGCCTGCATAGAGGTGATGGACTTACCGCGGGTCGAGGTGATCCGCTCCTGGAGCTCGCCCATTTCGTCCGCCAGCGTGGGTTGGTAGCCCACCGCCGAGGGCATCCGGCCGAGCAGCGTCGATACCTCGGAGCCGGCCTGAGTGAACCGGAAGATGTTGTCGATGAACAACAGCACGTCCTGGCCCTGCTCGTCGCGGAAATACTCGGCCATCGTCAGCGCCGACAACGCAACCCGCATACGAGTGCCGGGCGGCTCGTCCATCTGACCGAACACCAGGGCGGTGTCCTTCAGCACATCCGCTTCCTCGAGCTCCACCCACAGGTCGTTGCCCTCACGGGTGCGCTCCCCGACCCCGGCGAACACCGAAGTTCCACCGAAGTTTCGGGCGATACGGTTGATCATCTCCTGAATCAGAACGGTCTTGCCCACACCCGCACCACCGAACAGCGCGATCTTGCCGCCACGCACATAAGGCGTCAGCAGGTCGACGACCTTCAGCCCGGTCTCGAGCATCTCGGTCCGCGGCTCCAGCTCATCGAACGGCGGCGGCTTGCGGTGAATCCCCCAGTGGTCGAAGTCTTCTCCGTAGCCGGGCTCGTCCAGGCAGTCACCCAGCGCGTCGAACACGTGGCCCTTGACACCATCGCCGACCGGCACCGAGATCGAGTTGCCGGTGTCGATCACCTCGACGCCGCGTACCAACCCGTCGGTCGGTTGCATCGAGATGGTGCGGACCAGGTTGTCGCCGAGGTGCTGGGCGACCTCCAGCGTCAATGTCTTCGCGAAAGCCTCGTATGTGATGTCGGCGTGCAGAGCGTTGAACAACTCTGGCACCGAGCCGCGCGGGAATTCGACGTCGACGACGGGCCCGGTAATCCGCACCACGCGGCCGTGGGAGTCGCCACCCTTCGAGTTCTTCGACTTGTCAGCCTTTTTGGTGGTAGCAGCCATATCCTCTTCGCTTCCTGATCGAGCCTATTTCGCGGCGTCGGCGAGCGCGTTTGCGCCACCGACGATTTCGCTGATTTCCTGGGTGATTTGGGCCTGCCGCTCACGGTTGGCCTCAAGGGTGAGCTCCTTGATGAGGTCGTCGGCGTTGTCGCTGGCCGATTTCATCGCCCGCTGGCGCGAGGCCAGTTCTGATGCGGCGGACTCGAGCATCGCCGTGTACACGCGGGTAGCTAGGTATCGCGGCAACATCGCATCGAAAAGCGTTGTCGCGTCAGGCTCGAATGAATACAAGGTGTGCAGTTCGTCGTCGTCCTCGACGTACTCCACGACCATCGGCGCGATGCGGTGCGCTGACGGCGATTGCGACATGATCGATTTGAACTCGCTGTAGACGATGTGCACCTCGTCAACGCTGACCTGCTCGTCAGATTTGTCGTCGTCATCGTCGCCACGGCCGGCCATGAATGCGTCGACCAGACTCTCGGCCACCTCTAAGGCATCCTCGTAGCTGGGTCGCTCCGAGAATCCGGTCCACGACTCGTTGATGTCCCAATTGCGGAAGGTGTAGTAGCCCAGCGCCTTACGGCCGACGGTGTAGAGCACCGGCTTCTTGCCCTCTTCTCTCAGCAGCGAGAAGAGCTCCTCGGCCCGCCGAAACGAACCGGAGTTGTACGCGCCGCACAATCCGCGATCGGACGAGATCACCAGCACGGCAGCTTGTTTTGGCTCGGGATTCTCGACCAGCAATGGGTGGTCCAGAGCGGCTTCTTGGGCGAGCGTCGTGAGCACGCGGGTGATCCCGTCGGCGTAGGGCCGGGCCTCCTTCAGCCGGGCCTGCGCCTTGCCGATGCGCGACGCGGCGATCATCTCCTGCGCCTTGGTGATCTTCTTGATCGACCCGGCGGAGCGGATCCGACCCCGCAACTCTCGAAGTGTGGCAGCCATCTTCGATTACTTCTTCTTCTGCTCCGGGGGTGCGGGCTTGTGCACCTGCACCGATTCTTTCGCGACCTCGTCTTCGTCAAGAGGTTCCGCATGCTCGTCGGGCACCACTGAGCCCCCGTCGGTGGCGGCGAAGCCCTTCTTGAAGTCTTTGATCGCGTCGGTCAGTTTCTTTTCGGTTTCCTCGCTGAGCTTCTGGGATTCCCGAATGTCGGTCAGAACGCCGTTGTCGGAACCCCGAAGATGATCGAGCAACTCGGATTCGAACCGGCTGACGTCTTCGACCGGAACCGAGTCGAGGTGACCACCGGTGCCGAGGAAGATGGAGACCACCTGCTCCTCGACGGCCAACGGACGGTACTGCGGCTGCTTGAGCAACTCGACCAGCCGTTCACCGCGGTCCAGCTGCGCCTTCGACGTGGCATCCAAATCCGAGGCGAACGCCGCGAATGACTCCAACTCGCGGAACTGCGACAGGTCCAATCGGAGACTTCCCGCCACTTCTTTCATCGCCTTGATCTGAGCCGCGCCGCCGACACGCGAGACCGACACACCGACGTTGATCGCAGGTCGCACACCCTGGTTGAACAAGTCGGACTCGAGGAAGACCTGGCCGTCGGTGATCGAGATGACGTTGGTCGGGATGTAGGCCGAGATGTCGTTGGCCTTCGTCTCGATGACCGGCAGACCGGTCAGTGAGCCGCCACCGAGTTCGTCGGACAGCTTGGCGCAGCGCTCCAGCAGCCGCGAATGCAGATAGAAGACGTCACCGGGGTAGGCCTCGCGACCGGGCGGACGACGCAGCAACAGCGAGATCGCGCGGTAGGCCTCGGCCTGCTTGCTCAAGTCGTCGAAGACGATCAGAACGTGCTTGCCGTCATACATCCAGTGCTGAGCGATCGCTGAACCGGTATAGGGCGCAAGCCATTTGAACCCCGCAGAGTCGGACGCCGGCGCCGCGACGATGGTGGTGTAGTCCATCGCGCCACCCTCATCCAGGGCGCGCCGGACGGACGCGATCGTGGTGCCCTTCTGCCCGATGGCCACGTAGACGCAGCGAACCTGCTTGTCCGGATCGTCGGTCTCCCAGTTCTGCCGCTGGTTGAGGATGGTGTCGACGCAGACCGCCGTCTTGCCGGTCTTGCGGTCGCCGATGATCAGCTGGCGCTGGCCGCGACCGATCGGAGTCATCGCGTCGATGGCCTTGATCCCGGTCTGCAGCGGCTGCTTCACACTCTGCCGGTTCACCACCGACGGGGCCTGGATCTCCAGCGCCCGGTGAGTCTCGGATTCGATGTCACCTTGGCCGTCGATGGGGTGGCCGAGCGGATTGATGACCCTACCGAGGAAGGCGTCGCCGACGGGCACCGAGAGCACCTCGCCGGTGCGCTTGACCTGCTGGCCCTCTTGGATCGTCTCGTAGTCACCCAGGATCACCACGCCGATGCTGTGCTCGTCGAGGTTGAGCGCGACGCCTAGGACTCCGCCTGGAAATTCCACGAGCTCTTGGGTCATCACCGACGGCAAGCCCTCGACGTGCGCGATGCCATCTCCGGTATCGACGACCGTGCCTACCTCCTCCCGGGCGGTGTCGGAGGAGAAGGAGCTTACGTATTCCTCGATCGCGCCCTGAATGTCGTCAGCGGAGATTGTCAGCTCTGCCATGGCTTTGTGTTCTTCCTGCTTGTCGATGAGTTGAGTGAGGTGGTGCTTTAGTCCGGTAATTGAGTCTTGGCCGCGGCGAGACGCGCCGAAAGCGTTCCGTCGATGACCTCGTCGCCGACCGAGATCGCCAGACCGCCGAGCAACTCGGGATCGGTGTGCAATTGCGCTGTGACCGGATGGCCGTAGATCCGGCTCAGCACTTCGGTAAGGCGGGTGCGCTGGGCGTCACTGAGTTCAGCCGCCGCGCTGACGTGTGCCACGACCTCGCCGCGGCGAGCGACCGCCACTTCGGCGAGACCCTGCACCGCGTCTTCGGCCGACTGCCCTCGCAACAACTGGACCGTTTTGGACAGCAGATCGACCGTGGCCGGATTGACGCCGGACCCAGCATCGTCGAGCACGCTGCGCAACAAGCCAAGTCGCGTGTCGGCTGGTACTTCGTAGTCGCCGAGCAAGATGGCGAGACGCGGCTGCGTGTCGAGAATGCGAGAAAACCTGAACAACTCGTCTTCGACGTCGTCAGCGTCCCCCGCTCGCTCGGCGCGGATCAACAACGCCTGCCGCGACAACAGTTCGACGGAGTCGACGAGGTCGGCCTCAGCCGACCAGCGTTCGGAAACGGCACTCTTGAGTATCTTGAGCGCGGGATCGCCTATTTTGTCTGACAACAACCGCTCGATCAGCCGAACTCTGGGCGCCGCGTCCTCAGACGGCAGCGTGAGATATCGCGTGACCACGGTTTCGTGGATCAGTATCGCCGCGACCGACGTCAGATCATCGGCGAGTGTCGACAGTCCTTGGTCGTCAAGGTCTTCGGCTAACTCAGCGAATTCCTTCGACAGATCGGTCAGCGCGTCCCGGCTGGCCGAGCGCATCTTTGTCGCGACTGGGTATTGGACCTCTGCCTTGGACGGTGCCATCGCGTCGAGGTCGTCGAGGAACCGGTCCACGGTCGCCGCCTGCTGAGCCGGTTCGGCAACGTAGCCGCGCACCAATTCGCTTGCCCGCCGGACGGATTCGGCGCCGACATCTTGACGCAGTTGGCGAATCAGCTGCGCACGCGCCAACTCGACCTGCTTGACGCCTTGCGCTTTGATCCGCTCGGCGTCGGTATCGGCCTGTTCGCGCAGAAGTTCACCAATGCGTTTGGCGTCTGACTGCGCCTCTTTGGTGACCCGCTTCGCCTCGGCGTGGGCGTCTTCCTTGGCCTTGCTGTGGGCGCGGCTGGCCTCCGCCAGACGATCGGCGGCATCCGCAGAGTCCGCAAGTTGTCGCCGCACAGCATCTTGGCGATCGGCCATCAACCTGCGTACCGGCGGCACCACGTACCGCCAGATCAGCGCGACGATGACCGCAAAGCCGACCAGCTGTCCGAGGAATGTCGACATATCGTTACCGTCCCGAACCCGCGGCCGTCACTGATGTGGTGATGTCGACACCGAGGATCTTGCTCGCCAACGTCGCGGAAATCGAGTCCACCTTGGCGCGAAGCTCAGTCGCGACGACATCGCCTTCCCGCTTCAGTTGCTCGTTGGCATCCTGCAGCGTCGCCGAAACCTGTTGCTCAGCGGCACCGCGCTTTTCATCGACGACCTTGCGGCCCTCTGACCGAGCCTCGTCGCGAGCAGCCGATGCCTTCAGCCGGGCATCGGCCATCGCCTTCTCGTAGTCTTCGCGTGCGGCAGCGAACTGTTCGGCCGATTGCTTGTTGTCAGCAGCCGTCTTGGTGACCATGTTGTCGCGCTCTTTGAGCACCTTCGAGATCGGCGGAACCACAAAGGTGCCGATCACGCCGAGCACGATCAAGAAGATGATCAGTACGACGAAGAAGGTGCCGTTAGGGATGAGGAAGTTGCTGCCACCTCCCTCAGCCTGGCTGGAAGCCAAGAACACAGCGCTCATGTCACCCATCAGCTGTTACTTGACCGGGGTGGCGAAAACGAACAGTGCCATGAAGGCCAAGTTGATGAAGTAGGCGGCCTCGACCAGACCCACCGTGATGAAGAACGGTGTGAACAGTCGGCCCTGTGCCTCGGGCTGACGGGCGATGCCGGAGATCAGCGCGTTACCGGCGACACCGTCACCGATACCGGCGCCGATCGCGCCACCTGCCAGGATCAGTCCGCCGCCGATGAGGGCGCCGGCAGCGATTGTGGGGTTCATTGCTTATCCTCCTTGATATTTGGTAGCGGTCTACCAAGTCCGTGGTAATGCTGGGGCTGGGTGTTCGGTACTACTCGTGCTCCCCCTCCAGCTCCATCGATTGGCTGAAGTACAAGATCGTCAGCAGCGCGAAGATGAAGGCCTGAATCGCGCCGACGAACAGGTCGAATGTCTTCCAGATCGCGTTGGGTGCCCACAAGATGTAGGGCGGAAACAGCGCGATCAGCCCAACGAGAATGCCGCCGGCGAAGATATTGCCGAAAAGTCGGAGTGACAACGAGATCGGCTTGGCAAGCTCTTCCACCAGGTTGATCGGCGCGAGCACAGCGACGTGGCCCTTGAGCACCGCGACCGGGTGTCCGATTATTCCCCGGCGCCAGATCCCCGCCGCGTGGTAGCAGACGAATACGAACAGAGCGAGCGCCAGCACGTAGTTGATGTCCGCTGCGGCCGATGAGAGCAACTCGGTGTTCTTTCCGTGGTCCGTGTACTGCAACGGCAGCACCGACATCCAGTTCGAGATCAAGATGTAGACGAATAGCGTTACGGCGAGCGGCAATACAAAGGGCGCGATTTTCATCCCGATGGCGCTCTCGATCTGGTCGCGCATCTGAATGGTGATCGCTTCGAAGAACAACTGCACACCACCCGGAACGCCGGTGGACGTCACCTTGGCCTTCAAGAAGAACGCGAGCGCGATGACGATGACCGCGGCGATTGCGGACGATGTCACCGTGTCGACGTTGACATTCAAGCCGAACCAATTGTGGGTGTCGTGGTGGCCGACCTCGATGGCGCCTTCGGCCAGGAACGCCTCATACATCGCTGCTTCTCGTCCCTTCAATCGCGTCAGCCGGTTCGGCTCGCAGCTGCTTCATCACCGGCAGCGCGGTCGTCAGCACCAGGAGCACCTGGAACAGCGCAAGCCCGAATACGACGCCCAGCCCGGCCGGCCGGAAAACGAATGCGAGGGTCAATCCGGCGACGGTGATGAACATCAGCCGAGTCGCCGAGTTCAACGCCATCTTCTTTTTCAGCGGGTGCGCATCCGCGGTGATCGAGGCCACCGAACGTTGCACACCGAGCGCGTTGAGCAAACCTAACAGGAGCCCGATGCCGAAGAAAACGCCCACCTTCGGATGACCGAGCAAAGCTGCGATTGCGACCGCGACGACAGTCAGCACGAGCGAGGTGACGAACAGTCGAACGGGCCGGAAAGCAACGGAGGGGAACACCAACGGCGCGTCCTGCGCTGGTGTTGTCACTGCTTCACCTCATCGTCGTTCAGGGGGAGTTTCCGGGCCAATTGTTGCGTGGCCCGTTGAGCGTATCGGAGGGCGTTGAACGCACTCGCATCACCCAAGGGACAACTCCCCTTTGTCGGTCGTAAGTCGGCGCAATCGGAGGTAAATCCGTTGGCCGGTGGCCGGCAACCCGCGAGGTTAATTCGGGTTCTACCAGCACCGTACCATACCGTCGATGGCCCTACTACTCATCGTCGTAGACAGCGTCGCCGCGACGCAAAAGCGGGATCAGCGTCGCGATAGCCGCGATCGCGATCGCGCCCAGCATCACTGCGGCGGTATCACGAGGGTTGAAGAAGATCGTGCTCGCAGTGCCGAAAGCCACGATGCCGACCCACAAATAAATGATTAGCACAACCCGCCGGTGCGAATGGCCGATCTGCAGGAGACGGTGATGCAAATGCATTTTGTCTGGACTGAAGGCGCTGCGGCCCGCCCTCGTTCGCCGGACGATCGCCAGCAGCAGATCGAGCATCGGCACGAACATGACGGCCACAACCAACAGGAATGGCGACAGCAGAGCAAACACGTCGCGCGCGCCATAAGCGGTTTGCGAGATCGGTCCCGCTGCCGTCGTCGAGGCCGCCGCCAGCATCAGGCCGATCAGCATCGAACCCGAATCCCCCATGAAGATCCTTGCGGGGTGAAAGTTGTGTGGGAGAAAACCCAGGCACGCACCGGCCAGCACCACCGAGATGACCGCGGGCGGATAGAACAGGACATCGCCGCCGTGGTCGCGAAGCAGGCCGACGGAGAACATGCAGATCGCCAGTGCGGTGATGAGGCCCAGTCCCGCGGCCAGCCCGTCGAGACCGTCGACGAAGTTCATCGCGTTGACGATCGACACGGTCAGCGCCAGCGTGAGCAGAATCGACGACGCCTGATCCAGGACGATGGTGCCGACGCCGCCGA
>Ga0302326_10027237_pt1 | contig 11531 bp, 6 predicted proteins | sample Palsa_T0_3_FD_202264 | JGI IMG/M metagenome (GOLD analysis project Ga0302326, IMG submission 202264) | Peat permafrost microbial communities from Stordalen Mire near Abisko, Sweden - Palsa_T0_3 | ecosystem: Environmental > Terrestrial > Soil > Palsa > Peat permafrost | place: Sweden: Abisko...
GACCGGTCGACAAAGGTGATCCCTTCGACATTCGCCAGCCGTTCCACCGCGCTGCGATTCCGCTCCAGCATGGAACGAACGTCTTCGCCGGCGGCAAAGACTTCGATAGCTACCTTCTGCTTGGGCTCAACCTTCAGCTCGGCTCGCACGTTGCGGACGCTGACGATCAGGTCCTGAAGGATTGCCATCCCGGTTTCGGCGTCGGCGTCCATCTGCGCCGGATCGGCCAGCGGATACCGCGACAGCGCGATCGACTTGGCCGGTGGCTCGCCATCATAAACCGCGTGCCAGAGTTCTTCCGTGATGAAGGGCATGAACGGGGACAGCAGCCGCAACGCGCCTTCGAAGATGCCGATCAGGTTCGCGTAGGCCACGCGCGCGGCTTCGCGATCGTCCGACATCAGCCTCGGCTTGATCAGTTCCAGATACCAGTCGCAGAACTCGCCCCAGAAGAAGTGATAGACAACGTGAGCGGCTTCGTGGAAGCGAAAGGTGTCGAGCGCATCGTGGATTTCCTGCGCGACACGGTTGAAGCGCGAGAGAATCCAGCGGTCTTCGAGGGTTTCGGACTTGAAACCGTGAACACCCTTCGACCCACTCTCCCCTTCGGGGAAGGATGGGGCACCCGAATTTTGGGACTTCTTAAATTCCGCCAGCGACCACAGCCCTGCTTCCGTCGCCCGGTCCACATTCATGAAGAGGAAGCGGGCGGCGTTCCAGATTTTGTTGGCGAAGGCGCGATAGCTTTCGGTGCGGCTTTCGGAGAAGGCGATGTCGCCGCCGGGCGCCACCATCGCAGCCATGGTGAAGCGCACGGCGTCGGTGCCGTACTTCTCGATGATCTCGATGGGGTCCATCACGTTGCCCTTGGTCTTCGACATCTTCTGGCGCTCGGCGTCGCGCACCAGGCCGTGGATGTGGACAGTGCGGAAGGGAACGTCGCCATTTTTATCGCCGCGCATGAAGTGGCAGTTCAGCATGATCATGCGCGCCACCCAGAAGAACAGGATGTCGAAGCCGGTGATGAGAAGTGCCGTCGGGTAGAACGCGTCGAGATCGGGCGTGCTGTCGGGCCAGCCGAGCGCAGAGGACGGCAACAGTCCCGATGAGAACCAAGTGTCGAGGACGTCGCTGTCCTGCTCCACAGGACCGCCGCACTTAGTGCACTTCGTCGGCGCTTCGCGCGCAACGATAATCTCGCCGCACGCTTTGCAATGCCACGCAGGAATGCGATGTCCCCACCACAACTGGCGCGAGATGCACCAGTCGTGAATGTTGCGCATCCATTCGAAGTAAGTCTTGGTGTAGTTTTCGGGGACAAACTTGATCTCGCCTTGCTCGACGGCTGCGATGGCGCGGTCGGCCAGCGGCTGGATCTTGACGAACCACTGCGTCGAGAGGCGCGGTTCGACGATGGTTTTGCAGCGGTCGCACTTGCCCAGCGGGACCACGTAATCTTTCGCGCCCACCAGGAAGCCGCCCGCTTCCAGGTCTGCCAGAATCTTCGTACGCGCCTCGAAGCGGTCGAGACCTTTGTAAGGACCGGCGTTGTCGTTCATCTGGGCGACTTCGTTCATCACGTCGATCTGCGGCAGGTTGTTGCGCAGGCCAGCCTCGAAGTCATTGGGATCGTGCGAGGGCGTAACTTTGACGGCGCCGGTGCCGAACTCGGGATTGGCGAGAATGTCGTCGGTGACGATCGGGATCTCGCGATTCATCAGTGGCAGCAGAACATGCTTGCCGTGTAAATGACGGTAGCGCTCGTCGGCGGAGTTCACGGCGACGGCGGTGTCGCCCAGCATGGTCTCCGGACGAGTGGTGGCGACGATGATGTATTCGGCTTCGGACTGCGACCCGATGACCGGGTAGCGAATCTCCCAGATTTTGCCGGGCGTGTCCTCGTGCACAACTTCGAGGTCGGAAACGGCGGTGATGCAGCGCGGACACCAGTTCACGATGTACTTGCCGCGATAGATCAGGCCTTCCTCGTAGAGGCGGACGAAAGCCTCGCGGACGGCGCGCGACATACGCTCGTCCATGGTGAAGTATTCGCGGGACCAATCGACGGAGGCGCCGAGGCGCTTCATCTGCTGCAAGATGACGCCGCCGTAGTGCTGCTTCCAATCCCAAACGCGGGCGACGAAGGCTTCGCGGCCCATGTCACGGCGGTTCTTGCCCTCAGTGGCGAGCTGGCGCTCCACCATGAGCTGGGTGGCGATGCCGGCGTGGTCGGTGCCGGGCAGCCAGAGAGTCGGCAGCCCGCTCATGCGCTTCCAGCGGACGATGATGTCGATCTCGGTGTGCTCCAACATGTGGCCCATGTGGAGGTTGCCGGTGACATTAGGCGGCGGCAGAGTGATGGTGAAGGTCTGCTGTCCGGAGCCGGCAGGCGGGGTTTCTACATGGAACAACTGGTCGCGGACCCAGTACTCGGCCCAGCGCGGCTCGATGGCGCCCGGTTCGTACGCTTTGGGAAGATCGTGGGACATGCCAATCCATTCAGGAGCTGAAGGTCAAACCTCGATATTACAGGCGCGGGAAAAAACGGGTCAAACCACTTAGAGATGGGATAGTGGGTCAGTTTGAAATTCACGCGCTTGACCCATGTTGGGTGGAGCACGCCTTGACAGGCCGCTGAAAAAGTCGCTTTTCGAGTGCTTTGTAACAGGGCACGACTTTTCGTCGTGCCGATAAGCGGCTTATTTTTGTCATCCGAGCGGCCTTCAAGCCGCGAGGGACCTGCTGTTCCGACTTTTCCCGCAGACTCTTGAGGCGTGCATATTGCAGCCCCAATTCGATACGCGCTTTAGCGCCTGAGGTAAATCTACCCTTACCTCAGCGGCTGAAGCCGAGACATTTAGAGGACCGCAACTGCACGCCTGAAGAGGCTGCGGAAAAAGTTGCAGTTCGTTAGTCATGTGCCGCCGGCTAAAGCCGGCTCGGGAAGAAAAATAAACGGCTTATCGGCACGACTGAAGTCGTGCCCTGTTACAAAGCGTTCAAAGCGGACTACAGAAAGCTGCTCGCGTATGATTGTAGACGTCGCATTCAGGACATTTTTCCGCAGCCTGGGAAGGCTTGCTCCACCCAGGATCACTTGACCACAATTTCAGACTGACCCATTACCCCGAAGTCGAGTTTTTCAGCAGCCTGTGAAGGCGTGCCCTGATACAAAGCATGTATTGAGATGGCTTCTAGAGATTCGCGAAGGCACGATGGTAACTCTGTAGTAAATGAAACACAATTTGGTTTGATAAGTAGTTACGACACCTTGGTGCTCGCTTGAAATGTAGGTGACCGCCGATCAGGCCATTGGAACAGGGGTAGTTTGGGTGCGGTTTCCGAGACCTCGCTTGAGGCGGACTGGGCCCCCACCTTGAGGCCTGAGGCATAGCTAAAAAAACCATTTACTCCTAAACCCATGATGGGTATATAGTGGGGGGCGTATAGCTAAAACCACAACTCCGGCTTAGGAGCTTTACATGATTCCCTTGTGGCCTTCCACGATTGCATCTTTGGACGATTCCTTGACTCTGCTCTCGGATAGCCTGGAAAAACTCAAGGCTGCGAAACCGGTCAACATCACAGAAGTCATTGAGCAGCTTAAGACGGCCGCGGAAGCTGCTCGTAACTTGCGTGCCTTGGTATCGGCAGAGATGCCCGAGGCCACATGGCAGGACCGAGCGGAACTTGACGTTCTGATTGCGGAGATCCAGAAACGGATAGAGGCGAGGCACATAGAGGAACTGCGTGCGCGTCTTTTGGCCCTTGCGGCTGAGTTGGAGCGCGGTACCATCACGCATCGCCGGGCAGTCCGTGTCACTCAGCTGAACCAGCTTCGTGATGCGGCGGCCAAAGAGTTGCGAGCTCAGGCCGCAGCGCCGGGAAAACCACAAGTCCTGCCCGGCCCTGAGCCAGACGAATGGCTCGAATGGGCGTGTGGCTTGCAAGAACCTAACGATACTGAGTCTCTACAGACTCTTCGCAAGGAATTTGCACGCCTCGACGATTTTGTTGCCAATCTGGAGCCCAATATGTGGGCGATAAAGAAGGAAATTCTGGTTTAGGAGCTTGTCATGAGTTCAATCTGGCCATCGGCGATTGGGTCGCTTGACGATTCTCTGGCCCTTCCCTATGAAAGTGTCGGGAAACTCAAGGCTGCCAACCCGGTCAACATCGAGGAAATTATCCAGCAGCTTGAGGCTGCCGCAGAGTCCGGTAGCAAACTTCGTGCGTCGATATCGGCGGAGTTGCCCGACGCCTCGTGGCAGAACCGGGAAGAACTACAGGCAGTCATTGCGAAGATACAGAAGCTTGAAGAAGCGAGGAGAATCGAGCAACTGCGCTCCCGTCTTTTGGCCGTCGCGACCGATTTGGAGCGCGGCAACATTGTGCATCGCCGGGCTGCCCGTGTAACTGAACTGAATCAGTTCCGGGAACAGGCGATCAAGGAATTACTGACTCAGGGCGGTGTGGAGGGAGAGCCACCAACTCTACCGGGCCCTGAAGCAGACCAGTGGGTCGAGTGGGCATGCGGCTTGCAAGAGCCGGAAGATTCTGACTCTTTGGAAACTCTTCGCCAAACATTTCCACAGCTCGATAATTTTATTGCCAACCTCGAGCCCGACATGTGGAAACCCGAGACGCCGCCCGAAGCGTCATTGCAGAATGCGCAGGACGCGGAAGAACGGAAAAAGGCGATTGAGGAACGGCGCTCCCGCCTTTCGGCCCTGGCTACGGAGTTGGAGCGCGGCAGTATCGTGCATCATCGTGTACTCCGTGTAAACGAGCTGAATTACCTCCGTGACCAGGCGATCAAGGAACTGCGGTCCCAAGCCAAATTACCGTCTGGACCAAAGACTCTGCCGGGGCCGGAAGCGGATCAATGGATCGAGTGGGCGTGTAGCTTGCGAGAGCCTCAAGATGCGGAAGCTCTGCAAACTCTGCGGAAGGGATTTGCCCGGCTCGATGACTTTATTGCCAGTCTAGAGCCCAACATGTGGAAGGCTGCGGGACCGCCGCCGCAGACTTCTCCGGACGAGGGGAGAGCTGCCGATCAGCCGCGCCAGGAACGAGCTGCGTCGGAAACAACAGCGTTTGAGGGGTATGTCGCACCGTCACGGCCCATACCGATCAATTTAAAGGGGGCGAAGCCCTCGGGAGGACGCGACAAGCCGCGGGTCCAACTTTCGCGCGATGGATCCGCTGTGTCCGAGCTGGAAGCGGAGCCGGTCACCACGCCGGGCAACGGTACTCCATCGCGAAGCGACGAAGAGATTCAACGGATGCAGGCGCGGGAGCGCGAGCTTCTTTCGCGCATAAGGAGCGTCGTCGCGGAGCCGGCCCGCTCCTTCGACCATCGGATCGGGCGACGCGGTACCGCGAAGGCCTCGAGCGCCCCGCCGGCAATCGCTGAAGAACAGGCCGAACCTGAGGCCATCGCAGCGGCCGTCAGCGCAAGCGCAACCGCAGCGGTGATGGCTCCAGAACCGGTCAAAGCTGCCATCACCACCCAGACCTTACCGAGAACGACACCCGTACGAGTGGTCCCGGATGAAGAGGACCAGCCTTCCGTTACTGCCAAGGCCTCAAGCGCGATCGGCTCCGCACGAGCGGCGGTTTCCGGCACCTGGACGGAGTTCGCCACTGACATCAGGGACGGAGGAGTCGGAGCGATTTGGCAGGGTAAGTGGCGGATGCCAGTGGTCGGTGCAACGGTCTTGGTGCTGGTGCTGGTTGCACTGGGAGCTGTGTACTGGGTGCACCGGGCCCGTGCCAGCAACAATCCGGTTAAAGCAGCGGAGACGGCTGCCGTAACGCCGAGCAATCCGGCGAGCACCGGGAGCGTTCAACCTGCAATCTCCACGGATGCGGTTTCTGCCGCGCCCGCTTCTGCTGTGAAGCCGCAGGCGGACAAACAGGCCAAGCCGAAGGACCAGGCGAAGGAGCAGAACGCCGCTGCCAAAGCGCCTGAGCCAGCGCCTCAGCCCGCAACACAACCTGTCTCGGCCGTCGATGCAGCGTTGCGGCTTCCACAGCCGGTCCCCAGAAGCAATGCTCCCGCCGCCAACAAGGAAATTGCGAAGGAAGAACCTGCTCCGCCTAATGGCGCGACTGGAGTGGCGGGCTCGGTTCCCGGCGGCTTGCCCGCCAGCAGCGTGATCAATGTTGTGAAGGACCTTTCAGCCGCCGAGCCAAGGATCGCTACCCAGAAGGTCAGCGTTTCCTCGGGAGTGGCACAGGGTATGCTGGTCCACCGAGTGGCGCCGCAGTATCCCGCCCAGGCCAAGCAGGCGCGTCTCCAGGGAACAGTAGTCTTGCAGGCTGTAATTGGAAAGGATGGAAGCGTAACCAGCGTACACGCGTTACGCGGCAATCCCGTGCTGACACAAGCGGCGATAGATGCCGTGAAACAGTGGCGCTATAAGCCTTACGCCCTGAATGGGGAACCAGTGGAAGCTGACACTCAGATCAGCGTAACGTTCTCGCCGCAATGATTAAGGCGCATTGGCCCCCCGACCATCGCGCCGCTTGAAAGAGTCAGGCCCATAAGACGCGTGGGTGTTCTAAGAGTTCGCTCGTTTGATAGCCTTGATCTGACTCTGAAGGCAAGCCTGTCCCGCGATGGGTGAGCACGCGGGTACCGGGGCCCGCGTGTCGTCTAGAAAGCTCGAGCGAAGTCACTGCGGAATCAAGTGTCCGGAGAACGCTACGGTGCAGGTCGGCTCCCCCGCTGGAATAGACTGCCACTCCGCTACATTTTTTGACATATTGTTTACATTTCCGAGACAATTCACAACTCAGCAATTGCTAAAGTGCGCGCACGAACAGTGGTGCAGCCGCTTGTCCAAGGCGAAAGATTGCTGCGGCGTCATCATCGCAGCCGGAGTAGCCAGGAGGTAATATGGGCAAACTTAACTGGGGCGCGCGGGCGTGCGGCGCGTTTCTATTGCTGGCAACTGCGGTTGCCTTGCCCGCGCAGACGTTCACTACGTTGCACAGCTTCAACCAATCGGACGGCAGCAATCCCTATGCGGGGCTGATGCAGGCGACGAATGGGAATTTATATGGAACAACATCCGCCGGCGGAGCCAACGGCGATGGCACAGTTTTCCAAATCACCACGGGCGGCACGCTGACGACGCTACACAATTTCAACCATCTGAGTCCTATCGATGGCGCACAGCCCTATGGCGGGCTCATACAGGCCAGGGATGGGAACTTGTACGGGACGACAAACCGCGGCGGCTCCCGCAACGTTGGCATTGTCTACAGAATTACTACCAGTGGCACGCTGAAGACGTTGCACGATTTGGACTATCAGCCCGACGGGGCGCTTCCCTACGCGGGGCTGGTCCAAGCCAGCAATGGGAGCTTTTATGGGACAGCTCCCGTGGGCGGGGGAAGCGATGGTACGGTCTTCGAACTCACCTCGTTCGGTCAGCTAACCGCGCTATACGACTTTGGCGCCAACGGCGCCAGCCCGATCGCGGGGCTGGTGCAGGCCAGCAATGAAAACTTTTACGGAACAGCGGCAAATGGCGGATTCTACAGTTGCGGCACGCTCTTTGAAATGACGCCGAGCGGTGCATTCACCTTGCTGCACACCTTCACTGCGCAGGACGGCTGTTACCCGCAGGCGACGCTGGTCGAGGGTAGCGATGGAAACCTGTATGGGGTAGCGTCGGCCGGCGGAGCCCACAATGGCTTCAACGCCGGCACATTCTTCAACATCACTCCGAGTGGCACGTTTACGTTGCTGCACGTCTTCGACAAGACGGATGGCGCCGGTCCCACAGGAGCGCTTATCGAGGCTACCGATGGCAATTTTTACGGGACAACTCAAGCGGGCGGCGCTAATAACCAAGGCACGATCTTCAAGATCACGCCGACTGGAACAGTGACCACGCTTTACAGCTTCTGTCCGCAAACTCATTGCCCCGACGGCGCCAACCCAGTCGCGGGACTGGTCCAAGCTACCGATGGAGAGTTCTACGGCACAACCAACAACGGCGGCGGTGGCAACCATGGCACGGTCTTCAGCCTGTCTGCGCCTTAAGCCGTCATTGGGCGTTTCAAAATAGAAAGAAACGGGGCCGATGGCTCGCATGAGCGCGGCCTCTTCTGGCCTGCACGCAGAATCCCCGCGGAAATTTTCGTGTGTTTAGGATGACGGTCGCGCACGCGCTGGTGTACATTTTGAGCCGGGTTATTCTGAAACCAACTTCAGGAGGCTGGACATGGGGTTCATTGCGTGGATCGTGGTTGGACTGATCGCGGGTTGGCTCGCGGGCCAGGTTATGAGGGGCGGTGGCTACGGCGTGATCGTAGACATCATCCTCGGCATCCTTGGGGGCATTGTCGGCGGATGGGTCTTCGGGCTGCTGGGAATCTGGCCAGGCGGCGGAATGATTGGTGGGATCATTGTGGCCTTTGTCGGCGCGGTGATTCTGGTGGGGATTACGCGGCTGATCAAGCGAGCTTGAGCTGCGATTGTTCTCGTGGGCCCACTCGGCGTGCCGAAGCTGAAGTTTCTGCAACCGACCGTTTTCCCCTACTGAGGCTTCGCCCGGGTCTCGAAACCCGCGAGACCCGGGCGCACGGCCAATCTCCTTCCCGCTATATCTAGTCTGTAGATATACAGTCATCTCTCCCGCACACTCGATCCGATGTCGCAGCAACACCCGAACGTCCTCCTGGCTCGCAACCTGCGTGGGCTTAGAAAACAGCGCGGCTGGTCGCAAGAAGTCATGGCTGAGGAATGCGGGCTACACAGGACCTATGTTGGCGCAATCGAACGGGGCGAGAGGAACGTAACGCTTGATACGCTAAATCTGTTGGCTCGGGCTTTTGGGGTTACGGCGGCAGAACTCATCTCGGAACGTCTGCCGAAACGTGCCAAAATTACCACCTGAATTTGCTGCCCGCATCAGGACAGTCACAAATAAGCGCGCCCGTCTTGTCTTAGACAGCATTGCGAAATATGGGAGTATCACGACGGAAGAGCTTCAGGAGATTGGCTATGTTCACCCGCCACGCGCACGCATGGACGCCATTGACCTCGGATTCCCAATAAAGACAACGAACGTAAAGAGCCGGGACGGCAAGAAGAACATCGCGTCGTATTCGTTCAACCTGACCGCAAAACTAGGAGAGAAAGGCAGGCGCGAGCGTCTCGCACTCGCGAAGAAAGAGCGTGAGGCAGTTATTGCGACAGCCCGTGCTTTTGGCAAGTTGGTTTGGCCCACTTCGGCGGTTTAATCTGGCCCACCCATGGACGTTGAAGGTTAAGAGGATAGAGTTCCGTTCTGCTGGAGCGTAGCCCGTAGGGCGAAGCGGAAGCAGAATGGAACGGCGGCCTCCAGGGATCACTCTTTGCGTTTCTTTCGCAAGGTTCTGCGAAAGCGGTACGACTCCGAACCTGTTTCGATAATGTGAGCCTGATCGGTAAGCCGGTCGAGCACGGCCTTGCAGAGCCGGGCATTGGTAAACACCTGTGGCCACTCGGAGAACGGCAGGTTGGTGGTCACGATGATGGCCGCTTTCTCCGCCCGTTCGGCGATGACCTGGAAGAGCAGTTCGGCGGCCACCTCGGCCAGTGGGACATAGCCCAGTTCATCGATCACGATCAGTTCCACGCGCGACCAACGCGCCAGCATGCGGCTGAGGCCCTGTTCGCGTTGCGCCTCGACCAGTTGATTGACCAGCGCGGCGGCAGTCGTGAAGCGCACCCGCCTCCGCTGGCGGCATGCCGCGATGGCCAGGGCGGTGGCCAGATGAGTTTTTCCGGTGCCCGGTTCGCCAACCAGAAGCACGGGTTCGGAGCGTTGCAGATAGCCGCCTTCGGCCAGGGCTCGGATGCGCGAGGCTGGAATGTGTGGCGACTGCGCAAAGTCGAACTCCTCCAATGTCTTCATCCGAGGCAGGTGGGCATCTCTAAGCCGCAGTTCGATCGAGCGCCGTTGGCGGTCCTCGACCTCGGCTTGGAGCAACGCTTCCAAGTAATGAAGATGCGAGTAATTCTGCTGGCTGGCTTCTTCGGCCAAGGATAAGAACTGAGTGGCGATGGCACCCAGGCGCAGCGTCTGGCAGTGCGGAGCGAGGCTTGCGGCCTCCCTGCTCATGCCAGCACCTCGATCGTCAGCAGGTGGTTATACTCGGCCATCGTCGGCAGCGCACGTTCGTAGGCGGCCAGTGCGCCGATCTCGACCGTGGTTACCACCGCGTGCTGCAGCTCGTCGGTCATGAGCAGATGACGAATGGCAGCCACATCCCTACCGCCCAGCTCCATCGCTTGCGCCACCGAGGTTTCCAGCTTGGCGTAGCCGAACTCGCGGCCCATGCGGATGAGCGCAATCATGGACCGCGTTCCATCCTGGCGTCCTTGCCGCTCGTTCATCAGCTCCCATAGCCGGTCATAACTCTCCGGCCAGCGGCCCTGCACCCGCCACTGCGCCAGCGGCTTCGACCCGCGCAACGCACCGGGCTTGCGTTCCAGCACTTCCAGATAGTGTTCGAGATCGAGGATCTGCTGGGCGCGTTCATAGCTGCGCTGGGGCTGTGCCACCCGCACACCGTCCTGCCGGAACTCAACCACGCTGGAGTAGACGCGAGCCTCGACCATGGAGCCTGCTTTCAGCGGCCCCGAGTAGAAGTTCGTTCGCACCTTGGCACATCCTGCCTGATCGACGCGTGGAAAGCTGACTTCCGCTAACTCGAAGTCTTCCGCCGGGAGGGGCCGCAGGTGTTCCTTCTCGGCCAGCAACAGCCTGCCGACACTCTCCATGCGGCCCGATAAAATACGGCCCTCATCGTGATGGCAGTCAGCCAGCAGCTTGGCGTTCAGTTCCGCAAGATCGCTGGCCACCGGTACCGGAACCCAGTGGTTGCGGCGGAAGTAGCCCACTTCGCCTTCCACCCCGCCCTTCTCGTGGCCTTCGCCGGGGGTGCAAAACTCGGCCTGATACTGCCAGTGCGAACGGAAGGCGATGAAGCGAGCCGTCAGCTCGCGCTCATAGCTGCGCAGTATCTTCTTCACCGCGCTCGACAGGTTATCGTAGCGAAGCCGGCGGAAGACGCCGCCGAAGTAATGGAATGCCAACTCGTGCGCTTCCAGAAACGCCTGCTGCGTGGCCCTCAGATAGGCGCGATGATAGGCCGCTCCGCTGGCCATCGAACGCAGCGAGAACACCTGTAGCTTGACTCGCTCGCCATCCAGGTCGGCGTAGGCTTCATACCAATCGACCTGGGCTTCCACCCCCCAGCCGTAGCTCTGCGGCACAAAGATCTCGCCCCGGGCCAGCCCCAGCGCCTCTTTGCGCCGCGCCACATACTGTCGAACCGTGCGTTCCGCCGCCCTGCATCCCGATACCTCTTCACGAATGCGCTCCCAGATGCGCTTTGCCGTGTGGCGCTGCTTACGTGGAGCCTTGCGATCCGTTTCCAGAATCGCGTCGATGAACTCCGCTGCCGGAGCCATCTTCACCTGCGGCCGCTCCGTCTTCTTCCGCCGCGCCGGTATCGCGCTTCGG
>Ga0302326_10027239_pt1 | contig 11531 bp, 6 predicted proteins | sample Palsa_T0_3_FD_202264 | JGI IMG/M metagenome (GOLD analysis project Ga0302326, IMG submission 202264) | Peat permafrost microbial communities from Stordalen Mire near Abisko, Sweden - Palsa_T0_3 | ecosystem: Environmental > Terrestrial > Soil > Palsa > Peat permafrost | place: Sweden: Abisko...
CTCTACTCGTACATTGACCTGAACGGCAAGCAGATTGGAGGCTACTCCTACGAGTCGTTTCTCCACCGGACGAAGGTGATCGCTGGACATTTGCGGAAAGAGCATGGTTTCGCGGCGCAGGACCGTCTTCTGCTCGCCTACCCGCCGGGGCTCGAAATGATTTGCGCGTTTTTTGGCTGTGTGCGCGCAGGTTTGATCCCCGTGCCCGTCTATCCCCCTAATTCTCATGGCTTCCAGGGCGCGATGTACAAAATGGTCCACATTGCAAAGGATTGCCAGGCGGCCGGCATTTTAACCAGCAAAGACTACCTCGGATCGCTCAAAGCAAACCTGGCCAGAAGCGGAGTCTCGGCGTGCGGAGTCGACGTTGACTACATTTCCAGTCTTCGTTGGCTTGTAACGGAAGACTTCGTCGATACGATTTCGGACGAGAACTTCAATGGCGCTTCAAGTAACGGTGATTCAAAGATTCTGTTTCTCCAGTACACGTCGGGGTCGACTCGAGATCCTAAAGGCGTGATGGTCACGCACGAAAACATACTGCACAACTGCCCGCTTGTAATCGACCATGACGCGCCGGTCGTCGTCTCCTGGCTTCCGCAGTATCACGACATGGGGCTTATCGGGTGCTACCTTTATCCTGCGCTCACGGGCGGCACTACCTACGGCTTCGCTCCCACCGATTTCATTCAGCGCCCCACCCTGTGGTTCGACGCGATCAAGACATATGGGGCCAGCGCCTCAGCGGCGCCCAACTTCGCTTACGACTATTGCCTGCGCGCCGGGCGGCTTTCGAAGGAGAGTTTGGAGAGTTGTGATCTTAGCTCGCTCAGGTTGCTGATGGTTGCCGCGGAACCCGTCAAACCGGACACCTATAAACGGTTTCTGCAGGCCTTTCAGCCGTATGGCCTTCGGTCGGAAAGCTTTTTCGTCGCGTATGGGCTAGCGGAGAATACTCTGGCGGTTTCTCTCGGTGGCCGCAATATTATTTCAGTCAACAAGCACGCCGTCGCGCTGGGTAAGGCCCGCATGACCACGGAGGTTTCTGAGATCGATGCCGCAACTCAGATCGTCAGTTGCGGAACTCCCCTGCCGGGCCTCACGGTAAAGATCGTGGATCCGGAGAAGCACGTGGCACTGGAGCCAGGTCGGATCGGAGAGATTTGGATCGCTGGAGGCAGTAAGTGCCTGGGTTGCTGGAATAATCCAGAACTGACGCTGAAGCTGTTTCACGCCCGGCTGGTGGACGACAGCCCCTACGACGATGGCTACCTCCGCACAGGCGACATGGGCTTCTTCCACGACGGCGAACTTTTCGTTTGCGGCCGTATCAAAGATATGATTATTCTCCGCGGGCAGAACTATTACCCGCAAGATATCGAGGCGGTGGTGGAGAAGGCGTCCGGCCTGGTCCGGGCGAATTGTGTTGCCGCCTTCCAGATTCACGAAGAGAGCGAGCCCGCGCTGGCCATCGTCGCCGAGGTGAAAAATCCAAAAGCGCTTCCCGACGCCCTGACGATTGCCGCCGCCGTCCGCAATTACCTCAACCTGGAAGTGGCGCTGATTTCTTTTATAGCACCCCGTGCGATACCGAGAACCAGTTCGGGCAAGATCATGCGCCATAAAGCAAAACACATGTGGCTGCAGGGTCAATTTACCGTTCTCTCGGAGTTTTCGCGCGAAAAAGACGATGGACCCTCAACATCCGGTTCTGTAGTCCGGTCGCCTTTCGACCAGTTGAAAGCGCGTTACAACCTGACGGGCACGGAATCGTACAACCTGGTCGAAGCCGGACTGGATTCCATGGATCTTGTTGTGTTCATGCACGAGATTAAGGAGCTCTTAAAAGATAAAGACGCCGACATGCTGGCGAGGCAGGTGGATATCGGTCTCATTCAGCGGCTGAGCGTAGCCGAGTTGTTTCGACTGGCGGAACAGTTGGAGCGTGCTCCCGAAGAAGCCCTGGTTCCGCTGCGCCATTTCCTGGCGGCTTTCCGCGAAGAGCAGCGCGCGGCGGAAGAGCGGTTGATGCGCAACGATCGGAAGCTTATCTTCGATCCTCCGGCGCCCGCTTTATTCCCCAAAATACCCGTCCTCAACCATGTCCTGCTCACCGGCGGCACCGGCTTCATCGGACCGTTCCTTGTGAAGAGTCTGCTGGAACAAACGCGTGCGAAAATCCACGTTCTGGTAAGGTCTTCCGACGAGCATCAGGGCAGGCAACGACTGCGGGAGGCGATGGCATCGATGGGGCCTTGCCCGGCGGAACTGATGCAGATGTTCGAGACCCGCGTGATTCCGGTTTGCGGAGATCTTGGCCAGAAGGAGCTGGCGTTGACGCGGGACGTGTGGGATTTCCTGGCGAATGAAATCGACATGGTGTTCCATAACGGCGCGACCGTAAACTACCTGCTCAACTACGATCGGATGCGTGACGCGAACGTACGGGGGACCAACGAGCTTTTGAGACTGGCATTCGAAGGACGGCCCAAGAGCTTCAATTACGTCTCGACTACGTTCATATTTGGCTGGGCGGTTAAGAAAGTTTTGTATGAGACCGACTTCAACGAGAATATGGAGCTTCTCGATTTTGGATACAGCCAGTCCAAGTGGGTATCGGAGCAAGTCGTTATGGACGCCGGCCGTTGCGGGCTCACTACGCGGATCTTCCGGCCCGCTCTGGTGAGTCCCTCCATTACCGGCGGAGGCAACAACTTCGACATAGCCGTTCGTCTCGTAGCGTTCATGGTGAATCACGGAATCGGAGTCGATGCCCTGAACCAGGTTAGTTTTGTTCCCGCAGACCTCACGGCGAACAATATTGTTGCGATTTCCACCACTCCCGGTACGGAGAACAAGACGTATCATGTGGTGAGGGACGATTACGCGAACATGCTGGATATTACCGGACTGATTACGAAGGCGACCGGCCGGCAATTCGAAATATTCAGCCTTCCTGACTTCGTGCCCGAGCTGATCCGGAGATGCCGGAAGGAAGATCTACTCTTTCCCCTGCTGGACTTCCTGGTGGGCTCCGTGGACAACATCTCGGCGATGGAATTCAAACGCTACGACAGTTCCTGCTATCAAGCGGCTCGCGATGCTGCCGCATGGGGCAAGCCGGATCCGTCTCTCGAAGATACCGTCAATGGCATCCTGAAATTCATGCAGCGCAAGGGAATCATCTCGGTTGCGACTCGTGAGTTCAACGCCGTCGGTAGCCGGTAGGCCGGTTCACCTGCGCCCGTGCATCGGGCGCGACACAGCGCCGTTACTGCTTCCGAAATACCAGGGTCTCTTTTACTTGCTGACCGGTTTCCAGCGCGCCAGACGTGGTTAGCGTCATCTCTGCTCCGTCGGCGGAAACCACCCATTGATCCTTCTGAGTGATTTGATCATCTCGACGGTAAATCGAATCGACCGTGCGAGCGTCGACGAGTTTGAGGCTCACGGTATCGTTGCTGGAGTTTTTCAGATCGTATTCCTTGCCGTCAAGGCGGGCGCTGTAGCTGAAGTCACCTGAGAAGCGGACCCCTCCGTTTCCGTCGGCCTCGATTTTGAGCGTCATCCCTTGCCGCAATCGAGTCTTGCTCAGATCCTGCGTCCACTCACCGGCGAACAAGTCCATGGCCGACTTCTTTCCCCCGCTCCGCGTCCACACCGTGATCCGGTCGGCGTGGGCGTTCTGTGAAGTCGTGCTCGTCAACTCGTTACCATTACTCGACAGTCGGTCAAGAATCGTTGCCACCACGGCTCGATCTTTTTCTTCTTTGATTTCCACTTGACGCTTATCGATCCTCCGTAGCTGGATTTGATTAAACAACGGATTGCCTTGCACGGGCGCTTCGTGGCCGTCCAACTTCGCCGTGAAATCGAGGTGGGTCTCGACTGACATCACTATGTGCACCATGTGCATCGCGCCGTGTAGAGATGTTACGGAGAGTTTGTTGGGCGGATCCACGGTTGACTGCGCAGAGCTGAGCACCCACGAGCCGATGCGGGGATCCGCGCCAGCACCAAGTTGAATGGCAGCAAACAACCCGAGCAATGCGAGTTTGTACAATGGTCCTCCTGGAAACCGTGTATCCTTAGCACACAATAAAATAATACACTCGGCCGGAATGCGAACCCATCCGCGCGAGATTAAATCTTCTTAGCTGTAACGATTTTGCGTGCCATTATGAATCTTGTGCATGTGCGCCGTTTCTGGCTGGCCGGGTTAGTTCTGGCCGCCGTTCTTGCACTCCTTCCATTTTCCTTCCACGCCGAGCGCCATCTGGAAACGGCAACGCGCATCGAAAGTAGCGAAGCCGGAAGGATCCCGGAGGAGTTGGCCACTCGCTTTCATTCGCCATTCGTCGACCGCGTGGTCCTGGTGATTCAGGGCCTTCCCCCTGCCGATTCGCCGGAAGGCGAGCAAGCGTTAGCAACGATTGACCAAGCACTGGAAAAGGAACCCGGCGTGTCTGGAGTGGTTTCCCGTCTTGATTTTCGCGATCCGATTTTCCTGGGCAAAGGGGGAGGAACTTTTGTTCTGGTGGGACTCGCCCCGACCGACGGCCCCGTGGAGTTGCTCGTCCCGAAGCTTCACGACCTGGCGAACTCTCTTCAAAACCAATTGCAGGGCAGTTATCCTGGGGTGAAGCTCGAACTGACGGGAGAGACGCCACTTAATTTCGACATCCGGAAAGCCAGCGCCGACGACGTACGGCACGCCGAAAGCCTCGTGATTCCTGCCACACTCGCTCTTCTGCTGGTGGCTTTCGGAAGCCTGGTGGCGGCTCTGATTCCACTGGCCGTTGGTCAGCTTGCCATCGCGGCGGCTCTGGCGATTGCAGGATTCCTGGCCATGCATTGGCACTTGTCCATTTTGGTTCAGAGTTTGGCCACGATGCTGGGGCTGGGTTTGGGGATCGACTACGCACTCCTCATGGTCAGCCGCTTCCGGGAAGCGATTGCCGCCCAGCATAACGGACTCGAGGCCTCGGCCATCGCGGCACGGCAGGCGGGTCGTACACTCGTGATTTCAGCCTCGACTGTGGCCATCGGATTTCTAGCCCTCCTGACCGTCCCCATCAGCGAAGTCCGTTCCATCGGTGTGGCTGGATTCCTGGTGGCGGGAATGAGTGTCCTGCTGGCAATTACCGTCGTTCCGGCGCTGCTGGCCGCGCTCGGTCCGCGAATTAATGCCGGCCGGATGCCTTTTACCGCAAGGTTGGATGCGCATCGGGCAGCACACACGGGAGAACGCTGGAGGCGATGGGGTAGGGTAATCGTCGCCCATCCCTGGATTGCGATCCTTCTGGCAGGCGCCCCCTTACTGCTGCTCGCCTCGCAGGCCGCGCGGCTCGACACCAGCGTCCCCAGAGGGGACTGGCTTCCATCAGGGGCGGAATCGGTTCGCGCGCTGCACAGCCTTGAACGGATGGATCGGGTTGGCATTGTGTACTCGTTGCGCGTGATTCTCGAACTTCCAACGGATTCCATTGCGCAAACAGACGCGGGTTGGAATGCACTCGATCGTTTCAGCAAGCGGCTCGCGAGCGACCCTCGTTCCGACCGCGTCCTCTCGATCACAACCATTGCCGGGAGCGACCGGTCTGGCCTCGCCAATCTCCCGCGTGAGACGCGTCGAACGTTCCTGAGCCGCGACGGGCGGGCGGCACTGGTTGAAATCCTACCCGCGACTTCCGTTTCTGTGAACGACCAGGTCAACTGGGTGCGCGAACTGCGAAAGACCGGCGCGGAAGCTCTCACCGGAGTCCCTGGCGCCACGCTGCGCATCGGAGGCATCCCGGCGCTAACTGCCGATTATCAGACGATTGTCAGGGACCGGTTCGCTTCGGTAATAGGCTGGGTGGTGGGAGGGACGCTCGTGGCGCTGCTTTGCGGCTTCCGATCGCTTTTCGCCGCGGTGAAGGCCATTGCCCTGAACGTGCTCTCGGTTGCGGCCTCTTTCGGGGCGTTGGTTGTAGTGTTTCAGGATGGACACGGAAGTCGCTTCCTGGGAGTGCATGAGGCAACGGGAAGCATATTTCCTATTGTGCCAATCGTCGCCTTTGCCATCGTCTTCGGATTGAGCATGGATTACGAGGTGTTTTTGGTCGCGAGAGTCCTTGAAGCGAGGAGATGCGGGCTAAGTGAGGAGGAGGCAATCCCCGAGGGGCTAGCCAGAACCGCGGGACTGATTACGAGCGCCGCCGCGATCATGATTGTGGTATTCGCAGCATTCACCTTCGGGAACTTTCTGGTAATTAAGATGCTCGGATTTACGCTGGCGGTAGCAGTGTTAATTGACGCAACGCTGGTTCGCGTTGTGATTGGACCCGCGCTTCTTCGCGTTGCAGGAGATTGGAACTGGTGGCCTGGAGGGCTCGCTGCCGCACGCAGTACGCCAGTAACCGCCAGCGGCGAATGACGCGAATCTAGGATGCGAATCGATTTTGTACTCAACACCGGAACCAGCGCATCCTCCTCGGCAGTGAACTTCCGAAGACCGGGCTGCGGTCGTCTATCTCAGTTTCGCTATTTCCCCGTGTAGCTGACTCGCCAGATCGAGTTCGAACCGTCATCGCTCACTAATAGAGAACCATCCGGCGCCACGGTTATGCCCACGGGACGGCCCCAGACGTTGCCATCGGGCAGCACAAAGCCGGTGAGGAAGTCCTCGTACTCGCCGCTGGCGTCGCCGCTCTGGTGGAGAGGAACGCGAATCACTTCGTAGCCCGCGCGCACCGATTTGTTCCACGAGCCGTGCTCGGAGGCGAAAATGTCTCCCTTGTATTCTGCCGGAAACTGCTGGCCCTGGTAGAAAGTAAATTCCAGCGATGCGTAGTGCGGCTGCAGCAGTACGTCGGGCACGATTGCTTTGTCTTTCAGTTCGGGATGCTTGTCCGCGTGGCGCGGATCCTGGTGAGGGCCGATGTACCACCACGGCCAGCCGTAGAATCCACCTTCCTGCACGTGCGTGATGTAATCGGGGACCAGGTTGTCGCCCAGCGCGTCGCGCTCGTTCACGGAACACCACAGCTCGCCCGTCTGCGGATCCACAGCGATTCCTCCTCCAGCGTTGCGAATGCCGTAGGCATAGATGCTCAGTTTGCAGTTCGCGGGGTCGCACACCAGAATGTCGGCACGATCTTTTTCTCGGGGATGCGTGTCAGGATCATCGACGTTCGATCCCGAGCCTACGGCGACAAACAATTTCTTGCCATCCAGTGAGAACACAAGCGCGCGCGTCCAGTGCCCGCTTCCGAAAGGCAAATCCGCAATATGTTCCGGCGCAGCGCTCACTTTCAGATCTCCGTTGTGATAAGGGAAGCGGACGACCTCGTTGGTATCGCCGACGTACAGCCACTGCGGATCGGGTCCGGGCGGATAGAAGGCCAATCCATACGGCTGTTTCAAGCCGCTGGCGAAGATGGCTGTCTGTTCGGGCTTACCGTCGCCAGTTAGCCCGCGATAGACACGGATGCGGCCGGGATCGCTTTCCGTGAGGAAAATGTCGCCGTTCGGAGCGGTGAGCAGCGTCCGCGGATTCTCGAGTCCCGTAGCGTATAACTCCACCTTGAATCCGGGAAGCGTGACGGGCCAGACGTTTTCCGGCCGCGCCACGAGTTGTGGAGCGTTATTCGCCGATTGAGTCGCATACGGTTGAGGAAGATCGTTGACCGTGATCTTGTGGAAGGTGCCCGGTTTTTCGTAGCGGAAGTCGGTGAAGGGTGGTGTCGGTAGCGGTGCCTTGTACGTCGAAGTATCAGTATCGGGAGGCGCGGGAGTATTTGCCGCCGGCCCGGCCGCAGCCGGCGCTGCTCCCATCGACTTCACATACGTCACGATTTGCCAGCGCTGCTTAACCGGCAGCGATGCCCAGGAAGGCATCCCGTTATCTTTGTCACCCTTGGTGATGAACCAGAACACTTCGCCCGGCGTGACAGCGTCGAGTTTGCCCTCCACCAGCGGAGGTACGTTACCTGTACCCTTTCCGGTCCTGCCGTGGCACGACAGGCAATTGCGCGCGTACAATCGTTTTCCTTCCTGCGCAGCCGCGGCTTGGCCTTCGTAGGGATTCTGAATTGCCTGAGCCGAAGCGGGTGCGTTGTGGAATTTGGTATCCACCGCTGCCGCCAACAACAGCGCTGCAGGCAGAAAAACAAGAACGATGGGGGCGACGCGAGCGAATGAGTCGAATGAGCGCATGTATCCTCTCAGCGGTTAGTTCGCGGAAGATTTTACCTGAAACTTTGGATGCAGTTCCCTTGGGCTCGGATTAGCAAGCTTTGCGGTCCCTGGAGTCGGGTGCGTTTCAGGAATGATGTTCGGCTTCGATTTTCAGGCCCACCGAGCGCTTTCGTGAATGATCGTAAATTCCATCTAATCTACTCATCCACAAGCAGTTAGCACCCTTCCGTTCCATGACTTCGGTAACTTTGCACGTCTGATTCCGGGGTGTACGCTGCCTTTTAAGTTCCCTAAAGGTGTCGAGGCATCCAGACGCAGAATGCGTTGGCATTGCGCGCTGGAAGGAAGGCTCGTAAACAAACGGTGTCAGGCGAAGCCGCAAAAGAGCAACGGACGGTCGAGTCGCAGGCGCAACAGACTGCGAGTAAGCACTATGCAGAGATGCAGAGTGCTCCGCGGTTTCCGCTGCACCTTCCTGTGGAAGTGAAATCGCAGGATGGAGCGTGTACGGCGGAGACGCAGAATATCTCCGCCAATGGCGTGTTGTTCGCGATGGACCGCGATGTTCCCGTGGGCTCGAGCGTGGATTTTACGATCCTGCTTCCGGGGGACGTTGTGGGTTCTCGTTGCGACGTCCAGATTGATTGCCACGGCCGTGTAGTTCGCAGCTTCGAAGACCGGGGCCGTCGCGGCGTTGGCGTGGTAATAGACGAATATCATTTCGAGCGAGCATAAGGGTGCGAGAAAACTAATGGCCAGCACTTCGGTCAGCATGGGAGAAAATCACGGCGTTCCCGGGAACAGCGGCACGAGCCCGCTGATTCGCGTGATCCTGGCCGATACCCAGGCAATTTTCCGCGCCGGCCTGCGCAAGATCTTCGCCCTCGAAGACGATATCCGCGTAGTCGGCCAGGCTGAGACACTGCCTCAAACCCAATCCGCAGTCACCAAGTTCTCTGCAGACGTTCTGATTTTCGAGGCAGCGCTCACACCAAATCCAGTGGAAGCGGTGACGGAGCTTCTGCGCCAGGCACCCCAGTTGAAGATCGTTGTGGTCACTGCGGCGTCGGATGAACAACTCACGCTCGATCTCTTCCGCCGCGGCGCTCATGGCATCCTGTCGCGCGAGGTCGAACCCGAAGTGCTGGTCGATTGCCTGCGCAAGGTTGCCGCCGGCGAACCCTGGCTTGAGAGCCAGGCCATTCACTGGGTCATGGAAGCCTATCGCGGGCATAACTTGCGTCCTTCCGGAGCGCGCCCGAAGGTCCAACTCACGCCCAAGGAAACGCTGATCGTTTCCTGTGTCACGCAGGGCATGAAAAACAAAGAAATCGCAGTTCGGGTAGGCACAACCGAGCAGGTGGTAAAAAACTATCTGCGCAAGGTCTATGACAAGCTAGGTGTCGCGGATCGACTCGAACTCGCGCTGTACTGCTTAAGCCATCACGTAGTCGATGGCGTCAAGCCCCCACCCGTTCCCTCAGCCGCACAGCCCCAAACTAGCGATGCGGTCAATGCCGCCGCCGCTGGTGCTGCGGGAGGTGGAGCGGCTTCAAGCACAACTTCCGCAGCTTCCGGTTCGGATACGCCCGCCACCACGCCGCAAAAAAGCTCCTAGGTATTTGCTTTGACCCTTGTTTCTAGCTTTGATTCAATTCCGATTATCCTCTTCATGGACGCGACCCATTTGCTTCTTCCCAGGGTGAAGATTTGCGCTTCAGCTCTCCCGCCCATAGAATGAAACGAAGCCAGGTTGGTGCGAATTCCAGCTCTCTTGGCGCGATGTTGCGATCCGAATCGATGGTCCCAGGTCGATAGTCCCAAGTTTTCGCCGGAGAGATGGCCGAGTGGCTGAAGGCGCACGCTTGGAAAGCGTGTTTACTCGAAAGGGTAACGTGGGTTCGAATCCCACTCTCTCCGCCAGTTTCCTTTCAACAACTTACGAGCACCGCTCCTTTTCAGCGTGCAATGGCGTGCAACGTGCATACAATGTTGCGTGGCTCTTCCGATCCTGCCCGGGCTCACTGAGCAAGTCATCTTCAAAATTAAGATATTCAGGTACCCCCGCAAACACCGCTACGCGGATGCAGTTCACGCCCGGCAGTCTTTTGTGAAATCGACTCCTCGAAACACAATGCGATGGACACAAATGCTCTCCTGATCCTTGAATATAAGATCATGTCCCAGAACACTCAGGGGTAAAATCTAAGAAAGCCTGATGTAAACACTTTGTAAAGCGTACATCAAGGAATCACAAGCCTTTCGACTCTCCGGCGGACGAAGTGGAGGCCAGCCCGCAACAGCGGTGGTTCGTCCTTGAGGACGATATACGGGGCGGTGTCCTTCAGTAAATTTAATGTGGTATTGGTGAGAGATATTATGAAGTTCTCTGCTTACGTTCAACGAGCTGAAGAATCAGCGGCGTAAGAATCAATTGCATGGCCAAATCCAACTTTCCGCCCGGTATCACAATCGAATTGGCGCGGGACATGAAACTGTTCTGAATCATGGAGAGCAGATAGCAAAAATCTATGCCGCGCGGATTTCGAAAGCGAATAACCACCATGGACTCTTCCGGCGTGGGTATCAGCCGGGCAATAAATGGATTCGAAGTATCTACGGTGGGAATACGCTGAAAATTGACGTCGGTTTGAGTGAATTGGGGGCATATGTAACGGATGTAATCGGGCATGCGGCGCAAGATCGTGTCGGTTACCGCTTCGGTGGAATAACCGCGCGCGGACCGGTCACGGTGGATTTTTTGAATCCACTCGAGATTAATCACCGGTACCACGCCAATCTTCAGGTCAGCGTGCTGCGCCAGGTTCACCTTCTCGGTGACGATGACGCCGTGGAGCCCCTCATAAAAAAGAAGGTCCGACTTTCCGGGAAAGGGCTCCCAATCTGTAAAAGTGCCCGCGGGCTTGGCGAATTTTTCCGATTCGGCAGCATCGTGCACGTAATGGCGGGTGCGGCCCTGACCGGTCTCGCCGTAAATTCTAAAGGTTTGCTCCAATTCTTCGAGAAGGTTGGCCTCAGGGCCAAAATGGCTGAAGTGATGATTGCCCTTGGCGGATTCCTCCGCCATCACGCGGCGCATATCGAGGCGGTCATAGCGATGAAAGGCATCGCCTTCAACGAATGCAGCCTGAACTTTTTCGCGTCGGAAAATCTGCTCAAAGATATTGCGAACCGAGGTGGTGCCAGCGCCCGACGATCCCGTGACGGAAATAATTGGATGAATGTTCGACATGAGCAGGCTGCTTAACGGCGAATCAGGCCGCGCCTCGCGAAAAGAGGGGAACGCTCCGCTGAAAAATCAGGGTTGGTGTGATATCTGGAAATACGCT
>Ga0302326_10027240_pt1 | contig 11530 bp, 10 predicted proteins | sample Palsa_T0_3_FD_202264 | JGI IMG/M metagenome (GOLD analysis project Ga0302326, IMG submission 202264) | Peat permafrost microbial communities from Stordalen Mire near Abisko, Sweden - Palsa_T0_3 | ecosystem: Environmental > Terrestrial > Soil > Palsa > Peat permafrost | place: Sweden: Abisko...
GCTCGCAGTGCCGCCGCCGAGCGCCAGGAACGGCAGCATCGGAATGCCCGGCAGGAGCGCCATGACCAGCATCACGGCGCCCGACATGCCGAGCGCCTTGGGATAGCCGGAAAACTGGCTGAGCAACGCCTTGTCGGCGGCGCCGGACACTCCCGCTTTCGAAACCAGAAGGCCGGCGGCGATCGATACGATGAGTGCCGGGACCTGGGTGACCAAGCCATCGCCGACGGTGAGCAAGGTGTAGTCTTGGGCAGCCTCTGCGAAAGACAGGCCCTGCTGCATGATGCCGATGACCATGCCGCCGATGACGTTGATCATCACGACCAGCAGGCCGGCGATGGCGTCGCCACGAACGAATTTGGAGGCGCCGTCCATGGCGCCGAAGAAGCCGGACTCGTCTTCCAGGTTTTTGCGCCGCCGTCGCGCGTCCTTCTCGTCAATGAGGCCGGCGGAAAGGTCGGCGTCGATCGCCATCTGCTTGCCCGGCATCGCATCGAGGTGGAAGCGCGCGGCTACTTCCGCGATGCGCCCCGAGCCCTTGGTGATGACCACGAAATTGACGATCACCAGGATGGTGAAAACGATGATGCCAATCACGAAGTTGCCGCCCATGACGAAGCGGCCAAACGCCTCGATGACGTGACCGGCGGCGGCCGCTCCCTCGTGACCATGCGCAAGGATCAGTCGCGTCGAGGCGAGATTGAGCGCCAGGCGCAGCATGGTGGCGATCAGCAATACGGTTGGAAATGCCGAGAATTCGAGCGGTGCCTGGATGAACAGCGACGTCATCAGGATCAGCACCGAGAACGTGATGGAAATGGCGAGCGCGAAGTCGAGCAGGAGCGACGGCAGCGGCAGGATGAGGACCACGAGAATGGCCATCATGCCGAGCGCAAGCCCGAGGTCGCTGCGCTTGAGCATGGTGCCGAGATCGGCGAGGCGCGAGAGCGCCACTGATCCCTCGGCGCCCTGCGCCGAAGTTGCGTCGGTCATGTCGGTTGATCGAGCCCGTCGGTTGCGGTCACGTGTTTCAAAAGTATGCGCCGCGGCTGACGTGCCGCCGGCACGGAAGAGAGGAGCCGCGCTCGCGTCCAAAAGGCTGCCCCCGAAAGGTGCGGTGGAAACGCTTTTACCTCCCCGGCAAAATGTGCCGGGTATATGGTTACCGGGTGGTTAATATCGGCCGAATCGCGACGCGAATTACGGGCCCACTGCTAGAGGGAAAGATGTCTGCGCCTTTTCGCACTGCTTTGGTCTTGGTGCTTGGGCTCGCCGCCGTTCCGGGGCTGGCCGCTTCGGCCGCATTCGCCGCCGGCATCACGCCCGGTCTGTGGCGCATCGTCAGCCGTACCCAGACTGGCGGCGTCATCGGCCCTCCGCACGAAAGCTCGCGTTGCCTGACAACCGAGGAGGCGCAGGATGTGGCGGCGACGTTCGCGCCGCCGACCAGCGTTGAAAATTCCAGTTGCACACCGATCGAGCATAGCTTGAACGGCCAAAAGCTTACCTGGCGGATCACATGCAGGGGACAGCTCGACATGGAAGAAACCGGCGAATTCAATTTCGACAGTCCGCACCACTATACCGCGACGATGCAGACCCGGGCCGCCGTATCCGGGACGACCATGATCGATTCCCAGGACATGCTCGAAGGCCAGTGGATCTCGGAGTGCAGGTAGGGTCGCTTATCCTTCCCCGCCTTACGGGGCTGGATAAGGAGCAAAAAGACTATGCTGAAACTCTCGATCGCGTTTCTCGTGGCGTTCAACGTCCAGCCAGCGCTAACCCAGGAACGTCCAGCTGCGTTCGTGGACGCCGCGACAATCGTGCCCGGGCTCATCGCCGACATGCGCTATGCCGGGTCGCACAACTTCGTCGGCCGGCCGATCGACGGTTACGAGAGGCCACGGTGCCTGCTTACGAAAGCAGCGGCAGACGCGCTTGCCCAGGTGGCGCGCGACCTCGCCCCGAGCGGCCTCGTGCTCAAAGTGTTCGACTGCTACCGCCCGACGCGCGCTGTCGCAAATTTTGAGCGTTGGGCGCGCGATCTTAGCGACACCACCGCCAAGCCCGAGTTCTATCCCGACGTCGACAAGCGCACGCTGTTTCGCGACGGCTTTATCTCCTCGCGATCCGGCCATTCGCGCGGCTCGACCATCGATCTCACGCTGGGGCGAGCGGACGGCCACGAACTCGACATGGGCACGCCGTTCGATTTTTTCAGTCCGCGATCATGGGCTGCAGCAGCAAGCAGCGGCGAAGCCAGGGCCAACCGCGCGTTGCTTGCCGCGGCCATGCGCCGCCGAGGTTTTCGCCCTTACGAGAAGGAATGGTGGCATTTCACGCTGTCGCACGAGCCCTTTCCCGACACGTATTTCGACTTTCCGGTGCGATGAGCATACGAAGGAACGACGCGGACCGTCTCAATTGCCATGCCGACATGCCGCAAGAAAGCCCTGCCGGGCGAAGATGACCCTGGTACGCCCAGCGTAATTCGGACCGCGCGCGCGGAACGTTTGTAGATACATCGGTGAATCTCGAATGAACTTTTCGGGGCGAGGGATAGCACCAAAATCCTACCCGCAGCCTTAGTCGGCGTAACCGGGGGCCGGTACGAAGCCACCGAATTCCCGCTCCATCAGAGCGGCAAAGGCAATTGGCGTGCGGTCTTCGAGATACGGACCGATGATCTGAACTCCGATCGGAAGGCCGCTCTCCGAAAGACCGATCGGCGCCGCTGTTGCCGGAAGGCCCGGGGTCGTCGCGAGCTCCGGCCAGACCAGTTGATCGAAAAACGAGAAATGTTTTCCGTCAATTTCGATCTGGCGCTCGGCCATCAGTGAATGATCGTGAGGAAACGCTATCGTCGGCATCGGCGGGCAGAGCACCACATCCCACTCGCGGAATAGTTTGGCCCATTGTTGCCGGAGCGCGATCCGCACCATGTCGGCCTCCGCCCACCCGCGATGGCTCAACGCCGCGCCGCGGTGACGTTCGGCCGCCAGGCTGTTGTCGTCGGCCTTGAGCGCTGCGGCACTGGCTTGTTCCAGTTCGTATATCTCCTGCGGCCATCGTTCGGACAAAGCTGCCAGCAACAGCCGCATGTAAAGCCTTGCCGATTGCGTGAGATCGGGCAGGAGCGGGCTCGCATGCGCGACCTTGACGCCCGCTTGGACGAGCCGCCGCGATAGGCTATCGAGCGCCGTGCGGATAGTCGCTTCTGTCGGCAACAACGGGTGATCGTCAATGACAAGGACGCGATAGTCCGAGAGTTTCTCGTGGCGCGGCGTCGGCAAAGCGAGACGAAACGCGATCCCGGCACCCGCTTCGTCCGGACCGGCGGTCACTGCCAGCGCAAGATCGAGATCGGCGGCGCTCCGCGCCATTGGGCCGACGACGGCAAGATCGCTTTCCCGCTGCACGGTCGTAGGCACCCGGTGACCGCGGGGGGCAACGAGATTTAACGTCGGCTTGTGGGCGTAAATGCCGCAATAGTGGGCTGGTACGCGGAGTGAGCCACCGATATCCGAGCCGAGCGACAGCGGTCCGAAGCCGGCGGCCAAAGCTGCCGACGATCCGCCCGATGATCCGCCCGGCGTGCGGCCGAGATCCCACGGGTTGTTGGTCGTCCCATAGATATCGTTGTAGCTTTGCCAATCGCCCAAGAGCAGCGGCACATTGGTCTTACCCAGGATCACCGCGCCCGCCGCTTTGACGCGGGCGATCATGACCGCGTCTTCCTGCGGCACGAAATCCTTGAACGCCGGCACGCCCCAGGTTGTCGGCAGGCCGGCGACGTCGAAGGATTCCTTGACCACCATCGGAATCCCAAGAAGCGGCCGCCGCTCGCCGCGTCCAAGCGCGGTATCGGCGGTCCGCGCGGCTTCACGACCACGTTCGAAGTCGCGCACGACGACGGCGTTGATTTTCGTATCGAGAGCTTCGATCCGCGCGATGACATGGTCGGTGAGTTCCAGGGCGGAAATCTTTCGGGTCGCAAGCGCGTCGACGAGTTGTTCGGTCGTGCCGTAGTTCAACGTGTGGTCCCGATCCGTCATGACCCGCCTCCCGCAGTTTCACTGTGTTGGCAAATTCCGAAGATTAGCGATTAGAGTGTCGCGCCTATCTGAACAGCTCTGCCAACCGTGGTATAGAGCCAGGCAGTGCGCAAGTCTTCCATTTTTGATTCGTGAGCAAATAGATTGCGAAATAAAGACCATGGCCGTCACCAACATCGGCCAAAAAAAATTGGCAGAGTCGAGACCGAAAGGACGCCATGCCCGCGGCCAACGGAGACACGTGAAATTGGTCCCACAGGATAGCTGTTGGGATGACCATGGATCGACGAGGCGGCGTTGACTCACGCCGCGTCCAGCACCTTTCGAACCGTTGCGGCGAGATGCTCGCTGGTGACGGGCTTTTGGATCAATTCGACGCCCGTATCGAGACGACCTTGATGGACGATGGCGTTGCGCGAATACCCGGTCATATACAGGACCTTGAGCGACGGCTGACGTCGCGTTGCTTCTTCCGCGAGTTTGCGGCCATTCATGCCGGGCATGACGACGTCGGTCAAAAGGAGCTGGACGGTCTTGTATTCGTCGAGGAGGCGGAGAGCGTCCTCGGCGTCTGCAGCTTCGAGAACATCGTATCCAAGGGTTCCGAGCGTCTCGACGACATAGCTCCGCACGTCGGCGTCATCCTCGACGACCAGAACGCATTCGCCCGGACGGCCACGGCTTGGATCACTTTTGTCTTCTTCCAACGCCGAAGATTTTCCAAAGAAGCGGGGTAAGTAGATCTTGATAGTGGTGCCGTCACCCGCCTCACTGTAGATTTTGATGTGCCCGCCTGATTGCTTGACAAAGCCATACACCTGACTGAGACCAAGTCCGGTACCCTGGCCGGTCTGTTTGGTTGTAAAGAACGGCTCGAAGGCTCTGTCGATGACCTCCTTCGTCATTCCCGAACCGGTGTCGGTCGCTGCGATCTGCACATATTGTCCGGGCTGGATATCGACATTCTGTTTGCAATAGGCGTCGTCGAGGTAGGAGTTACTTGCTTCGATCGTCAACTTGCCGCCGTCAGGCATGGCATCCCGGGCGTTGACCGCGAGATTGAGGATAGCGGCCTCGAGCTCGGCGGGATCGGCCTCCACCGGCCATACGCCGCCGCCGCCCACAATCTCGAGCGAGACGTCTTCTCCAAGCGCGCGCCGCAAGAAATCTGAGAGGCCGTTCAGCGCCCGATTGACGTCGAGTATCATCGGGCTAAGCGGTTGCTGCCGGGAAAACGCCAAAAGCCGCTTGGTGAGTGTCGCAGCCCGCTGGGCGCCGCGCATGGCGCTTTCCAGGCGGCGCCCGAGCTTGATCTGCGACCCGTCAGTCCACGTTTCCAACTGACGTTGCGCGGCTTCGAGATTGCCGATGATGATCGTGAGCAGATTGTTGAAGTCATGCGCGACGCCGCCTGTGAGATGACCGATTGCGTCGAGTTTTTGAGATTGGCGGAGCGCCTCTTCGGCGGCCGACCGCCGGTTGATTTCCCCGTAAAGGCGTTCCGTTCTGCGCAGCACTGCGAACAGCGTCAGAAAAAGTATGAGGGTCACTGGGATGCCGAATATCAGATGCGGCGCCATCCCCCAAATCCACTCGTCCCTCACGGCGGAAATCGCAATACCGGAGGTCAAATAGAGCGGGGTTGTGCCAAAACGGCGGAAGGCAAAACGCCGTTCAATGTGATCGAGCGGAGAAGTCGCCGTGTAAAGTCCGTCCTTCGGCGATCGCGCTATAGACCGGCGAAATCCGGTATGTTCGTCGAGGCGGTCGGTTGCGCTCGGCGGGGCGACCGGGTAGCGGGCCAGAATGAGACCGTCATTGCGGATGAGGGCATATTGCTGGCCCTCGGTGGACGCCAGCGTCGAGAAGAAGCGGAAAAAATTGCTCGGTAGAACGGAAATCTCAACGACGCCCGCGAATGCGCCATCGCGAACCAGCCGCCGACTCACCGTAAAGAACGGCTGGGCATTGAATCGCGATTCGTAGACCCGACCGTAGTAAGTCCCGACGTCGGCGTTGACATGGGCTTGAAAATAATCTCGGTCAGAAAAAATCTCTTCGGGCGGAGGATCGAGCCAGGATGAAATCAACGCCCGTCCGTCTCGGCCGTAAATCCAAATGGACTGGATGATTGGAATCTCGCCGACGAGCTTTTTGAGCACGAGATTGAGCCGCCCGTCGTTTTTCCGAATTTCTGAGTCCGACATTCCCTCGACAAGGTCGTTTGCGGCATTCAACGCCAGATTGACCAGTTCAAAAGTCTTCTGGGCCTCTTCTTGCTGCACGTCGAGCGAGCGTGTGAGCCGCTCATCGGTCAGCGCTTTGAGGTTGCGAAAGCTGTTCCATGAAGCAAATGCGAAAAGAGCAGGCAGGGAACGAGCAGAGATGCTGCCATCGCAAGCCGCACCAGCCGGATTGTCAGCGCCCTTGCCTCCATTTCGATCGATGTCTCCGCCGCGCTCGTACACTAGTTCGGCATCTTGCGGAGCACCAGAGTTACCGCGGTAAAACGCGGTGTTCCGAACGATTTTGTGTCCCCGGCCGCAGGTGGCAAAAGGAATTGGCCGCTCATTTCAACAAATACAAAGCGCTATCCGCAGGATCGTGTGATGCGACGTGCGGAGGTTGTTGTCAGCTTCGTCTTCGACCGCGTTGGGCATGTGTTGTCGACCCGCGTTGTGAAAGGGTCCGGCGACGCCTCGTTCGACGCTGCGGCCCTCGACATGTTGCAACGCGCCTATCCCGTCCCGCCGCCGCTCGTCGCCGACGATGGGCTGACGTTCACTTTGCCGGTCATTTTTCACGTCAAGGGAACCGAAGTGCCCGACGGCACAGGTCACAATCCCAAGTAAAATTTCTTGATAAGATCGTTGTTGTTAAGCGCTTCGGTCGCGCCTTCAAAGGCAATCTTGCCGTGCACGATGACGTAGCCTCGGTCGGCGATGCGGATCGCCTGGGTGAAGTTCTGTTCCGCCATCAGCACGGTGAGATTGTAGCGCGCTTTCATCTCGGCGATCGCGTCGATGGTACGGCTCACCAGAATCGGCGCGAGCCCAACGGAGGGTTCGTCGACCAGCAGGATTTTCGGCGCCAGCATCAGGGCGCGGCCGAGCGCGAGCATCTGTTGTTCCCCGCCGCTCATGCTGCCGGCGAGCTGCCCGCGGCGCTCGGCCAGACGCGGGAAGGTTTCGAAACAAACGGCGAGGTTCTGGGCGAGTTCGCGGCGCGCCGTGCGGCGGAAGGCGCCGAGCATCAGGTTCTCCTCGACTGTCAGCTTCGGAAACAGCCGGCGGCCCTCTGGCACCAGCGCAATGCCGAGATCGACGATTTCTTCGGTGGTGCGGCCGACCAGATCGTGATGGACGCCGTCGATCTCGGCGATGATTGATCCTTCGCTCGGCTGCACCATGCCCATGATGCATTTCATGAGCGTTGACTTGCCGTTGCCGTTGGTGCCAAGCAGCACCACGGTCTCGCCGGCGCCGATCTTGACCGACACGTCTTCGATCACGCGCACCGCTCCGTAGGCGGCGTGGATGCCGGCGATGGTGAGGCTACTGGCCAAGGTAAGCTCTCTCTACTTCCGGATCGCGCACCACCTCGTTCGGGTCGCCATCCGCGATCTTGCGCCCCGACACCAGCACGATAAGTCTCTGCGAGAAGCTCATCACCGCCCGCATGATGTGCTCAATGAGGATGATGGTGACGCCCTGTCCGTTCAAGCGTTGGAGGAGCGTCAGTATTTCCTCAACCTCGGAATGGGTAAGTCCGGCCATCGATTCGTCAGCGATCAAAAGCTTCGGCTCCGCCGCCATGGCGCGGGCGAGTTCGAGCTTGCGCATCTCGACCTGGGTGAGCTCGCGCGGCAGCCGATTTGCCTTGCCGTCGAGACCTACCTCACGCAAGAGGTCGACGCAACGCGCTTCTATGTCGCCGGCGGCGCGGCCGGCACTGCGCGCGGCGACGGTGTAGAGCAACGGAATGCGCATGTTGTCGGCAAGGGTAAGGCTTGCGAACGGCCGCGGCAGTTGAAAGGTGCGGGCAAGACCGCGGCGCGTGCGTTGATGCGCGGTGGTGCCATCGATCAAATGGCCGTCGAAACGCACGGAACCTGCCTCGTTTTGGAGCGTGCCGCAGATGCAATTGACCAACGTGCTCTTGCCGGAGCCATTGGGCCCGATAAGGCCGATGCGCTCGCCCGGATTGACCGAGATCGAAATGCCATCAAGTGCGACAAAGCCGCCGAAGCGCTTGCTGAGGTTGTCGACGGCGAGCAGTTGAGTCATGGCGCATGTCCTGGCGTAGGTTTTGGCGCATCGGCTTTGACGTGCCGCCGGCCGACCTGACCGACCCGGCGTCGGACGTATGCGTCTACCAGCCCGACAATGCCGTTCGGCGCGACGATGACAAAGCCGACGAGCAAAAAGCCGACGATCAGGAGATTGACCGCGGACGAGATCGTCACCGTCGCGATCTGCTGCAGCGATCCGAGCAGGATGGCGCCGATCAGAGGGCCCACCCAGCTCGTGGTGCCGCCGATCAGCGGCATGGCTATGGAGTTGACGGCATAGTCCAGGCCGAACGCCGAGGACGGCTGGAGGAAGCCGATGTAGTAGGGGAATGGCGCTCCAGCCATTCCCATGAGTCCACCGGATATCGTGGTCGCGATCAGCTTGAGCGTCAGCGTCGGCACGCCGCAGGCCTCCGCCGCCAATTCGTCGTCGCGAATGGTGGCGAAGCCGTAACCAAGCCGCGAGCGCTCGATCAGCCGCGCCACCGTAATTGCACCGACGGCGAGCAGCATCATGATCAGGAAGAGATATTTGATGTAGCTGCCGAACGGGGCGATCGCCTCGGGTCGCACGATATAGGCGCCTCGCGAGCCGCCGACAAAGTCCCAGTTGACGATCAGCGTCTGCAAAACAACCGCAAGCGCGAGCGTCGCAATGGCGAAAAAAGCGCCGCGCAGCCGCAGCGTCAGGTAGCCCATGCCGAAGCCGACGACTCCGGAGACCAGGCCGCCGATGACGACCAAGACGGGAATCGGTACCGGAGCGAGCTTGTGCATGGCGACGGTTGAATAGGCGCCGAGCGCAAAGAACGCGGCCGAGCCGAAATTCACGTAGCCGCAATAGCCACCAAGGATGTTCCAGGCCGTCGAGAGCACGACGTATTGCAGAACGACATAGCCGGCGAAGAAATAATAGTCGTTGCCGAGTGCGATCGCGGCGGCGAATACGGCGCCGCCGACGACGAGGCAGATGAGAAAGAACAGGTCCGTGCGCACGTCTAGCGTCCCAACAGCCCGGCTGGCCGCACCGCCAGCGTCAACAGCAAAAATCCGAACGAGACGGCCGGCGCCCACGAGGGCCCGTAGAATGTCGAGGTCAGGCTCTCGACGACGCCGACCAGCATGGCCGCGATCACGGTTCCCGGCAGACTTCCCATGCCGCCGAGCACGCAAATCGCGAATACGCGGCCGATATATTCGCGGCCGACTGACGGCTCGACCGGCTGGATGATGATAAGGAATGCACCAGCCAGTGAGGCGGTCGCGATCGAGATGCCGAAGGCGATGCGCTTGATGCGGATTGGATCGACCGCCATCAATTTTAGCGCGTATTGGTCTTGCGCAACCGCCATGATCGCCCGGCCGACGAAGGTACGCGTGAGCAGGAGCTGCAGCACTGCGATCAGCAACAGCGACACCAGGCTCGGCACCAGAATACGCAGCGGAATATCGAGGAAGGCGAAGTGCAGGGTCGGGCCGATATAGGGCGCTTCGACGTAGCGGTAGTCGACGCCGAAATAGAGGACGAGCGTCACTTCGGTGATGAACAACAGACCGAAAAAGAAAGCGAGGCCGCGCAGCGATTCCTGACCGCGTTTCTCGAATGAAACATAGTAGATCTGATAAATGCCCGCTCCGAGCGCGTAAAACGCCGGCGTCACGACAATGCTGGTGAGGATCGGGTCGAGTCCGAATGTGATGTTGATGATATAGGCGATGTAAGAGCCGAGAATGATGAAGGCCGGGTGCGCTATGTTGACGATATCGAGAATACCGAATGAAATCGATACCCCGGCCGTTACCGCCGCGTAGAACGCGCCGATCAGTATCCCCGATACGATGGCGTTAATCAGAAGATCGAACGAAAAGATCATCCCTCAGCCCTGCGCGCCCGCACGACGTGCCGGCTTGTCTCCCGGATATGTTGCGGATGCGTACGATCGAAGGAAAGCCGCACGCGCCCTACGCCGCGGCCCGTGCTTGATCGGGAATCGCAAGCGGCTTGTTGGCGCTATCGAGAAATTCGATGGTCATGAAGACCATCTCCTTGTCGCCGATATTTTCCAGGTCATGGACCTTGTACTGGCCGGGCCCATAGGTCTCGTGCCGGGTCTCGCCGGGCTTATAGGTATATTCAATGGTCGTGCCGTCGTGGACATGCTGACGCCCGCGCCCGCCAGTCACGTTGGTCCAGAAGTAATCGAGCACATGTCGATGAAAGCCGAACCGCTGGCCGGGGGCGAGCCGGATCATCCAGACCCGCGCGCGCTCGGTTTCCGACAGAAACATGTTGCCGACGCAGCCATTCGGGTTCTGTCGCTCGCGCTCGAATTCAGCGGCGATCGCCGCCGGCCATGCTGACTTTTCGGCCGTGTCGCTCGTCTTATCAAGCATTGTCAGGGCCATGGCGCTCCTCCACGAATTGTTGTCACAATACACTACAGGAGCTTCGCTTTTGGTGGAATAGCAAGGTGTTGGCATGTCGCAGCGCCGCGCGTTGGTTATCGGTGGCTCGATGAGCGGCCTGTTAGCGGCCGTCATGCTCAAGCGGCGCGGCTGGGAGGTCGACGTTTTCGAGCGCGTTTCCGGGGAGCTTGCCGGCCGCGGCGCCGGGATCGTGGCGCAACCCGAGCTGATCGCACGGCTCGGCAATCTCGGGCTCGATACGCGCGATCTCGGCGTGGCGATAACGCGGCGTCAGATGCTTGATCGTGAGGGCCGTGTGACCGCCAAAAGTGCCTGCCCGCAGGTGTTGACCGCCTGGGAGCGGGCTTACCGGGTGCTACGTGATGCGTTCGCGGCGGACCGCTATCATCGCGGCCGCAGTCTTGAGGCATTCGACCAAAATGGCTTCGGCGTCGTTGCCCATTTTGGCGACGGTCATACCGCCGCAGGCGACGTGCTCATCGGCGCCGACGGGCTGCGCTCAACCGTGCGACAGCAATGCCTGCCCGCGGCTGTGCCGCTCTACGCGGGTTACGTGGCGTGGCGCGCGCTCATTCCGGAAAGCGCGCTGCCGGACGCGATTCACAGCGAGCTTTTCGGAGCGATGACGTTTTGCATGCCGCCGGGAGAACAATTTTTGGGCTATCCGGTCGCCGGCCCCGACAACGATTTGCGGCCGGGACGCCTCCGTTACAACATCGTCTGGTACCGCCCCGCGGACGAAACGAAAGAGCTT
>Ga0302326_10027243_pt1 | contig 11529 bp, 12 predicted proteins | sample Palsa_T0_3_FD_202264 | JGI IMG/M metagenome (GOLD analysis project Ga0302326, IMG submission 202264) | Peat permafrost microbial communities from Stordalen Mire near Abisko, Sweden - Palsa_T0_3 | ecosystem: Environmental > Terrestrial > Soil > Palsa > Peat permafrost | place: Sweden: Abisko...
CTGCGGGGGGGTAGCAATGCAGACGCTTCGGATACAGCGGCTTGAAGGGAGCCGCAGGTGTTTGCGGCGGATGCGGTCAGGCTATGGGAATTGAATAGACTTTCGCCTGCAATAGATTGAAAAGTATGCAGTTAGCAGAAAAAGGCGAAAGTCGATTCAGGACGCTTTGGTAGCCCATGATGTCCGGAGTATCGCACGCGCAGCGTCCGCCGCGCCAGCGGCTTCGTTCAAGTCGGCATGGCGGAAGTAATCCATGATTCTACCCTGGCGTTTGCGCATTGCTCCCGGTCACGGGCCATTCAGACACTCTTCATTTGAGCTGATCTCTTCCCACTCTTCCGCGATAAAACCGCAGAAGAATGGGGCACCCGATTCCTCGGCTCGTGAAGCTCCGCTCGGGAACCGTCCCTCAGGGGCTGAAGCCCTGCTCATTACAGGCCGTTTGCGGCACGACTGAAGTCGTGCCCTTTCACAGAACATAAACGACCGTCTGTGTGGCGAACACCACTAGCGTTTTCGCATTGCTCGTGGGCCATTCAGACACTCTGGATTCGAGCTGATCCCATCCCACCCTTCCGCGATAAAACCGCGGAAGAATGGGGCACCCAATTCCTCGGCTCGTGGAGGGTAGGCCACCCGCCCAATGAGCGTTTCAAAGGATTTACGCCGGAGGGGGTGGAGGAGGGAGGACACCGAGTTGCGCCATCATGCCTAGGCTATCCATGATGATGCGAGTGTCCTTGATGCGGCCATCCTCCAGACGGTCAAATACAATTCCCCAGACGCGCACATGCCGCCCGGTTGCGGGAATGCCGAGAAATGTACCGTCGTGGGTGCCGGTCCATTCGAAGCGGCTGGCGACTTTGTCATGCTCCGCAATTTGCTCCTGAATGGAGAAGACGATATCCGGAAAACCTGCACGCATGGCGCGGATGATGTCTTTGAGACCGTCAAGTCCCGGACCCTGCCCAGGCAATGGAACCTGTTCAACCACATCTTCCCAGACATATTGCGCTGCCGCCTCGATGTTTCCTCGTGTGATCACTTCGTCCACAAAGCTGCGGACGATCGTGGCATTGTCTTGCGCCATTCTCTTCTCCTTGGATACTTAATCCAGAATTATATCGATGCCATCGAGCCAGAAGGCTGGCTGCTCTCCTCTCTTCCCATCCTTCCGCGATAAGACCGGGGAAGGAAAAGGGAGCTTTCTGCTCCAGGCTCCCAGATTTTTTCTCGCACACGGGAACTTTTCTGGAGCAGCGGGTAATCATGGATATCTATGTTTGAGCGGCTGAGACGCAAGCCTCTGGAGAGCGAGTTGACCGATGAGGAGTTGCATCGATCTGCGCTCGCCGGCAGAGGGGAGGCGATTGCAGCGCTCTACAAGAGGCATGGCGGTCTGGTGTACCGGTTCACGCTGCGCATGAGCGGAAATGAGTCGATCGCGGAGGAGATTACGCAAGAGGTCTTCCTCGCGCTTCTGACGCAGATGGATCAATTCGATGCCGCGCGCGGGAGCCTGTCCACCTGGCTGTGCGGTATCGCTCGACGGAAGCTCTGGAAGCACCTGGAACACAGCAAAGATGCGCTGTTTGATTTTGATGAACACACCGCGGCGGAACTGCCCTGCACAAACGATGGGCCCGCGGAGCTGTTGCTGCGGCAGGAAGCCGTTCTTGCAGTTCGCGCCGGAATGGATGAATTGCCGCCCTTGCTGCGCGAAGTGGTGATTCTGTGCTCGCTTGAAGAGATGAGCTACGAACAGGTCGCGCGCATACTGGCGGTCCCGGTTGGCACAGTCCGGTCCAGACTTCACCGGGCCAAAGCACGGCTTGCCGGCCTGTTGCGTACGGAGATGGCGGATACGGAAGGAGAACGTCGATGACTGACAAGCAACTGGACGAAGTGCTGGAAGAACTCGGGCGAGAGCATCGGGCCATTGACGCCCCAGACTCGCTGCAACGCGTGCTGTACGCCGCGGCCGAAAGCAGAAAATCTGCCATTGGAAAGCCTCGCATGCAGTTCCCGTGGGCGTGGGCCGCAGTCGCCATCCTGCTGGCTGTCGTCGCGGTCGCTGGAGCCATTTGGCGGTCGCTCCAAACGCATCAACCGCAAACGGAACAGGCGCATACTCTACCCGCGCCCAAAGTCAGTCCTGGGCCTTTGCATTCATCGCCAGTCACAGCGCGCCAGAGCGTTGAGCCAAACGCTGAACCGGTACGCGAAGCCGTGAAAGCCCGCGCCGCCTTGCGCCATTCCTCCCCGCCGGATGCACCAGCCTCGAGTTCATTGGATGCTTTTGTGCCCCTGCCGGCAAGCGAAGGTCTTCCCAACGCGGCAGAGTTGAGCATCGTGCGGATCAGGCTGAGAGGGAGTGATCTTCAGCAGTACGGTTTGCAAACGCCTGCGGATGCCCTCGCGCAAACCATGCTGGCAGAGTTTGCGGTTGGCGAAGACGGGCTTCCCCGCGCCATCCGCATCGTTCGTTAACCCTTCAAATCCAGAGTTCAGATTCTGACTTTCAAATTGAAAAAGGAGTTGTGATGAAAACATTGCGTGGAAATCGAGCGGTCGCGGTCATGCTTGCGGCTGCAGTGAGTTCGGCCATAATTGGCCATGCAGAGAAACCGATAACTTCCGGCCAGCAGGATTCCGGCCAGAAGCAAAAGACAATGTTCCTGCGGGTCGACGACGAGGCAGGCGAGGGCCAGCAGGCACAGCAAAAAGTGATGCTTGAGATCGCCGGCGCCGAGACACAGGTGGTCAAGGGAAAGCCGTATTCAGCCGACACTTCCACCGAGACCGTGCAGACACTGGCCGATGGCAATCGCATCGCCCACCGCACAGTGAGCAAGTTTTACCGCGATAGCGAAGGCAGGACCAGGCGCGAGGAAACATTCGGCAATGTGGATCCCGAACATCCTTCGCCGCACGAGGTGAAGGTGTTCATCGATGACCCCGTGAGCGGAACGGCCCTTGTGCTGGACCCCGGCTCGAAGACACTGGAAAAGTTGCAGCGTACCCGCGATCTCGGCGACGTGCAACGTGATGACGCCGATGGAGCGCAGATCATGCTCAAGTCGGTGAAGGATAGTGAGACCAATGGGCAGGCCGCGCCGGGGAAGGTGTTCTTCCACATCCAGGATCAGCACTTGAGCGGTCCCAACGACCTCGCGTTGGTGATATCGGACGAAAATCGCAATATCGTGAAAGAAGACCTGGGAACTCGCAACATCGGAGGGGTCGACTGCACCGGCACGCGCCAGACCAGCACCATCCCCGCAGGGGCAATCGGTAATGAAATGCCCATCGCGATCGTCACCGAGACGTGGTTCTCGGGAGCCATCGGCGCTGTCGTAGAGTCCATTTCCGACGATCCTCGCTACGGAAAAACAACCTATAAACTCACCAACCTGCAATTGAGTGAGCCGTCGCGATCGTTGTTTGAACTGCCTGCGAATTTCAAGGTAAACGTGTCAAAATAGCCCTCTATTCCTGGACGATCGGGGGAAGGTCAATCAGCCCTTCCCTCTGTTGATTTATGCAAAAGGAAAACGTTGCAAACCTCTGGGTTCGGTGATTCCGACTTTAAGTTGGGACGAGGCAACGGCAGCTTGAATCCACTGGCCTGGTAAGTCTCTTAATTAATTCATGATTCCGCCCTGACGTTTCCGCGTTGCTCACGTGTCACGGGCCATTCAGGCACTCTGGATTCAAGCTGACCTCTTCTCACCTTTCCGCGATGAAACGGCACCCGATTCCTCGGCTCGTCGAGGGCAGGCCAACCGCCAGTCTATTTCGAACGGTAGGTCTGGTTGTCGAGTGAAGCAAGAAGCAGATTCCCTGCAGGAATGACAGACAAGAAAAACAAAGACAACAGGTGAAAAGTTGTCTTTCCAAAATATGAGCACCGGAGTAAAAATAGATCACATCGCGCCACGTTAGCGGCGTGACGGGGCGGAATAAAAGTGCAGCCCCATTCCAGTTCAGAGATATCGGATGCTTACAAGGGGTGACGCACGCTAGATCGGGTCTAGAAAACGTTCCTTGCAAAGGAGAACCTCCATACCTGAACTTATGAGGGAATCTGTGGGTCTGCCGTGGATTGGCGGGTGGCGCGGAGGTGATCGCGGCGTGGCGCTAAAACACAAGCTGATGCTCGGCGTGATCAGTGCAATGCTGGGGGCTTTGCTTCAAGGTTGCACAGCGGACAAAAATCCTTCCCAGGGGGAAACCAACCTGGCCAATGCGGCTAAAGACGTTGCCATTCCATTGGAGGCAGGGAAGATGAAAAATCCGCTGCCTGAGACGGATGAGGTTGTGAGCCAGGGCCAGGAAGTGTTTCTTGGGTCTTGCGCCCAATGCCACGGAGCGGATGCGCGGGGAGACACAAACGTCGGGCGCAACATGGCCCCGCCCGCCATGGACCTGAGCTCATCCCACGTGCAGCACTGGAGCGATGCGGAACTGTTTTGGATCATACAGAATGGAGTTCGCCTCACAGGCATGCCTTCCTGGAAGTCGAGCATCTCCGATAACGACACCTGGAAGCTTGCTCGTTTCATCCACAAGCTTCCCGCTGCCTCCGCCTCCGCGGCAGTGCCGTCACAGGCACAAGCCGTCGTCTCCGCGCAGGACAAGTACACCCTCAAAATACCGAATGGCCTTGCGTTCTCTGAGTTTAGAGGGTATGAAAGCTGGCCAGTGATCGCCATCAGCCATAACGGAAAAGCGCTCGCTGCGATCCTCGGGAATCCCGTGATGATCAACGCCTATAAGGCGGGCATTCCGGGTAACGGCAAGCCCTTTCCGGATGGCGCCAAGATGGCGAAGGTCCATTGGAACGCGGAAGTAAATGTCGGTGAACCGGGTGCGCCGACGCTACCGACGGCCAGCATGACGTTGATCTGATGGTGAAGGACAGCAAGAGGTTCGCCGACAGCGGCGGATGGGGTTACGGCGTCTTCGAGTATGACGCAGCGTCCGATAGGTTCAGGCTCGGCAACTTAACGGACAAGCCACCGCAAGGGAACGACGCCAAGTGCGGGTTCGCGTGCCACACGAGCGTGAAGAATAAAGATTATGTTTTCACCGCTTACGGGCACAGATGAAGCGGTATGAGCTAATCCGTTGACTCAAGGAACTTCGGGTTCCGCGAAGTTTCGATGTACACATCAGCCTGATGCTGCTACAGCACCTCAAGAACCCAGATGACGAAGGGCGATCTGCGGGGTCCGTTTGAGTTCTGCCTTTGTTGAGCCATTCGATGTCTGGATGGATAGATCCGGCGCGTCGCTATTTTTGCCGCATGCGGGGCGGGGTGGAGGAGTGCTTCGGCGTTGAGCGCGAACCTGCGATGAGGATGTCGACGAGGCGGCGGGCACTGGGCTCCCAGCCGGGTGACGCAGTGGTGTGGAAGATGCCGACGAGGGCACGGACGAAGTCGTTGGGGTCGGTGTCAGAGCGGAGATCACCGCTGGCGACGGCGCGCTTGACAGAGGCTACGAAGGCGGTGTGGATGAGCGAGCGGGAGCCTTCCATGAGCCGCACGGAGCCGCCTGCGACTGTGTTCATGGCGGGAATGATGAGCATTTTTCCGGCGACGTGGTCGATGAAGAGAAGCATCCAGGCGCGGAGGGCTTCGAGCGGCGGCATGGCGGCGGCGAAGCGCTGCTCGGCGGCGGCGAGTTTCTCAACTTCGCTGCGGTAGACGGCTTCGATGAGGGCATCGCGGGTTGGGAAGTGGCGATAGAGCGTGCCCGGGCCGATTCCGGCCTGGCGGGCGATATCGTCGAGGCTGGCGGCAGCGCCGTCGCGAGTGAAGACCTCCTTGGCGACCTCCAGGATGCGCTCGCGATTGCGCTGAGCATCTGCGCGGGGCTTGCGGGCGGGCGGAGGCGGCGGGAGCTTCTTTTTCGACATATGCAAAGTTTACAGAAAAGTTTTGCATCCGGAGACTGTCTCCGGTTATCTTTCTATACGGAGACTGTCTCCGTTTTATTCCGCGGCGACGCGAATGTCAATCTGGCGCGATCTTCACGGGTAGCGTCCTAACAGCAGGAGGACAACGATGCGTGTATTTGTGACAGGATCGACGGGTTTCATTGGAACGGAACTGGTGAAGGAACTGATTGCGGCAGGGCATCAGGTGCGCGGCCTTACACGCAGCGATGCGGGCGTGGAGCAGTTGCAGGCGGTGGGTGCGGAGGTTCTTCGCGGTGACCTGCAAGACCTCGACAGCCTGCGCAGCGGAGCGAAGGGAATGGATGCTGTGGTGAACCTGGCGTTCAACCACGACTGGTCAAAGTTTGCCCAGAATGCGGAGGACGAGATCAAGGCGATTGAGGCGCTGGGATCGGTGCTCGAACCGGGAAAGCTGCTGGTGGTCACTTCCGGGATTGGGATCACGAGCGGCGCGCCGGGCAAGTTGCGCAAAGAGACTGATCCTCCGACGGATTCGCCCACGATTCCGCGTAGGCCAGAACAGGCGGCGCAGGCGGTGGCGGCAAAGGGTGTGCGTGTGGCGATTGTGCGTCTGCCGCAGGTGCACGACACGCGCAAGCAGGGGCTCGTGACGTGGCTGATTCAGATCGCGCGCGAGAAGGGTGTTTCGGCGTATGTGGGCGATGGCGCGAACCGCTGGGCCGCAGCTCCACTGAAAGATGTTGCGCACCTATATCATCTGGCGGTCGAGAAGACGGGATCCGACGTGACGACATATCACGCGGTGCAGGAAGAAGGCGTGGCGCTGCGAGATATCGCCGAGACGATCGGTAAGGGGCTGAAAGTGCCGGTGGTTTCGATCCCGGCTGAAAAGGCCGGCGAACACTTCGGGATGTTCGCGCACTTTGTGACGCTGGATATGCCAGCTTCAAGCGAATGGACGCGCACAACGTTGGAGTGGGAGCCGACCGGGCCGGGGCTGATCGAGGATTTGGCGAATATGAAGTACTGACGATTCCCGTTGGACTATCAGGATGAGCTAAATGCAATGCCCGGGTCGTTCCGGGGCGTTGTTATGTTTGCATACTCTTCAATTCAGGATGTTCTGAGAGGCTCAAAATATTCCCGTCGGGGTCTTTGAACCACGCGACCCTTGCCCCGGTCGGCGAAGTCCAGATGCCTAGCTCATCCTGGGCCATACCTTCATAGCGCTCGAAGTGGACTCCGGCCTGCGCCAGATCTTTAACGGTTGCGGTGATCTCTGGGACTTGCCAGCCTAAAACCGTGCCATGGGCTGGTGGGAGTTCTTTAGCCATGCCGAGACGAAGCATGATGCCATTGGCCTCAAAGACGAGCGCGAACGGCGGCTCTTCCATGACCAGGCGAAGGCCAAGAATGTCCCGATAGAAATCCTTCGCGCGGGATACGTCGACGATGGAGACGAATCCGATGATGTTGTATTTGCCGAGTCCGTGGGGTTGTGACATAGGACTATGATGGGCTTATTTAGAGGTTGTCGCAAGAGTGCTGTTACGACATAATGTATCTCTAATGCGACAAGGTCAAGTATCGACGGAATTCGATCCGAAGCGCGGTGTTTCTGTTGCGACGCTCGCGTATGAATACCCTTCCAGGTTTCAGGTGCCGGAACATGCGCATGGGTCGGATCAACTGATCTACGCAATCAGCGGACTCATGGAGGTATCTTCGGATCAGAGCATGTGGCTGATCCCGCCGCATTTTGCACTGTGGATTCCAGCGCGAACCCATCATCGGATTCATATGCCTGGAGCTGTTTCGATGCGCACGCTTTACCTGCGGACAGGGCTGGCCGCAAGACTAGAGCCGCGTTGCGCTGTGCTGCATGTAACTCCGCTGCTACGAGAGCTCATTGTCGAAACCGTGAGCATCGGTCAGCTTCGTATGCGGGATCACTACGAGTGCGCTCTTCGCGATCTGCTTATTCGTCAGCTTCAGAAGGCCACTCCGATGCCCACCTTTGTGACGCTGCCGCGAGAAGAGAGAGCGCTTGCAGTGGCTCAGGCAATATTGCGGAATCCGGCAGAATCGAAGTCGATGGCAGTTCTCTGTTCTGAGGCAGGTGTCAGCGTAAGGACGATCGAGAGAGCATTTCGCAAGGATGTTGGCACCAGCTTCGAATCGTGGCGAAGACAGGTGCGGCTAACGAAAGCCGTGGAGCTGCTGGTTTCGGGATGTTCGATCAAGGAAGTCGCTTACAAGGTCGGTTATTGCCAGTCGAGCGCGTTTGTTGAGATGTTCCGCCGTACATTTGGAACAACTCCGAAGGTATGGATTTCAGCCCTGGAAGCTCTTGGGCAACGATCCACTGGTACTGTGCTCTCACCTGCTGGCCGCGTCGAATGGAAGGAATAAGGCGAAGACTGTCCCACTGCGGCCTTCCCTCTGACTGCTTCGAAAGTGCAAAGTTCCCTGGTGTCGATGAACAATCTCATCGCTTACCCAAAGTCCGAGTCCTGTTCCGCTTGCGCCCTTCGTTGTGTAGAACGGCTCGAATATTCGACTCGCTGCCGATGCATGCATACCGCTGCCTGTATCGGCCACGGTGATGACAAGTCCTGGCCTGCCCGTGGTCCATTCTCCACCGGCCTGACAGCGTAACAGGAGACGACCACCACCCATCGGCTGCATCGCGTCAATCGCGTTGCTCACGAGATTGCTGAGCACCTGTCGTATCTCCCCTTCAAAACACCGTACTGGCGGCGCTGTGCGTTTTCGTTCCTCGACATGGACGCGGGAGTTCACAAGGCGGCTTTGAAACATCGAGATGACGCTGTCGATGAGTTGATCTGCGGAGATTTCCTGGGGGCTGCTGGACTGTTTGTGGAAGCGAAGAGTTTGATTCGCGATGACCGATACTCGATGGAGCTCCCGCTCTGCAGTCTGAAGGTAAGCCTTGGTGTCCGCCAGATCTTCGCTATGTTCTGCGAGGTAGAGCAGGTTCGTGACGGCCTCCAGCGGATTGTTGATCTCGTGGGCAATCGATGCAGCCAGGCGCCCCGCAAGCGCAAGCTTTTCGTTCTGCATCAGGGCCAGTTCCGCTTTTTTCTGCTGCGTAATCTCCAGCGACGCCGCTGTGATCCCCTGAACGGCGCCGTTGGGGGCGACAACCGGAAAATAGCTCACGGTCCAATAGCGATGTTCGCCTGGACGTGTACTGACTTCACCTTCGAGAGGAAAATTGACAACCGGCTGGCCGGCACGCACTTGTTCAAAAAGCTCTCGAAGTCCTTCGATTGGAGCCATTTCGGTCAGAGTTCGACCGACAACCTCCTCTGGTTTCAGTCCGAAGAACTCCGCTTGCCTGTCATTGAGGCGCTGATAACGGAAATCCTTCGTGTCGAATAAAGCCAATCCGATTGGAGCTGTCTTATAGACAGTTTCAATCTCCGCAAGCTGGCGCTCTGCTTGTTCCGACTTTTCCCTCAAGGCTTCGCGAGCGTTCATCTCCGCGGTGATATCCCGGGAAAAGGTGACAATTCCTTCAGGCGTTGGATAGACATCGATGTGCAGCAATAGATTGAGCGGTTTGGGATAATGGGCGTCGAAGCCGCCTGGAACTCTTTCGTTCATCGCGCGGTAATAGTGTTCAACGTAGGGAGAGCCTTCGTAAACTGCGTCAGGGAAGGCCTCCCAGATCTTGCGCCCCAGAATTTGCCGATCTGAAGCGTAGAGCTCCGCAGCTCTTGGATTGAGGTAGGTCATGACCCAATTGCGATCCACGCTCACGATCGCATCGGTTGTCACAGCCAGAACCTGACTCAGCCGCTCGGTGAGCCGATCTCTCTCTCGTTCCGCAGCGCGTCTTTCTTCAATATTGCGGAATACCAGGACGATGCCGCTCAATTCTCCGTTGCCATCGAGGATGGGAGCGCCACTGTCGTCGATGGCCGTGTTCTTTCCGTCCCTGGAAATGAGAAGGGTGTGGTTTGCTAGACCAGCGACCGACCCCGTGTGCTTGACTTTGTCAGCGGGGCTCTCCACAGGCTGATGCGTGGTTTCATTCACGATCTGAAAGACATGCGACAGCAACTCGCCGCTGGCTTCTTCGATCTTCCAGCCGGTCAATTCTTCGGCGACAGAGTTCATCCGAGTCACGCGAGTGTCCGCGTCCGTCACAATTACGGCATCGCCAATGCTTTGCAGCACGCGCGATGCGCGAGCTTCGCTCTCTTTCAGGTGCTGGGTGGCGTTGACCTCACGAGTGACATCCTGGCAGATGACAAGAACACCCAGAACGGCGCCACCTGACCCAAAAATCGGACTGTAGCTGTAGGTCCACCGGATATCCTGCAACTTTCCATCTCGGATAATCGGAACGACGGTGTTTTGGAAATACACCGTTTCTCGATCATCCGTGACTCGCTTCAGGTTGGGTCCAACGATCTGCCAGGCATCGGACCAGCACTCCTGAGCTGTCTGGCCTAAGCCCAAGGGGTGTCGCTCAGCGAGAAGCGGTATAAACGCATCGTTGTAGAGCTGCACCAGTTCCGTACCCCAGAAAACCAGCGAAGGAAAAGCGCAGGAGAGCATGAGGTTGACAGACAGGAGAAGGCTCTCTGACCAATCTTCGATTGGTCCGAGCGGAGTCAGACTCCAGTCGTGAGCCCGGATCAGCTCGGCCATTTGACTCTTGCCGACGATCAGGCTGTCCCGAGGGCTTTGAGGTTCGTTGTGATTTGAAATCTCGTTTGGCATTGAGCGTACTTGAAGAACCCAACCAGTTTAGTTGAATCTCGCCGCTTCAATTTGATGCACAAGCTTGGCAATTTGGAAGCCTCTTCCGGTTGGCATTTCGCTCAATGAGCGAATGATCGTTTCCGCATTGTTCCCGGATCGCGGGCCATTCAGAGGCTCTGGATTCAAGTTGACCCGTTCCTGGCGGCTTCGAAATGGCGCAAATCAGAACCGTGCGGCGGTAGAATCAGAATTGGCTTATGTCTCGAAATTTCTACGCGCTCGCAGCTACGCTCGGACTTCTCTCGCTGATTTCTTGCGGGATGACGTTTGTGCCTTCGAGCTTTCAGCCGGGGCTGCCGGCGAATGGTTCGCTGTGGAAGACGCTTTCGACCTTCCTGCTGCTGATTGCGCTTGTTTCTACGCTAATCGGGTCGATGTCGCACCTGTTTGAGCAGGTGGACCGACGAACGGAAGAACGGCGGAGAGCTGAACGGGAACGGCGGCGAAAGGGGCATTGAGGGTTTCACGACGCCCGCATCTCGGAATCGAGATGTGGGGCACCCAGTTTCAAGCCATTAAAATCAAGGATGAGAGTGGCTTTTTTCTCACGGAAAGTATGTCTACCCATGTATGAAGTGACAGTCGAGGCCGGATTTTCCTCTGGGCATTATCTGCGCAATTATCGCGGGAAGTGCGAGAATCCGCACGGGCACAACTACAAGGTTCGCGTGACGCTTGCTGGACGCGACCTGGATGAGACTGGCCTGCTGTTGGACTTCAAGCTGCTGAAGCATGTGCTGCGTCCGGTGATCGAGCGGATCGACCACCAGATGCTTAATGACCTGGAGCCGTTTATTGAATTGAACC
>Ga0302326_10027245_pt1 | contig 11529 bp, 9 predicted proteins | sample Palsa_T0_3_FD_202264 | JGI IMG/M metagenome (GOLD analysis project Ga0302326, IMG submission 202264) | Peat permafrost microbial communities from Stordalen Mire near Abisko, Sweden - Palsa_T0_3 | ecosystem: Environmental > Terrestrial > Soil > Palsa > Peat permafrost | place: Sweden: Abisko...
ATGCGCGCGCGCCTCTCCGGCATCTGGTCGCGAAAGCCGGTGGCGATGACGGTGATCTTCACCTCGTCGCCCATCTGCTCGTCGAGCACCGCTCCGAAGATGATGTTGGCGTCCTCATGCGCGGCGGACTGAATGAGCGACGAAGCCTCATTGACCTCAGAAAGCTTGAGCGAACTGGAGCCGGTAATGTTAATCAGGATGCCGCGCGCGCCGTCGATTGCGCCGGCTTCGAGCAGCGGAGAAGCCATGGCCGCCTGCGCCGCTTCCACCGCGCGATGGGAGCCAGAGCGAACGGCAGTGCCCATCACCGCGTGGCCCATACCGGCCATGGTGGTCTTCACGTCGGCAAAGTCGCGGTTGATGATGCCGCTTATGGTGATGATGTCGCTGATGCCCTGCACGCCCTGGCGCAGCACGTCGTCCGCGATTCGGAAACTCTCGAAGAAGCCTGCGTCCTGCGCCACAACGAGCAACTTCTCGTTGGGAATGACGATCATGGTGTCGACGCTTTCGAGCAGCTCCTTCATGCCGCGCTCGGCCTGCTGCAGGCGGCGCTTGCCTTCAAACGCAAACGGGCGTGTGATGACCGCGACGGTGAGAATGCCCATCTCGCTGGCCAGCGAAGCGATGACCGGCGCTGCGCCTGTGCCGGTGCCTCCGCCGAGGCCGGCAGTAACGAAGACCATGTCCGCGCCTTCCAGCGCTTCGATGATTTTTTCCGAATCTTCGAGAGCCGCGCGGCGGCCTACGTCGGGGTTGGCGCCTGCGCCCAGGCCCTGGGTCAGGCGAACGCCGAGTTGCAGTTTCACCGGCGCCTGCGATAGCTTGAGCGCCTGAACGTCCGTGTTAGCGGCGATGAACTCCACGCCCTCCATCCGGGCCTGGATCATGCGGTTGACTGCGTTGCCGCCGCCGCCGCCGACGCCGATCACCTTGATGCGGGCGCCGCGCACGGGCTCATCGTGATATTGAATGCGCATCTCACTGGCTTGCATGTTTTCGTTTTCCATAGCGCCTCCGCCTCCTGTTGAGTTAGAAACTTGCTGCAAAAATGGCGCGCAATTTAGCGCGCAATCCGTTGTTTTCCGCCGCCCGCGTCACGCGCGTGCGGTGGGCATATAAAAGCATGCCGATGGCTGTAGAAAACCCTGGGTGTACCAACTCCCCGGGCATGTGCGACAAACGCACCGGCAATCCCGTTCGTGCCGGGACCCGCAACTGACTCTCTGTCACATCCAGCATGCCCGGCATCATGGCTCCGCCGCCGGTGAGCACGCAGCCCGCGCCCAGCGCATCCACAACCGCGCCCTGGCGCAGGCTTTCTTTCACGAAATAGAGCAACTCGCGCGCTCGCGGCTCAAGAATTTCGGCGATGGCGCGCAGGCGCAGCGACTGCCGTTCAGGGTTGGCGATTTCGATTTCCGCCAACTGAGGAATGGAAGTCACGACGACGTGGCCATACTGGCACTTGAGTTCCTCGGCCTGCGCCAACGGCATATTCAAGCCAACCGCGAGATCGTTGGTAAAGTGCGCGCCGCCGATGGGGACCGATGCGGTGTGCGCCACCGCGCCTTCGAAAAACACCGCCAAATCGCTCGAATGCGAACCAATATCCAGCAGACAGACGCCTAGCTCGCGCTCGTCTGCAGAGAGCGTGGCCTCGGCGGAAGCGATCGACTCCAGCACCGCTTCTGTAACTTCAAGCCCGGCGCGGTTGGCGCAGGTGATGGTGCTCTGCAATGCGCTGCCCGAGCAGGTGGCGATGTGCAGATCGACTTCAAGCCGCGCGCCCACCATGCCCACGGGATCAAAAATTCCCGGCTGTCCGTCGAGGATGAACTGGCGCGGCAGCAGATGCAGGATTTCGCGGTCGGGAGGCCGCTCGACGGCACGGGCGCGCTCGACGGCCGTGCGCACATCGTCGCGCGTGATCTCGCGCATGCGGCTGCCCAGCTCGAATCCGCCATTGGTGTTGATGCCGCGAATGTGCGGTCCGCCCACCCCCACCGCGCATGTATCGATGTTGGCGCGCGCCCGCAACTCCGCCTGCTCGTTAGCGGCCTTCACCGCTTTGGCCGCCGGAGACAGATCGCTGATGAGCCCCTTGCGCATGCCCGCGGATTCCACCACGCCGTGACCGCGATAGCGCAACGAGCCTTCATTGAGGTCGGCCGCAAGAACACGCGTGTGCGCGCTGCCAATGTCCAGCACCACGATCATGTTTTCCTGCTTCTGGCTCATTGCGCTCACTGTCCCTGCGCCGCGGCCGTGGCCGCGTGCGTTGAGGTAGAACCCTTCTTGGTATTCAGCGCGGTGTGCTGCGGGGCCGCGCGCTTCTTCTCTCGTTGCGCCTTCTCGTGCGCGGCCCGCAGCTTTGCCGCATGAGCTCGGGCCGCTCGTTGTTTGGCGGCAAGCGCCTCAACAGATGCTGCCTTTTGTGAGAATTTCTTTGGCCGGATCGCTGCCGTCTGCGCGGATGTCTGCTTCACCGGCGCTTGCGTCGCGGCTGGCGTCGGAGGATTCGCCGCGGCTGCTTCTTTGACGCCCGCGCCGGGCTTGCTCGGGCCCGCTTTGCCTGGGGCCAGCTTGCGTGCGGCTGTTTCTGCAGAGGGAGCGCCTGCAATCGCGGTTCCCGCCGAGGGCTTGGACGACGACGCGTCCGATTTTGTGTCCGGGCTTGCCGCAGAGGGGCGGTCGCCAATTGCCGCCGCTACCGCATTGGTGCCGGGAGTCATCTCCAGCACCACCTGGCTGTCGTAGCGCAGATCGACCGCGGCCAGTTTTGGATATTGCTGCCGCCACTCGGCAATGTGGGCCTTGTAGCGCTGGTAGCGCTCCAGAAACCGGTCGTCGCCGAAGTGGCCCAGGATGTCGGTCCCCTGCTCAGGCATCAACACGCGGGCGTCCTGCGGATCGGTCAGGTCGATTTCGGAGATCTGTTCGGAGAGGTGCTGGTTGTTGGCGTCGAGTTCCCCCAGCAATCGCTCGTAGACCGCCATGCGCGCCTTGCGCATGGCGAGCGGCTGGCCCGGATCGATTCCCGTGACAACCGGAAACGAGTAGTTGTGCTGCGCCATCATGGCAGGCGGCATGGTCAGCAATACGCCGTCCGCATCGACCAGGCCCACCTGCTGGCCCTGGCGGACAAATGCAACCGGCTGACGCTCCACAATGGTCACGTGAATCTGATCGGGAAGCAGACGCATCACGGTTGCGCGCTCCACCCAGGGAATAGCTTCAAGCTGCTTACGGCGCTCGTTCAGCGGAACAAAGAAGATGTTGCGGCCAATGTCTTCGCCGAAGACAGGCAGCATCTCCGCGCGGCTCACCTGGGTCAGCCCGGTGGCCCCAATGTTGCCGGCACCGACAATCCGGAAGCGTGAGTCGCGGCCCAGATAGGTTTTAAAGACCAAGACACCGGCAGTGAATCCACCCAGAACAATCAGGATTCCCAGGCCCAGAAAGACGCGGCCCACGGGTGAAGTGGGACGCCACCAGGGGCCGCTCGGCTCCGCAAACCTATCTTCTCTGCTCCCGAAACGAGCCCCCGAAACGCGCGGAAGATCTTCGTCGTCGGGGTCGCTCATATCCACGGGCATACCGGGTGCGGCACGGCGGACGCGGCCATTGGGAGACACGGCTTCCTGCACGCGCCGAAAGCGGGATTCGCCCGGCGCTTCATCCTCAAAGATGAGGGGTCGAGATTGGTTTCTACCTTGGTTATTCACGCCTGAGCAGGGGTCGTGGAGAGCCGCCAGCCTTCACTATAGGCCGCGGTTCATGGGCTTTTTTCCGCAGTCAGAGAGGGGGAATCCAGGTTGTAACGGGGCGGGAGCTTCGCCCGGAATCGGAAACAGCCATATATTATCCTGTCCCTAAAGTTCATAACATAAGACGACCTGCCATCCTGAGCGAAAGGGGCCCCAAACGCTTTTCAGTTTGGGGGTGGTGAGTCGAAGGATCTGCGGTTGCACTTCGGAACTTATGCCACGAACTTCTGGGACACCACACTATAATGCTTTACATATAATGGCGAACGTTATATCCTTCTTGAAGATGATTCAGAGCTTCAAGGACGCCGCTACGAAGGAGCTTTTTGAGGCGGGTTTGAGCAAGCGTTGGGCCAGTATTCAGGCGGCCGCTCTTCGCAGGTTAGACCAGATTGAAAATGCGATCTCATTGGGCGATCTTCGCCTTCCGCCAGGGAATCGTCTGGAGACTTTGAAGGGCGACCGTTCTGGACAGCACAGCATCCGAATCAACAATCAATATCGGGTCTGTTTCGTCTGGAAAGCTGACGGAGCGCATGAGGTAGAAATCGCGGATTACCATTAACTCAATGGTGCGGAAAGAAAGGTAAGGCACTTATGACATTCAGCAGGCCTGCCTCTGGATGGAAAATTCAGAGGGTAACAACGCATCCTGGCGAGATGCTGCGGGAAGAGTTCCTTGTTCCCTTCGGCATAAGCCAGAATGCACTGGCAATGAAGATTCGTGTTCCTGCAACGCGCATTGGCGACATCATCCACGGTAAGCGCTCGATCACGCCGGACACGGCATTGCGGCTAGCCCGCTTCTTCGGCAACAGCCCCGAGTTTTGGATGAACCTCCAGCAGATGTACGACCTTTCCAAAGCTCGACTCGAATTGAGCAAGACGATTGAGCGTGATGTTGAGACCTACGCCAGGGTCTGATCCTTCAGGCTTTTTCAAGCGCGGCCAGAATTTGCGGGCCGAGCTGGCTTACATTGCCGGCGCCAAGCGTGAGGATCAGGTCGCCTTCATGAGCAGAGACGACTACAGCTGCGATGGCGGCAGGAAAATCCGCGACAAACTGCGCCGGCGGTCCTTCAATCCTGGCGGCGAGCGCTTCCGCGGTCACACCGAGAATCGGTTCCTCGCTGGCGGCGTAGATCGGCAGCACGATTACCGTATCCGCATCGTCAAATGCGCTGCCGAACTGGTCGAGAAGATCGAGCGTGCGCGTGTAGCGGTGCGGCTGAAACACAACATGGATGCGCTTGTAACCGCACTCGCGAGCCGCTGCCAGCGTGGCGCGAATCTCGGTGGGGTGGTGGCCGTAGTCGTCAACGACAGTAATTCCGCGCGCCTGGCCGCGCGTCTGGAAGCGGCGGTCCACTCCACGAAAACGAGTGAGGCCTTCGGCGATTTTGTCGGCGGGAACTTCAAGCTGGCGAGCGATGGCCACGGCCGCGGTTGCGTTGAGCACGTTGTGGCGGCCGGGCACGTGCAGCTCGAACGGTCCCAGCGGGCCGGCCGCCGTGTGAACCAGAAACTGCGCAAAGCGGCCCTGCGGCGCGGCGAGAAACTCCAGGCGATAATCGGCTTCGTCCGCGATTCCATAGGTGAAGACGCGGCGGCGGGCGCGGGGCAGAATTCCCTTGAGCAACGCGTTGTCCACGCAGGCCGTGACAGCGCCATAGAAGGGCACCTTGTCCATGAAGTCGAGGAAGGCGCGCTCCACGTCGGTCATGTCCGTGTAGCAGTCCATGTGCTCGCGGTCGAGGTTGGTGACCACGGCAAGGATGGGCGATAGCTTGAGGAAGCTGCGGTCGCTTTCGTCGGCCTCGGCCACCAAGTATTGCGTAGTGCCGAGACGGGCGTTGGAGCCCAGCGCGTCCACGCGACCGCCGACAACAACGGTAGGATCGAGTCCGCCTGCCGTCAAGACTGATGCCACCATCGATGTAGTTGTCGTTTTCCCATGCATGCCGGCGATCGCGATGCCGTACTTGAGCCGCATCAGTTCGGCCAGCATCTCCGCACGCTGAATCACCGGGATCTTGCGTGCGTTGGCTTCCAGCACTTCCGGGTTCAGCGGGCTCACGGCCGAACTGGTCACAACCACCGTGGCTGCTCCCACGTGGTTCGCGTCGTGGCCTTCGTAAATGGTTGCGCCCAGCGTCGCCAGCCGATCCGTCATTGGCCCGCGGCGCAGATCGGAGCCGGAAACCTTCATGCCCAGGCTGAGCAGAATCTCGGCAATCCCGCTCATGCCGATTCCGCCGATTCCGATGAAGTGCACGTGCTGAGAGGTTGTGAACATGGAGGAACGAAGTTCAAGGGTACCATTCGCATAGGCATGGCAAGTCTGCGGGTTTGTTCGCGTCCGCCGGTTTCCGCTCCTGCCATTCGACTGTGCAATTCCCAAAGAGTGTTTTTGGCAAATTGGGCCCAGAATCAGACTGGGAACCCAAACTCAAGCACGGCCAGGATCGCTTCGACTCTCCGCGTTCCAGCCTCGGTCCCAAGGAGAGATGCGGGACTAGCCCCCCAGCTCAGCGTGAGGCGCTTCGAGCCATCCGGCGACATCGGCCTCGCTTTCCCAAATTCTCAAGGCAAGGGCATGGACGCGCTCGCTTCTCGTAGCCGACGGATTCCCCGACTGTCTGCGTGGCGTGGACGGCAAAGGCACCTCGATCATTGCACCTCGGTTCGATGAGTTTAGGATAATCCTGACTGCCAACGATCATCGACCGAAATGAGCCATTACGGACACGTCTATTGTCCAAAAGTTGCGGCCCATTATTTTCGTCTTAGCCCGCAACCTTTTCCTGCAACCTCTGTTGAATCAGTACATAACCGGTGCACCGCAGGGGGCAGCAAGAGCCAAGCCCCGAACGGAACGCAGCCGGGCAGAAGGCGAGGGGTTATGGGCAGCATGCGCAATTGGATGTTGGGTGCGGCGATGGTAGCTGGCGTTGCGGCCGTTGGAGCGACAACGGCGCAGGCAGCCGAGTTTGGGGTTTATGTGCGCGGACCGGTGGCTTATGTTCCGCCCTGCCCAGGACCGGGATACATTTGGACGGCCGGCTACATGGCCAACGGCTACTGGATTCCGGGGTTCTGGCACTTTGGCGGCGGACGCTTCTTCGGCCCGGAGGTCCGCTACGATCGCGGCTTCTACGGTCGCGGTTTCGACCGGCATTTTGACCGCGGTCATGAACACTTCCGCAGGTAAGCTCTCTGCCTGATTGCCTGCTTTTGAAGACACGGCCCCTCCTGACTTTGAGGGGCCGATTTTTGTGTGGCGACAGGGATCGCAGGATTGACGGCCTCACTGGATTTGGGCTTTTATTCTCTTAAAACCTATAAAGAAACTCGACCTTTTGAAAGGGCACGGCTTCAGCCGTGCCGGGGAGGTTGAGAAAGGTCGCGGCTTTAGCCGCCGAGGGAATGCAGAAGATTGGAAGTGCATTCCCTCGGGGGCTGAAGCCCAAATCTCGACCTGCCATCGAGCGGCACGGCTGAACAGCTGAAGCCGTGCCCTTTCAAAGCAGGTGCTTCCATCACATAAGCCGTTTTTAGACAGGTTCTTAGATTTGTTGGAGTTCTGAGCCCGCCCACCCTTGGCACAAGAATCCGCCGCGGCGGATGCCAAGGATGGAGCACCCAGGGGATGGGTTGGATGGGGCGCCCGATCGAATAACGCTTGCCCTTTAACCTGCAATGAACGATTCTTTCTGAGAGGACCGCAACTTATCCGCACATTTGCTGTTCTTAATATCGGAAGCCGGTGAGGGGCGAGGAAGCCCGGAAGCCGGCAAGTGCTGACGCGGGGTGATGACTCCGGGTCCTCAGGTCCAGTCGAACAGGGCAGGACGGAAAGGCACAGGGAGGGTTTATGCAGAAATTTCGCCTGGTTTTATTTGCAATGATTCTAATGGCTCTGCCGTTCGCGGCAACGGCAGCAAAGGCTCAAGTGGCTGTCGGGGTTGGAGTTGGCCCCGAGGTCGTTGCCGCTCCCGCGGACTACGGTCCTCCGGCCTGCGAGTGGGGTTATTACTCGTACTACCCCTATGGTTGCGCGCCGTACGGCTATTACGGTCCGCAGTGGTTTAACGGTGGCATCTTCCTTGGCGTTGGCCCGTGGTACGGCTGGGGCTGGGGACGCGGATATGGATATGGACGCGGCTTTTATGGACGCGGCGGATACGGCTACGGACGTGGCGGCTACGGATACGGCGCACGCGGTGGTTATGCGGGACGCGGAGCTTACGGTGGCGGAGCACGAGGCTACGCCGGCGGAGCAGCCCGCGGTTACGCTGGCGGAGCTCGCGGTGCGGCGCCTGCAGGACGCGGTGGATTTAGTGGCGGCGGCGCTCGCGGTGGATTCGCCGGCGGTGGAGCTCGCGGCGGTGGCGGTGGCCATGGTGGCGGCGGCGGTCACCGGTAAATCGTTAGGTTCCGCAACTTGACCCCAGATCTCTGCGGAGTTCCTCACAAAGCCCGTTCGCCTCGGCGAACGGGCTTTGTGTTTGTGGGCCAATTCCAGCTGGATCTAACCTATTTTCGAAGCCGAGGGATCTCCAAACATTGCCAGCCGGTCGGCGATGCGTTCGGCGGCGTCGGGATGCGCCTGTGTTCGCGCCGCGGCTCCCATCGTGACCATGCGTTCGGGGTTGTTGAGCAAGCCGGTTAGGGCGCCGAGCAGTCTTCCCTGCATCGCCAGGTCGGGTTCTTCCAGCATCACGGCGGCTCCAGCTTCAGCCATCGCTTCAGCATTGCGCTTCTGATGCTGGTCAGCCGCGGCGGCAAAGGGAACCAGCAGGCTTGGCTTGCCGGCGGCGGCAAGTTCGGCCACGGACGACGCTCCGCTGCGCGCCATCACGAGGTGCGCTTCGGCAAAGCGTGCAGGCATGTCGTCCAGGAACGGCTCAACGCGCCAGCGCGCAGTGTCGGCGCCTGTGGCAGCGTAGGCTGCTTGCGTTGTGTCCAGGTGGCGCGCTCCGCTTTGATGCAGAACCGTGAGGCCGGGAACCGCGTCGAGCAGCGCCGCGATGATCTCCGGCAAATGTGTATTGAAGATGCGCGCGCCCTGCGATCCTCCAAAGATCAGCAAGTGAGGCGCTTTGCCGCTGGGAACTCGCAATGAGAAAAACTCGGGACGGACCGGGATTCCCGTGACTTCGCAGTTGCGAAACCATCTGCACGCAGCGGGAAAATTGACGGCCGCCGCTTGCACCCGTTTGCCCACCAGGCGATTGGCCAAGCCGGGCATGGCGTTGGGCTCAAAGGCCATCGTGGGCACATGCGTCCAAAGTGCGGCGGCCATCGCCGGCCCGGAAGCGTAGCCGCCTACCCCGAAAACGACGCTGGGTTGGAAGCCATAAATCAACTGGCGGCAGGCGAGGATGCTGCGGGGAAGATTCATCAGGGTGCGCAAGCGCGTGGCGAGGCTGACGTTCTTGAGCTGGCCGATGCGGATCAGGTCCAGCCGAAAGCCCGCTGCTGGAACCAGGCGGTTCTCCATCCCGCGCGGCGTGCCCACGAAGAGGACCTCGGCATCGTATCGCGCGACGAGTTCCCGCGCCACGGCCAGCGCCGGGATGATGTGGCCGCCAGTGCCGCCGCCGGCGATGAGTACGCGCAGATTCGACAAGTGAAAATCCTTAATCGAGGACTTACGGAGGTTTTGTAACTACGCAGGTTTTGTAATATGGCACGACTTAAGTCGTGCCGCAAGTGCCGCATAGTCAGCTCGGGCTTTAGCCCCCGGCGGGATGCTTTCAGCGCATTCGAACCCATCAAGGCGCTTTTCCGCCAGCCCGCTGTTCCTTGGTCCCTCAGCCCCTAGTCCCTAATCCCTGTTCTTTTCACTCTGCTTTTCGCGTGATGTTGAGTAGAATCCCAATGCTGGCCAGCGTGACGAACACGGACGTACCGCCCGACGAGATTAGCGGCAGCGGAATTCCCTTGGTCGGCACCAGCGAGAGCACAACGCTGATGTTGAAGAACGCCTGCAGCAGAATCGTCGTCGTGATGCCGAAGGCGACCAGGCGGGCGAACGGGTCTTGCGAGCGGAAAGCAGCGCGCAGGCCACGTGCTCCGAAAACCACAAACAGCAGCACAATCAAAATGGCGCCGATAAAGCCGAGTTCTTCCGCGATATTGGCGAAGATGAAATCGGTGGAGGCTTCGGGCAGGTAAAAGAGCTTCTGCATGCCCTCCATGTAGCCGCGTCCGGTAAGCCCGCCGGTGCCTACAGCGATCAGCGATTGATTGATGTGGAAGCCCGCGCCTTGCGGGTCCGATTCGGGATTGAGAAACACCAGCACGCGCCTGAGCCGCCACGGAACAAAGATCAGCAATGCCGCAAGCGGAGGCAGCGACACCCCAAGGCCTATCAGCAGATACTTCCACTCCATGCCGGCCAGCAGCAGCATGAGGCCGGTGACCCCAAAGATGACGAGCGCGGTTCCAAGGTCCGGCTCTTTCACGATCAGCAGAATCAACATCATCGGCATGGCGGCCGCTTTCAGCAGGGTGTGCTTCCAGTCGCGCATGGCGTCAAGTCGCGTGTGCAGGAACCAGGCGAGAAACAGCACCGCAACCGGTTTGGCCAGTTCAGAGGGCTGAAAGCTGAAGACGCCACCAAAATGAATCCAGCGATGCGTGTTGTGCGATGCCGGAAAAAGGAACGCCGCCACCAGCAACAGCGTAGTCACGCCGAGAGCGGCATAGATGAATTGTTTGGACTTGTAGAAATTCGAGTCGATCTGCATGAGCACCAGCATGGCCAGCACGCCCGCCACGGCCCAGCCGGCCTGTCGAATCACGGACGCATAGGGGGAGTTGAATCGCTCCTGTGCCACCACGGCCGAGGCGGAAAACACCATGACCAGCCCCACCACCACCAGCAGCAGCGTGGTGAAGAACAGCCATTTGTCGATCCCTACGCGTGCTGCCATACCTTCCACCCCCGCCGCTCGTTGACGAGTTCCTTGAAGACCTTGCCGCGCTGCTCGTAGTTTTCAAACTGGTCAAAGCTGGAACAGGCGGGCGCCAGTAGAACCACCTCGCCGGGCAGTGCAGCGGAGGCGGCGGCGCTGACCGCTTTATCCAGCGTCTCGCAGGAAAGAATGGAGACCACGCCGCGCAGTTCGCTTTCGATCTTGGCCGCCGCCGATCCGATCGTGTAGACAGCCCGCACCCGCTCGCGCAGCAGTTGCGCCAGTTGCGTGTAGTCGGAGTTTTTGTCCTTGCCGCCCAGAATTAGGTGAATGCCTGAAGAGAAGGACGCAACCGCCTTGGCCGTTGCATCCACATTGGTGGCCTTCGAGTCGTTGTAAAATTCAACGCCGTTGATTTTGGCCACGAACTCGAGGCGATGCTCAACCGCATGAAAACTTTCAACGCCGCTTCGAATCTGCTCTGCCGTGGCCCCGGCCAGGCGCGAAGCGCACATTGCGGCCAGCACGTTCTCAACATTGTGCGCGCCTTTGAGCGGAACGCCGCTTAAAGGCATGATCTTCTCAACGAAATCGCCCTTGCCGCCGCGGTAAACGAGAAAGCCGTCTTCCACCCATGCGCCTTGCAGCACCGAGTGTTCCACGGAAAAGAAAAAGACTCGTGCCACGGAACGGGCAGCGGCTTGCGCGGCGCGCGCATTGTCGGCGTTCAGGATTAAGCAGTCACTCTCATTTTGCGCGGCAAAGATGCGCTCCTTGGCCAGGGCGTAATTTTCAAAGCTGCCGTGACGGTCAAGATGGTCAGGCGTGATATTGAG
>Ga0302326_10027246_pt1 | contig 11529 bp, 8 predicted proteins | sample Palsa_T0_3_FD_202264 | JGI IMG/M metagenome (GOLD analysis project Ga0302326, IMG submission 202264) | Peat permafrost microbial communities from Stordalen Mire near Abisko, Sweden - Palsa_T0_3 | ecosystem: Environmental > Terrestrial > Soil > Palsa > Peat permafrost | place: Sweden: Abisko...
AAGCGATGCACAGATCAGGAGGATGCCGCAGATCAGTAACTGCCGCGGAGTGAATCGTGGGATGACAAGACCACCGATGGGCAAGACCACCAGAGTGGCTACCCCAACCCCACTCGTAACGAGGGCCCTGCTCCACCCGAAGTCATGTTGAAAATAATCGTAGAAGAATGGCAATCCATAAAAAGGAATGCCGACGGTGAGCAGCAACGTAACGAAGGCGACAGCGGCAATCCACCAGCCATAGAAGGGGCGCTTGTTCATGGCAAATCCGGGGTGCGCGGCCGGTGCGCCAACTTCAGCGCGCTTGAGAGGCAACTATAACAGTGGCGGGCGGCGTAAACGGGGTCATAGGAAGCGGCATTCTGCAATTGCATGCTCACCTCGGCAACAACAGGACCCGCGTAGCCTCCATCTTTGAGGAGGCGAAAATATGCGGCGTAATCCACGCTCCCATCCCCCGCCAGCAGAAATTTCGGATGCGCAGCGTCGCCCGTGGCATCTTTCACATGGATAAATGCGCAATAGGGAAGGATGGCCAGCAAGGTGGATTCCAATGGAAAGCCGGCAACCTGAAAATGGCTGTAGTCATAGGTGAGCTTGAGGGAAGGGAGATTCACCTGATGGTAGAGCCAAAGCAGGTTTTCCGGCGTAGAAACGGCCCCGCCGACGTGCGCCTTGACACAAAGCAGCGCGCCCGCGGCAGCCGACTCGGCGGCCCATTCGCCCAGCCGCTCCGCCATCTGGTGCTTGCTGCTTTCCCAATCCGGGGGCTTGCCTCCGAGGGCAGTCTCGATCAGGGGAGTCGCCCGGGAGAGATCATGTCCAAGCCCGGCGGCCTTGCGGACGCGGTCAAGCCCCACCTGCCTGGGCATATCCCGGTCCAGGGGGTAGATATCCTCCATAAACGCCGAGACCTCAAGCTCCGCGGCTTGCAATTGCCGCGATAAACGCCGGCGAGCTTCCTGGGAGAGTCGATCTGGCTCAGACCAGCCGGGCATCAGGCAAAGCTCTACATTTTCGTAGCCCACCGCGGCACAGGTATCAATCGCTGAGGAAAGGGGAACCCCCTTCATTCCGTAAAGGCTGAAGCCGAGAGACACCACTGGCGGGCGGCCTTTGGAGAGATGCTCCAAGAACGCGGTTGGAGCCGCCGCCAGCAGCGCAATGGCGTCTCGCCTCGTCATAGCCGAGCGTGACTGAGATGACCGATGAGCTTCGCTGCGTCCTGTTCCTTTTGGACTTGTTCCTGCAACATTTTGATGAACTCTCGCATATAGTCGTGCTGGTCGTGCCAGGTACGCCCGCTGACCATATTGCCTTCCCGCACGCAGCTCTCGTTCACGAAGGTGGCGCCGCATTGCTCGACATCCAGTTTGCATTTGGCCACGGTGGCGATGCGTTTGCCAGAGATCACGTTCGCGGCGGCTACAATTTCCGCTCCATGGCAGACTACCGCAACCGGTTTTTCTTCGGCGAAGAAATGCCGGACAATCCCCATCAGATCGGGGTCGTAGCGAAGATACTCCGGCGCCCGTCCTCCTGTAAGAAAAAGCCCGCTATAAGCGGCCGAATCGACGTCGCGGAATGCGATTGACGCGTCAAGATGATAGCTGGGGCTCTCGCGTGTGATATCCCAGCCCGGCGGGATTTCATGCATCACCAGGTGGTACGTTCTTGCGCTGGGTCCGGCGACGACTGCATCGAAACCGGCTTCGCGCACCCGATACAGCGGATAAAGGGTATCGATCGCTTCCGCAGCATCGCCGATGGGAATCAAAACCCGGTGCTTCATTCTGGATGAGTCCCTTTTGCCTGGAGGTTCCATCGAACGCATTCGGAGCGCTCTTCAATGCTCCAGCGCATCACTTCGCCAACGATCATACGAGCGGGTTTTGGCCGTTGTCAATGCGTGAGCGGAGGCTCGACAGTACATGCCGCTTGAAACGAGGAAACCGACGAACATGCCGGTCTGCCGCCTAATGACCGTCATGCAAAAGGATTTCGGCGATAGCTCGCAACTACAGCTTGATGTTATCTCCACGAGATTTTCCGCCATTCTGTCTGGCATCCCCACGACGGTCATAATGCGGCGCATCGCCTCGTCATTGCGGCAGCGGAAGTGGATTCCCTGAGGCAGATCCCGATCGATGGCGCGCGCCACGCAGGCGAAGAGAAACTCTGCCGTCTCGGTGCAGTCGAAATATCGGTACAGTGACTCGGGCGGATCATTTGTCCGCTGGTCACTCCGTAATCGACCGCAATTGAGAGCAATGAGTCGAAGCCTATCTGTCGAAGTAAAACAGCAACTCCTGGTAAATTACACAGGGTAAAGAGGATGCGCGTTGTACCCGCTCTTGTACCTAGAAATCACGCTTTCGGGCTGCGACATCGCCCCGCCACTATATCTCTGTCACTGCAAGTTATTTAATATAAGCGACTTAGCGCCTCAAAGAGATGGTGCCGGGAGGGGGAGTTGAACCCCCATGGAGTTGCCTCCGACGGATTTTGAGTCCGCTGCGTCTGCCAGTTCCGCCATCCCGGCCGGGAGTGGGGTGCCTAGGAAAAGTATCGCACAGGCTTTGCGAGCGGTGCTAGCGGCGGAACCTGCGCCTTCGGCACAGCCAACACGATTGGCCAGACCTGCACGCTCAATGTGACGTTTACGCCCCGCGATCCAGGACACCCGCCATGGCGCAGCGTTTTGCTTCAGGATGGCTCCGGCAACGTGCTGGCGACGAACTGCCTGCAAGGCGTGGACCTGGGCCCGCAGATCAACTATCCGCCTGGAACGCAGATTACCGTGGTCAACAGCGCCGGGTTGACTCCGGCCGAGAGAGTTGCGGCGGATGGCGCCGGCAATGTCTACGCCGCCGATGGCGGCTCCGGTCAACCGCGCCAGGTTCCCGTGCTGCGCTGTCGAAACGCGGGCCATTTGTCCCCGTTTGGCGGCACAACACGCGCCGAGCTTCGCTCAGGATGCCTGCGAGCGCCACGCAGTTAATTTCTGCTGCGCATCTTGGTGAGCAACCGGAGGATCTCAATGTAGAGCCAGACCAGAGTGACCAGGATGCCGAAGCCGCCGTACCACTCCATGTATTTTGGCGCGCCCATCTGCACGCCCTGTTCGATGAAGTCAAAGTCGAGCACCAGGTTGAGCGCGGCAACGGCGACCACTACGAGGCTGAACACGATGCCGATCACGCCGGAGCCGTTGACGGTGGTGAATTGAATGCCGAAGAACCCCAACACCATCTGCAAAAGATAGAACATGCAGATGCCGCCGGTGGCCGCGACAATGCCCAGGCGAAGCCTTTGTGTAACCTTGATCAGCCCCGATCGGTAGGCCATCAGCATGACGAAGAGCGTGCCAAATGTGAGGCAGACAGCCTGGAAGCCGATGCCCGGATAGCGCAGATCGAGCATGGCTGACAGGCCGCCCAGCAGCAGTCCCTCGAGCAGCGCGTAGATAGGCGCGGTCACCGGCGACCATTCCTTCTTGAAAACTGTCACCATGGCGAAGATAAACCCGCCGAACAGGCCGATCACCATCATCGGCGCCACATCCTGCACGGCGCGCGACTGCATGAACCGATACCAGGTCCACGCCGCGGTGGCAATGGCGAACATGAGCAGCAGCGCGGTCTTGTTGATGGTGCCGTTCAGCGTCATGCGGTTGGCCGCATCGATGGCGCCGCCATATCCGGCTCCCGGCAGGTTGCGAAACGTGTTTTCGCCGAGCGCCGGGTTCGATGTCTTCATCAGTGGCATGTTGTTCTCTCCTGTCGCGGCTCGCGGCGATCTGCGGCCAGCCCGCCGGTGCATCTGGATTGTCCCCTTCAATCTTAGCCCCGGCAGCCTCAACGACTCCGCGCGCCGGGATTATCATTCTCAACATGCCAAAGAAGCTCCGCTGGGGAGTTCTCAGCACCGCCGCAATCGGCGTCAAACAAGTCATTCCCGCCATGCAACTGGGAGAGCACAGCACCATTGCGGCCATTGCCTCGCGCGATCTTGCGCGGGCGCAGCAGGCCGCGTCGTCGCTCGGCATTGCCACGGCCTACGGCTCCTATGAGGAACTGTTCGCCGACCCGGCCATCGACGCTATCTACAATCCGCTACCCAACCAGATGCATGTGCCGTGGACCGTGAAAGCCGCCGAGGCCGGCAAACACGTGCTGTGCGAGAAGCCACTGGCTCTCAATGCGGACGAGGCGAAAATGCTGCTCGCCGTGCGCGGCCGCACCGGCGTCAAGATCGGCGAGGCTTTCATGATTCGCAGCTTTCCGCAGTGGCTGAGGCTGCGCGAACTGCTCAACGAAGGCCGCATCGGCGAACTGCGGTCGGTCGTGGGCGTCTTCAGCTACTTCAATGCCGATCCGAAAAACATTCGCAATCAGATTGAATCGGGCGGCGGCGCGCTGCTCGATATCGGCTGCTATCTCATCCATGCGTCGCGGTATGCGTTTGGCGCGCAGCCGGCGCGCGTAGTCGGGCTCGTGGAGCGCGATCCCGCGATGCATACGGATCGGTTGGCTTCCGCGATGCTCGATTTTGGCAGCGGGCACGCGGTTTTCACATGCGGCACGCAGATGGCGCCCTACCAGCGCATTCATTTTCTGGGCACGCGCGGGCGCATCGAGATCGAGATTCCGTTCAACGCGCCCAACGACAGGCCCACGCGCATCTGGATCGACGACGGCGGTGAGTTGTCTGGCGCGGACATCAAGACGGAGATATTCGCGACCGCCGACATGTACACGATGCAGGGCGATGCGTTTTCGCGCGCGGTGCTCGAGGATACGGAGGTGCCGGTGTCGCTCGAGGATGGCATCGGCAACATGGCTGTGATCGATGCCGTGTTCAAGTCTGCTGAGTCGGGGCGGTGGGAAGCGCCGCGTGAGATCGGTGACTGATCGTGCGCATGGAAACGCGGGTCCTTCGACTCCGCTGCGCTTCGCTCAGGATGACAGTTTTGTTCTTGCAAATTGCCTCTTGTACCTGGATTCTTAGGGAGATTCATGAGATTTCGTGTATTCAGAATTATCGTCAATGCTTCGCTCGCATGTGCGCTGCTCGCTCTGACCGCAATTCCCTCACTGGCGCAGTCGGCGGCAAAGCCGCCGGCGCAGGCTCCCGCAAAAGCAATGGCCCACGCTTCTGTCGACCTGGCTGTCGTCAAGCCCGAGAGCGTGGGTTTCTCAGCCGAGCGGCTGGAGCGGCTGCATGTGCTGATGCAGGAGGCCGTGGACCAGAAACAGGTTGCAGGGGTTGTCACCATCCTGGCGCGACATGGCAAGGTCGTCGACTATCGGGCTTATGGGCAGCGCGACATGGCCGCTAACGCCCCAATGACAAAGGACGTGATCTTTCGCGACTACTCCATGACCAAGCCGGTGACCGGCGTGGCCATGATGATTCTTTACGAGCAGGGCAAGTGGCTGCCCTCCGATCCCATCTCCAAATTCATCCCCGAGTTCGCGCACCTCAAGGTGTACAAGGGCATGGATGCCGACGGCAAGCCGATCCTTGTCGATCCCGATCACGCGCCCACCATGCGCGAGCTCATGACGCACACGGCCGGCTTCACTTACGGATTCTTTGGCGATACGCCGGTGGACAAGATGTATCGCGAGGCACAGCCGCTGCAGTCAAAGAACCTGCACGAGTTCATTGACAAGATGGCGAAGCTGCCGCTGCTCTATCAGCCGGGCAAGGGATGGACTTACTCGGTGTCGATGGATATTCAGGGATATATTGTCGAGAAGCTTTCGGGCGAGACACTGCCCGAGTTTTATCGCGAGCATATCTTTGCGCCGCTGGGCATGACCGACGCCGGATTCTATGTGCCCGCGGATAAGCGCAGCCGCTTCTCCTCTGTCTATACCACTGGCCCTAACGGTGAACTCACTCTGGCCGGGAGCAGTCCGTCGGGGCGCGCGGTCGATTATGCAACAGAGCCCACCATGCCCTCAGGCGGGGGAGGATTGGTGTCGACGGCCGCCGATTATTATCGCTTTGCGCAGATGCTGCTCAATGGCGGCCAGCTGGATGGCAAGCGCATCCTTGCGCCCGCAACTGTGAAGCTGATGAGTTCAAATCACGTGCCCATTGAACTGCTCACCGGACAATACGGCATTGGCGCGCAGATCATGCGGCCGGGCTTTGGATACGGTTACGATTGCGCCGTGGTGTTCGATCCGCCGGAGGCCAATCTGCCCGAAGGCAAGGGCACGTTCTTCTGGGATGGAGCAGCGGGTACGTGGTTCTGGATCGACCCCACCAACGACATTGTGTTTGTCGGCATGATCCAGCGCATGTCGGGCGGGGTAGGTCCCCATCTTCAATACGAAAGCCGCGCCGTGGTTTACGGGTCGATGGTAGATCCGGCGAAGTAAGCCGAAGCCTGCATCACACCAGCGTTGACAAAGGACGGCTGCGGCGTTCGCGCCCGGTCACGCTTTCAATGGAATCGCGGAGGACCACGCAGTTGCGGCCCCTGTTCTTGGCGGCGTAGAGCGCGCGGTCGGCTATGGACAGCAGCGCTTCGGCGGTGACGACGTTTTCAGCCGGATAGAAAACTGTCGCGCCCATGCTGCATGTGATCTTGAACGCGATATCGTCTACCCGGACGGAGAGGTTTGAGATGGACTCGTGGAGAGTGTTCAGCCGTTCTTCGACGGCCTCACGAGGAATCTCAGTAAGGACCAGCAGGAACTCCTCGCCACCGTAACGGCCGGCATGGTCGTAGACGCGCATGGCGTTGCCGAGCGCGCCGGAAAACGTGCGCAGTGCCTCGTCCCCGGCCAGATGCCCATAGAGATCGTTGACCCGCTTGAAATGATCCAGGTCCGCCATGGCCAGAATCAGCGTGCGGTTCTCCCGCTGCGCGCGCGCCATCTCCGAGGCGAACGCCTGCAGGATTGCCAGGTGGTTCAGCAATCCTGTGAGTCCGTCGTGGCACGCCTGCACGCGCAACTGTTCGCGGCTGATTTCGAGCTCGGCGGTCCGTTCTTCCAGTTGCAGAGTACGCTCGCGGACCATGGTCTCAAGCCGCCGGCTTCGTGCGCGCATGTGGCGTGCGCGCAGCCTGTCGATGGCCGCCAGCAGCAGCATCAGCACCACGCCGCAGATCCCTTCAAACCAGTTGCTCCGCCACCAGGGAGGAAGGATTACGACGTCGACTTTCTGCGTGGGTGAAAAGGCATTGAGGCCGGGGTTGTAAGCCATTGCAACGAACGTGTAGCTCCCCGGCGGCAGGCCCGAGAATACGGCCCGGCCATCGTGGCTTTCAATCCAGTCGGTGTGCAGGCCCTCCATGCGATAGCGAAAGATCAGTTCGCTGCGATTGCGCATGGCAGAGGAGGAGATCTGGAATTCCAGCGGCTGCGCCGACCACGGCAGCACAATGGCACGCGCTTGCGGATTGAAGTTCCGGCCGCGCTCAATGCCGGTCAGCAGGATGTCGAGTGGCACCGAATCGAACACGCTCTCCGGATGAAGAAGGTGCGCCACCCCGCCGCTGGTACCAATCCAGAGCGAGCCATCGGCGGCGGCCATCATGGCGCCCTGGTTCACGTCGTTCCAGATCAGGCCTGTCTGCTCGGTCACGTGGCGCCAGGCGTGGCCGTTCCACGCCAGCAGGCCCAGGTCGGTTCCCAGCCACACCCATCCCCGGCCATCGGCGACTACTGCCAGCGGAGCCAGCGTCCGCCATTCCTGAGGAACCTGCAGTTGCCAGGCATCGATCCTGTTGCTGCCGGGAGTGAGCCGCCAGGTGCCGGCTTGCGGGCCGGTTACCCAGAGAGTTCCATCCGGCGCACAGGAAAGATCGAGCAACGGCCCAGCCAGTGGGGACAAGCTGTCGACAGGCGGCATGGTCCACTGGCCCGCTGCCAGGCTGAGCAATCGATTGTTGGCCAGAAACCACACCGTGCCGCCGGGCGATTCGCAGCCCGCGTCCACCTGCTTCGAGATTCTCAGGAACGGGTCAACCTCCTTGACGCGCTCTGGAACCTGGGCCGGGCGGATCGAAGAGCGTGCGTAAATGCCACTGTCGGTAGTAAAGAAGACCTGCCCGGACGACGTCTCCACAGCGCGGGTGATGAACGACGGCAGCCTGGCGGTCTGCGTAGTCACGCCAGTCCGGGGGTCGATGCGGAGCACCGCGGTGGAAAACGTGCCGGCCCATAGCGAGCCGTCTCCGTTCACGCCCAGCGCATCCACCTGGCCAAACGGCCAGCGCCGCATGGCAAACATGGGTCCGGACGCGCCGGTGCGAGGATCGATCCATGCAGGCCCTTTGTCGGTTCCCACCAGAATGCGGCCGCCAGGGCCCGGAATCACCGTCCAGATCATGGCGGACGAGATGCTGCGCGCGTCTTTCCAGCCCTCCCAGTCCTCATAGCCCGCCCAGCTGAAGAGCCCGTCGCCCCGGCTGGCAAGCCATAGGTCGCCGTTCTTATCCAGGGCCAGGCCGCGGATGTATCCGGAGACATCGAGCCCGTTTTTTGCGCCAATGATGCGCCAGCTTGAGCCGTCCCAGCGCGCTAAGCCGTCTTCAAAGGGCGCCAGAATGCGGCCAGCGCGGTCCTCGATCATGGGCGCGTGGCCATAGCGGTTGCCGGGGCTGGCTCCTGGAATCTCGCGCCTCTGAAAGCGCACCGCGTCGGGCGGCAACGCGGCCACATGGTACCGGCCAGCGGCCCACAAAGTGCCTGCGCGATCCAGCAGCACGCCTTCCCAGATATCGCTTTCAAGGCCCTCGGCTCTGCCCCATGCCGTCACGGCTGGCTGCGCGCGCGCGCCGTTTTGCCAGTCCACAAAAGAACAGAGCCCTCTTCCGCATCCGATCCACACCGTGAGCCGGTCCGGCGCTTCGCGCACTACGCTCACATTGGAGATCTTCGCCAGCTGAGGATTCGCAGCCACAGTACGCTCGGGAAACACCGGGAGGTAGCTCAGCATCCTGCCGGAGTCGTCGTGTTCGAGGCGATAGAGGCGGCTTTTCTCCACGATCAGCAGATGATGCTCGTCTTCAATCGTCAGATTGTTCGATTCGAAGATATGGATGGGACGAGCGCCGGCAGGCACAAACCGCTGGCCATCCCAGCGATAGAGGTTCAGAGCGGTGCCCGCCCATACCGTGTCGCGAGGGCCCGAAACCAGGGCGCGCACATTCAGGTCCGCGATGCCCTGCTCCGGGCCAAACCGCTGGAAGCCCGAGCCGAGAAGCCGGTAGACCCCATTTTCCGTTGCCACCCAGAGAAATCCATTGCGGTCGGCGGCCAGCGCGTTTGCGGTCAGATTCATCAGCCCCTCTGCCTGGCGGTAGGAGCGAATGACGTATTGCTGCGCCTGCGTGCAGGCTGAGAGAGCCATGCATGCAGCCAGAATCCGAATTGAACAGAGCTTGCGCACCAGTTCCTTTCACTTGCGGCGGTGCACGGCCCGGCCGGGCAGGGTCAGCATTTTCCTGTAGATAACATCGGCAGCCGGGAAAAAACGTTTACGCGCTCCTTTATGATTCCCAAGACAGAACCCGTCTCGATTGAACGCTCCCAGGTGACCCATGACCGGCTCCGCGTCAGATCCCGCCGCCTCCAAATCGCAGTTGCGCAAGACCATGGGCTTCTGGGATGTGCTGCTGTTCAACATCGCGACGGTGCTGGGTCCGCGCTGGATCGCCGCCGCCGGCCACAACGGCACGTCGTCGATCAGCTTGTGGGCGCTGGCAGCGGTGTTCTTTTTCGTGCCTGGCGCGCTGGTGATCAACGAGCTGTCATCGCGCTTTCCCGAGGAGGGCGGGCTCTACGTCTGGTCGCGTGAGGCCTTCGGGCCGTTTCACGGATTCATCGCCGGATGGACCTACTGGATCTATACCTTCTTCTACTTTCCCGGCCTGCTGCTGGCGAGCGCGTCCATGGCCGCCTACATGGTGGGCGGCCGCGGCGTGGCGCTGGCGCAGGATCGGACATTTCTCATTACCGTTGCGCTCTCGCTGCTGGTAGTGGCCGTGGTGCTCAACATCATCGGGCTCAACATCGGCAAGTGGCTGCAAAACGCGGGCGGCGTGGGCACCTATGTGCCGCTGTTGATGCTGGCCGGGATTGCCGCCATCGTCTGCTTGCGGCATGGCTCGGCCACGCACTTCACCGTGGCCAACATGATGCCCACGTGGAACTGGGACACAGTGAACTTCTGGTCGCAGATCGCGTTTGCCTTTACGGGACTCGAGCTGGTCTCGGCCATGAGCGAGGAGGTGCGCGATCCGCGCCGCACGCTGCCGCGCGCGGTCTTCGCCGCAGGCGCGCTCATTGCGTTCATGTATATCGCCGGCACATTCGCGATCCTCTCGCTGGTGCCGGCCGCCAGCATCGATCCGCAGAGCGGCGTGTTCAACGCCATCACGGTGGGGTCGATCGCGCTGCGCGTGGGAGCGCTCGGCATCCTGGCAGCCATGCTGGTCACTGTGGGCAACGCGGGCGGCGTGGGCAGCACCGTGGCCGGCATCGCGCGCGTGCCGTTTGTCGTCGGCATCGATCACTACCTGCCCTCCGCTTTCGGATGGATTCATCCGCGCTGGAAGACGCCGTGGGTTTCGATCCTGGTGCAGGCGGGCATTTCCGCGTTGATTCTGCTGGGCAGCCAGATCAACGAGTCGTCGCGCAGCGCCTATCAATCGCTTGTCGACGCGGGCATCATTCTCTACTTCATTCCGTTCCTTTACATGTTTGCCGCGGTCATCAAGCTGGCCGGGCGCAGGGACCGCCGCGAAAATTCGCACGCAATCCTGGTGCCAGGCGGCAAACCCGGCGTGTGGGTCTGCGGCAGCCTGGGATTTCTGGTGGTGCTGGTCGGCATTGCGGTCTCGCTGATCCCGCCCGGCGACGTGGCCAGCACCACGTGGTTTGAGCTCAAGCTCGTTGCGGGTACGGCGGGATCGGTGCTGGTGGGGCTTGTGCTCTTCTGGCGCGGCGCGCGCAGGAAGCGGGTTGCGCAGTGAGAGGCGCGAGTTCCCTTGGTATCGTGCGCGATACCATGCTTCAATAGATCAACCAGCAATTGTCACGATATGGGGGCAACGGGTGAAACAGGCAATTAGGAAGGCAGCCGGGGGAAGGTCGAATGATGCTCGGCGCGATTCAGCTTCGAAAGACTATCTGGAAGTTGAAAGCAGGGCACAGGTATCTTTCCGACTGCCGCTAAACGACGCCTCTCCCGGTGCGTTGAACATTTATCGTGAAGCAAACAATCACTTTCGGACAGTTCGTTGGCCGGCGCCGTTTGACAAGACTGTCCACCGCCTGCATCTCGGAGATGCGCGGAACTTGTCATGGATTCCTGACGCCTCTGTCCACTTGGTGGTCACATCGCCACCCTATTGGTCCTTGAAAGAGTACACGCCCGGAAATGATTCGCAACTTGGGGATATCGCAGGGGCGACGCATATAAATTCCCCAGCGTTGGCAAAATGTGTCAAAACGCTCTTTGAGACCGCAAATTGGACTTCCTCCAGCCCTGCGGAACGAG
>Ga0302326_10027247_pt1 | contig 11528 bp, 11 predicted proteins | sample Palsa_T0_3_FD_202264 | JGI IMG/M metagenome (GOLD analysis project Ga0302326, IMG submission 202264) | Peat permafrost microbial communities from Stordalen Mire near Abisko, Sweden - Palsa_T0_3 | ecosystem: Environmental > Terrestrial > Soil > Palsa > Peat permafrost | place: Sweden: Abisko...
CGTCGCTTTCACACCTGGCGTACCGGACTCCATGTAATCCTGCGCATCAAAATGCGAGCGCGATGGATCCGGCGACCCCGCCCCTTGCACGATCGCGAGATGCTTCTGCTCCCACAGCGGCTTCAAACTCGCCATCGCCGGGTGCAGTCCAAAATATCCGTCGAGATCGACAACCTGACTCCGCGGAATCGCAATCGTCGGACGCATCTGGTAATACGAAGGCTCCGCATACGGCACGACGATGTTCAAGCCATCCGCGGCGCCACGCTGAAAGATCACGACCAGCCGCTTCTTCCGCGCCTGCGCCGTCGTCAGCTGCGCCATCACGCTGCGCGTTAAAAACGATGGAATCGCAGACGTCCCCACCAGCGCGAGCGCGCCACCTTTTAAAAATCCTCTTCTAGTAATCGCCATGTGCCCTCGCTGCGTGCCGTCGACGTCGATTGCTTATATTGCCGTTTACAGATAGACGCTTCACTTTCCGTTTTCCGTTCAACCTATCGCCGTTGAAAATCCGGCGACCCCAACAAAAGCCCTGCCGCCACACTGGTTTCCGTTGCGCCAACGACCGCGACATTCAAATTCACCGCCTTCGCCGCCGGCTTGTTTTTGCGAATCAACATTCCACCGCCCAACGGATCCGCTTGCGCATCCGCCTTCGCCTGGGCCGCAAATTGCGCAGCAGCCTGCTCCTGCTCCGGCAACTTCTGCATCTCTGTCAGCACTGTCTCGTGCGTCCGCTCAGCAACCCCTCCGTGCAGCAACACCCGCTCCAGCCGCGCCTCGTCAGTCCTATCAGTTTCCGTGTTCGCAGGACCGGCAGCGTCCGTGCCAATCAGCGCGGGAAGATCACAGTGAATCCCCGGCAGCTTGTTGGCTGTCAGCGCAAGCGCAAAATTCATCCGCATCAGCAGCTCCGAGGAACTCACCCACGCATCTGTCGACTCCGAATAACCCGTCGGCGGCTGCATGCCATACAGCGGCATCCCCATCTGGTTCAGTGCAGCAATCAGGCCCTGCGGATGAATCGCCTCCGCATCCGTCGCGCGCACGCTCGACACAACATACTCGAGCGGCGTCTTCACCTTCGCGCGATAATTTGCACGCGACCAGAACTCCGGCGACTTGAACATCGTCCGCAACACTTCGCGAATGTCACCGTGATGCGACAAATAGCTCTTTGCCATCCGATCAACAAGTGCAGGCGACGGATCATCACTGACAAAACGGATCGCCAGCTTGCGCGAAATAAAGTGCGCCGTCGCTGGACTCGTCGCCAGCATGTGCAGCACTTCAAAGCCTTCCTGCTGTCCGTTGTCCTGCACCGTCTTGCCGAGAACGTGCTTGTCGCCTGGCTCATGCCGCCGCTCATAATAGCTAAAATCACCGCCGTCCTTGGGAGGAAATACTCCCCAGCCGGTGAAAACCTTTGCAACCTCCGTCACATCTTTTTGCGTGTATCCGCCATTGACGCCCAGCGTGTGCAGCTCCATCAACTCGCGCGCGTAGTTCTCATTCAGCCCGCGCTGCGCGGCTTTATTCGCTGGCGCACCCGGCTTCCCCACTGGCCGCTGCCCGGCCTTCGAATCCGGCCCAATGCTCTCCGCATTATCGAGATAGACCATCATCGCGGGACTCGTCGCCACTGCGCGCAGCAAGTCCTCAAATCTCCCAAACGCATGCGGACGAATCACGTCCCGCTCATACGTCGCAATCTCCCACGGTGCGATTCCGGACTTCCTGACATACACATTGAAGTGGTTCAGCCAGAAATCGGTCATCACTTCCTGCAACTGCCGCTCGCTGTAAATGTCGGTGATGAGCTTCTGCTCCATCGTTTCGCCCGCCACCACGCGATTGGTGTCGACCAACGCAATCGTGACTTCCTGTTGCTCCGGAGTAAATCCCGCAACCAGCGCAACTTTCTCCGGTTGCTTCATCTTCTGCGTCAACCTCCGCGGCTCTCCGGGCGGCAAGCTCAGCAGCGCTTGAAAGCGCTGCGCCGGAGGCATCTCCAGCAAGCCTGCCTTCTCCGTCTGCAGGGAGCTCAGCTCTGCTGGCGTCATCTCGTCTGGCTTTGCAGCTGGAGCAGCAACCGCCGTCACCGTCTGCCCACTCTGCATCTGCCCACTCTGCATCGTCTGCCCGGACTGCATCACCTGACCAGCCGTCATATTCTTCGCCGCAGCATTCGACTGCGTTGCCGTCACCTGCTTAGCCTTGTCTTCTGCCTTCAGATACGAAATCTGGTTTGCATAAATCGCATGCTCGACGGGATCGCGCGGCAGTGCGACGTTGTTCTTCGCCATCTCGCGCAGCATCGGGTTCGGCGGAAATTTCTCGATCAGCTGCGACTCGCTCAACTCCGTCGCCGGCAGATCCTTCAACATCGTCTGCAACCCGCCGTCGTCGATCTTTTCCGGATGCAGCTGTAATTCGATCCAGCGATCGACGCCCATCGCCTCCACCCGTTGCACATCCTCCGGCCGCGGCCCAAAGCTCAGCCGGTTCAGCGCATGCAACGCCCGCTCCTGCGCGGTCAGCGGGGCTTCAACCACGCGCTTCGGTTTCGAGTCGGCCGCGGTCTTCCCCGCTGGCGCTCCCAGGGGCGAAGCCTCCACCACCGGCAGGACAAGCGTGCCGATCAAAACCGCACAGCAAACAGCAGCAGGCCGCATCGTGGAAAAATCTCCTCTCGGAACAAAACCTGCAGGAGAAAGTTAGTTGCGCTTCGGCTGGTAAATTCCGCGTCTGGCAGCCAGCTATTCAGCGAGCTTTTCCGGCATATGCAGCAGCTTGCCAGCCGCCAGATCCCGCACCAGCCCATGATCAGCCGCCAGAAAGTCATACTGCGGCAGGTTTTCCACCCGCTCCCACCGAATCTCGTTAAAAATCCGATTCTCCAAGTCTCCACGGTAACTATCAACCAGGAAAAACTCCAGCGCGACCACCCCGCCGTTGCGATACGTATGTTGAATTTGTGTCACCGGCGGACCAATCTCGGCGTCAATCCCGAGCTCTTCATTCAGCTCACGAAACAGAGCCTGCTCGCTGGTCTCTCCAGGCTCCACCTTGCCACCCGGAAACTCCCACTTGAACGCCATCGGATGCTGCGCCCCGCGTTGACAAATCAGCAGCCGATCCCCGCGACGAATTAAAGCAGCCACCACTTGCCGCGGCCCCGTCCCCCGCGCCGCCTTGCGCTGCTCCCCCGCTGCGTTGTCTTCCGTGCCCACGTTCCTAGTTTAGGCGGGATACCGCACGGTTCAAACCGCAATGTTTTGGCGAGCCAAAAATCTCGCCCGAAATTTCACGCCAGAATCGTCATGGCACACCAAATCAGCTGACGTGTTCCAGTCCAGTACGCCCTCGCGCAGCCACCACACTCTCTGGCCAGTAAATCGGCCAACCCTCACTCTCCGCCAGCACGGCCAAGGCTGGCGTCGGATTCACCGCGCAGGCCCGCTTCGCCGCTGCCAGCATCGCCGCATCGTGAACGGAGTTGCCGAACACCGCATCCGGTGCGTCTACCCCCGCCGCTTGCAACGCGGCAACTTTGTCCGGACCCGTCGGCACTGCCAGCAACGTGCTCGTCGCCACGCCATCGCGAACAGCAACCCGCGCCCCCAGCACCCGCCCAGCCGGAATTCCAAATCGCGCCACCGCCGCCTCGATCACCCACACATTCGTCGAACTCACCGCCCACAATTCCGCACCAGACTGCCGCAACTTCCCCGTCAACTCCTCCAGCTCGACGAAAATATGCGGCGCCACAACGTCGCGAAAGAATTTCTCCGCCGCCGCGCGAATCTCGTCCTCCCGCAGGCCGGCGTACATCTGCGTCATCTCGCCACAAATTCCAGCCTGCGTCACTAGTCCCTGGCGATACTGCGAATACCGCCCAAGGATCCAGTCCGCTGTCTCCCGACTCACCATGCCGTGCTCCAACGACCACGTCAGAAACTCGCTCCCCGCATCCCCCGCCCACAGCGTGCCATCACAGTCAAATATCGCCGTCCGCGGCCGCTGCTCCAGCATCCGCTCCACAAACTCCGCCGCACTCGAAAAGTTCGATCGCGCCTCTGTCCTCAGGTCTTTCAAAATCACTCCTGCACCTCTTCTATTGTCCCCTTATCGGCAACATCAGCATCGCGCATCAGTGTGAATACAACATTTTCGCGTTTAACCATGTTGGTTCCCAAAACAAGCATGCCGCCGCCCAGGGCGTCGCACCCCCCACAATGAGGACATGCCCGCGAACGACACCGCGCTGCTGCGTAACTACCACGCCTATCTCCAGGTGGAAAAGGGTCTGCGCCCGCTCAGCTGCGCCAGCTACCGCGCGGACCTGCTGCAATTCTCCGAATTCCTCGCGCGCCTCTCGGAAAGTTCCTCCAGCAGCATCGGCCTGCAGCAAGCAGAACATACTCATCTCACCGGATTTCTCGAACACCTCCGCACTCACGGCGTCGAATCCCGCAGCATCGCCCGCAAGCTGTCTGCTCTGCGCGGCTTCTACCGCTGGCTTCTGCTGGACAAACAAATCTCCGAAGACCCGACGCTCAACGTCGCCACGCCTGCAAGCTGGAAAGTCCTGCCCAAATCCATCGCCGCCTCTGACGTCCGCAAGATGCTCGACGTTTCCAGTCACGCCTCCGGCCATCCCCTCGCCGACGCCATCGCCCTGCGCAACCACGCCGCACTTGAAATGCTCTACGGCACCGGCCTCCGCGCCTCCGAGCTCACCAGCCTTAAGACCAGTGATCTGCAACTCAATCTTGGACGCGCGCTTGTCCGCGGCAAAGGCGATAAGGAACGACTCATCCCACTCAGCGCAAAATCCGTCGAAGCGCTGCGCAAATATCTCGATCTCGGTCGTCCCTCGCTAGCCCGCGCCGCCGGCCGCAACACCGCCGCATCGCATCTCGTCTTCCTGTCATCACGCGGAGCCGCACTCACCCGCCAGGCGCTCTGGCTTCTCGTCCGCGAATACGCGGCCAACGCCAGCCCGCACATGCTCCGCCACAGCTGCGCCACTCATATGGTTGAGAACGGCGCCGATCTCCGTACCGTCCAAACACTGCTCGGCCACGCCGACATCGCAACCACGCAGGTCTACACCCACGTTGCCCTCGGACGCCTCAAGGCAGTCCACCGCGATCATCATCCGCGCGCCCGCCGCGCCATGCTCGCTCGTCAAATCGCCAGCCAGGAACCGGCATGAGCACTGCGAATCAATCCGCCAGCGCCCTCGTCGTACCTTATCTACGCATCCTCGCTTTCGAACGTGGCGCCTCCGAACACACTCTCCGCGCCTACAGCCGCGAGCTCCGCCAATTCGCCGCCTGGGTCGCCGAGCATCATGCCGACGATCCCGCAAAGCTTGAGCACACCGACATCCGCGCCTACTTATCGAGCCTGTATTCCAACGGCCTGCAGAAATCTTCCGCCGCTCGAGCACTCGCCGCCATCCGCTCATGGTTCAAGTGGATGGCCAGCGAAGGTGTCGTCGTCCAGAATCCCGCCGCACTCGTCTCCTCGCCCAAACTGCCGAAACATCTCCCCCGGGTCCCAACGATGGAGGAGCTCAATGGCGTCCTCGACCACATGGGCAATCTCGACGACAAGACCAGCGCGTGGCCGTCACGCGACCGCGTCATCCTCGAGCTGCTCTACGGCTGCGGCATGCGTAACGCCGAACTCGCCAGCATCTCGCTCGACGACATCGACTGGTCGAACGAAACCATTCTCCTCCGCGGCAAAGGCCGCAAACAACGCTATGCACCATTGGGAGACGCCGCCGCCGAAGCCCTCCGCGCCTACTTGCCGGAACGCGTCGCCGCTCTCGCCGCTCTGCAGCCGCCAGCAAAAGAAGACGCCCTGCTCATCAACAAGCGAGCCAGCGGAACCTTGCGTCTGACAACCCGCAGCATCGGCCGCATCATCAAGCGCATCGCCATCGCCTACGGACTGCCACCCGACGTCCACCCGCACACACTGCGCCACGCCTTCGGCACCCACATGCTCGAAGAAGGCGCCGACCTCCGCGCCATCCAGGAGCTGCTCGGCCACGCGAGACTGTCCACCACCCAGCGCTACACCCAGCTCACAACGCAGACCATGACCGAGGTCTACGACCGCACCCACCCCCGCGCCAGGGAATAGTCAGCCACGCGGTAGAATCGCAGTCACCGTGTCGACTGAAATCATCCGCAGCCGCCAGAATCCGCGCGTCAAACAGCTGCGCACTGCCTTCGCTCACGCAGGCGACTCGACACTTGCGATTGAAGGCGAGCATCTTGTGGACGAGGCTCTCCGCAGCAGTCTGACCATCGAAGAAGTGTTTCTCTGCGAAGATTCCGCCGACCATTTTTCTCAACTCATTCAGAAGTTGCCTCCCGCCGCTACCGTCACCACGCTTGGCAAAGAAGCCTTCGATCACGCCGTCTCCACCGAATCCCCGCAAGGCATCGCCGCCTACATCCGTCTGCCTGAACGCAACCCCGAAACCACACTTGCCGAACCCAACGCACTCGTCATCTTGTTAGACGGTGTCCAAGACCCCGGCAACGTCGGCACCATTGTCCGCTCCGCCGAAGCCTTCGCCGCTACAGCCGTCATTGCTCTCCCGGGCACCGCCAGCTTTTGGAACACGAAAACCGTCCGCGCCTCCGTCGGCTCCGTCTTCCGCCTGCCGCTGTTCACGCTCGACGACGAAGCCGCTAAAGCCGCGCTCGAAAAACATTCCTTCGCCCTCGTCGCCGCAACCGCACGCGACGGCGCACCGCCCGACTCCCTAGATTGGAAAAATAAAACAGCGCTCCTCATCGGCGCCGAAGGCCCCGGCCTCTCCACTGACTGGCTAGCCGCAGCCAAACACCACATCACCCTCGCCTGCCCCGGCCCCGTCGAATCACTCAACGCCGCCATCGCCGCGTCACTGCTCCTCTACGAAGCATCAAAATATCGCAGGAACACTCCGTGAGCCTTTTCTCCGCCGTCCCCAACCAATCCGACGCAGCCCTTGCTGGCGCACCGCTTGCCGAACGCATGCGCCCGCGCACGCTCGACGAATTCGTCGGCCAGCAGCACCTCATCGGCCCCGGCAAACCACTCCGAGTTCAAATCGATCACGACGACGCCGGCTCCATGATCTTCTGGGGACCGCCCGGAGTCGGCAAAACCACCCTCGCGAAAATCATCGCTAGCACAACGCAATCCACCTTCATCGAATTCTCCGCCGTCATGTCCGGCATCAAGGAAATCAAGGCCGTCATGCAGGAGGCGGAAAAAGCCGCGCAATACGGCCAGCGCACCCTGCTCTTCGTCGACGAAATCCATCGCTTCAACAAAGCCCAGCAAGACGCCTTCCTGCCCTACGTCGAACGCGGCTCCATCCGCCTCATCGGCGCGACCACGGAAAATCCGTCATTCGAAATCATCTCCGCGCTCCTCTCCCGCAGCCGCGTCTACGTCCTCCGATCCCTCACCGAAGCGCAAGTAGTCACGCTGCTCGAACGCGCTCTCACCGACCCACGCGGTCTCGCCGACCTCCATCGCACTGCCGACAAAGATGCCCTCGCGCAACTCGCCGCCTACGCCAGCGGCGATGCCCGCACCGCCTACAACGCCCTGGAAGTCGCCGCTCGTCTCGCCGGCGAGCAGCCGGACAAGCGAATCACCGTGCCTCTGGTTGCCGAAGCCGTCCAGCAGCGCGTCCTTCATTACGACAAATCCGGCGAGGAGCACTACAACCTGATCTCCGCGCTGCACAAATCCGTCCGCAACAGCGACGCCGACGCCGCACTCTACTGGCTCGGCCGCATGATGGCCGCCGGCGAGGACGCACTCTACATCGCGCGACGCGTCATCCGCATGGCGGTCGAAGACATCGGCCTCGCCGCACCCGAAGCGCTGAATCTCTGCCTCAGCGCCCGCGACGCCATTCATTTTCTCGGACAGCCGGAAGGCGACCTCGCCCTCGCGCAAGCCGTCGTCTATCTCGCGCTCGCGCCAAAGTCGAACGCCCTCTACACCGCCTACGATGCCGTCTTGCAGGACATCGAACACACCGCGCAGGAGCCGGTACCACTGCACCTGCGCAACGCCGTCACTGGATTGATGAAGTCGCTCGACTACGGCAAGGAGTATCAGTACGCCCACGACGTCGACGGCAAAATCGCCGCCATGGAGTGTCTGCCACCAAGCCTGGCAGGCCGCGAGTACTACCACCCGACCCAGGAAGGCCGCGAAAAATTACTCCAGCAACGCATGCAGGAGATCCGGCAGCTGCGCAATCGCAGCAAACCAGGATCAAAATAATCTTTTTGGGTTACAGATAGAAAACTAGCGCTTCTTCTTCGGTGCAGCTTTCTTGGCAGCCGGCTTCTTCACTGCAGCTTTCTTCCCAGCCGGCTTCTTCGCGACAGCCTTGGCAGGCTTCTTCGCCGCAACTTTCTTAGCTGCCTTTACCGGAGCCGCCTTCTTCGCAACCTTCACCGGCACAGCTTTCACCGGCGCCTTGGCAGCTTTAGCGGGCGCCGCTTCCTTTACCGGCGCAGCCTTCACTTCTTTCACCGGCGCAGCCGCAGCAGCAATCTCTACAACCTCCGCCGGAGCAGCAGCCAACGCAGCAGCCTTATCCGCCGCAGCCTTCGCAGCTTTCTTCGAGATCTTTGGCTCAGCTTTCTTCATCGCGCGCGGACGCCGCAGTGAAACCGGCGGCGGCGGCGCAGGCGGCGAGTACGGCTCCAGGAACTTCCGCACTTCTTCTTCCGTCTGCAACTTGCCGTCCATGAACTGGAAGAAAAGTGTCCGCTGCAAATCCTGATACCCAGGTAGCGACGGAATAATGCGCATCTCCTGCATCATCGCATAAGGAATCCGCTGCCGCGACTCCGGCCACACGGTAAAGAAATTCTTGAACTTGTTCTGCAGCGCCGCGCCTTTGCCAGTCAGCGCGAGCCACAACACGGCCTCGGGCTTATAGCTCGTCAGCAGCTTCCATGTCGCAGACGGTGTAGCCGCTTCCTTGCCCAGCAGAAGTTTCGAGAACGCCTTCGCGTCCTTATCCAGCGACTCCCACTCCTCCACAAATCCCTTGCGCGGCAGCATCTTCTTCAACGACGCAACGTCCTTTGCCTGCAACTTCGAAGTCAGCATCGCCATGCCAGCGGCAGAGGAATCCGGCTGCACGCCCTGAACTTGGAGCGCCTGCAACGTGTCACGTAAATCTTCCAGACCGTTGATGTCCACCTTCGCCGGCGTCCATCCCGGAAACAAGTGCTTCATCCAGCCTTCTGCGTCCAAGTGCTTCAGAATCTTGAGCGGATCTTCTTCGTGCGCGATTTCTTCCAACTCATACCCGCGCGAAAACGAAGGCAGATTGTCGATGTATCCCTCGGTCTTGGCCGTCTCGTACCGCGTCTGCGTCTTCTCTTCAAGAGTCCAGCCGTACCGCGCAACCAAGCGCGCCGCCCGCACCAGTCGCGCCGGGTCTTCAATAAATCCGTAATTGCTCACCAGCCGCAGCTGGCGCGTCTCAATATCAGCCTGCCCATTTAACGGGTCCAGCAGCAACCCGTACGAGCCTTCATTCAGGGAAAGCGCCATCGCGTTGACGGTAAAATCGCGCCGCCGTAGGTCATCCAAAATATTTGCGGGGTGATATTCCGGCTTCCCGGGCTTCGGAAACGTCTCCGTCCGCGTGCTCGAAACTTCAATCCGCGCCCCGCCCGGAAATTTGAGAAACAGCGTCTGTGACGGGTCATGTTCGCCCATCAGAATGGCGCCGGCTTTCTCCAGATCCTTCAGCAGCTTGAGAGCATTCCCATGAACCGACACATCCAGGTCGCGCACCGGCGATCCACTGGTAAAGTCGCGTACCCCGCCGCCCGTCAGGAACACCGTCATCCCGCGTCCACGCGCAATTTCGGTCACGCGCCGTAAAGCACTCTGTTGTTCAGGGGAAAGCCGGTTTTCCAGTAGGTATATATAGTCAGGCATGCAGTTTCGGGCCGGCTGGCAAGGGTTCGCTAAGTCAAAGGCACGGAAAGACTTATGCTCGATTTAGTACAGCCGCACAATTTGCAAAGATACCACAATGTAACCCCTTTGGCTACAGCGGCTGCACAATTTTCGCGGCCTCGCACGCCGCATGCGAGAATCGTGGGGCCGATGGTCTCCAATCAAAAGCCCGTCATCGTCCGCCGCTTCAGCCGTGACTGGCTCGCTGGATACGCCAATCTGCGCCATCTCGGCCACAACGGCGCCCTCGAAATTCTCGACATCGGCGGCAAGGTCCTCACCCTGCCATTGAGCGAAATCAAACACGTCAGCTTCGTCCGGGAATTCGGCCCGGCAGGCCAGCAGGATCCGGAACGCCTCCTCCGCAAGACCTTCGCCAGCCGTCCCCGCACCGCCGGCATCACCGTCCGCGTCCGCTTCAAGGACAACGACGTCCTCGAAGGCCTCGTCAGCAACGACCTGTCACTGCTCGAGCACGACGGCCTGCTACTGACCCCGCCCGACACCCGCTCCAACACGCAGCGCATTTATATCCCGAAGCTCGCTATCGCCGAACTTGAAGTCCTCAGCATCATCAAGCCGCCCGCGACACGCAAATCCTCCGAATCCCTGCTGCAGGACGATCTCTTCGCCAACACCCCGGTCCCCAGCGGCCGCCCGAACTAACTGCGCCCTCGGCGCGTATCCCAAAGAAGCGCGGGATAATTTTCTTCCCCTTGGGTTGACATTCGACCCAAGCAGGCACATACTCAGGTCGAATGGCTACCCAAGAGACAACTAACGACCGCATCGCCTTGATGCAAGGCACACTCGACCTGCTCATCCTGAAAACTCTTCTGCTCGGCCCCTGTCACGGCCAGGGTGTGGCGCGCTCCATCCAGCGCCAGTCTGAAGAGGTGTTTCTCGTCGACCACGGTTCCCTCTACGTCGCCCTGCAGCGGCTCGAAGACAAAAAGTGGATCACTGCAAAGTGGGGCGTCAGTGAAAACAACCGCAAGGCGCGCTTCTACTCGTTGACCACGAAAGGCCGCGAGCAACTCGTCGAGAAGATGAGCGAATGGCAACGGCTGACCCGTGCAATGGGTCTGATCCTGGAACCAGCCACCGGAAAGGCATAGCCATGTTGAAGCGCAAGCGCAGTGCACAGGATTTTTCCGAAGAGATCCAGGCCCATCTCGAACTTGAAGCCGAGGAACTGCGCCGCGAAGGCCTGAGCGAGGTAGGAGCGCGCCGCAAAGCCCGCCACGAGTTCGGCAATATCCCCGCCGCCCAGGAACATTTCTACCTGAAGAGCAGATGGGCTCCCCTCGATCGCTTTCTTCGCGACATAAAATTCGCGTCACGCTCGCTGCTGCACAGTCCAGGATTTGCCGTCACCGCGATTCTCACCCTCGCCCTCGGCATCGGGGCAAACACCGCAGTCTTCAGCGTCATGAACGCGGTCGTGCTGCGCGCGCTGCCCGTTGCCGACCCTGACCGTCTGGTCTATCTGCGGACCACCG
>Ga0302326_10027249_pt1 | contig 11527 bp, 8 predicted proteins | sample Palsa_T0_3_FD_202264 | JGI IMG/M metagenome (GOLD analysis project Ga0302326, IMG submission 202264) | Peat permafrost microbial communities from Stordalen Mire near Abisko, Sweden - Palsa_T0_3 | ecosystem: Environmental > Terrestrial > Soil > Palsa > Peat permafrost | place: Sweden: Abisko...
TCCTCTCCGCCGCCTCAGGCGCGCTCACCGGAGCCCACATCAAGGGCCAGCCAGGTTTCGGGCGGGTCGACGTCATCACGCTGTGCGTGTACCTCGGGATCTTGCTCTCGCTCTCCCGATGGATCGGTGGGCGGTGCTACTTCGCCGCCGCCTCCTGGTTGGTCGAGGACCGGTCGCCTACGCCTGCCGAGCAGCGCCGGGCCCTGGCCATGCCCCAGCAGTTCGCGGCGATGAGCATGGGCGGCTGGCTGGGCGCAGTGGTCATATGGTCAGGGCTGTCGAGTTTCACCCACCCCTTCACCGCTACGGTCGCCATCGCCCTGTCGATCCTGCTCGGAGGGCTGACGACGAGCGCGTTGGTCTACCTGCTCGTCGAGTGGTCCCAACGGCCGATCGCGGCGCTGGCCTTGGCCGGCCACGTCCCAGATCGGACGGTGGCACCCGGGGTTCGAACCAAGCTCTTCGTGTCGTGGGCGATCGGGTCCGACGTCTTCCTGGTCATGATCAGCCTCACCTACCTCGGGCGACCAGGCGGAGATCCTCCTAGCACGGCGGCCATCCTCTTCATCGTGGGAGCGGGGCTGGCAACCGGCACCCTGGTTGTCTACGTGGCGGCTCGGTCTCTGGCGAACCCGCTGCGGGAGTTGCGAACCGCGGTCAACCGAGTCCAGCGAGGCGATCTCGACGTCGCCGTGACGGTCAACGATGGCGGTGAAGTGGGCCTGCTGCAAGCCGGGTTCAACCAGATGGTCGTAGGCCTCCGCGAACGCAACACCCTGCAGGACCTCTTCGGTCGTCACGTCGGCGAAGATGTGGCCCGGCAGGCCCTGCAGCATGGGGTGGCCCTTGGGGGCGAGCGACGGGAAGTTGGCGTCCTCTTCGTTGACGTGATCGGCTCCACCGGGCTGGCCCAGCGCCACTCGCCGGACCGCGTGGTCGAGCTGCTCAACCTGTTCTTCGCCACCATCGTCCGGGTCGTGGCGGCTGAGGGGGGTTGGGTCAACAAGTTCGAAGGCGACGGCGCGTTGTGCATCTTCGGCGCGCCCGTCCCGCTGGACGACTACGCGGTGCGGACCCTCCGGGCGGCCCGCACGATCCGCCGAGAGCTGCTGGCTGTGGCCGCCGGCCACCCAGAGCTGGACGCCGCCATCGGCGTCTCCGCCGGCTCGGTGGTGGCCGGCAACGTCGGCGCCGAGCAGCGCTACGAGTACACGGTCATCGGCAACCCGGTCAACGAAGCGGCCCGGCTCACCGATGAGGCCAAGTCCCGCTTGAGCCGGGTGCTAGCGAGCGAGGAGGCGGTGGCTCGGGCGGGCGGAGAGGCCAGCTCCTGGATGGTGGTCGACGAAGTGTTGCTCCGTGGGCACAGCCAGCCGATCCTGGTCTACGAGCCGGCGGCCGGGGTGCGAGCGGAGCAGCCAACCATCTGAGCGGCCCGCGGTCCGCCCGCCGGTCCGGCGCGCCGGCGGTCCGCCCGCCGGGCGCGGATTCTCACAGGTGTTCGCCTATCCCCCCGATCGGGCAGATAAACGAACACCCGCCGGCGATCAGCCCTCGGTCAGCCCTCCGTCGTGCGGTAGTCGCTGAACGCCTCGTCCCGGTCGCTCAAGGCCTTGGTGAGACCGCCGTCGCGGGCCTCGGCAATGAACTTCTGGAACGTGGCCTGATAGACCGCCAGCGCCGACAGCTCGGTCCCGGACCGGATCGCCGCCCGCAGTCCCATGGTGTCCATGGCGCGGTGCACGCTGCGCTTGTTGAGCTGCACGATGTCGGTGGGTATCTGGGCCACCCGTTCGGCTACCTCGAGCACCCGGGCCTCGAGCTGGTCCTCGGGGAGCGCTTCGTTGGCCCATCCCCGACGGACCGCCTCCACGCCGGAGATGGCGTCGCCGGTGATCATCATCATCATCGCCGTGCGCAAACCCATGAACCAGGCGTGGAACTGCATGTCCGGCACCCCGAAGCGAACCGCCGGATAGCCGATCTTGGCGTCCTCGGCCACGAACACCAGATCGCACCCGGTCGCCAGCTCGCTGCCCCCGGCCAGGCAGTAGCTGTGGACCTGGGCAATGACCGGCTTGGCCAGGTCCCAGATGCTCATCCAGCCTTCCGTGACGTTGCGTTGGAACTGACCGTCGCCCGACGCCGCGTACCCCGGAAGGCTCTGGCCCTCGCTTCCGCCGCCGAGGTCGTAGCCCGCCGAGAAGCACTTGCCGGCTCCCCGGATCACCATCACCCGGACGTCTGGATCGGTGTCGGCGTCGCGCAGGGCTGCCAGGATCTCGCCCCGAAGGGCGTGGTTGAGGGCGTTGCGCTTCTCAGGGCGGTTGAGGGTGATGCGGCGCACGCCAGGCCGCGGGTCGTCAACGAGAATCAGCTGGTAGGTCACGGCGGGCGACCCTAGGGGATCCCCGCGGGACGGAAACGCCGGACGGTGGGTCAGAACGTTCAGAACGTTCAGAACGTCACGTCGCCGAGCGACGCACAACCGGGGACTCTGGTCACGGCGGCGACGTGGTGACCGGACACGACGAAGACGAACACCTGGGCCGGCGATCCCTCGTAGGTCAAAGTCCCCTCGAAGACCGGCTCGATGGGCGCAGACACGTTCGCGGCGGCTCTCGCCGGCACCAGGCAGTTGGAGAAGGCTGCACCGAACGCGTCTGGCGCGCCGGTCCGAGCGGTGCCGTTCGCCAAGGCGTCCATGTCCGGACGCAGGGCGCCGACCAGCGCCGCGCCGTCCTGGAAGCTACCGAGCGGCGGGACCGCCCCAACGCCACCGACGACCGACGGGCTATTCAGCGGCACTCGTGTAGTGGCGCCCCCGGAAGCGGAGGAACCCGAGGCGGCGCCCCCAGAAGCGGAGGAGCCCGAGGCGGCCCCGGAGGTGGAGCCCGAGGCGGCCCCCACGCCGGCCCCGGCGTGAGGAACGTTCGTCGTCGACACCGCGCCGGCGGCGGTCGACTGGTTGGCGGCTTTGCCGCCCTCACGATCCGACACGGTCACCGCCACGCTGGCGACGAGAATGACGGCCGCCACGGCCGCCGCGGCCCGCCCACCGACCCCGGCGCCGATCAACGACCTCCGCCGGCGTCGCCCGGACCCTATCGGTACCGGTGCTTCCACATCGGGTACCGAGGCCCCATCGGCCTCTGCGCCGCCCGGGATCGCGGCCGCCGCCAGGGCGGCCGCGACAGCCGCGTCGCGCTGAGATTCCCCCGGTAGCTCCGGTAGCTCCGGTGCTTCGGCAACCATCCCGACAGCGGCGCGCCAAAGGGCGAGGCGGGCGCCGCACTCCTCGCAGCCGTCGACATGCTCGACATCAGCCGGCTCCGCCTCGCCGTCGACGAAGGCGGACAGCCGGTCGTCGTCCAAGTGGGGGGTGGGCGTCACGGCTCGATCCTCGTCGGGTCGAGCAGCCGGACCAGCGAACCTCGCCCGCGGGCGATGCGCGATCTGACGGTCCCCGCCGGCACCTGCAACACCTCGGCGATCTCCGCGTAGTCCAGCCCGCAGAGATCGCGCAGCACGACGGCGGCCCGGAAGTCGGCAGGCAACTTTCGCAGGGCGTTGTCTATATCGATGCGGCTCGCCACCCCTTCGGGGTCTGCACCGGGCGGCGTCGAGACATCTCTGTTGGGGATCTCATCCAGGCTCACCGCCGGCCGCCGGGCCCGCCGGCGCAACTCGTCGATCGAGCAGTTGACGGCGATCCGGTAGGCCCAGGTGGAGAAGCGGCTCCGGTCGTCAAAACCAGGCAGCCCGCGCGCCACCGCTATGAGCGCCTCTTGGGCGGCGTCAGCTGCGTCGGCGTCGTTGCCCGTCATTCGCCGACACACCGTGTAGATCCGGTCATAGTGGCGGCGCAACAACGCTTCGAGCGCGTCGCGGTCGCCCGCCTGGGCCCGCTTGACGATCGCCTCGTCGCTGGCAACCTGATCGTCTCGGGAGGCCCGGTGGACCCGGCGGGCGCGGTCAGCTCCGGTCGTAGAGTCGGGTGGCACCTCGATGGCAACGAGGGTACCGAGCGGCCAACCCGCGCCGCCGCCATGGTCCCTCTGGACAATCTGGTCACTGCCCTTGGACGACGCGCAGGTGGGGTGCGGTTCCCTAGCGAAAGAGGCGGCGACACGCCGACTTCGCCGACTGCTGCCAAGGCAGTGTCAGGACGCGGCGCGATCGAGACGGGGCACGGTCCTCGCCGCGGACGGATCGTCCACGACCCAGGGCCCGAAGGACTCGCGCTGGGCCCGGTCCAACTCGGTTCGGTAGCGCTCGAAGCCGTGGTCGCCGGCCGCCTTGGCCGCGTACATGGCGACGTCCGCCTGGCGGACCAGCTCATTGGCCTCCCTGGCCTTACGCGCCGTCGCCAGACCGGCGCTCGCCCGCACCAACACCCAACCGCCGCAGAGATCGAACGGATGCTCGAGCGCGGCCAGGAGCCGATTGGCAACCAGCTCGGCCGTGTTGGGTTCGTGGTCGTTGACCAGGACGGCGAACTCGTCGCCCCCGAATCGGGCCAGGGTGTCCTCGGCGCGCGTCGCCGCCTCCAATCGGGCGCCTACCTCGCGTAGCAGCACGTCCCCAATGGCGTGCCCCAGGCTGTCATTGATCTCCTTGAAGTTGTCCAGGTCGAGGAACACGATGCTGGCACTGCCTCCCGATCGCTCGGCGCGGTGGAGCGATTCCTTGACCCGGTCGGCGAACAGCGCCCGGTTCGGAAGCCCGGTCAGGGCATCGTGGAAGGCCTGGTGAGCAAGGGCTCGTTCCGCTTCTACCCGGTCGGTTACGTCATGAAGGTTGGCGACGATGCCACCCACGTTCGGATCGTCGCCGAGATCGGTAAACACCAACTCGATGTGGCGCCAAGTGCCGTCCCGGTGCCGGAGCCGGCAGGCGACCCGGCGGCAGCTGCCGGGGGTCTGACCGTCTCCGAAGGCCGCTCGCAGCCCTTCGAGGTCCTCGGGATGGACAAACTGGGACAGACCGGTCCGCGTCACCAGCGCGGTGCTGTGGCCGAGGGCCTCCTCGAAGGCGGGGCTGGCAAAGCGCACGCCCCATAGCCGATCGAGGACCAACACAGGGTCGCTGGCCCGTTCGATCAGAGCCCGCCACCACGCCTCCCGGGCGGCTAGTTCCTCCGCCAGGGAATCGGCGTCACGGCGAGCCTGCCGGTGGTCAGCCGACTCGCGACGCAGCTCGCTGGAGGGGAGACTGGCGAGCGCGAAGGTAGCTATCAGAGCGGCCACCTGCACGAGCAGGTTCGACGCATCCAGCGAACCGCCTGCGACGGCCACGGCGTCCCCGTAACTGGCCAGGGTGGCCACCATCAGGGCGAACTGGACCCGCGGCGGGCAGCCGGTCGCGATGAACACCGTGGTCAGCACGTACGCAAACCACATCTCGGATCGCCCGCCACCGGTCGCCGCCACGATCGCTCCTATGGCCCCGATGTCGAGCAACAACCAGATGTAGAGCAACATGAGCCCGGACTGTCGCTTGACCAACTTCCGCCAGGGAAGCGCCGCCATGGCGCCGCCCGTTGCGGCCGCCACGCCGAGGGCGGCGCACAAGACCGGCCACTCAACCGTGCCCGCAGGCATGAGCAGCGCCGCGACCGGGACCACCACGAGCATGGCGACGGTGGTCGCCAGCGCGACGGCAAGGTGCCGTCGAGAGATCGACCTCGCGACGCTCCCGGGTGGAGTTGCCATCTCGTAGTCATCGGCCGGGCGTCCGCCGAAATTGACTAGTTACTTCGGTCAAACACGAAACGGGCTGCCAGCCTGTGGGCCCATCCGGCCACTTCCAATGCCCCAGCGGCCAGGGCTTCGAGTCCCGCCCGAACGCCCTGATGCGGCCCCGCGTGGCTCATCGCCCGGTCCAGCCCGGCGGGCGGCGCTCCGCGGCGGCCTGACGACCCTCGGCCGCATCCTCGGTCGCGCTGGCAACCTGGCGCATGGTCTCGCCGAAGCGGATCGCCTCCAGTGTCGCCATATGACGGGTCCGCATCGCCATCTCCTTCATGACCCGCTGGGCCACAGGCGATCCACCCAGGAGTCGCTGGGCCAGGGCATGGGCCTCGTCGAGCAGCGTGTCATGAGGGACCACCCGCCACACCAGACCCACCGCCTGGGCCCGCTCGGCATCGATCCGCTCTCCCGTCAATAACAGCTCCATGGCGTCAGCCCAGTTCAGGCGTTGTGGCAGCCGCATCGCGGCCACGATGGCCGGGACTCCCAGCCTCGCCTCCGGGAGACCAAACTCAGCTCGGTCACTGGCCAGCACGAAATCGCACCAGGTGACCAGCGTGAGCCCATAACCCAAGCAGTAGCCGTTGACCGCGGCAATGACCGGCTTGAAGATCTCCCAGCCGCTCTCGAACGAGTTCAGCGTCGGCTTCTCCCAGAACGTGCCGGCGAACTCGCCCGCAGACCCAACCCCGTCACGCAGGTCAGCACCGACACAGAACGCCCGGCCCGAGCCGGTCACAATGGCCACCCAGGCGTCCTCGTCGTCACGGAATCGCGAGAAGGCATCATTGAGGTCGCGTCGCATCTCGCCGTTGATGGCGTTGAGCGCATCGGGTCGGTTATAGGTGATGGTGGCCACATGGCCATCGAGCTGGAACGTAGCCGCATCACCCACGAGACACAGTCTGCCCGGTCGGGTCAACGCCCATCCCGAAGTCACCGTTTATGGGCGGCTGCCCGTCAGGGTGCGACCTGGAGGTTCTCGCCGATCGACTCCGACTTTCCCTTGTCCTTCGATACGGGCACCAGGTTGTCTGCGCTGTCGACGGTGGCCAGGCTGATCGACGCCACGGCCGTCGATCCAACGTCGAGGGTATCGAAGAACTGCGGGTCCAGCAGGAAAGCCGACGCCGGGGGTGTGCCCACCTCGGACGCCGGAATCGTGACCGTGATCGTGCCGTCGCTAACGCTCCCGGTCGCGGCACTGTTGGCCGTGTCGGTGTAGCTGCCGCCCGCCGTGGAGCCGGAGCTGTAGCTGAAAGTGCCCACGTTGTCTTCGTCGGCCTGGGCGTAGTACACCGTGCCGTTGTAGAGCCAGGCCGCGTAGAAGCTGGCACTCTGGCCGTCCGGCGGGAGGGCGCCCAAGCCGGGACCGTAGAAGGTGGCGGTGATCCCCTTGCTCGCGGATGCGGCCAGGGTGACGGCGGTGAGGTCCATGGAGGGGTCGTCAACGAGGTCCGATATCGGGTCGGTGGCGTTGCCCTCGGGGCTCGACATGGCAACCGTATTCACCACCGCCGCGGGCTTCTCTGGCGCCGCCTCGGCCACCGTCGCGAGGGCGGTGGGATTGTCATCCACGGCCGCGATGAAGTTGGCGACGTTGAGCGCCCCCCAGCCGCTCGCGTAATCCCAGCCGGGCCCGGGTTGGTAGGCACCGTTGCCAATGCCGTATTCGGAGGCGGTGATGTCGTAGAACTCCTGACCGTAGTTACCGTGGAGGGCCTGGTTGTAGATGGTCTCGTCGGCGAAACCGAGGCCGCCGCGGGCCTGGACCTTCTTCGGCGCTCCGGCCTGCACGCGGGCCCACTGGCCCACCATGAGCGGGCTCGACAGGCTGGTGCCGCCCTCGCTCGAAGGCTCGCCGTCGATGTAGATGAAGTAGGCATCACCCGTCTCGTTGCCCGACATGTCGGCGACGTCGGGGACACCACGGCACGTCGGCGCGCTGAGCGGGTTGTACGGGTCACCCGACGGTGTGCTGACGCATTTCTGGTCGACGTTGGCCACCGGCGCCTGGAAGCCCGGCTCCGGGAGAAAATGGCTCGACCCGCCCCCACCGAAGGTCCACGACGTCTCGCTCGCCCGCTGGGACTCCTGGGGCTCTGTCGTCCCGTTCACCGCCACTACGGTCCCGCCGACGCAGACCACGAAGGCACTGGTGCACGGGTAGCTGACATCGGGGACGGGTTGGATGACCAGGCCGTTGCCGGCTCCGATCACTGGAGCCACCACTTCGGGACACCCGGAACCAGTGTCGCCAGCCGAGGAGAAGAGGGTGCGGCCCTCGACGGTGGCTTGGAGCAGAATGGGTTCGGCTACCGCTTCGAGCTCGTCACCGAAACCGACGCCGAAAGGTTCCTGGGCCAGTGGGCCAGTAGCCGGGTTGGTTGGGTCCTGCTCGCACTCACCGAAGCTGGCGTTCATCTCTCGCGGCCCCGCCGGGTCGTTGGCCCAGTAGTCAAAGCTCTGGAACACGTCAGCATCGTAAAGGGACTTGGAGAAGTAAAGATCGAGCTGGGAAATGTCAGGTGCCATCCCGGTGATGGATTGCGTGTCGAGGTACCACTCGACCGACCCGGAGTTGTCACCGTAGGCCGAGTCCGGTCCGCCTTCGGTCTCGATCGTGCGGACGGGGACCTTGGGGAAGTTCTCGTGCTGTTCGAACAATCGGAGCTGGGCCACGACGCTCGAGGTTTCGCCCTCGCCGAAGATACCGACGGTCTGACCCTGGCCGAAGTCGACGTTGCTGTTCTGCGGGCTGGTCAGGTCCGCCGGGTTCGGATCGTTGGTGGGGTCGTTGTAAACGCCCCACAGGTCGCGGGGTTGAAGGGTGGTCTGAGTCCCGGGCTGAATTATTCCACTCGGCGGGTTCGGGATCAGACCGGCAGCCGTTGGTTTGTCGAGCGACGTCAGCGAGAAATGCCGGAACGTGTCGAGGCCGGCGACCGCGTCGATGGGCAGGTTCACCGGGACGGAAGGCGGGACGTCATTGGCGACGAAGTTGGTGCCGTCGAAGGAGTAGTTGCCAATCGCGACGTCGAAGAGCGTCTCGAGCTGGGCCACGTCGCCGCTGAGCATGTAGTAGTCACCGGTCGGGTCGCTGGACTCGAAGGTCAGGCCTCCGCCGCTCAGCCAGCTCTTGATCGCGGCAGTGTCTGCGGACGAGACACCGAACTCCGACGCGAACTGCGAGGGGGTCAGGAAGTGCTGGTAGAGCGAGCTGGTCGGGTCGTACAGCTCGTTGTAGAGCGCCTGCTCACCGCTCGGGTCGGGTAGCGCCACCGAGACGCCGATCGTCAGGATCTGACTGGTGGGCGCCGGGCCGTCATAGGTCGCGACGGACAGGCCGGAGAGCACGGCGGGGACCATGTGCGTGCTAGCCGATGGGGTGACACTCGGGGACGTGGCGGCTCGGGCGACCGAGCCTTGGGCACCGAACACCGACCCGGTGACAGCCAAGAGAGCACCCACGCAGCTCACGAAGACGAGTCGCGTGTGGCTCCGGAGAGTCGTGACCAGCCCAGACATGGACGTCCCTTCTGGCCCCGGCGTACCCAAGGTCCTTTGGTCTTGAGCTCTTCGCTTCGCCGGTCGAGGCTCGCGCGCCTGCTTTCTTGTGAGGATTCTCCTTAGCTCAGCGCGGTTGGCCAGCTCCTTCAGTAGATGGTCGAGGTGCTGGCGTGGTTGGATGGGTGCATGCCCGGTCAAATGGAGTCCACGCGCGTCATAAGGGCAGATCGCGAGATCACTGCCAGCGCAGACCGCATTTTCGAGTTAATCGCCGACCCGGCCCAGCAGCCTCGCTGGGACGGCAACGACAACTTGAAAGAAGCTGGGCCGGGACAGCGCGTGCGGGCCGTCGGCGACGTATTCATCATGCGGCTCAAAAGAGGCGGAATCCGAGACAACCATGTAGTCGACTTCGTCGAGGGTCGTCGAATCGCGTGGCGGCCATCGGTCCAGGGTAAGTCCCCGCCTGGACATCTCTGGGGCTGGGAACTCGAACCGCTGGGCCCGTCGCTCACGCTCGTCGCCCACACCTATGACTGGACTGAGCTGACTGATCGGTCCCGGATACCGCGTGCCCGGGCCACTACAGCCGAGAAGCTACGGGCCTCCCTCGACCGGCTCGCCGCCATCGCAGAAGAGCCGGAGCGGCAACACGGATCTGTCGGCGACTGAGGACCGCTGAGGCACCAAGTACCTCTTGACCCGTCCCGCGGTTCTGCGTACCCTCTCGACGTGGCCCCTCCTGGACGCCCGAGTGAGCACGGCCCAGGTCGAGTGGTCATCACCTCGGACGAGTATGACCTAGTCCAGGTCCTCGACCATGACGTCAGCGCCGTTGTCCTTCCACCGACCGACTCTCAGGGTTGGCTCGCGGACATTGACGCTGCAGTGCAGCGCCGGGCTCTCCGCCTCGAGCGAACGCTTTTGTTCGGAGCCAGCCGGAAGTCGATCGAGTCCATGTTCTCGGATCAGGTGCGAGTATCCGACATCGCTCCTGCCCTGCAAGCGGCGCTCATCGAGGATGCCCTCTACCTGGTTGATCTCTGCTCCAAGCTGGCGGGCGGGTCGTCGTTCAACTTCCGCTCCTTCACCGAAGCGCCGACGACGCGCTGCGGGTACCACGTCGACACGGTGCCGCCCGGCGCCCCGACGGTAGGGGTGATGAGGGTCTACTGCGGGGACGGTACGGAGTACCCGAACCCGGCAATGATCACCAGCGCGAGGGACTTCTACGCCTACATGGCCAAGCGGGACCGGCTGCTTCGGAACAAGGCAGGCCGGGCAACCACCGACGTGGGCTCCACCGTGTCGGTGGACGAGGAGATCCAGGTGCTCGACGCCCGCCCGCCATTCCTCCGGGACCCGGCGGTGGTGACCGTCCCGCCGGGTTCGCTCGTCGCCTTCAAGCACCTTGACATCAGCGTCTACGGGTCGGCTCGTGAGTTCCGAGGTGCGTGGGTGCACCAGTCGCCGAGCACCGGGTCCGCCCGTCTGGTCGTCAACGTTACGCCGGGCAACACGCAGGTGTCCCGACGCAACCGGCTCAATCAGAGCGCTGGAACGCGGAAAATCCGTTGGCAGGACTGACAGGAAAGGAACTTATGCGATGGACCAACCCGGCCTCACTACCTTCTACGGTGCAACAAACGACGTCACCCGACTGGATCTGATCGAGGAGCTCTCAGATCAGACGGCGGTGCCGCTGCGGGCGTTTTGCCGTCGGCTCGGAACACCCCACCTATTCGACGAGGTCTTCGCGCCCCTCCTGGCCGAAGGCGACTCCTACCTCTTCGTGACTGTCCGTGATCGCCCGTGGCCGCCCTGGGGCCTCCGCGGACGCCAGATCACCGGCGCCTGTCACGTCCACAAGGTCGGTCACGACAGCTACAGCATGAGCCCCGTTTACGTGACGGATGCCGATCTCACCAATGTCGGGCTACAGGCTGCGCTGTACAAGGAGGCGCTCGACTTCCTGGCCGACGTCCCCGACGTGGAGATCAACTACCTCGTGGCGGAAGGATCCCTCCTCGCCGACAGCGTCCTGACCGGCGTCGGCTTCGAGCGCAGTGGCGACGTGTTTCTGACCGAGCAGGCCCGATACTTCACCTACCGGACGGGCGCGGCCTCGTTGCGGGAAGCTCTCGGGCTCAGTGACCTCGGTGTGCACGACCTGCTCGCTGATCAGTTGGAAGGGGCGGCGTTGCGGACCAACGCTCTCTTCCACGCCACCGTGCTCTCAGCTTCCCGCCCCGATTGGGCCGCAG
>Ga0302326_10027250_pt1 | contig 11527 bp, 9 predicted proteins | sample Palsa_T0_3_FD_202264 | JGI IMG/M metagenome (GOLD analysis project Ga0302326, IMG submission 202264) | Peat permafrost microbial communities from Stordalen Mire near Abisko, Sweden - Palsa_T0_3 | ecosystem: Environmental > Terrestrial > Soil > Palsa > Peat permafrost | place: Sweden: Abisko...
GGATACGCGGGCTTCCTTTATAGACTGCCGCTCGGGCGCTGGCGGCTGGTCCCGCCAAAACGACCTATGGCCACGTGGCGGAGTGGTTACGCAGCGGTCTGCAAAACCGTGTGGTTCCCTTGAAGAATCAGCAGTCATTCTGAAAAAAGCTGCGGAATCGATCTATTTCTTTTCAATGGCTTAGACCAAGATTCAGAATCTCGTACCCTGTCGGCCTCCCTGGGCGAGCCGTGACAGTTTGGCATTGGCGGCGGTAAAGCTAGCGGCGAAATATCGGGCAGCTGTTCCGCACGCGTGGTCTGTCAAAGGTGGCTGATTTCCCTTAAACAGTATTGTCACTCCTTGTGGGGCAAATCTAACGTCTGCTAATTCAGAGGTGACGAGATGCGCGCCGGAACAGCGCTTAGAGTTGCGCTCTTATTAGCATGAGCCATTTTGCAGCTGAAACACTGAAAGATGCAGGCTACGAAGCTGCCGTCGTCGCGCGCATCTATCGCACGCTCCGCCTTATACGCCGGGCCGAAGAGGAAATCGCGCGTATCTATCCGTCCGATAAGATTAAGAGCCCGGTACATCTGTCGATCGGCCAGGAGGCCGTGTCGGTCGGCGTATGCGATGTGCTGCGCGTCGACGATGTCGTGGCGCCGACCTATCGCGGTCATGCGGCGTATCTGGCCAAGGGCGGTCCGTTGCGCGGACTTTTTGCTGAGCTTTACGGCAAGGCGACCGGCGTCGCCGGCGGTAAAGGCGGTTCGATGCATCTCATTGACATGTCGCACTATGTGCTCGGCGCGTCCGCAGTGGTCGGTACGACCATCCCGGTCGCAGTCGGTTACGCCCTCGCGGTCCAGCGCAGCAAAAGCGACCGAGTCGCGGTGACGTTCTTCGGCGACGGCGCGACCGAAGAAGGCGTTTTCGCCGAAAGCCTGAACTTCGCCTCACTACACAAGCTGCCGGTCTTGTTTGTCTGCGAGAACAATTACTACGCCATCCACAGCCCGATCCCACGCCGCTGGGCGACAAATCGACTTTGCGAGCGGGTCGCCACCTACGGGATACCGGCGCAACAGGTCGGCGACGGCGGCGTCCTCGAACTGCGCGCGCTGGCTGACGCGGCGGTGGCGCGCATGCGGCGCGGCGAGGGACCGAGCTTCATCGAATGCCGCACCTACCGCTGGCGCGAACATGTTGGACCCAGCGAGGATTATGACCAGGGCTATCGCAGTCGCGACGATCTCCATCATTGGATCAAGAACGACCAGGTCGAACTGATCGGTCGCATGGTCACTGACGAGCGGCGCCGCCATATCGATGCGGAGATCGAGCGTGAGATCGCCGACGCCGTGCAATTCGCCGAAGCCAGCCCCTTCCCCACCATCGACAAGCTCTACTCTAATGTCTTTGCCGGTAACTGATCAGCGTTTGCTGACCTATGTCGACGCCTTGCGCGAGGCCATGGCGCAAGAGATGCGGCACGATCCCAGCGTTTTTGTATTCGGCCTCGACGTCGACGACCATAAGGCGATCCAGGGCTCGACCCGCGGCCTGCTACAGGAATTCGGCCCGGAACGCGTTTTCGCCACGCCGCTTTCGGAAGACGCAATGACCGGCGTCGCGATCGGCGCCGCGATGGCGGGCATGCGCCCTGTCCATGTGCATATCCGCATGGACTTTCTGATGTTGGCGATGAACCAGCTCATCAATATCGCTTCCAAAAGCAGTTACATGTATGACGGCCAGGTGAAAGTGCCGATGGTCGTGCGCAGCATGATCGGAAAGTCCTGGGGCCAGGGTGCTCAGCATTCGCAGGGCCTGCACGCTATGTTTATGCACGTGCCGGGCCTCAAAGTGGTGGCACCGTCGAATGCCTACGATGCCAAAGGCACGCTAATCGCCGCTATCCGCGACGACAATCCAGTTATCTTCGTCGAACATCGTTTGCTCTATTTCACCGATGCCTTCGTTCCCGAGGACCCGTTCGTCGTGCCGTTCGGCAAGGCTCGTGTGTGTACGCAAGGCGATGACATCACCGTCGTCGGCGTCTCCAACATGCTGCTGGAATGCCTGCGGGCCCACGAACTCCTCACTGACATCGGCATCCAGGCCGAAGTCATCGATCCAATCTCGCTGGTGCCGCTAGATATTGATACGATTGCCAATTCGGCCGAACGTACGGGCCGACTGCTGGTCGTCGACAACGCCTGGACCAATTGCGGCGCCAGCGCCGAGATCGTCGCGCGCGTGATCGAACGTGTGCAGAGCGGCAAGCCGATCCAAGTGAAGCGCATGGGCTATGCGCCGACCACATGTCCAACCACTCCGGTGCTCGAGCGGGAATTTTATCCGGACCCGGTGAAGATTGCACGGGCCGCGTACGCTCTTGTCCGTCCCGAAGCCGCCCACTGGGCTCCCGATCCGGACCGCGCCACGCTCGCCTATCAAGTCCAGTTTCGCGGCCCCTTTTGAACGAGCGGCCCTCCCGTGGTTTGATCATTTCGAGGATCAGTGTTCTACGAATTGGCCGTCAGCACCTGGGGACCTGAGGAGATTGCGGCGATCCAGGGAGTGATCGCCTCGGGCCGTTTCACCATCGGCCCGAATGTGGCGGCGTTCGAGGAAGCCTTCGCCGCCTATCACAGCCGTCGATATGCGGTGATGGTCAACTCGGGGTCGTCCGCCAATCTGCTCAGCGTCGCGGCCCTGTTCTTCAAGAAAGACCGCCCGCTGCAACGCGGCGACGAGGTAATCGTGCCGGCAGTCTCCTGGGTCACGACCTATCATCCATTGCAACAATACGGCCTGAAGCTGAAGATTTTGGATGTCGAACTCGACACCATCAATATGGATTGCCGGCAGCTCGAATCTGCCGCAGGCCCGCGCACGCGGGCGATCATGGCCGTCAGCATCCTTGGCAATCCTGCGGCACTCGACGTCATGCAGCGCTTCGCCGATGAGCGCGGACTTTATCTCATCGAGGACAATTGCGAATCGCTTGACGCCAAACTCGCCGGCAAGAAGGCTGGCACCTTCGGACACCTGTCCACCTTCAGCTCGTTCTTCTCGCATCACATCTCGACCATGGAAGGCGGGATGGTGACGACCGATGACCGGGAGCTGTTCGAGCTAGTCAAATCGATGCGGGCGCACGGCTGGGTGCGCGATCTACCGGCGGACTCGCTGATCTATAACAGGCGAAACGACGACTTTTACGAAGGCTACCGTTTCATCTTGCCCGGTTACAATGTCCGTCCGATTGAAATGAGCGGCGCGATCGGCGTCGAGCAGCTCAAGAAGCTGCCGGCCATGACGGCCGCGCGCCGGAAGAACTGGGCGCTATTCCAGAAGCTATTCGACGGCGACAACCGCTTCATCATCCAACGTGAGAACGGCAAGAGCTCGGCCTTCTCTTTCACCATCGTGCTCAATCCGAATGCCCGACTGTCACGCCCGAAGATCATGCAAGCGCTGAAGGAGGCCGACATCGGCTACCGGATCATCACCGGCGGCTGCATCACGCGTCACGACGTTATCAAGCATTACGACTATGAATGCGTCGACAGCTTACCCAACGCCAACTTGGCTCACGACCAGGGTTTCTTTGTCGGCAACCATCCCTTTGACCTGACGCCGCAGATCGAACGGCTGCGGGAGGTGCTGGATCACGCCGCCCGCTAACTAAGATTGAGAGGCAAACGAGCTATGGCGAACGGAATTTCCATACTGGTAACCGGTGGGGCCGGGTATCTCGGCTCCATTCTAGTACCGGAACTACTGGCGGCCGGGCATCGCGTCACCGTGCTGGACAATTTCATGTACCAGCAAAATAGCTTGGCGCACCTTTGTGTTGATCCAAACTTCGATGTGGTGAATGGCGATGCCCGCCGGGAACACACGTTGCGGCCACTTGCGGCCAAGGCCGATTACGTCTTCCCCTTGGCGGCCCTGGTGGGCGCTCCGCTTTGCGACAAGGATCCGATGGCCGCCACATCGACCAATCGTGACGCCATCGCCACCTTGGTGAAGATGATGTCGAGCGATCAGCGCATCATCATGCCGATTTCCAACAGCGGATACGGAGTGGGCGAGAAAGACAAATATTGCACCGAGGATTCGCCGCTGCGGCCGGTGTCGCTCTACGGGCGTGATAAAGTCGAAGCCGAGAAAACGATACTCGACCGCGCCAATTCAATTAGTCTGCGCCTCGCGACGGTGTTCGGCATGGCACCGCGCATGCGAATCGACCTCTTGGTGAATGACTTCGTCTATCGCGCCATCAATGACCGTTTCGTGGTGCTGTTTGAGGCGGATTTCAAACGCAACTACATTCACATCCGCGACGTGGCACGCGCCTTTGTCCATGCGATGGACAAATTCGAGCTGATGGAAGGCCATCCATTCAACGTCGGCCTGTCGGACGCCAACTTGTCAAAACTGGAGCTTTGCGAGCGGATCAAGGCGTACCTTCCCAACTTCCAATATTTTGAAGCTGCTGTAGGCGAAGACCCCGACAAACGCGACTACATTGTGTCTAACGCAAGGATTGAGGCGACCGGTTACGCGGCCGCCTTTAGCTTGGAGGATGGAATTCGCGAGCTCATCAAGGGCTATCAAATGATCCGCAACAGGGTGTACGGAAATATTTAGTCTCTACACCTGACCACTGCCGCGAGCGGACCTGCCAGCAACGCTGGGACCTAGGCCACCGGCATGACCTACGAAACGGAATTGTCGAAATACGGCGAGCTATTGCCCGCTTTTTACAACTTGTTGTCGCAATACCATTTTCCGAGCGCGATTATGCCGGAACCAAACCACTCTGTTGCAATTGTCGTCCGGCGATAAAGCAGAGGCTGCGATGGACACTGAAAGACTGGCCAAAGAGTTGCCGATCTGGAATATGAGACGGAATATCGATTTGAAAACGGACTGCATTTTACGAGCGACTGACCGAGCCGCAGATCGACTCATCACGACGACGACCACATCGACCATCCTATAGTCAGTTCGGTTGGTAGAAGATGATCTTGCTGCCTTCGTGTTCGAAACCAACGGTAACGTGAATAAGCTTCCTCAATTGCTCGCGCACCTGGTCGCGCTTCTCCGGCTCGACCAGAAAGACCATGAAGCCACCGCCGCCGGCGCCTAAAAGCTTGCCTCCGATCGCCCCGGCTTCGCGCCCGGCCTGATAAATTTCGTCGATCTGCGGGTTCGAGACGTTGTCCGCCAGTTCTTGTTTGAGACGCCAGGACTCGTGCAGCAACTCACCCAGCTCGCGCAGCGGCGCCTTGGCATCGAGCAATATATCGGCGGCGCGATCGACTATCTCTCGGATCGTGCGTAACTGGCCCTGCCGGCTGTGTATGTTCTTGATAGTGCCGTCCGCGATGTCGGAGGCATAGCGCGAAAACCCGGTGAAAAACATCATGATCGATTGCGCGAGCTCGTCGCGCCGCTCCCGCGAAAGAATGAAAGGCGTCACTGCGAAGGTACCGTCAGAAAAAAATTCGAAACGGTTGAAGCCGCCATAGGCGGCCCACAATTGATCTTGCGAACCGACATTCTCCTGCAGCACGTCCTGCTCGATGCGGATCGCTTCGCAGGCAAGTTGCTGCTTGGAGATCATGCGCCCGCCCAGCGCGTGGAGCGCGTTCAGAAGCCCGACCGTAAACGCACTACTCGACCCCAAGCCCGATCGGGCCGGCAGATCGGCATCGTGATGAATCTCAAGTCCGGCATTGACTTTCATCTCATCGAGGATGCCCCGCACGGCTGGATGCTTTATGTCAGCGATGGTCTGCACGAGCTCGACCTGCGAATAGACGATGCGCGATTTATGCTCGAAGAACGGCGGCAACCGGCGCACGCTGATGTAGCAATACTTGTCGATCGCGGTGCCAATCACGGCGCCGCCATGCTCACGGAACCACGGCCGGTAGTCAGTACCGCCGCCAAACAGCGAAATCCGGAACGGGGTGCGGCTGATAATCATCGGTCGCCCGCCTTCGCACCCGAGCCGCCTTCGGCGAAAAAGCTATCGGCTACGGCGAGCGATTCAGGCGTTCCAATATCGATGAAGGCGAAACGGCCTGAAAAAGCCGCGAGGGTCTTCGGTGGCAAACGCTGCAAGACGTCGCGTTCAATAGACGTCGCCCCGTGCGTAACTATATCGTCAAGCAAGCGCGCGGACAGCAGATAGACGCCGGCATTAATCGCGGCTTTGCCCGAAAACCTCGCATCCTTTTCGACGAACCGGAGCACCCAGCCGTCCTCGTCGATCTCAACGCGGCCGTAGCGACCGGCGTCGTCGACTTCGGTGCACAGGACGCTGGCAGCGGCGCCGAGCGCGCGGTGGCGCGCAACGAACGCGCAGAGGTCGGCCTCGGCGAAGCTATCTCCGTTCATCACCAGCACGGGGTCGCTGTGCAGTTCGCGGCGGGCAAAGCCGATAGCGCCCGCTGTGCCGAGCGGACGGGGCTCGACCACCGCCGCGACTTCGAAATCGCCGCAGGGTTGCAGACGCAAGTGATCGAGCACCGCTTGCGCGTGATGGCCGAGGCCAAGGATGACGCGGCGCGCTCCATAGCGCCGCACCCAGTCGAGCAGATAGTCGAGATAGGGCCGTCCGCGGATCGGCGCCAGCAGCTTCGGCAAGTGGCCCAGCGTCGGTCGTATGCGCGTGCCGAGCCCTCCTGCCAGGACCAGAATATCTAGCGACGCAAGGCACGATCCACTCGTCGGGGCAGGGGTCACGCGACCGAACGGGCGTCGGATAAGTCCATCTCGACAATCTCACGTCGCAACTTATGCTGAGTCATGCCTTCGATATGCCAACGCGTGTCCCAGCCGAATTTCTGCGTGATCATATCTAGGTAGCGCTTGCTCTTGAAGTACCGTTCGAACGCGGCGTCGCGAAACTTGAGCACTTGGGCGGCCGACACCTTGTCAGTGCGCAGCGGCAAGCAGTCGTAACTGTGCTGGGAGAAACCGCTCCAAGTCGCCGGCAATTCCCAGCCTTTCTCCACTGCGATGTGATAGAGCGGCGAGCCCGGATAGGCCATAGCGGAGTAGAAGTTAGCGAACTCGCAATTGAGCTCCAAAGCGAGCTCGAGTGTTTGCCGCATGGTGTCGATATCGTCGTCGGGCAGCCCGAAAATGAAGTTGCCGATGACGCTGATGCCAGCCTCCTGGATCTGGCGGATGATATCGACGATCTCATTCTGCGTGAATGACTTTTCCGCGCCGTCACGGACGTGCTCGCTCCCGGATTCGATGCCGAGCGCCAGCCACCGGACGCCCGCGGCGCGCAGCTTCTTCAGCATGTGCGGCCGCACGGTATCGACCCGCGCATAGGCCCAGATGTTGAGACCGTAATTGCGTGCGATCAGCTCATCGCAGATGCCGACGACATGGCGTTCATTGAGCACGAACATCTCGTCGATGATCTTGTATGTCTTGACGCCGTAGGTGTTGTGCAGGAGATCGATTTCCGCCGCTACCGCTTTTGGTGAGCGCATGCGGTAGCGGTTTTGTCCGAACGGCGCGTTGATGCAACAGAACGTGCATTTGTAGGGACAGCCCAGCGACGTATAGATCGAAGCGTACGGTTTGCGAGCTTCAAGGTCGCCGAAGCACTGCCAATTGTGCGCCCGATACCTTTCCATCGGCAGAAGATCCCAGACATTGCCATGAAGGTTATGGTCAAGATCATTGATCAGTGGCGGCGCCAGGTTGTTGCGGATGGTATCGCCGTCCCTCCAGACCAGCCCCTGGACGCGCGAGAAGTCGTAGGGCGCGCCGCCGCGCAGGAGATCGAGCAGTTCCTGGATTGTCGCCGGACCCTCGCTGTTGCAGGCAAAATCGACGGCCTCTTCGCGCAATGTCTGATCGGGAAGCGCCGCAACGTGGCCGCCGACAATAATGATCGGCTGCTCGGCATCGTGCGCTTTAATGGCTTGGCAGATCGGGCGCGCAGCGGCCATCTGTTGCGTCGAGGCCGACGGTTGATGTCCGAAAACGATCATGCTTACGAGCCGCGGACGGCGCGCTAGTACCTGCTCCGCGACGATCTCCGGCCCGAAGCCGTCAGCTTCCGCATCGATGATCTCGACCGTATAACCGCGGTCGCGCGCATAGCCCCCAATCAGCCGACACCACAGGGGCGGCTCGACCGCGGTCAGCTGATCGCCAAGCTCCTGATAGATTTTGGCACGACCGCCGGGATTGATTAGTAAAAGGTCAATTTCGGCATTCACCGGGCACCCCCGCAGACCGGATTTGCAAACCCCTGAACCCCTTGTGTTGATTAGGCCGATCAGCTCTGGATTGCAACCGGAGGCGGTGGTGTTCTGAATGCGGGGGCGAAACGCACGCCTTGTCCGTTCCCCGTTCGGCATCGCCGACACCGGAGTTCGACGCATCGATGCTCAGCCGCACGAAGCCAAAATTCCTTGGACTGTAGAGCACAACTCATTGGCCATACGAATCGGCTCGTCGCCGCATCGCGAATTAAGTACAAAAGACAGCACGATTTTCGGGCCTCCGTGGATGCTAAACAGAATACAGGGCGACTTTTCCCCAATCGTTTTCCCGCTCACGGGCAAGCGTGTCTGGATTGCCGGACACCGCGGCATGGTGGGATCGGCGTTGGTCCGCCGGCTCGCGCGCGAGCCCTGCGAACTGTTGACCGTCGACCACGATGCGCTCGACTTGCGCCGACAGAGCGACGTAGAGGATTGGTTGGCCCACAACTGCCCGGACGCGGTGTTCATCGCGGCTGCCACAGTCGGCGGCATCCTCGCCAATTCGACGCGGCCGGCCGAGTTTGTCTATGACAATTTGGCGATCGCGGTGAACATCATTCACGGCGCCGCTAGAGCCAAAGTCAGCAAGCTAATCAACTTGGGCGCTGCCTGTATCTATCCACGCCTCGCGGCGCAACCGATGTCGGAAGATTCGTTGCTCACCGGGCCGCCTGAACCTACCAATGAAAACTATACGATTGCCAAGATAGCCGCGATCAAGCTGTGCCAAGCTTATAGGCGGCAGTATAAATGCGACTTCGCGTCGGTGGTGCCGGCGAATCTGTACGGACCGGGCGACAACTTTGAGCCAGAACAAGGGCACGTCGTGCCAGGACTGATCCGGCGATCCCACGAGGCGAAGTCCACCAATGCGCCCGAACTCACTATTTGGGGCAGTGGTAATGCGCTGCGCGAGTTTATGCATGTCGACGATTGCGCCGACGCGCTGGTCTTTTTGTTGCGCACCTACAGCGGAGACGACATCGTCAACGTCGGCACCGGATTCGAAATTTCGATCGCCGAGTTGGCGAAGAAAATTTCCGCGGTCGTCGGCTACGGCGGGCGTTTGGTGTTCGACCAGACCAAGCCGGACGGTATGCACCGGAAGATTCTCGATTCCTCGCGCGTGCGTGCCATGGGTTGGCATCCCCGCTTGGGATTCGAGGACGGCCTACGAGAGACTTACCAATGGTATCTTCGCCAGCAGTCAGCGCGCCTTTGACCCGCGCCTCCGAAAAGAATCGGCCGACAAACACGAGTTGTCCCATTGCTACGACGGCCGCCGGCGTTGCTGTCGGCCTACCGGGGATTTAGAGTGCAGTTATGGGGCGTTCCCGCGATTCGCTGTAAGTCCATGACCGGCAAGCCTCCGCGCATTAGTATTATTACGCCTTGCCTTAACGGTGAGCGTTATCTCGTCGATGCCATCGAAAGCGTGCTCAGGCAAAACTATGCGAATTGTGAGCACATCATTTTTGATGGCGGCTCGACCGACAATACTGGGGCGCTGCTACGGCGCTACGATCACCTGATCGTGGTCCGTGAGCCTGACGAAGGCTCGCACGACGCTATGAATGCCGGCATCAGGCGGGCGAGCGGCGACATCATGGGCTTCCTCAACGTCGACGATATCTACCCCGCCCAGATATTCGCGAAAGTGGCGACCGCCTTTGCTGCCAATCCCGGAACTGACGTCGTTGTCGGCGACAGCATTGTTTTTGAAGACGTCGGCAGCCATCGCTCCGTACGGTTTGTATTTAGACATCCGCATGGCGTTTGGATGCCGGAGTGTCTGTTCGGCAACCCGGCCATTAATGCCTGCTTCTATCGCCGCTCGGTCTTCACCGCAGTTGGATTGTTCGACAACGGATACGCCATGAGTGCGGACCGTGATTTTTTCATCCGCATGTCTCTGGCAAACGTGACATCTACGGCACTCAACAGTCCGGCGGCCTGCTACCGGGCGCACAATCAGTCGCAGACCATCAACCGCGAAAGGTCAAACATCCTGGCGATAGCGAAGGAGTTATGCCGCATGGCGTCGAAAGCTGTTACCTCGCCTGACAGCCCGCAGCTAAGCAGTGCGTCCAGAATCGACCCCCATCTGGCGCGCACATGGCTTGCATTCGAAAGCGCGAGACTCGCCTTCCTGCACCTGCGCCGCCGACAATTCGCGGCGGCGACAAAGATCGCGTGGCGCTACGGATCGCTATGGCCGCGGCTTCCGCATGCCTTGGCCTTGCGCCGCGGTGCGCGGCGGACGTATCGGGGCGGATGGAACGCGGATTTATCAGCATTCGAGGAACGCATGAGTCTGGCGATCGCCAAAACCGGCCCGGAAGCGGCATCGACTGTCTTTGGCGTCCCGCAAGTTGGCGGGTGACTTCCTTCTTAGGGTCAGCAAATAGCCCGCGAGAGGATGTGGCCAGCATAATCGTCATAGTTCCATGCCACGCTCACAGCGATTTCGGCGCCCAGCCGTGAGAAGCTGCACCGCGCCCTAGCGTATGGATCCACGTCGGGCCGCGAGTAGAGAGATGTGCGCGGTGCCGGCCTCACCGAGCGAAGACTCGGAGAGATCCATCGGCGGGGAACGGAGGTGTTGAAAGTTTTGCTTGGTCTTGGTGTGCTGGCTGTCTCGTTCGTTCTGACGTTGGTGGTGTTCGGCGTCCCCGACACTAAAACGAAAGTCGCCGCCCGAAGGTGTAGCACGCTATTAAGGATGGAGAGTGGACCGAAAGGGGTCTTCTCGTCTGCTGCCCTTGACTAGAGCGCACGATCAGCAACCGCCGCGCCTTCAGTGGGACGCGTGATTCAGCCAGTTTTTGGGAAGCCCGATCCTTCCCATCGACTGATCGTCATTTTCCCGCGCGCGTGGACGCTTGCCTTGTATCGCTGTCGAGCGGCGAGCTTTCCAGCCGGATGCCGAAGTCCCGGACGCTCGAGGCGCTAGTCGAAGGCGTTACTTGGCGCGGCCTTGATCGCCAGGACCGAGTAGCCGAGTGGCACACTGACGAAGCCCGGATCTGCCCGCTGCAGACGCCCCAATGAGATCATTGTGCGTATTCCGACGAAGTCGGCCGGTAATTCCGAGCGAAGGCGGCCGCCTGTACCGATTGAAGCCGGCCGGGGATTCTGATGATCCCTGCCACCTTCCAAGGCGCGCTCTCGTGTCGACGTTGTCATCAGGTCAGTTGGTGGGCTGGTCGTCAAGCTTGTGATGCTTG
>Ga0302326_10027251_pt1 | contig 11527 bp, 11 predicted proteins | sample Palsa_T0_3_FD_202264 | JGI IMG/M metagenome (GOLD analysis project Ga0302326, IMG submission 202264) | Peat permafrost microbial communities from Stordalen Mire near Abisko, Sweden - Palsa_T0_3 | ecosystem: Environmental > Terrestrial > Soil > Palsa > Peat permafrost | place: Sweden: Abisko...
CCTATTTCCTTTGGGCCACTGCATACGATAAGCTTCGGCACACGAAAGAGGCGATCGCTTATTACCACCTCTTTCTAGATACAGCTGGCGGCAAGTTCCCAGACCAGGAGTTCCAGATACGACACCGTCTCATCGTGCTGGAGCATAAATAATGTGATTCGGAACCAATGGAGGCCCCATGCGCCGCATTGCTGTTCTCACATCGTGCCTGTTCGTCGTCCTCACGCCTAACCTCGCGCTCGCGTTGAATCCTGCAACATCGGACCAGAAAATCTCCGACCTTGAGTCGCGTGCAGAAAAATCCCAGCCTCAAGAGCAGTGTTATCTCTTCGCCGAACTTGTCTCCCAGATGAGCGAGGTTGTCGACCAGGAGATCGCTGCCGGTGAATCGGAAAAAGCCGCCGCCAGTTTAGTGAAGATGGAAAGCTATGCCGCCCGCATCCACGGTGGTCTAAGTCCGCACAACAAAAAACTCAAGGAGACGGAAATTCTAATTCGTCACACTGCCCAGCGCGTGGACGGCATGTTCCATCAAGCATCCCTTGAGCAGCAGGACGTCCTGCACCGTACGCTGATCAAGCTGAATGCTCTTCAAGCCGAGTTAATGTTGAGTGTGTTTCAGCACTGATGTCGCGCGCGGCCGCCACGCATCTATCTTCTGGCACCGAGCGGTATACTCACCCCAGCATGAAGTTCTCCTGGACGGCTGCGGGATTGGCGAGCATAGTTTTCCTGTCGACGGCGCTTCCCCGTTCTCTCGATGCACAATCGCGTAAAGACCCGCTGACACCGGCTGAAGTTGAAGAAGTCCGTGAATCTACTGACTACCCGGCCGAGCGCGTCAAACTATATATGCGGTTCATCACGGAGCGCTCCTCAGTGGTGCAGCAACTTGGCAAGGAACAGCTCGTCCAGCACCGCGGGGAGAAACTGCACGACGCAATCGAGACGTACACATCGCTCGTCGACGAGCTGCAGAACAATCTCGACGAATATATCGGTTATGAAACCAACAACCAGCGCCCGGTGCCGGACTTGCGCAAGCTGCTTCCGCAACTCCAGACCTCTGTGACGACTTGGCGAGAGACCGTCGCCACTCTGGCACCGAATCCTGACTATGACTTTGCTAAGGAGAGCTCTGTCGAAGCTACAGACTCTTTACGCGACGAAGTAAAAGACATGATCGACAGCCAGACCAAGTACTTCATCGCGAAGAAGAAGAAAGACAAAGAGCAGCAGTCCACGCCCGGCTATGTTATTCCCTAAACTTTTCGGAATGGCGCCGACGCCGGAAATCAGAATTCGCGCGACATCGCCGCGCCTCGCGATATCGGCGACACTCTACTCGCGCCCTGAGCTTGAGGCCATCTTCGCAACGGAATATCGTCAGCTGCGTCCCCGCGCCCCGATGCCCGCGATCTACGCAAGTTTTTATCGCTTCGCCCACATCAACAACACCATTCGCTTGCGTGAAGGCGCGATTTACGCCCGCGTCTCCGATGTACTGGAAGGTGCACCGGAAACCGTCCTCCGCGCGATTGCGCACATTTTGCTGGCAAAGCTCTATCGCAAGCCGGTCGCGCCATGGGCCTCGACGCGCTTCCGCCAGTATGTTGGGAGCGAACAAGTCAGCCGACACGCCCAGCAAATTCGCCAGTCCCGCGGACGCAAGCGCTGGGTCGGAGCCAAGGGAAATGTCTACGACCTGGAAGAGATTTTCGAATCCCTCAACACGCGCTTCTTTGACGGCCTGATGGGACGCCCGCTGCTGACATGGAGCGCCCACGCTGCACGCCGCACTCTCGGCCATTACGATTCCGCTCACAATACCATCGTCGTCAGCCGCATTTTCGACCGCCCGCAGGTCCCGCGCTATGCCGTGGAGTATCTCGTTTACCATGAGATGCTCCACCTCAAGCATCCAGTCCGCATGCGAGGCAGTCGTCGCTGCGTTCACCCTCGAGCATTTCAGCTCGAGGAACGCCAATTCCCGCAACTCGAGGAAGCGAAGCTTTACTTGAAGAAATTATGATGGAGCTAGGCAGCGACGGGTTTTGTCGCACGGCGCTGGCGCTTCCTTGATGCCCTTTTAGCGCCGCTCCAATAGACCAGAATCGCTCCGGCCGCGACAACTCCAAGGCTCGCCACCTGCGCATTGCTAAGTCCGAGAAATACCTTGGGATTGATCCGAATGAACTCAACCAGGAACCGGCCCAACCCCGCCAGCACCAAGTACTCGCCAACAATGCGGCCTGACGGCTGCGTTTTGCCGCCGCGCCACCATAAATACCAACCCAGCGCCAGCCCGAAAATGCATTCGTAAATCGGCGTTGGATGAACGAACACGCCCGGCGGAGTCGGCACCAGCCCATTCGCATAACTCACGCCCCAGGGCAGTCGCGTCGCAATGCCATAATCGCCGTCGCCGGAAAGATGGCAGCCGATCCGGCCGATGCCGTAACCAATTGCCGCCGAAGGCGCAGCCAGGTCGAGCATCGTCAAAGGCTTGATCTTCGCGTCGCGTGCCATCCACAACAGCACCGCAATCCCCGCAACCATCCCGCCAAACCAGGCAAAGCCCTGCTTGGCGAAGTCGAAGAAGTCGCCGAAGAAGGCGCTGGGCTGCGCGCGCAGTTCAATCCAAAGCACGTGCATGTTGTTCGCGAAAATGAGCGGGTGCTCCATCTCATGCCAGAGCTTCGCGCCCAGAACGCCGCCCAGCGTCGCGGCCGCCACGATCGTCAACGCATCCGCCGTCACACCGTGCCGCTTGAAATTTTTCTGCAGCACGAAAGCCGCGCACACCGCGGCCAGCCACAACATCAGCCCGAAGGTGGGCAGTTCAAAATTGCCGAGGTGGAGGTAGGGGATCATGCGAGGATTATGCTCAGTTTAGCAGTCCACCTGCATGACGGAACTAAAGCCACTCACGCCAACCTTTCCCCTCCCCGTCCTGCTGTCGCGCGACCAGATTCACAATCGCGTTCAGGAATTGGCCGCCGCGATCACGAAAGATGCCGCAGGAGAACCGCTCCTCGTGCTGGGCGTACTCAAAGGTTCAATAATTTTTCTTGCCGACCTCGCCCGGGCACTCCCGGTCGAATGTTCTTTCGATTTTCTTGCAGCCGCGAGCTATGGCAGGAGCATCCACAGCTCTGGGAGCGTCCATCTCAAGAAGGACACCGATGCTGAGATCGCTGACAAACACGTCATTCTGGTGGAAGATATTCTTGATACGGGAATTACGCTCAACTATTTGTGTAAGCACCTCCACCTGCGTCACCCGCGTACGCTTCGGGTCGCCACGTTACTCGACAAGCCTTCGCGCCGCCGCGAGCCCATCGCGGCTGATTACGTGGGCTTTACCATTCCCGATCATTTTGTCGTCGGCTATGGGATGGATTATGCAGAAAGATTTCGGAACCTTCCCGACATTTGCATCTATACACCTGAGCCAACTTCGTAAACAGGCTTACCGGAAAGTGTTACCGGCCAGAGCTTGCAAGTCGTCGTTGGCGGGAGATATCCTCACCCGTTTCAATGATGCTTCACGATTCTTACGTACCGTTTCACCTTGGGGTTTAAACGATGTCCGCAGTTGCTTCTCTCACTGATACTGATCTGAACTTTTTCGACGTTCCAGCTTTTGCAAAACAGGCGTTGGCGGATTCTCATTCCCTGGCCGCCCTTCTGGATCACACGCTGCTCAAGCCCGAGGCTTCCGAAGCCCAGGTGATTCAACATTGCAATGAAGCTCTCGAGCATGGCTTCGCCTGCGTCGTCACCAATCCAAGTTGGACCGCACTCGTTCACTCCGTCCTGCAAGGCTCTACCGTCAAGACGGCAGCAGTTGTCGGCTTCCCCCTCGGTGCCAGCCTGATGACCAGCAAGCGCGAGGAAGCCGACGAACTCCTTCGCCTTGGCGCGCGAGAGCTGGACATGGTCATGAACATCGGCGCGCTTCGCAGTGGCAACCGCAAGCTCGTCCAGCAGGATATCCGCGCCGTCGTTGAAGTCGCTCACGCGGCTGGCGCCCTCGTCAAAGTGATTCTTGAGACGTGCCTGTTGACTCTAGAAGAAAAAATTCTTGCCAGTGAGCTGGCCATCGCGGCTGGTGCAGATTTTCTCAAGACCAGCACCGGTTTCTCAACCGGCGGTGCCACCGTTCACGACGTTGGCCTGCTCCGCGGAGTCGCCGGCAGCCGATGCGAAGTAAAAGCTGCAGGCGGCATCCGCACTTTTGCCGATGCACGTCGCATGATTGAAGCCGGTGCCAGCCGCATCGGCACCAGTGCAAGTGTCGCGATCCTGCGCGAAATGTAACCGCCATAAGGATTATTCCGTGTCGCCGTCGAATTCCGGCAGCGTCTCCAGCAGCGGCGTCACCTGCGCCACAGCTTTCGTCAATCGCGCCTGCCGCGGTTGCTGCGCATCTTTCTCTTCCGTCGCGTAAATATATTCCAAGCTGTCGACGCGATACGCGCCCGCACCATCGCCCATCTGGTCCCCCGGCAACAGCACCACCGACCCCGGAATCGGCATCGAGTGCAGCGTCTGCAGCGGCACCAGGTTGATCCAGCTGCCATCCCCGAGCACAAACTCAATGCAGTTTTCTGACAGAATCGGCGGGGCCAGCGCTGCCCGGGCTTCTTGCCGCGCCCGATACGCCTGGTAATACGTTGCGATAATGATCGGCATGCCGATGGTGAACGAAATAATGCTCGTCATTGTCGCCGTCTCGCTGTACAGCTGCCAGAAATTTGCTGGATGCATGAAATCGCCTCACAATGCGGTTTGCGCGCCTATCTTACCAGCGGCGGCGCGCACTCCTGCACAAACTGGCACCGTCTTGGTGCGCTATCATGGCTCGTCTTGACGCGCAAAGAGTCAGTCCGGCCCCCGTCTGCCCACTCGCCTGCGAAGAGCGCATCAACCGCGCCTCACCAGGGCGAAATCGTTGTCCCCGCATATACGATGGCGCCAGGCCCTGCCGCCACCCCGTCGGCCTTCTCCCGGCAGCAGCTGGAATTTTTAACTCAGCTCGCCGACGCCCTCAACACCACGCTGGACCTCGAGACTCTTCTGCACCGCGTCGCCAGCCTCGTCCAGGCCGTCCTCGACTACAAGATTTTCGCCATCCTGTTGGTCAACGAGCGTGCCCATGACCTGCGCATGCGTTTCCAGATCGGCCACACCGCTGAAGTCGAGCGCATGCGCATCCCCGTCGGCCAAGGCGTGGTCGGGGAGGCCGCTTCCCTGCGTCAGCCCATCCTCGTCCCCGACGTCCGCAAGATCAAGAACTACATCAACGCCAACCCACAGGTCCGTTCAGAGCTTGCGCTCCCCCTGATCACTCGCGACCGCGTCATCGGCGTTATCGACATTCAGGCGGAGCAGCCGAACTACTTCAAGCCGGAGCATCTCCGCCTGCTGCAGCTCACCGCGTCACGCGTCGCGACAGCGGTAGAAAACGCCCGCCTCTACACCCGAGTCGTTCGCCAGGCCAACACGCTTTCCGTGTTGAATGAAATTTCCCGAGAGATCACCTCCATTCTCGATCTCGACCAGCTGCTAATCCACATCGGCACCTTGCTGCATCGCGTCATCGACTACCGGATGTACTCGATCCTGCTGCTGAATCAAAAACGCAACGTACTCGAGCATCGCCTCTCCGTTCGCTATGGTCGTGTCGAACTGGCGGGCGAAGACATTCCCATCAGCCTCGGGCTCACCGGTGCCAGCGTCCGCGAAGGCAAAGCGATCCTAGCCAGCGACGTCCGCAAAGATCCGCGCTACCGCATGGTCAACTCGGAGACCCGTTCCGAACTCGCGATACCGCTCATCTACAAAGGCCGCACCGTCGGTGTCCTGGATCTCGAACACACCCGCGCGCATTACTTCAATGAAGATCACGTCCGCACCCTGACCACCCTTGCAGCCCAGATCGCCGTCGCCATTGAAAATGCCCGCCTCTACCAGCGCGTCACGCAGGAGGAACAGCGGCTGGAACGCGACCTTGCCATGGCGCGCGAAGTTCAACTGCGACTGTTACCGCCGAAAGTCCCGAAGCTGAAGAACTCCGAACTCGCAGCACGCTTCCTCCCCGCCCGCTCCATCGGCGGCGACCTTTACGATTTTCTCGATTACGGCGAAGGCCGCCTCGCCATCGCGATGGGCGACGTCAGCGGAAAGGCCGCCCCGGCTGCGCTCTACGCGGCGCTGGTCAGCGGAATTCTGCGCTCGCAATCGGGCCAGCATCTTTCGCCCGCCGCGATGCTCGCCTTCATGAATGACGCCTTGCGCGAGCGTCGCCTCGATTCGCAATACGTCACCATGATCTTCGCCGTCTGGAACGACAATGACCGCACGCTGCAGCTGGCCAACGCCGGCGCAGTGCAGCCGCTGTTTTGCCGCGGTAATGACGTCACCACGCTGCAGGCCGCCGGCTTCCCTCTCGGATTATTCCCCGATGCCGAGTATGAAGAATTCACTATCTCGACGCAGCCCGGCGACGCGCTGATCTTTTTTAGCGACGGCATCGTCGACGCTGAGAACGCGCAGGAAGACATGTTCGGCAACGAGCGCCTCGATGCCGTCGTCTCCAAAAATCGCAAACGCAGCGCCGCGCAAATGGTCGACGCCGTCCTCGCGGCAGTTGGAGAATTTCAAGCCGGCCACGAGCACTTTGACGACGAAACTATTTTGGCAATCAAGGTGAAGTAAGCCGTCAACTAGGATGGGTGTGACGGAAACCTCCGCACAGGATCAAGTTTGAGCGCCAGCCGAACCATTCAACCTATTCGCAGCATTCACGGCGTTCTCCGGCTTCCGGGCGACAAGAGCATTTCTCATCGCTACGCCATGCTGGCAGGTTTCGCTGCTGGCCGCACGACCCTGACCAATTTCTCCACTGGCCAGGACTGTGCCAACACGCTGGGCTGCATGGAAGCTCTCGGCGCAACCGTGAGTCGCGAAGATGACGGCCGCATCCTCGTGGACGGTGTCTCCGGACAATTCACCCGACCCGCGCAGCCACTCGACTGCGGCAATTCCGGCTCAACCATGCGCATGCTCAGCGGCTTTTTATCCGCGCAGCAAGAACAATTCACTCTCACCGGAGACGAATCGCTAAGCCGCCGCCCCATGCAACGCGTCGCCGGACCGTTGCGCGACATGGGCGCCAGCATCGACCTGACCGACGGCCATGCACCCGTCACCATTCAAGGCGCGGCACTGCGCAGCATCACCTACCCGATGCCTGTACCCAGCGCGCAAGTTAAATCCGCCGTCCTCTTCGCCGGCCTGCAGGCGGACGGCGTCACCACCATCGAAGAATCTGTCCGCACCCGCGACCACAGCGAGCTGGCACTGCGCGCCTTCGGTGCCGAAGTCGATCGCAAACGCAACGCGGTGTCAATTCGCGGCGGGCAAACTCTGCACGGCATTGAAGCCATCGTTCCCGGTGACATTTCTTCCGCCGCATTCTTTCTCTGCGCCGCGGCCATTTGCCCCGACTCCAGCCTCACCCTCGAAGCGCTGGGCATGAATCCGACCCGTGCCGCGTTGCTCGACGTTCTCACCGGACTGGGACTTCGCCTCAGCGTCCTCTCGCTTGAGGAAAGCAATCACGAACTCATCGGCAGCGTCCACGCCAGCGCGCCGCTCGACGGACTGCGCGGCGCAGAAATCTCCGGCGCACTCAGCGCGCAATTGATTGACGAGCTTCCAGTATTGGCCGCCATCGCACCCTACACACGCAACGGCATCAGCATCCGCGACGCCCGCGAACTTCGGGTCAAGGAGTCCGACCGCATCGCACTCGTCGTCAAAAATCTTCGCACCATGGGAGCCGCAGTGACGGAGCAGGAAGACGGCCTCAGCGTCGCCGGCAATCAGCAGCTGCACGGCGCAGAAATCGAGTCAGGCGGAGATCATCGCATCGCTATGGCCTTCGCTGTCGCAGGATTGCGCGCCGACAGCCCCGTCACCATCGACGACGCGGACTGCGTCGCCATCTCATTCCCGGAATTCTTTACTCTGCTCGACCACCTCTCACAGGATTAATTCCGCAGGCAAAAAGAAAAGGCCCGGCATCTGCCAGGCCTTTTGTCGTTCGCTTGTTGCAATTAGTTTGTAACAGCTGGAGCGGGTTGATCCGCCGGAGTCTGCGTCCGATTCGAGATCGGCACGAGTCCGGGAACGACCGGCGGTGACGAAACTTTATCCATCGCCGTGTCGGCCAGATTGATGCCGTATTTCGTCAACGTCGTCGCAAGATTCTGCGTTAACGCCGCACGGTCGCGTGCATAAGTCGTCATCGCAGTAATGTAATTGGCTTCCGCATTCGCCAGATTGCGCTTCTGCTGCAACACATTCTGTGTCGTCGACGCACCCAGCTTGTACTTCTTATTCTCAGCATCAAGACTCTGTTGCTGGTAGTTGCGTGCAGTCTCAGAGGCCTGTACGCTCGCGCGGTCCTGCGTTAACGCGAACTGCGAATTGATGACCTGAATACGGATCTGCACATACAACTGCGCCAGCTTCATCTGCGCCTGCCGATACTCCAGCTGCGAACGCTCCTGGTCAGACTGCGCGACGCGATTGCGCAGAATGACGTTGACGTTCACGCCCACACCTTTATCAGGGTTTGAGCTGTTGAATAAATTTTGGAAGACATTTCCGTACCCAATTGTTGGCACTGTGTTCGGCGGGCAGTTTTCGAATGCGCCGGAGTTACTGAATGTCTGGCAATAAGGACTCTGCGCACCACCCGCGGTGGCGGAACCATAGAAGCCGTAGACATCGACGGTCGGTTGCAATCCATTTTTGATCGCCTTCACCGTGAGTTCGTCATTCTTCAAGTTCAGCCTTGCCTGCTCAACTTCCGGACGGTTCGCGTAAGCCTGTTGCACCAGCGTCTCGACCGGTTGAGATTCTTCGTCGAGCTTTTCCAGTGAAACACGGTCGGTCGGAATGACCGGCGCGGTCGCGATGACGGCGTCGTCCAAATTGCGAACGATCGCCTGCTTCATGATCAGCTGCTGATATTCGAGCGTCGTCTCCGATGTAACCAAACTCTGTTGGTCAGTCGCAACAGAAGAGTCAGCGTTGGTTACGTCAAGCGGAGCCAGCGTACCAATCTCCAGTTGTTTGCGATTGTCAGCAGCCAGCTGTTTGGACTGATCAAGCGCGCGCTGTTTGGCTTGCACGTCTTCGTACGCGCTCACCAAGCCCCAGTAAATATTCTCGACCTGATTCACTGTCGAAAGAACCTGCTGGCGGAAAGCTGAATCCGTGATCTGTCGGTCGCGCTTCGCCTGGTAGATGAATCTCTTATTGATGAAGAATCCGCGTCCCTGCAACAGGTGCTGTGTCAAAGTCGCGCGAAAATTGGAACTCAGCAGCGGACTGTATGCGTTGTACGGGTTGTTCGACGTCGCGCGCGAGTTGTCGAAAGTCACGGCCAACTGCGCACCGGGCGTGAATCCCTGCGTGTAACCGAAATTGTATTCATTCGTGTTCGTAAAGCTCGCCGGTGATAATACGCCTAAACTTTGCGTCATCACGTCTTCACGCTGAATGGTGCTGGTCAACACCGGGTCCAGATATTCCGGCGTCGGCCCGCCGCCGTTCGTGCTTGAAACCACGCCCAATGCACCCGAGGCTGAGCCGCCCGAAGCGACCGACGTGCCGCCCGGACCACCGCCACTCAGCTGCGTCGACGTCGCGCCGCCAATCGTACCTTGAACTACTCCTGCATTGACGCCGCGAAGCGCCGCACCGGCCTTGGCGCGAAGAATATCGGTGTCAGCAATGTCAAGGTTGTAGCGCTGGATCGCGATGTCATAGTTGTTCGACAGCGCCAGCTCGATCGCGTCGCTGAGACTGAGATAGATCTTTCCGTCCCGCACCAATTGCCCCAGCTCCGACGTGTTGCCAAACTCCGGCGGCGCCACGTTGATGGCCGTATACGGCGCGAAGGGATTCGGAAAATGCGACTTCGGAATAGTGAAATTGTGGCCCGACGTCCGCAGCTCGAACGGAGTGGTCAACACCGGCTGCGGCAGGTTGGGAAAATTTCCCTCCTGCATGCCCGCGGAATTCTTCGGTCCGCCCGGCGGATTGCCGCTCTGCGAATTCGCTGCCGGTGGTGTTGCTGTCTGCTGCGGAGCCGCCGCCTGCGCGGACGCCTGTGGGGCCATCGAACTTGCAAGTAACAGCCCTGCGGCTGCCAATGCCTGCAATTTTTGTATATCCAGTCTCACTCGTCGTCTCCAAACCGTCGGTAGTCTGCCGCGCTCTAGGTGGCACAGCTAAATTTTTTGAAAAGTACGCCTTAGACGCTGCAACGTTTCCTTAAGACTCTTTCGTTGCGAATGTGTCACCCTCGCGCGGAAAGATTCCGAATCAGCTCTAGTCCATCCTTACGACAGGACGCAGTGTCCGGTTCCCTGACCGGAGATATAACTGAATTGCTGAGTCCAAGGTGAGCCGTTGCCTGAGTATATCGTGGTAAGACTGCCTCAACGGGACCGACATGGCGCAAGAATCGACATCGAGCCGCAACTGGAAGCTGACTCTTGCCTACGACGGCACGGACTACTCCGGCTGGCAAGTCCAGCCCCGGCGCCGGACCATACAGGGTGAGCTGGCCGACGCCATTGAGCAGATTTCACGCGAGCGCGTTCTCCCCCAGGGTTCAGGCCGGACAGATGCCGGCGTTCATGCGCTCGGCCAAGTCGCATCTTTTTCGTTACGAGCCAACATCCCGCCAGATAATCTACAGCGCGCATTGAATCGAATCCTGCCAACGGACATTCGCGTCATCGCTGCCGAGCCGGTCGCCGAGCAATTTCATGCGCGCCACTCTGCGGTCAGGAAAACCTACGAGTACCGCATGTTTCGCGGAGAAATTTGCCCGCCATTTCTCTCGCGATACGTCTATCCGCTGGTCTGGCCCCTCGATCTAAACTCCATGCAAAACGCCGCGGCTCACATCGTCGGTCAGCATGACTTCACTTCCTTCGCCGCTATCGAGCTCGAGCTTGCGCAGCGACAGGATCCGGACTTTACCCCACCGTGTCCGATCCGCGTCATCACCGCATCGACCTGGCAACAGGAGGGTGACTTGCTGACCTACTGCGTCACCGGCGGGGGATTTCTCCACCACATGGTCCGCAATTTAGTCGGAACATTTATCGATATTGGCCGCAACCATCTGCCCGCCGATGCGATCCCGCAAATTCTAGCTGCGAAAAATCGCGGCGCAGCCGGACCAACTGCGCCGGCTCGCGGACTTTTTCTAATCTCTGTCGCATATGACGCGGAGCCGTCATGCTGAATCGCAAGCCGCATCCGGTGTCATCGACGCCGCAACAATGGCTAGGAGAGGTAGCTCGCCGACGCGAGACCCATGCAGCGTTTCAGTTCTTTCATTTGAAGGAAGCGATCTTCCGGCAATGGCAGGAGCGCCTGATCACGATTCCCGCGCCGTCGTTCCAAGAAACGGCACGCGGCGCGGAACTCG
>Ga0302326_10027252_pt1 | contig 11527 bp, 7 predicted proteins | sample Palsa_T0_3_FD_202264 | JGI IMG/M metagenome (GOLD analysis project Ga0302326, IMG submission 202264) | Peat permafrost microbial communities from Stordalen Mire near Abisko, Sweden - Palsa_T0_3 | ecosystem: Environmental > Terrestrial > Soil > Palsa > Peat permafrost | place: Sweden: Abisko...
TTCGAGGAACGCCTGATCCAGCCCGTCCTTATGATTGGCAGCGTGGAAATGACTGTTTCCATCCAGACCAAGGCCGATTCCGACCTTATCACCCGCATCGTTCTCAAACTTTCGCCCTTCGTGCAGCACCGAAAAACCGCCTTTCAATTTCTGAGCAATAACCTGACTCAGAAATTCGGAAGGCCCAGCCACCACGACACGCACCGGGGCCGTATGAAGGAAGAAACGGAGGTCTGGGTGTTGCCTTCAACCATCATCACCCTGGACTGGCGCGAGGAATCCGCGGGAAAATTCCGGGTCCTCGATATCACTTACGAAGCGACCGACAAATTGCTGTCCCCAAAGCCGTTGCTCGTCCGGGATCGGGCCGGGGTGCCTTCGCCGTTACTCGACGGGCTCCCCGAAATAGGCGGCGGCGAGTTTATTTGTGATCTCGGTCTGCCTCGTTTTAAGGTTGATATTTCGCAGCACAACGATGGTCAACTTGTCGTCGGGATAGTACGCGAGATCGGTGTTGAAGCCGTCGATTCCTCCGGTGTGCTCGATCATCTTGTGCTTGTTCGCGGTGCGGACAAACAGGCCGAATCCGTAATTGTTTTTGACGGGCGTGGTCATCTTCTCGAACGATGCCGGTGTCAGCACTTTGCCTCCGAACATGGCCAGTTCCCACTTCAGCAGGTCTCCGGTAGTCGAATAGATCGCGCCCGCGCCCTGCGGAACGGTCATATCGATGAACTTTGAGTTTTCAACCTGGTTGTCGGCATCGAGCAAATATCCTGTCGCGCGATGGTGAATGACGCGGGCAGCCGAATCGTAGCCGGTGTCCTTCAATCCGACCGGCGTTAGGATCTGCTCTTGTAAGAATTTTTCATAGGACACGCCCGCGACTTTTTCAACTACGGCCGTCAGCACCACGTAGCCCGAGTTGCAATATTTATACTTCTCGCCCGGCTGGAATTCGAGCGGCTTGTCGCGGAATCGCGCAATAATCTGGGTCGCGGTCGTGGGCAGGGTCTGGAGCTTGGGGTAATCCGGCAGGTTCGTGAAGTCGGGAAGCCCGGAGGTGTGGGTCAGGAGGTGAAAAAGCGTGATGTTATCCCAGGCCGCGGGAGCATCGGGGAGGTACTTTTTCACCGGGTCGCTGACGCTGAGCTTGCCCTGTTCTTCCAGCTTCAGGATCAGGACGGCGGTGAACTGCTTGGTGACGGATCCGATGCGGAACTTGGTATCGGGCGTGTTGGGGATATCCCATTCGAGATTCGCGAATCCATAGCCCTTGCTGAACAGCACTTTGTCTCCGCGCGCTACCAGCACCGAGCCCATGAAGTGATTGGCCACGAAGGACTGAACCACCTGGTCCATTCGGGCGGTGTCCTGGGCCAGGGAAAGCGCGGCGGCCAGGGTAAACAAAGCAAGTCTTCGGAGCATGATCCTTATGTTAAACGTTCCGCGCCTTTTTTGCGTTTCTTTTTCTCACGTGGACCGCAGAGCGAGGGTGAAACGGGCGGCTGCGATACAGGCGCTATCCAGTTTCAGGTTACTCCGTGATATGCTGCGCTACTATGATCCGCCTACCACTTCGCCGGCGCAGCTTCCTGGCACTGGGAGCATCGACCTTCCTCGCACGGCAGTTCCTGCGGGCGGCGCCCGACGCCGACCCACTGGATATCTTCATCGAGCGTTACATGAAAGCGATGAACGCACCCGGTATGACGCTGGCGCTGGCCCGGCGGGAAGGGAAGTCCCGGATCGGCACGTTCGGTTTTTCGGACCGCGAATCCCGGGAAGCGGTGACGCCGGATCATCTGTTCCAGGTGGGGTCCATTACGAAATCTTTTGTCGCCCTAACTTGCCTCCAGTTGCATGACGAAGGAAAGCTGGACCTGGATCGCCCGATTTTGGAATATCTTCCCTGGCTGCCCATTGTGGCCAAGCAGGGCACAATAACGCCTCATCATTTACTCACCCATACCTCGGGTTTACCCAACGCGCTGGGCTTGCTGATGAGCGATCCCAGCACTCGTTACATCCAGGGATATCGCCCGGGCGAGCATTTTCACTACTGCAATCTCGGGTATTGCATTCTGGGGCACTTGATCGCGAATATCGATCAGAGGCCGTGGGCGGAATCCGTCCGTCGGCGCATCTTTCAGCCGATCGGGATGAAGGCATCGTCGGCTGTCATCGGGGGCGAGACGCAACGCCGCATGGCGCGCAGCTATTTGCCGAAGTTCGACGACCGCTTGAGTCCGCGGCTCGGGGAGATCGCGCCCACCGGCCTTCTGGTATTCGACAATGCGGCCGGGAGCGTCACGTCCACGCCCGGCGACATGGCGTTATACATGCAAATGCTGATGAAAGGCGGGGTGGGTGTGGTCTCCAAGGAGAGTTTCGCCCGGTTCACAAAGCCCTACATCGACGCTCCGGAACTCGGGCCGACGTCGAAATACGGATACGGAATTGGCGTCGATCATCTTGATGGCCACCTCATCCTGCGGCACACCGGAGGAATGGCTTCCTTCATGTCTTCGATCACCGTGGATTTAGACAGCGGAGTGGGGGCATTTGCCTCCATCAACGCCATGCTCGGCTACCGTCCTGTTCCCGTGACACAGTTCGCCGTGCAGTTGATGAACGCCGAGAAACAGGGCAAGGCTGCGCCCGCGCCGCCTGACGTCAATGACCCCCGGTTGATCAAAAATGCTTCCGATTTTGCGGGAGCTTTCGAAACTCCCGCGGGAGGAAAGTTGCAAGTCGTGGCCGATGGCTCGGCTCTATTCATCGCGGCAGGAGAGCAAAAGATCCCGCTGGAGTCCCTCGGCGGCGATGCTTTCCTGGCCGACGAATATTCGTATCGGCGGTTCCCGCTGGTGTTCGGCCGTAACAAGGAAAAAAAGGTGGTGGAGTTGTCCCACGGATCGGATTGGTATGTGAACGAATCCTACGCGGGGCCAAGAGAGTTTCCTGTTGTCCCGCAATACGAATCATTGGCGGGGCACTACCGGTCCGACAGCCCCTGGTCACGCTCCACTCGCATCGTGGTAAGGAAGGGCAAACTCTGGATAAATGGGACCAGTCTGCTGCAGCCGATCGGCCCAACCCTGTTCCGGCTGGGCAGCGATTCGTTCAGTCCCGACGTAGTGGAGTTTCTGGATGTCGCCGACGGCAGGCCCCTCCTGCTGAAAATAAACGGCGGCGATCAGTGGCGCGTGGAAACGCCATAGCGCTCAGCGCCTTCCTTGCTCTGGAGAAACGTACGTTTCTATATGAGACCGCCCCGGCTCCAATTGTCTCTTGACAAATTGCAGTCCTCGTTTGACAATCCATAGATCCGGTGATCTGAAACGTATGTTTCATTCCTAGCGGTCAAGGAGTTGCGTATGTCCTTCTTTAGTGCAGGTCGCAAATTTTTCGCGGTACCAGCCGCCGGCTGCCTTCTGCTGTGCCTGGCGGGTTCCGCCGTACCGGCGCAGAGTACCGATTCCCGCCCGACGCTTGAGGGGTTTGACTCCTTTGCGCAACAGGTGTTAAAGGATTGGAAATGCGCAGGCTTCGCTGTCGCGGTGATCGAAGGTGGCAAGGTTACCTACGCCAAGGGCTTTGGATCGCGTGATTTGAAGAGCAATCAGCCGGTGACCAGCAAAACCCTATTCGCGATCGGAAGCTCCACCAAGTCGTTCACGGTCACCTCGCTCGGCGTGCTGGTGGATCAGGGCAAGCTCGACTGGGACAAACCACTGCGCGGCTATTTGCCCGACTTCCAGCTCATGGACCAGTTCGCGACGGAGCGCATGACGCCGCGCGATCTGGTGACGCATCGTTCCGGGCTTCCGCGGCACGATCGGATGTGGTTCAATTCGCCGTTTACGCGTCAGGAAATTTTTGACCGGCTGCGCTATCTGGAACCGAATAAGGATTTTCGCACTACGTTTCAGTATCAGAATCTGATGTTCATGACCGCGGGGATGCTGGCCGCGCATGTGGCGGGTATGCCTTGGGAAGACCACGTCCGGAAGGTGATATTGGAGCCCCTGGGAATGTCGAGCACGAATTTCTCGGTGGTCGACATGCAGAAATCGGCGGATCATTCGCAGCCCTACACGATTGTGAAAGAACAGATCCGCGAGATGCCGTTTCGCAATATCGATACCATCGGGCCGGCCGGTTCGATTAATTCGAACGTCGAGGATATGGCGAAGTATGTGATGATGCACATGCAGCACGGCAAGGGCATCCTCTCGCTGAAGAATTCGAGGGACATGCAATCGCCGCAGATGTCGATCGCCGGACCGTCGCAGGAGAATAAGGAACTTGGGCCGGAGAGCTACGGCATGGGTTTCTTTTTGACCAGCTATCGCGGGCACTACCTGGTGCATCACGGCGGTAACATCGATGGATTCTCGGCGCTGGTGACGTTCATGCCGCAGGACAACCTAGGCATGGTGATTCTTTCGAACCAAAACGGCAGCCGCGTTCCCACGGTGGTTTCCTATGACCTCTACGACCGGCTCCTGGGCCTGGACCAGATCGACTGGACCACGCGCTTCAAGACGCAACAGGAAAGAGGTAGAGCCGGCACGGAGGAAGCGAAAAAGAAAGGCTACACAGCGCAGGTCCAGGGCACACATCCCGCACATCAGCTTGCCGATTATACCGGCGACTATGAAAGCCCGGCGTACGGCATCGCCAGCGTGACGCTGGAAAACGGCGCGTTGAATTTTCGCTATCACGGCAATGGCGGACCGCTGAATCATTATCATTTCGAAGTCTTTGAAGTCGCCGAGCGGGAGTTAGAACCGCTCTCGAAGGAGAAGGTTTCGTTCCATACGAATTTGCGCGGCGACGTCGAATCGCTTTCCGTTCCGTTCGAACCGAACGTGAAGGACATCGTATTTTCAAGGCTGGCTGACCAGAGAATGCGGGAAACATCATTCCTGCAGCCGCTGACGGGCGTCTACCAGCGAGGCAGGGGAACCGTAACGGTGGCGATGAAGGACGATCGCTCAATCACGTTGACGATGGCGGGACAGCCGCCCGTGGATCTGGAGCCCATGCGCGGAACGCGCTTTACCATCAAAGGCCAGAACGGCTCGATCGTCGAGTTTAAAGGCGACGACCTGGTCTTCTATCAGGCGAACTCCGTTTCGATGGCGACGAGGAAGAAGTGACGGCCATGAAACGGAGCCGCACCGGCGTTTCACTCCCTGCCGCGGTATACAATCGCGGCATGCGATATGCGTTTCTATTTTCTCTGCTTGTCTCTTTGCTTGCCGGGGGCGCGACGATCGATCAATATTTGGGCGCTCCATTTGCATCGGAGATGCATGCGGCGCCGGGCGGCGGAAAAGTCGTGTGGCTGCTCAACGAGCGCGGCGCGCGTAATTTGTGGGTGGCAGCTGCGCCGGATTTTAAGGGTCGGCGGCTAACGGCCTACAAGGCGGACGACGGGCAAGACGTCGGGATGATCCAATGGACCGCCGACACCCGATCGATCGTTTATGTGCGCGGGGGGAACCTGGAGCAGATCGGGCAGGCGAGCCCGAACGCGCTCAGCCTGGCGCAGATGCCGGATCAATCGATCTGGATTATTCCGTTCGAAGGGGGCGCGCCGAAGAAGCTTGCCGAGGGCCATTCGCCGGCGCCTTCGAAAGACGGCCACGTAGCCTTTATTCGGGCAGGGCAGATCTGGATGACCAACGTCGATGGCGAAAAGCCAGTGGAACTGGTGCGCACGCGGGGCGGGTCGTCTAACTTGCGATGGTCGCCGGACGGATCAGAGTTGGCTTTCACAAATTCACGGGGCGATCATTCCTTCATCGGCGTGTACAAGCCGGGCGACAAGTCAGTGAAGTATCTGGATCCCTCCACGGATCGCGATTCGAGCCCGGTGTGGAGCGTTGACGGACGGCGCGTTGCGTTTATGCGGACGGCGAGTGTGTCGCGCGCCGGTGGCGCGGGGCCGCGGCGCGAAGAACTGACGCCCTGGTCGATCCGCATCGCCGATGTTTCGACGGGCGGGGGCCGCGAGGTGTGGCATGCCGACAAAGGTCCGGGCAGCATTCACCACGCGATGGCGGGGTCGGATCAGATTTACTGGGCGGATAGCGACCGGCTGGCGTTTGCGTGGGAGAAGACGGGGTGGAATCATCTTTACTCGGTTTCCGCCGAAGGCGGCCCAGCAGTGGAACTAACGCCGGGGGCGTTCGAAATCGAGGACGTTTCGCTCACGGAAAACCGCCGCGAGCTGCTGATTTCATCGAATCAGGACGATATCGACCGCCGTCACATCTGGCGTGTCGCGGTTGCGGGCGGGAAGCCGGCTCCGGTGCTCGGCAAGATTGGCGAGGGGATCGAAACGGGACCGGAGGACGTGGGGAATGGCGCGGTGGCCTACTTCCGGGCGGGTGCGAAGGAAATCGGGCGCGCGGCGGTAAAGGCAGCGGGTGGGGCGTCGAAAGATCTGGCGCCGGATTCGATTCCGGCGGATTATCCGCTGGACGAACAAGTAGTTCCGCAGCAGGTGATCTTCAAGTCGGCCGATGGGATGCCGATTCATGCGCAACTGTTTTTGCCGAAGTCGGGCGGAAAACATCCAGCGCTGGTATTTTTCCATGGAGGGTCGCGAAGGCAGATGCTGCTCGGCTGGCATTACATGGACGCGTACGCCTACTTCTATGGGGCGAATCAGTATTTCGTAAACAAAGGATACGTGGTGCTGTCGGTGAATTATCGCAGCGGGATCGGGTATGGGTTGGATTTCCGCGAAGCATTAAATTACGGCGCGTCGGGCGGGAGCGAGAATTTGGACGTGATGGGCGCCGGGGTGTACCTGGCGGGCCGCGCCGACGTCGACCCGAAGCGGATTGCTTCGTGGGGCGCATCCTATGGAGGATTATTGACGGCGCAGGCGCTGGCGCGGGCAAGCGATCTTTACGCGGCGGGCGTGGACATGATGGGGGTCCACGATTGGAGCGCCATCGGAGGAAGTGTGGCGAGTCCGGCTCTGGATCCGGACAAGCAGCACGAGCAGAAACGCCTGGCGTTCGAATCCTCGCCCATGGCGAGCATGAGCACGTGGAAGTCGCCCGTGTTGTTGATCCATGGAGACGATGATCGCAACGTCGCGTTCAATCAGACGGTGATTCTGGCCGAGGCGTTGCGCAAGCAGGGAGTGGAGTTCGAGGAACTGATTTTCCCCGACGAGGTTCATGATTTTCTGTGGTTCAAACACTGGATCGTGAGTGTGAAGGCAGCGGAAGAGTTTCTGGACCGCAAGCTGCGCTGAGGATCAATACTTCAGGCTGAACTTCAGCATGTGCCAGTGAGAAAGGAACCAGCCAAAACCGACGCAGGCAAGCGAGATCGCCGCGGCGTGCAAGCGGCTGAACCACCACCGGTTGGTTTCGCGGATGGCGAGCCATGCGTCGTACAACGCGGCCACGGTTCCGATCAAGCCCAGCCAGCCCGCGATCTGGACCAGCCGTAGCAGAGGATCCAGCGAGTCATTAAGTTTGCCGGGATCGCTGAGAGCGGATAACATGCCGATCCACGCGCCCGCAAAGGCAACATCTACAAGACACACTATCCGGACCAAAAGCCGCAGGCCGCCGTGAGCCGGCCTTAGCGGGCGGGCGTAATGCCAGCGCACCATTGCTCCGATCGGCCACAGAACCACTGTGAGGAGGAGCACGCCGAGCGATCCGAAGATCACGATGTTATTGAAGACACCGCTCTCGTCCCAAGGGGCTTGTTGGAGAACCATGAAGGGGTAATCCATCCCCATGATCATCCGGCCCGACGAATCTTTCTTGAAGGCGACGCGAGCCTGCCCGTTTACTTCGCGGAAAACCAAAGGCGCAATCTCGCGAAAACGCTTCGGCTGGCCGCTGACATCGCGATCTCCGGTGCTGATGGTGCCGTCGTTGTTGGCGGAGATTTTCGATACGCCAACAGCGGAAATGAACGACAGAACGGTGGTTTCGGGGCGGCGGCTGGAGAGATAGCTGCCGGACACCAGGCGGTCATCTTGGGCGCTGGTGGATACAGTCGCCGCATCGGGTATCTGGTACGGAAAATATCGATCGAGAAACTTTTCCCATACCGCCGCGCGGGCATTGATTTGTCCCTTTCCGGCGCTGTTGTAGGAAACGAAGAAGCCGACGTTGGCCGCGGGAATCAGATGGAGGTCGCTGTGGAACCACCCGGTATCGCCGCCATGGCCGATAATGCGCTGCCCATTGCGCGCCTCCTCATAAAAGCCGAGGCACATGGAGTTCAAGGGCGGAACAGCCACGAATTGCGCGGAATGCATCAGGCGCGCGGTTTCGGGCTGGAGAATCCGGGTGCTTTCATACCGTCCATCTTGAAGATGCGCGATCATGAACCGGGCCATGTCCGTCGCGGTAGTGGAGGCGCTGCCGGCGGGCCACGCCTGCACCAGTTCGAACGGGTGTGGGGGCTTGGAAGCGGCTTGGTATCCATTCGACATCAGAGGCTGAAACGCCTCGGGAAGAGGCTGGCGGAACGTGGTATGCGTCATTCCCAGCGGCTGAAGGATGTGCCGGTCGACGTAATCGTCATAAGCCTCGCCCGAGATACGCTGGACGATATATCCGGCAACCGCCGTCGCGTAATTGGAATAGGCCGGCGTCGTTCCGGGCGGAAACACTCGCTCCGGCAGCGAGGTCTTCAAGTAATCGCCAAGCGGCCGCAGATCTTTCTGATTCGCGACGAACAGATCCTTGATCGCCTCCTCGAAACCGGGCGTGTGGGTCATGATGTTGCGCAGGGTGATCGGCTGCGAGTACGTGGCGGGGATCTTGAAATCGATGTAGTCGTTGACGTCGCGGTCGAGGTCGAGTTTTTTCTGCTCGACCAGTTGCATGATGGACGTCCAGGTGAATAGCTTCGATATCGAGCCGGGGCGAAACAGCGTCGCGCCAGCACTCACCGGCGTTCGCTTAGCCACGTCTGAGAACCCGTAGCCTTTTGCGAATAAGAGGCGCCCGTCTTTGACGATGGCGATCACCGCGCCGGCGATATCTTCGCGCTCCAGTTGCAGGGGCATGACGCCGTCGAGAAACGCCTCGACGTCGGGCGCGGTCATGGTTTGCGCGCATGCCGTCCTGAGTCCCAGGATCAATAACAGGATTGTAGTGGGTCGCACGCGGCCTCCTATTTCAGAACTGCGACGGATTCCTGTTGCGCCGAGTAACTTTCATGGCGCACGGTGAGTTGGCGGATGCGGCCTTCGCGGATTTCGTAGCCGAGGCCGGCGCTTTGGGGCGCGCGAATCGTGCCCTGCGGCGTCACCTGTACTTCCGGCTCGATGATGTCCTCTTCCCAATAGCGCTGGCTGGCCGAGACGTCCCCCGGCCAGACGAAGCCCGGCTGCGTGGACATGGCGATATTGTGGGCCCTCCCGATGCCGGATTCGATCATGCCGCCGCACCACACTGGGATGCCGCGGCCGGCGCAGTAGGATTGGATACGGCTCGCTTCGGCGTGGCCTCCCACGCGGCCCAGTTTTATGTTGACGACCTGGCACGCGCCGGTTTCTACAGCGGCCTCGGCGTGTCGAAGATGATGAATGGATTCATCCAGGCAGATAGGCGTCGCTATCTGCGCCTGCAAGCGCGCGTGGCGATACATGTCATCCCATTCGAGCGGCTGCTCCATCATTAGCAGATGGAATTGGTCGAATTGCTTGAGATGATCCACGTCCGAGAGGGAATAGGCGGAGTTCGCATCGACGCTGAGTTTGATATCCGGAAATCGGCGACGGACTTCGCGCACCACCGCGACGTCTTTGCCGGGCTTGATCTTCAATTTGATCCGCTGATATCCGGCGGCAACTTCTTTTTCAACCATGGCCAGCAGACGATCGATGGTGGTCTGAATGCCAAGCGAAACGCCGCAAGCGATCTCCGTCAAGGTTCCGCCGAGGAGGCGATGAAGCGGGACACGGCGAGCCACCGATTCCAGGTGCCAGACCGCGGTCTCGAGCGCCGCTTTCGCCATCTCGTTCCCTCGCACCGGTTTTAGAAGGTCATGAATATCGTTAGTCTGTTTCCCCAAAACCCGCGGAATGAGGAAGTCGCGCAGCATCAGCCAGGCGGTATCGATGGTTTCCGAAATATAGAAAGGGCCTTCCGTGGCAGTGCCTTCGCCCCAGCCTGAGACGCCGCCCGCATGCACCTGGAGCAGAAGAATCCTACGATGCTCCACCGCGCCGAAGCTGGTTTCAAAAGGCGCGCGCAGGCGCATGTGGATTTCCCGGACATCGATTCGTTCAATCTTCATAGGGCTTGGTCCGGCTCATGGAGAAACCAGCGGAAACCGGTGCGTTGTTCGGCGTCGACCTCGCGCAGTAATCGGAGGGTCTGGTTTCGCCGAACGTTGGCGCAGGCGGCTGCGAGGGCATTGAGCAGCGCCATCGGCGCGACGTAGGAGACGCCGAACGAGGGCGCTTCGGCGGACGCGATAAAGCAGATGTGGGCAAGTTGCGCTAAAGGGGAAAGCAGAGTGTCGGTAATGCCGACGCAGTAGGCGCCCTTCTGGCGCGCCTGCTCGAAACCTTCCACGGTCATTCGCAAGCCGCGCCGGAAGCTGATCGCGAAAACCACGTCCTTATCGGTGACGACGCGGGCAAGGTGTCCGATGCGGCCGTGGCCGGTGCCGGCGAAAACCGGTAAGCCGAGCAGCGTGAGGTGATATTCCAGAAACACGACCAGTGCCGTGGCGGCGTCTCCGCCCAGAATGACGATCCTCCGCGAGGAGTGAAGCCGGGAGGCGACGGCGGCGATCTGCGACAGGTCCACGCTGCTTCTGAAGGCGTGCAGATTTTTCAGATCCTGATCGATGGCTTCTCTGGCCCCGTTGGCGCTGCGATTTTTTCCCGCGAGGCTCGCCCGCATCGTATCGAGCGAGGTGGCGTAGGCGATCGACGCTTCATGCAGATGATGCTGGAAGCTGCGATAATTTTCAAAGCCCATCACACGCACGATCCGGACAATGGTTGCGGCGTCCGTTCCCAGAGCTTTCGCCAGGTCGCGCACGCTGAACAGGACAAACTGACGCGGATTGGCCAGCACGGGCCGGATAATCTGCTGCCGCCGGTCACTGAGATGCTTCATCCGGGCTGCCAGGTTTTCGCTCCCACTGGCTCCGTTGCGGCGCTCGATACCGGGATTCATTCGCTCAATCATTGCCGATGTAATGCCGCTTGTCAATTGTTTGTATGAAGAAACACTTGTTTCTTAAGAAACTACAATTCTCTTGACAAGACTCATGGAATGTCTTACCATCGCACAAAATGTAAACGCAAGTGTGCTTCTTGGACGCCCGCCCCGTTGAAACGAGTGTTTCAGTAGCCGCATCGAGCGGACGCTTTTAGAGAGGAACTCCGAATGGCATGGTTCACGGTGGTTCGCAGTCTTTTCAGGCCGGGAGCATGTCTCCCCCTGCTTCTGTTTTTTCTTACAGCCTCGATCGGTTTGGCGCAAACCAGCGACACAGGGGCGATCTC
>Ga0302326_10027253_pt1 | contig 11527 bp, 8 predicted proteins | sample Palsa_T0_3_FD_202264 | JGI IMG/M metagenome (GOLD analysis project Ga0302326, IMG submission 202264) | Peat permafrost microbial communities from Stordalen Mire near Abisko, Sweden - Palsa_T0_3 | ecosystem: Environmental > Terrestrial > Soil > Palsa > Peat permafrost | place: Sweden: Abisko...
GCCCGCGGGGGGGGCCGCGGCCGCGCCCCCCGGGCCCCCGCCGCCCCCCCCCGGCCCACTCTCGCTACGGCCGCAACGTAGCGCGAGATCTTCGGTTACTCCTCGGCGATGGACACCGAGTCCTCGATGATCGGCTCCTCCGTCGTCGGTGACGCCTCGGCCTGCGCGGTGACGCTGGTGTAGCTCGCCTCCGACGGGTAGGCCTCCTCGCCGTGGATGGCGACGTCGCCGATCGCGAGCTCCTCGTCGGTCAGGCGGAGCTTGATGCGGAGCACGTACTTGATGAACATCCAGATGACGAACGTGACCGCACCGTCCCAGATGATGATCGTGAGCGCCGCGAGGAACTGCACGAGCAACTGGTGCGGGTGGCCGTAGAAGGCGCCGGTGCCGCTGATCGAGCTGGCCTTGCCGACCCCGAGGTACTCGATCATGTTCGGGTCCGCCAGGCAGCCGACGAGCAGACCGCCGAGGAGGCCCGCGATGCCGTGCGTGTAGATCACGCCGAGGGCGTCGTCGACCTTGTTGAACGGCCACACGTACTTCGGCAGCGTGTACCAGGCGACCCAGACCACCGCCGAGCAGACCACGCCGATGATGATCGCGCCGAAGCCGTTCACGTAGCCCGCTGCGGGAGTGATGCCGACCAGACCGCAGATCATGCCGTTGAGGCCGCCGAGGAAGGTCGGCTTCTTCTCCGCGGAGAAGAACATGTCCATCAGGATCCAGACCATCATGGCGATGGCCGTGCAGAGGTTGGTGTTGACCACGGCCGCCGCGGCGTCAGAGCCGGCGAAGTACGGGTCACCGCCGTTGAAGCCGTTCCAGCCGAGCCACAGGATGCCGGCGCCGAGCGCGACGAACATCAGGTTGTTGGGGATGGCCCGCTCGCGGTCCTTCTTCAGGCGAGGGCCGATAACCGCCGCCGACACGAAGCCGGAGACACCCGCCGCCAGGTGGATAACGTAACCACCGGAGAAGTCGAGCGCGCCCTTGCCCGCCCAGTAGCCGCCGCCCCAGAGCAGGAACGCGTTGACCGCGTAGGCGAACGTGATCCAGAGCGGGACGAAGACCATCCAGGCCTTGAAGCTGACCCGGCCGAGGACCGAGCCGATGAACAGGATGGGGGTGATCGCCGCGAACACGAACTGGAAGTACTCGACCGACGCGCCGGGGATCTTGAAGGCCGGCATCAGGCCGTTGAGCAGCGGGATGTTCGCCTGTCCCTCAAGGGAGTTGGCGCCGAGAATTGTCCGCGGATCGCCCACGAACGTGCTGATGAGCGGTGTGCCGAAGCCCATCTTGTAGGCCCATAGCACCCACACGATAAGGGTCAGGGCGAAGGTAACGAACACCATGAGGACGGTGTTCATCGCCCACTTCTTCTGCACCAGGCCGCCGTAGAGGACGGCCAGGGCGGGGATCGACATAAGCCCGACCAGCGTTGCCGCTGTCATCTGCCAGGCGTTATCTCCGCTCCCCAGAAACGAAGCGTATGGAACTAGCACTTTCTACTCCTCCAGGGGCTGCCTGCTAGGAAGGGCCTCTCGGGTTCCAGGGTCGCCCCCCAGGCTTAGTCCCGCCCCGGCCACTCCGCGTGCTTTTATGCAACGCTTTATATTTCCCATGGGCGGGTTTCGCCAGCATTTCCCGTTTGTTACGCCGTCGGTAACGTGGCAGGTGGAATGGACGGCGATGTTTCATGGATGTGTCGCGATGTCCGGGGTTTTAGCGCGTTTGCCGCGCTTGACCGGCCCTTGGCCGCCGCTCGGGCGGCGTTGACACATGGCCGTAACATTGCCGGAGGCCGCCCTTGAACGGCCGGCCGGGCCGGACGTACGCTGACCCCACACCAGGTCCGGGAGGCAGGGCGACGATGGCGGTGCGCACGGACGGCCCGACGCTAGCACGCTCGGCCGGCGCCTTGGACACCGCCGGGCTGTAGCGTGGGCGGCCCGCGCGGCGGAACCCGCCCGGCGGCGGCCGCGGCTGCCTGCGTCACCGCCGGAGTGCTCGTCTGCGCGGGCTGCACCGGCTCGCCGTCATCGCCGTCATCGCGGTCATCGGCGTCATCGGCGTCATCGGCCCGGCGGGTCGGCCGGCGTCCGCCGCGTCGGCCCTGCCGTCGCGATCGCTGGCGTCGCCGGGATGCACCGACGCCGCCGTCGGGCGGGCCGCGCTGTCGCGGGTCCGCACCGCGATGACCCCGGTGCCGGCCGACCCGCTCGGGGTCGCCGTGTCGCCAGACGGGCGGTTCGCGATCGTCACCCTCGAGTACGCCGACGAGGCGGTCGTGTTTAACCTCACCAGGGCGCGCTGATCGTGGTGGCCGATTCCGACCGGTACGGGGTGCCCGGCGCGACCGCCGACCTAGACGTGGTGAGCGTGGCCGACGCGCTGGCCGGACGGGACACGGCCGTGCTCGGCCACGTCCGCTCGGGGTCGTTCCCGCGCGAGATGGCGGCGCCGACGGGCGGAGACGGGGCCCTCCTGGTGACGAATAACCTCTCCGGCCAGCTCGAGGTCGTCGACGCTGCCAGCCTGCCGGCCGGCTGACGGCCGCTGCGGTGCCCGCGGCGCCAGGCGCGTGTTGGCGCTCCGGTTGATGGTGCCTCGGTCGGCGGGGTGGGTAGGTAGCCGGATGGATGGTACTGGTTGGAGGGCCAGTTATGGTCGAAGCGGTACGGACGACGCAATCGACTTTCGGTATCTGGGTGATCGTCGCCGTGGCGATGATCAGCCTGGCGGTCTGGCTTGTCGGGGTGTACATCGCCGACAGCCATCAGACCCGCATGAGCCGTCAGCGGCGGATAGATGCGCCGGAGCCGGCGCTCGGCGAGGCCGGGGTGCCTTCGTCGGCGATTCCGGGCCAGCGGCGGGAGTCCGCGCAGCCGGCGCCCGAACCCGAATCGGAGCCGGAGCCGGAGCTCGCGTCGGAAACCGCTGCGGCGCGGGGCAGGCACGCCCGCCCGGGGACCGATTACTACGCGGCGGCCGACTACTACGCCACGGCTGACTACAAGGCGGCCGAGAAGCCGCCGGCCGGCAGCCCCGAGACGAGCCCGCGCGGCGTCGACGATCCCGAGCGGGGCAGCCAGGCGGACGCGCCGACCCGGCCGGACCTGCCGGCCCAGGCGGCGCCGACCGGACGGCACGCCATGCCCACCCAGCGCAGCGGTGACTCCGACCGGGCGGAGCGAACCTACGCTGGCCCCGACGCCAACCGCCAAGACGACCTAGACGACCAAGACGGCCAGGACCAGCGGTAACGCACCGGGGGCGGGGAGGTCGACCAGGGTCGCCAAGGCGGCCAGGTGGGCGCCGGGCGTGCCGAAGGTCACCGAGGCCGCCTTGGCGCGCTTGAGGTAGAGGTGGGCGGGGTGCTCCCAGGTGAAGCCGATGCCGCCGTGCAGCTGGACCATCTCCTCGGCCGCCAGCACGGCCGCCTCGCAGCAAGCCGACTTGGCCAGCGCGATCGCGACGGGGGCGTCCGGGTCGTCGTCGGCCAGGCAGGCGGCGGCGTACCTGGACGCCGCGCGGGCCAGCGTGATCGTGGTCCACAGGTCGGCCAACCGGTGCTTGAGCGCCTGGAACGAGCCGACCGGCCGGGCGAACTGACGGCGCTCCCTGACGTAGGCCACGGTGAGGTCGAGACAGCGCTGGGCGAGCCCGAGCTGCTCGGCCGCGAGCACCGCCGCCCCGGCCGCCAGGCCCGCGTCGACCGCCGCCGCGGCCGCCTCGCCGACCACGATCTGCCTGGCCTCGGCGTCGTCGAACGAGATGTCGCACAGCTGCCTGGTCATGTCCAGCGAGACCACCGGAATACGGTGCACCCCGGGCGCGGTCGCCTCGACCAGGAACAGCCCGTTCGGCACGCCCTCGGCCGGAACCAACAGCGCCCCGGCCGGCAGCGCGTCGGCGACCGCCCTGACCATGCCGCGCAGCTTGACTGTTCTCTCGCCCGCGCCGCCCACCGGTGAGCCGGCCGGGCCAAGCCCGCTGACCCGGACCGCGGCCGGGAACGGTCCGCGCGGCGCGGCGGTGGCCGTCACCGCGAGGACGGCGGTCAGCGAGCCGTCGGCCAGCTGCCGCAGCAGCCCGGCGGCGGGCGACACCGGCGTGGTGCGGGCGGACCCGGACGCGCTCGCCTGCGCCTGGGCGCGCAGCGCGGCCGCGCGGGCGGCCGCGGCCGGGCCCGAGAGCCCTTCGCCGGACGCCCACGGGGCGACGGGCGCCTGGCCGGCCGAGTCAGCGTCGGCCGCCGCCGCGCTGCGCGCGGCCGCCAGCAGCGCCGCGGTCGCGACGACGGCGCTGCCGAGGTACGGGATCGGGGCGACGGCGGCCCCGAACTGCTCGGCGGCGGCGGCCAGCTCCCGGTAGGACGCGCCCGCGCCGCCCAGCGGCTCGGGGATCAGCAGGCCGGCGATGCCGATCTCGGCCGCGACCGTGCGCCACAGCTTGGCGTCGTAGGTCTCCGGCTGCTCGGTCCGGGCGAGCACGTCGGCCGGGGCGGCGGCGCTGCCGAGCAGATCGGACAGGGCGGCCGCGAGGTCCCGTTCGGTCTCGGAGTAGAGCAGATCAGCGGCCATGGCGCGCACCGGCCCTTCCTGCGTTTGTCGTTTCCGTCGTCAGGGCGACGGTTTCGACAAACGGGGAGCGGCTCGGGGCGGCCGGCGCTGCCTGAGGGGCGAACGTGGGCCGATGGAGAGTCGGGTGGGTCCGTTCGATATGACGTATTTGGTCTTGGGTTTTGCTGGCGGGCGTCATCGGGGTAGGTCCTTCCAGGGGACGCCGGTGTCGGTGCGCGGCTCGGCGGGCAGGCCGAGGACGCGCTCGGCGATGATGTTGCGGAGGATCTCCGAGGTGCCGCCCTCGATCGAGTTGCCCTTGGAGCGCAGGTAGCGGTAGGCCGGGCCGCGGGCGTAGTCGCTCGAGCCGGCGCGGCGCATCGTCCAGTCGTCGTAGGTCAGGCCCTCGGCCCCCGCGAGCTCGATCTCGAATCCGGAGATTTCCTGGTTGAGCAGGGCGAAGGTGAGCTTGACGGCCGAGCCGTCGGGCCCGGGCTGGCCGGACGCCAGCTGCTGGCGCATCCTCATCCCGGCCAGCCGGGCGACCTCGGCCCGCGCCCACAGCCGCAGCAGCCGCTGGTGCAGCTCGGGGGTGCGCTCCTCCGGGTGCTCGCGCCAGGCGTGCGCGGCCGTGCCGATCAGGCCGGACTCGCGCGGCGCGGCGCTGGCGGCGCCGATCGCGACTCGCTCGTTCATCAGCGTGGCGTTGGCGACCCGCCAGCCGGCCCCGACCTCGCCCAGCCGGTTGGCGTCGGGGACCCGCGCGTCGGTGATGAACACCTCGTTGAACTCGGCCTCGCCGGTCAGCTGGCGCAGCGGGCGGACCTCGACCCCGGGCGCGTGCATGTCGAGGACGAAGTAGCTCAGCCCGGCGTGCTTGGGGGCGTCGGGGTCGGTGCGGGCCAGCAGCAGCGCCCAGCGGGCGTGGTGCGCGAGCGAGGTCCACACCTTCTGCCCGCTGACCACCCAGTCGTCGCCGTCGCGGACGGCGCGGGTGGACAGGTTGGCCAGGTCGCTGCCCGCGCCGGGCTCGCTGAAGAGCTGGCACCAGATCTCTTCGGCCAGCCAGAGCGGCTTGAGCCAGCGGTCCAGCTGCTGGTCGGTGCCGAAGGCGATGAGCGTGGGCGCGGCCATGCCGAGCCCGATGACGTTCCGCCTCGGGTCAAGCGCGGGCGCCCCGGCCCGCGCGAACTGCTCCTCGGCCGCCTGCTGGAGCGACCGGGGAAGGCCGAGGCCGCCGTGCCCTACCGGGTAGTGCACGGCGGCCAGGCCGGCGTCGAACCGGCCGCTGAGAAACTGATCGCGCGGCGTGCTCGCGGGATCGTGGTCGGCGCAGAACGCGCGTATCTTCGCGCGCAGTTCCGCTTCTTCCGCCGCTGGGTCGGTCAACACACTGTCGCTCAACGCCGTGCCGCCTGTTCTCGCTCGGTCTTCGCCCGCTGGTTAGGTGCGGTGCCGGTCCCCTAGGAGACCGGTCCGCCGGCCACGTACAGGACCTGGCCGGAGACGAAGCCGGCCGCGTCGCTGACGAAGAACGAGACCGCCTGGGCGATGTCCTCGGGCTTGCCGACCCGCTGGACCGGGATCCCCTTGGCCGCGCCGGCCTGGAAGTCCTCGAACGAGACGCCCAGCCGGGCGGCGGTCGCCGCGGTCATGTCGGTCACGATGAACCCGGGCGCGATCGCGTTGGCGGTGACGCCGTACTTGCCGAGTTCGATCGCGAGGGTCTTGGTGAAGCCCTGCATGCCGGCCTTGGCGGCGGAGTAGTTGACCTGGCCCCGGTTGCCGACGGCGGAGGTCGAGCTGAGGTTGACGATCCGGCCCCACTTGGCGGCGACCATGTACTTCTGGGTGGCGCGGGTCATCAGGAACGCGCCCCGCAGGTGCACCCCGAGGACGGTGTCCCAGTCGTTCTCCGACATCTTGAAGATCAGGTTGTCCCTGGTCACGCCCGCGTTGTTGACGAGCACGGTCGGCTCGCCGAACTCGGCCACGACCTTGTCAACGGCGGCCTGGACCTGCTCGGCGTTGCTGACGTCGGCGCCGACCGCGATCGCCTTGCCGCCCGCCTTCTCGATCTCGGCGACGGTGGTGGCGCCGTCGGCCTCGTTGAGGTCGAGCACCGCGACGGCCAGCCCGTCAGCCGCGAGGCGCTTGGCGGTGCCGGCCCCGATGCCCCGGGCGGCCCCGGTTACGATCGCGATTCGCTGTGGCATATCGTTGCATTTCCTTTCGCTGTGCCCGACGCCGCTGTCGGCGAACGCCGGTGTTCCAGCGTCATTATTCCGGACGCGGAACGGCGCGCCACCCCCGGTCGGCCGCGAGTTCGCTGACAGGCCTGGTCGGGAGCCGTCCTGAGCCCCCTGCCACGGGCTCACCGGGGCTCACCGGGGCGTCGCGTTCACCGTCCGTGAACAAGGCGCGGGCGTTGCCGGGTACGTTGTCAGTGATCCGGTCCGCATGAGGTTCCGGTCCGAATGAGGGTAGGTAGCCCAGTGCGATCATTTGCCAGGCGCGACGGCGCCCGCCGTGTCCGTCCGGGGCTGGCGCTGCTCGCGGTCGCGGCCGGCGCGCTTGCCGCCGTCACCGGGTGCGCGACCAAGGGCACCCCGTACGCGACGCCCGCCTCCCAGTCGGCCGCCGCGACCTCCGCCGCGACCGCGCCGACGGCGGCGGGGCCGCTGCCGACCGCGTCGATGACGCCGCTCCCGGCCGCCTCCGGCCAGCTGACGGGGACCGACCTGGAGTCGGTGCTGCTGCCTGCGGCCGACTTCCCGGCCGGGTTCGCCGCCTCCTCGTCGGGCCCGGTCACCTCGGGCGGTTCGCTGACCTCGGGTGCGGCCCAGTACCCGCTGGCCACGGTCAGCTGCTCCGACTTCGTGCAGCACCTGGGGTCCACCGGGTTCGGCGAGACGGCGATGGCGGCCGACAGCATCGTCGGCACCGACCAGGCCTACGACCAGGTGATCTACCAGTTCGCTACCGCTTCGACGGCGACCGCGTTCGTGGCCGGGCTGCAGTCGCTCGCGGCCAGGTGCACGTCGTTCACCGCCCCGGCCAGCACCGGGACCACCGCCACGTTCTCGCTCAAGGCCGCGCCGGGCGCTTCTGTGGCCGGCCGCCCCACGGTGGAGCTGGTGCAGACCGGCACGGTGTCGGGGTCACCGCTGACCCTCGACACCGTGTTCAGCGCGAGCGGGGTGGACGTGTTCGCCGCCTCCGGGGTCGGGCTCGGCGCCGGCGCGCCGACGGCGCCGGCCAAGCAGACGATCATCTACAACCTGATGAAGCGGCAGGCGGCCGCGGCGGTGCTCGGCTAAATCATTGACTCCAAGGGATAGCCGCAGAGACAGGGCGAGGGCGTCCAAGATCAGGTTGTGACGACTGACGTGGACAGGTCGCCCCCTTGTCAGCCCCGCCGCGTAGCAAGAAACGCATTGCCGCGCGCTTCTTGCTGTTATCTTCGAGCGAACCGGCGGGCGTCGCTAGTGCTGAAAGTTTGACCGCCCATTACCGGCCAAACTTTCAGCGCTGAGGTGGCGCTCCGCGCTTCTTGCTGTTATCTGAGGCTATGCACGATCGCGAAGGCGGTTCTTGGCTAGATGATTGATTCCAAGGGCGCTCGGCTAGACCGGACCGGTCAGGCGCGAGGCCAGCAGTTCGGCCAGGTGGGTGCCGTGGACGCCGGCCAGCTGGTCAAGTTGGGTGCGGCAGGAGAAGCCATCGGCCAGCACCGTCACCGGTCCGCCGTCACCCGCCCGCCCGCTCGTGGCCGCACCGCTCGTGGCCGCGCCGCTCGTGGCCGCGCCGCTCGCATCCGCACCGCTCGTGGCCGCGCGGACGGCCGGCAGCAGGGCCGTCTCGGCCACCGCGACCGACACGTCGTAGTGGCCGCGCTCGACGCCGAAGTTGCCCGCCAGGCCGCAGCAGCCGCCGACCGCGTCCACCCGGGCCCCGGCCTCGGCCAGGATCGCGGCGTCGGCCTGCCAGCCGAGGACCGCGCGCTGATGGCAGTGCGGCTGGGCCACCCCGCTGACGTCGGACAGGTCGGGCGGGGTCCAGCCGTCGGTGTCGCGCAGCAGCTCGGCCAGGGTCTTCACCGCCGCGCCGAGCGCCTCCGCGCGCGGGTCGCCCGGCAGCAGCTCGGCCGCGTCGGCGCGGAGCGCGGCCGTGCAGGACGGCTCGAGCCCGACCACCGGGATGCCCGCATCCAGGGCCGGGCCGAGCTCGCGCAGGGTGCGCCGGAGCTGGCGCCGGGCGCCGTCCAGCTGGCCGGTCGAGATCCAGGTGAGACCGCAGCAGACGTTCCGGCCGATGATCCGCACCTCGTAGCCGGCCGCCTCAAGCACCGTGACCGCCGCCACGCCGACCTGCGGCGCGAACGCGTTGGTGAACGTGTCCACCCAGAGCAGCACCGGCGTGCGCACGCCGGGCTCGGCCCCGCCGGCTCTGCGCCCGAACCAGCGGCGGAAGCTGCGCGCGGCGAACCGCGGCAGGTCCCGCCGCCGGTCGATACCGCCGAGCCGCTTGACCGCGGCGGCGGCCGGCCGGAACCGAAGCACGCCGTTAGCCAGCCCCGCCGCCCCGGGCCAGCGCGTGGTCAGCGCGGCCCAGCGGGGCAGCCAGCCGAGCGAGTAGTGCGCGGCCGGGCGGAGCTTGCCTCGGTAGCGCTGGTAGGTGGCCTCGGCCTTGTAGGTGGCCATGTCCACCCCGGCCGGGCAGTCGGTGGAGCACCCCTTGCAGGACAGGCAGAGGTCGAGTGCCTCCGCTACCTCGGGCGACTGCCACCCCGACGACACCAGTGAGCCGTTGACCAGCTCCTGCAGCACCCGGGCGCGGCCCCGGGTGGAGTCCTTCTCGTCCCTGGTCGCCAGGTAGGACGGGCACATCACGCCGCCCGCGGCGGTGTTGTCGGCCCGGCACTTGCCCACCCCGACGCAGCGGTGGACGGCGGTGGAGAAGTCGCCGCCGTCGCTGCCGTAGGCGAAGCCGAGCCCGCGCGTGAGCGGCGGCGCCAGGGCGACCCGCAGGTTCGCGTCGAGCGGGGCCGGGTCGACGATCACGCCCGGGTTGAGCAGGTTGGCCGGGTCGAACAGCTGCTTGACCGCGCCGAAGAGCCCGATCGCGGCGGGCGAGTACATCGCCGGCAGCAGTTCGCTGCGCGCCCGCCCGTCGCCGTGCTCGCCCGACGCCGACCCGCCGTAGGAGGCGGCCAGCCGCGCCGCGTCCTGGGTGAACGAGCGGAGCACGGACGGCCGGTCGCGCAGCGGGAAGTCGATCCTGGCGTGGATGCAGCCGTCGCCGAAGTGCCCGTAGAGCAGGCCGTCGACGCCGTGCGCAGCCATAAGCGCCTCGAGTTCCCGCAGGTAGGCGGGAAGAGCGGGGACCGGCACGGCCGAGTCCTCCCAGCCCGGCCAGGCGGGCGCGCCGGCCGGGGTCCGGCCGGACAGGCCCGCCCCGTCCTCGCGGATCCGCCAGAGCGCGGCCGCCTGCGGCCCGGTGATCACCGCGCTGTCCAAGCAGCCGCCGTCGGCGGCCAGCTTGACCGCCGCCGCCTGGGCCTCGTCCAGGGAGTCGCCCGCGGTCTCGGCGAACAGCCAGCCGCCGCCGCGCGGCAGCGCGGGCACCGCGGCCGCGCCGCGGCGGCGGCGGACCACGTCCGCCATCCGGGAGTCCAGGCCCTCGAGCGCGACCGGCCGGTGCGGCAGCAGCGCGGGCACGGCCTCGGCGGCGGCGGCCATGTCGGCGTAGCCGAGCACCGCCAGCGCGGTCGCGCGCGGGGCGGCGACCAGGCGGACGGTCGCCTGCAGTGTGAGCGCGAGGGTGCCCTCGGTCCCGGACAGGAACTTGGCGACGTCGAAGCCGTGCTCCGGCAGCAGGTGCTCGAGCGAGTAGCCCGACACCTGCCGGGTGAACCGGCCGAACTCGGTCCTGACCGTGGACAGGTTCGCGCCGACGAGCGCGCGCAGGTCCGCCAGCAGCGCCGCCCCTGGTCGGCCGGGGTCGGCGCTGGCCGGCCCGGCCGTGAAGCGCGCGCCGGCCCCGGTGACCACGTCGAGCGCGACCACGTTGTCGGCCGTCCGCCCGTAGCGCAGCGCCCGCGAGCCGCAGGCGTTGTTGCCGATGGCGCCGCCGATGGTGGCGCGCGAGTGGGTGGAGGGGTCGGGCCCGAACCGGAGCCCGTGCCGCGCGGCGGCGGCGGTGATGTCGTCAAGGACGGCCCCCGGTTCCACCACCGCCGTCCGCTCCTCCTGATCGACCGCGATGACCCGGTTGAGGTGCCGGGACAGGTCGAGCACGAGGCCGGCCGAGAGCGCGTTGCCGGCGATCGAGGTGCCGCCGCCCCGGGTGACGATCGGCACGTCGCGGTCGCGGCAGACGGTCAGCGCGGCCACGATCTCGTCGGCGCCGCGGGGAAACGCCACCACCTCGGGGACGACCCGGTAGTTGGAGGCGTCGGAGGAGTATTCCGCGCGCCGTCTGGTCGCGGTCTCGATCTCGGCCAGGCCGGCCGCGCGCAGCGCGGCGGCCAGCTCCGCCCGATCGACGGTCTCCCCCGGCTGGACGGCCGGCGTCGTGCTCACCATTCCCGCTAGTCTAATCGGGGCTCCCAGCCCCAATGTGAGGCAACCAGCCCTAGTCCCGCCGCCCCAGCGGTTACCGGCGGCGGAAGACGTAGACGTCGCTTCGCTCGAAGACCTGGAGGTAGCCGGCGGTCGGGTAGAGCTCGGCGATGAACGCCGGGACGTTGGCCGGCGCCGGGGTGTAGCCGCTGTTCTTGCCGTCGAAGACGATGTACTGCGTGAGCGGGTTGCCCGCGTTGCCGATCCAGAACGTGTCGGTGCGGGCGGCCAGCGGGGCGAGCATGTTCAGCGTGGCCTGCACGGTCGCGCCGTCCGGCACCACCGCCATGGCGGCGTCATCGGCCGCGACCTGGGGGCTGATCGCGTAGGTGGAGC
>Ga0302326_10027254_pt1 | contig 11527 bp, 9 predicted proteins | sample Palsa_T0_3_FD_202264 | JGI IMG/M metagenome (GOLD analysis project Ga0302326, IMG submission 202264) | Peat permafrost microbial communities from Stordalen Mire near Abisko, Sweden - Palsa_T0_3 | ecosystem: Environmental > Terrestrial > Soil > Palsa > Peat permafrost | place: Sweden: Abisko...
CTGAAATTCTCATTCAAAGCCGGGAAGAGCAGCACCGCCAGGTCCAGCCGCGCGTCTTCCATGGCCAATTTCGCTTCGTCAAACGCCTGCACTTGTTGCTCGTATTGAATTTCCGCCTTCACCACGTCGCTGTGCGCCGATTGCCCGGCGCGTTCGCCGTCCTGCGTAATGTCATAAAAGTGCTGCGTCTCCTCGGCGGCCTGTTGCGCCGTCGCATACTTGCGCTGCGCCACGATCAACGCATCGTAATTTTTGGTAACCGTCACCGCTAAACCTCGCAACGCAATTTCCGCCTTGGCCTTGGCCAGCGCCTCGGCCGCGGACGCGCGGCTGGACGCCGTTCCCATGAACACGCCGGGCGACAAATCCTGGTGCAGCACGCCCCACTCCCGGTAAACGTGTACGCCGTCATTGGTGACGTATCTCCCTGTCGCCAGCTTACCGTCCCCCTGCGTGCCCAGATATTGCGACGTCCCGCTGATTGTGGGCAGCCGCGTGGCCCGCGCCTGCACCACATCCTCGCGCGCGCTCCGCGCATCGGAAACCGCCGCCAGGAAATCCGCGTTGTTCTTTTGCGCCCGTGCCAACGCGTCCTGCAGCGTCACCGTCAGCGGCGCGGCGGAATCGCCCGGCGGCTGCACCAGCGGCGCCTCCTCTATCACAGAGGAACCGGGTTGTGTTTGCGAAGCCGATAGGAAACCTGCGCTTTGCGCCGATGCCTGGGAAAGCAGAACCGAAGAGATGGCCAACAAAACGACGAGTCGAGGGACCGCAACGGAAAAATCCATTCTGCTTCCTCCTGGCCAAAAAGTCCAAACATGGTAACCGGAGGAAGATTAAAGGAACCTTAAGACAATCGTTCGCAACCGCGCGGATATTTGCTTCGCCGGAATCTATGCCGGCATCTGCTCTTCTACCGGAAGTTCCACTCTCACTTCCGTCCCCTGCGTGGGCCGGTTGATCGCCTCGATCCGCCCGCCGTATGCCGTCACCAGCGCCTTGCAAATCGCCAATCCCAGCCCAAAGCCCCCCGTGCACCGCGAACGCGACGGATCGCCGCGATGAAACCGCTCGAAAATATGCGGCAGCTCATCCGCCGGAATCCCCGGCCCGGAATCTTCCGCCGAAACGATGACGGTCCCGCCCCCATTGCGTTGCACCCGCAGCGCCACCTTCGATCCTGCCGGGCTGTACTGCACCGCATTCTCCAGCAGGTTCACCCAGATCAGCTCCAAATCCTGCGGATCGGCTTGCAGACGGATGGCCGCGGGACTTGCGATCAGTTCCACGGCGATCTCCCGGCCCTCCGCCAGCCTCTGGATTCGCTCGATCGCCGCTTCGCAAGTGGACACTAGCTCCGTGGACGCCTGGTTCCGCGGCGCGCCATTCTCCGCCCACTGCTCGATCCGCGCCAGCCGCAGCATGCGTTCCAGCAGATCCTCCAGCCGCCCGCAATCTCCCAACAACTCTTCCAGACCGGCACGATATTCGTCTTCGCTGCGCGGCCGTTGTTGCAGCGACTGCAGCGTGGATTTTACGATGGCCACCGAGGTTTTCAGTTCGTGCGCGGCATTGCTGGTAAAATCGCGCTGCTGGCGGAACGACTCCTTGAGCCCCTTCAGAACCGTCTCGATGGCCCCCGTAAGTGGCGCCAGTTCCTCGGTCATCGCCGCTCCGGCCGGCGGCTGGAAATCCCAGTTGCGCACGGAGATGGCCCCGGCCTTTTCGGCCAGCCCGTGCAAAGGCTCCAGGCCGCGCCGCACGCTCCAGGCCGCGATCCCGCCGGAAATCAGAAGCAGCAGCATGCTGGTTCCGGCCACCGAAAGGCCCAGCTGCGTCAGTTGCTCGCGCACCTCTCCCAGCGAAGCCGCGTAGATCACCGTCACGCGCGACGGCACCTTCACCGTCTCCTCGTCGTCCAGCACAGCCACGTTGCGCAGCGTCACTGCGCGATACGCCCTTCCCCGCAGCGTGAAATCCGCAAACGCCCCCGGTCCCTGGGTCGCCTCTCCGGGGATCTCCGCGGATCCTTGCGAGCGTGCGATCAGGTTCCCGCCGGAATCGCGAATCTCAAATACATCCCGGTGCACCAGGTCCGACGGAGGAGGCAGCAACGAAGCATCGAACAGGAGTCCGGGAGGCTGGCTCTCCGAGTAGCGCACCAGCGCCAGGGTCGCCGTGGCCCGGCCGCGCAGCGTGGAGTCGAACGCGCTGCCCAGCTCCGCCCGCGCGTACAACACAGCCGCCAGCGTCAGCCCCGCGGTCAGCAGCAGTTGCCCCACCAGCACCGTCACAATGATTCGTCGGGTGATCGAAAATGGTTTCCTCACCGCGACGCCTCCGGCCCTTCACGGTGTTCACTCTCCGTGCGCAGCGCATATCCGCGCCCGCGCACCGTATGGATCAGCTTCACGCTGTGCCCATCGTCGATTTTTCGCCGTAGTCCCGAAATGTAAACCTCGATCACGTTGCTGAACTTCTCCCAATTGTAGTCGTACAAATGTTCCAGCAGCTCGGTCTTGGACACCACCGCGCGAGCCCGGTGCGCCAGGTACTCCAGCACGCGATACTCCATCGGCGCCAGCGCGATCTCCCGTTTCCCGCGCCGCACCGTCAGATCCACCGTATTAATCTCCAGGTCCGCCACCGCGAACACCGGCGACCGTTGTCCTTTTCCCCGCCGCACCAGCGCTTTCGAGCGCGCCAGCAACTCCCCCAGGTCGAACGGTTTCACGAGGTAGTCGTCGGCTCCGGCGTTGAGCAGCCGCACCACGGACTCTTTTTCGTCGCGCGCGGTCAGCACCAGCACCGGCGTCGCATGTCCTTGCTTGCGATAACGCGAAAGAAACTCCGGCCCGCTCAGCTTGGGCAGCATAAGGTCCAGCACCACCAGGTCATATTCGCCCGACGATGCCAGATGGAATCCCTCCGCCCCGTCCAAGGCGATATCCACGGCGTAGCCCGCTCCTTCATGCAAAGCCCTGGCCACGTTCTCCGCCAGCCGCCGCTCGTCGTCCACCACCAATACGCGCACGCCAGCCGCCTCCGGCTGACACTCCTAGCATATTTATTGCGCGGAAAACAGCGCTCCCTCAGTTGGGTAGTGTCTCAGTTTGAATCGAGTGGCTGCCTTACAGCCCTTTGGTCATGAACCCAAAGGGATCTTCCTTCCCGAGCAGCGAATCATTACTTCCCAATCGCCGACGATTCGTACTTTAACCGCCCAACCACCGTAAAAAGCTTGTTTTATTGGAGATTTGCGGGGCTAAACGCGATTGCAGTCATTTGCTGACCGAGGTGCGCTCCTCAGGGGAGTCGAAACGGCGAGGGATATGTGGGTGCAGCCCCACGAAGTTGCACGATGTTGATCGCTCCGGGCTGCCTGCTGGGATGGTATTCACAGTGTTGTCACATGTTAGATATATAGGGGAAACGTTGAAGCGGTTAACTTGTTCATTTCTGCCGACGATTCAGCGACAACTATAACGGGGAGAATCGAAGCAAGATGCCCCATGCGATTTTCGCAGCGACAGCGCTCGGAGTGCGGTCGCTTAGCGTGACATTTGCAAGCGGTAGGAAGATCAAATGAACCGAAGAACTTTTGTGCGACTTGGATGTGCCACCGCGATTGGTGCGGCGGCGGGCCAGCTACGGGCCGCCTTGGCGGAGGCGGTTGCGCCCGGGCAAGTTCCGGGTCTTCTACAGCCCCCGATGATGGCGACATCGGGACAGGATGCCGGGGATACCATTAAGGGCGCGACGGATTTCACCCTTCGAATCGCGCCCATGATCGTGGAGCTGGCTCCGCAGGTTGTAATCAGCACGATCGGCTACAGCAATAAAGTCCCCGGTCCCTTGCTGCGGGTGCGAGAGGGCCAGCGCGTCGCCGTCGAAGTTGTCAACGACACGGACGTTCCGGAATACGTGCACTGGCATGGCCTGTTAGTCCCCTCGGAAGTAGATGGGGCGGAGGAAGAAGGTACACCCCCGGTACCTCCGCATGGCCGCCGACGCTATCAATTCGTGGCCAAGCCGGCGGGTTCGCGATGGTACCACTCACACACCGCAGCGATGATGGATCTGCATCGGGGCTCCTACACCGGCCAGTTCGGCTTTCTCATGATCGATTCCGGGAATGACCCTGGACTCTACGATCAAGAGGTGTTTCTGGCGCTACGTGAATGGGAGTATTTTCTGAGTACGATGGATCAGGACGAGATGCCGGCTGACCCCAACGGTCCGATGCCCGAAAAACCCGCCAATCCAGACCCGCGTCCCAACGGGCTCGAAGTCAGCGCTCCTCTTTATTCAATCAACGACAAAATGCTCGGCGCGGGGGATCCCCTCCGCGTGCGGCCAGGTCAGCGCATCCTGATGCACCTGCTCAACGCCGGTTCACAGATTCACCGCGTGGGTCTTTTCGGTCACCGTTTTCAGGTGATCGCCCTCGACGGCAATCCCGTGCCTGCGCCTCAGCCGGTCGCGGTGATTGAGATCGCCCCGGGAGAGCGCGTCGATGCCATCGTGGAGATGAATCAGCCGGGCGTCTGGATTTTAGGTGAACTGCGCGATGCCGCGCGGCAATCCGGCATGGGCATCGTCGTGGAGTATGCCAATCAGGCACAGCCGCGGCCGCAATGGCTTCCGCCGCCGATCTCGCGTTGGGACTACACCATCTTTGGCAAGACCGCGCTGCATCCCGCGCCGGACGAGACCATCGACATGGTCTTTGAAAAAGTGCCTGGCGGGCCCCACGGGATCAATCACTGGCTCGTCAACGGCAAGGAATATCCGCACGAACGGGAATTCGTGTTCCGGCAGGGAGTCCGCTATCGGCTGGTGTTTCACAATCGCAGCGACGATTCTCACCCGCTGCACATGCACCGGCACCTGTTCGAGCTCGTCGAGCTCAACGGCAAGCCCACTGCCGGCATCAAGAAGGACACGGTGATCGTTCCCGCGTTTGGACGCGCCACGGTGGATCTGGTCGCCGACCAGCCGGGCCTGACGCTGTTTCACTGCCATATCCAGCAGCACATGGACTTCGGGTTCATGGCGCTGTTTCGCTACGCATGAGCGCCGCACCGGGAGCCAAACCGCCCGGATGATGATTCGGCAAGGACATCTCGGTCTTGCTGATGATTCAAACGACCCCCGAAATAATCCGTGTTACGCCCTTTTCACACATTAGACATGCGCACGAAATATAAAAGCGATATAACCCGTCGGTTTGGCAGCTATCCAAGCACAAGTACAAACGGGAGGAATCGCATGAAGATGATTCGGGGGTTCCGATCGGCATTGCTCATGGGAGCGGCCGCATCGGTGCTGGTATTCGCAGTTGGGGCAAGGGCACAGGATCGAAACTCGGACGACAATCAATGGTCGAACGACAATTCGGCGCCGCAAGACAATCCGTGGCCGTACGCAGCTACGGGTAAATCGCCCGTGCTGGCCGTGGTTGGCGACATCGCCTGCCAGCCAGGCGAGGAGGTGTCAGAAGCAAACGGACTGTCCACGACGACAGGTGAAGCTTCGAAGGAAGTCTGCACCGACCCCTCCACAAGCAAGGGCGCCTACACCGCAGGCTCTCTGTGGCAATCCCAGGAGGCCACCGCGAATCAGATTGAGACTATGAAACCTGCCGCCGTCGCGCTCCTCGGAGATCTGCAATACCAGGTAGGTCTATATTCGGACTTCAAGGGATCGTTCGATTTGACCTATGGTGCTTTCAAATTTCTCGAGCGGCCCGCGCCCGGCAACCACGAGTTTTATGACGAGCATGGCGAGACCGGCGTCGCCGGCTACGGCTACTTCTCCTACTACAACGGCTTCCTCGTCAATACCAGCGGTGTTGGTAGTCCTCTAGGTAGTCCTATTACGACTACGATCCCGGACCCGTGCCCACCAGCTTTGACGGCGGCGTGCAGCTATTCGAGCACAAACAGCACTCCCCTCATCGCCCAACCCGTGCCGCGGGCGGATGGACAGGCGGGGCACTTCGAAGAGCCGCCGAACGGAGTCGGAGTTGGAGTCGCAGATGGCTGGTACTCCTATAATCTGGGCTCGTGGCATCTTATTTCGCTCAATATAGAGTGCTCGACGCAGCAGCCGGGCGGCTGTCCGGCCGCGGGCGCGGAACCTTCCGCGGGCTCCTGGTTGGCCTCCGAACTCGCATGGCTGAAAAAGGACCTCGAGGAGAACCACGCCCCTTGCACAGCCGCGTACTGGCATCAGCCCACATTCAGCGCCACCAACAGCATCACCCCAGAGGGCGTTACTGCTCAGCTCTTTTGGCAAATGCTCTACGAGCACAAAGCCGACTTGGTGCTGAACGGACACGACCATCTCTATGCCCGCTATCAACCCCTTGAACCCGATGGGACTCCCAATCAAGAGAGGGGCATACGGGAATTCATCGTGGGCACCGGCGGCGAGACACTCGATCCCATCGCCAAAGCTACGGTGACGAGCGGCACAGGCGAAACAAACATGGAAGATCCTAGCGGCAACACGAGCTTCAACGCAAATTATCTCGAGGCGTATACCGGGGACTACTGGGGTGTGATGGCCCTGACGCTCGATCCCAACGGCTACCACTGGGATTTCGAGTCAGCATTGGCAGGTCCTACAGTTGCACTCAATGGTCCTACACTTCCTGCGCCGACTGCGAATGGTGGTTATAGCGACAAGGGCGTCGGCACATGCCACGGTGGGCCCGATGGTAACAACTGGGATGCTGACAACCAGGGGCGTTAACCATGGTAACGACCACGGTAGCAACTAGTAGATCGGCTTCACCGCGTTATCTTTGACCTTTCGTTCGGTACGTGCTCCCCACCCTTCGCGAGAAGTCGCCAAGGGTGGGGGACTTTCCTTTATCTCGGCCCGATCTTCTGCAGGTTGGATGCCGGCCAGCGAACTCCTACAAGAGCGCCCTCAGGGCAGGCCATCAAACTGCCCCGCGGCGCATGGAGGGCCTCCGCGCCGCAGCACCAGCACATCCGATCCTTCCGCGATCAAAACCGCGCGCGCGTATCCCAGGAAAAGTCCATGCCCCACCACGCCGGGAATCTTGTCCAGCTTCGCCGCCAGGGCTTGCGCATCGCCGATCTCCCCAAACTTGCAGTCCAGCAGATAATTCTGTTGATCGCTCACCGCCGTCTTCTCCGGCGAGTTGCGATCCATCATCGGCGTCGCCTCGCCGCCCATTTCCACGATCTGATCGGTCACCCAGGGAAGCGCGAACGGGACCACCTCCACCGGGAGCCCGCAATTGCCCAGCCGCGCAACCCGCTTCGACGAATCGGCCACGACTAGAAAATACCGCGACGCCTGCGCCACCACCTTTTCTCGCAGCAGCGCGGCGCCTCGCCCCTTGATCAAGCTCAGGTCCGGAGCCACCTCGTCGGTGCCGTCCACGGCTAGATCCAGGTGCAACCCCCTGCGAGGGGGGATGATCGCAATGCCCACCCGCTGCGCCAGTTCCTCGCTAGCTTTCGAGGAAGCCACCGCCTCAATTTTTATGCCTTCGTTGCGAACGCGCTCCCCCAGAAATTCGATGAAATAGTCCGCCGTCGAGCCGGTTCCCAGACCCAGGGTCATCCCGCTGCGCACCCAGCGAACCGCCGCGCGCGCGGCCGCGCGCTTCTCCCGATCCAGCTGCTCCTTCGATTTTTGCGTGTTCATCGGCCCCACATCATACCCGGAAGTTTCCCGTCCTCGTAGAGCCAGCCCAAACCTCAAATCGCGCCCCCCAGAAAAAATCTCGTCCCGCATACCCTCCAAGGTTTCCTCCGCCCGGTAAAATTGACGCATCCGCTCTAACGGCCAATCCCATCACAATAAATCCGTCTAATAACACATGTTCTATCAATAACTTACAGACTTCTCACGCCCGTTCATTTGGAAGCCTTCTTGCTCTCTACCCTGCGAAGAAGGAGGAATCTCATGTCCGCAATAAACACGTTCAAACTCACTCGAATCCTCCGCATGCCTGTTCTGGCACTGGCTTTCGCGCTTCTTATCCCAAGCCTCAGCCGCGCACAGCAGAACCAGATCATGGGCGAACTGCAGTTCACCGCAGCCACCAACGTCGAAAAAAACTCCGGCGTGTGGATTGACGGCCAGTACGTCGGTTACCTCAAGGAATTAAAGGGCGATAAAAAGATCATGCTCCTGCCCGGCCATCATGAAATCTCCTTCCGGCAGTTGGGCTATTCGGAATTGGCGCAAGATCTGGTCGTGGAACCCGGACGCGTTCAGACCCTATTCGTTCGCATGACCAAAGATTCCCGCGCTTTCTACCCCGGGTCCGATGCCGCCCAATTGAAACTCGATATTAAGCCCGACCGCGCCGCCGTCTTTGTGGACGACGGATACGTCGGCCACGCCAGCGATTTTGGCGGAGCGGTTCACTCCATGCTGCTGACGCCCGGAAAGCATCGCATCAAGGTGGAGCTGCCCGGCTATCAAACCTTTGAAACTGAAGTCGATCTGCTGCCCATGCAAAAATCGAAGGTGGCCACCGACTTGGTTTCCGGCAGCATTCAGCAGGCCGGCTCCTTGATTAAAAATTAAGCCTTAGACGCGCGGCCTCCCGCGCCGCGCGCCTTCGAAACTGCCGGCGATCTTTCTCACGCGGTTTCCTCCGCCAGCGCCGCTCGAAGCATCCGCACGCTCTCCTCGACGCTCTGTCGAGCGGTGTCCACCACAATATGCGCGCGATCCCAACGGTGATATTCTCGAAACATCACCTCGTCCCATGTCGGCAATTTCAACCCGCTGACGTCTGCCACTCGCTGTTCCACGCGCCGCCTGTGTTCCACGGCGTCGGAACACACCACTTCGATCTCCACGAAGCTCGCCTGCGAGCGCTTTGCCACTGCAACCCAGGCGTCGCGCGTGACCGGTAGCGAATTGACGCTGTCCGCCACAACGATCCGCCCGATGCGCAGGTTATCCTCGGCCACGGCGTAGGCCGCGAAATATCCCGCTTCGTTGACTGGCCGGCTCGCGAGCCCGGAATTGAGGATGGCTTGCTCGATGGAATCGACGCGCAGATGCATGGCGCCAATCTGCCGCGCCAGTTCCCGCGCAATCGTCGTCTTTCCGGTCCCCGGAAGACCGCCAAAGATAATAAGCATGCTCAACGTCTTCCCATTTCATCCTGCGATAATGCAGCGGAAAGCGAAACATGGAGCCGCGCATTCCGCTCTATGCCCACTCCTTCAGCGGAACGCTTTGCCGGAATCGATACAACACCAGCGGCAGGGCCACATTGAAGGAGATCGCCGTCATGTACAGCGGCAGCCCGCAATTCGCCAGCGTGTTCTCCGGCGCCGCAAAGATCGCCAGGAAGTACCCCGTTCCGAAAACCAACCAGGAGAGCGGCCGGTCGTGATCGGGCTCTGTCCACACGAACCGGATCGTGGGGATGGCCGCGCAAAGATCGGCTACGATGGCCACGTACAAGGCGTACTGTGCCAGTTCCTGCTTTTGCCGTAGCACGAGCCACAACCCCAGCGACAGAACGCCAAACAGAAGGCAAAGCTTCTCGGCAAGATTTGGGCTTTTCCATTTTTCGCCCCGCCACACGCTGAGAATCGTGATGAGCGTCGGATTGCTGAAGCCAAACACCGCCGGCCAGATGTTGGCGCCCGCACCCGAGCTGCGGTAGGTGAGCAGAATCGCCAGTCCGATCAGCGACCACAGCGACCAGCTGGTGGGAACCGGTCGAATCTTTCCCTCATACGTCCGGATGGCATACGGAATCACGCTCAGCAGCACCAGGCCGCCCGACACCAAGCCGATCGTTTGCGAGTTCAAGCCCATGCACTTTACCACCGGATGGAAAAAAGAATTGCCAATCAGGGAAGGCCGATTCTGACCCGTTCAGTCAAAATCTCCTTGATCCTCATGTTATAATTAATGTGGGAAGATTCTCGGTGAGGCCCGTGCTAAGCGGGCCTTTTTCTATTCCGTGAGACTTTCCGGGACGACCGCGAGGCCTTTGGCATGAAATCCCTTATTTATCAGTAATTTACACTCTCTTTGCGCTCTCTTTTCTGAAAGGCACAGAGCTAACACACTGCTTTTCAATCAATTACGGCCTCTTGAGCAAAAATACCGGGGGTGGGGTAGCCCTGAAAATTAAAGTCAGGACTGAGGGTTATGTAGCGCTTCGCTTTAAGCTCTCTGCTTGGGACTGATCGTCCGTGTCGTCATGTAGAACGTCAGCAGCGTATCTTTGGGCAACCTGATTTCGCCCTTTCCGGTGAGAAAAGCGCTTTGCTTTGTTCCGTTTGCCGGCAAACTCCCCAACGCCGCTTCCCTGCCGCCAGCGGCATCGCCGTTGACGCCTGCTTCGGCGGCGCCTCCAATGATCAACACATTGTGCACGGCATTGGAATCTTCCTTAACCGTCAATCCCATGGTTTCCACGGGGTATCTGGCATCGCGCGTCTCCACCGTCCGCACGATCAACGTAATGGACGCCGCATGAGAATTGGGCCGCGCGTCGCCGCCCGCGCTTACGGTCTCGCGCACCTGCCCTGTGACCACGGCATCCCTCTGGGCCACGATGCGGTTGCCCATCACCAGCGGTTCCGCCAAGGTTCCAACGAATCGGTCGCCCGCGTGGTTCGAGTCGCTGCCTAACGGCCCCGCCAGCCGAATCGAGATCGTCTTTGCTATTTGCGCAGACGCCGCAGGTATTTGCGCTGGCTTTTTCGCGGTTGTTAGGAGCGTCTGCGCGGCCGCATTCATTCCCGCCGCCATGCACACTGCTGCCACCACGATCGCCAGGCGTCGTTTCACACCACCAGCCTAGGACATGGCTCCCCGGCGCCCCACTGTACAAAGGAACGGTTTGCGGACGGCTGCGGCGGTTTTCGCAACGCCACGCGAATTTCCGGGCCGCGTGGAAAACCCGCGAAAAGGAGGGGCTACGCGGAAACCGGCGCCTTCGCCGGCTCCGCATCCACCGGCTGGCTTGCCGGTTTGCGCGGAGTCGACCCCTGCGGCGCGGCGCGCAGGTACTGCACCGGCCAGGAGATACTCTTGCCCAGCTCGCGTGCCGCGTTCAGCGGCCAGTAAGGATCGCGCAAAAATTCGCGCGCCATCACAATCAGGTCCGCCTGCCCCGAGTGCAGGATCTGCTCCGCCTGCATCGGCGAGGTGATCATTCCCACCGCCGCGGTTAAAATGCCGGCCTCGCGCCGGATGCGCTCCGCAAAGGGCACCTGATAACCGGCCCCCACCGGGATCGTGGCCGTAGCCACGTTTCCGCCCGACGAGCAGTCGATTAAGTCCACGCCCAGCGGAGCCAGCAGCCGCGCCAGTTCAACGGACTGCTGCACGTCCCATCCTCCCTCGGTATAGTCCGTGGCGGAAATGCGAATGAACAGCGGATTTTCCTCCGGCCACTGGCGGCGCACCGCTTCCACCACTTCGCGCACCACGCGCGTGCGGTTTTCAAACGGTCCGCCGTAGCGATCCGTGCGCTTGTTGCTGAGCGGAGAGAGAA
>Ga0302326_10027257_pt1 | contig 11526 bp, 9 predicted proteins | sample Palsa_T0_3_FD_202264 | JGI IMG/M metagenome (GOLD analysis project Ga0302326, IMG submission 202264) | Peat permafrost microbial communities from Stordalen Mire near Abisko, Sweden - Palsa_T0_3 | ecosystem: Environmental > Terrestrial > Soil > Palsa > Peat permafrost | place: Sweden: Abisko...
CACACCACTGTGTCGAATCAACGACACATACCTCTCAATCCGGCGCAGGTTGAACTCCCGATCCAGGCCGCACACGATCAGCACCAAATCCACATTCGCCGCGATGATCTGTTCCTGTTCACGCTGCCCGGCGGCACGGCGGGAAAAGACGGTGCGGCGTGGGAGGACCGCATGCACCATGGCGTCCGAGAGTCCCAGCGGTTGGACGGCCACCCAATCGCCCACCGCGGGCAGTTCGCTTGGATTCTCCGCTCGGTACAGCAGGGCACCGATCGCCTGGGCCCGACATTCTCCGGTGGAAGTGTACACGCGATACTGTTCGCGATGAACTGCGCTGATGCGGCCCAACACAAGCCCTTGGCCGGCATGGGGTTGAAAAATTTCGTAGAGGCGATCAGACGCACCGATAGCCGGTAGGTCAAAGTGAGAATCGTTCATGTCTGCTTGCTCCAAGAATTGATGTGTGGAAATCAATTGGAACAGGCCGTTTACGCAGGCAAACTTAGGGATTTGGCCTCCCGGACCCTACGTAAATCGACCTTTAGCGGACAGTCATAGGCAATTAATGAGATCTTACCATCTACACAGCCGGCTGGCTGAAACTATTGATGGCTTCCTGTTCGGTGGCGAAGAACGGGAAGAGATCCGTGAGCTGGGTGGTTTTGATGGCGGACTGCACGCGGTCTTGTGGCTCGGCGAGCCGCAGCAAACCGCCCGCTGCTTTCATTTTGGAGAGGTTCATGACGAGCAGGCCTAGACCCGCGCTGTCGATGAAGGGAACGCCCGAAAGGTTCAGAACAACTTTACGCGCACCTTCGCTTCTGACCTGGTCCAGAATCTGGGCAACGGGATTCCAGGTTTCACCGGCTGATACTTTCCCGGCGATCGAGATTACGGATAACGGTCCGCCACTTTTGAGATTTGCTATGACCGGCATGAGACTCCCTTTTGCAGCTTTGTTCAGCACGCCGGGTGCCAAAGGTTCCGGCTTAAGCGAGGATCGCCTGAATCGGTCCGGAACCTTCTTCAACAAGGTGAAAGGGTCGTCCGTTTAAGACGAAATCCATCTTTTGGTAGTTGAGTCCCATCTGGCGGAGGATGGTGGATTGCAGGTCGGCGATGTAGTGCGGGTTCTCGACTGCGCGATAACCCACTTCGTCAGTGGCGCCTTCGATCAAGCCGCCCTTTATCCCGCCCCCGGCCAGTAGCGACGTAAAGCCCATGGCGTTATGGTCCCGGCCCGTGGTGTTTTGGGACCACGGTGTGCGGCCAAACTCACTGGTGAACACGACCAGGGTGCTATCGAGCATGCCGCGCTGTTTCAAATCGCGAATCAGTCCCGCTATGGGTTTGTCTACGGAACGGCAAAGGGGCGCGTGGGATTTCATGTCGTCGTGGGCGTCCCATCCGCCATTGCCGCCGCCAGCGTGGCAGATCTGGATGAAACGGACGCCGTTCTCAGCCAAACGCCGCGCCAGAAGTAGTTGGCGGCCGAAATCATCGGTCTCTTTTACGCCGATGCCGTACATGTCCCTCACGTGTTCGGGTTCGGAGGAGAAGTCGACAATCTTCGGAGCTTTGAGCATCATGCTGGCGGCCAATTCGAACGCTCTCGCGCGACCGGCGATTTGCGACTCGGTTTCGTAATCCGCGCGGAATTGTTTGTCCAGTTCAGCCAACGCCTGCATCTCGCGGTCGCGCTGCCGGCCGGTAGAACTTACCGGAGGGAGTAAATTTGGGACGGGGATGTCTCCGGGTTGGAATGGCGTGGCGGAATAGCTCGCTCCCAGATAGCCGCCGGACAACTGCACGGGGGAGGACGGCCTGCCCACATTGACGAAGGTCGGCAGGTCTTTGTTTGCCGTTCCGAGAGCGTACGAAATCCAACTTCCCAGGCAGGGGTGTTCGAACTGACGCAAAGGTTTGCCTGTCGCGCCTTCGAGCACAGCCGGAAAGTGGTTGGTCTGGTGGCAGTACATGGAACGGACCACCGCCACGTCGTCGATCGTTTCGCCGAGGTTCGGAAACCAGTCGGATACAGGGATTCCCGACTTGCCGTACTGTTTGAACGTGCGCAGGATGGGAATGACGGGGCGCTTCATCGGGGCGTTGTTATCGCCGAAGCCGATCGCGTCCATGATCTTGCCGGCGTGCTTGTTGTCCTTGGGATCGAATGTGTCGATGTGGCTCACGCCGCCGCACATGAAGAGGAAGATGACTGATTTGGCCTTGGCGGGACCGGGCAAGCGGGCATCCTGCAAAAGTCCGCCGTTTTCAGCCCAAAGCGAGCTGAGCGCGGTGCCGAGAAATCCAGCCGCAGTCTGGTAGAGGAAACGGCGCCGGGCGATTCTTCCGCAGGGATAGAGTTTGGTGAGATCGTCCATCGCTTACCTTACGTAGATGAATTCGTCGAGATTGAAGAGCAGCCACGCGAGTTCCTTCATGCGAGCGGGATCATGCTCGACATAGGTGAGCGCGTAATCGAGTTCTGAACCGATTGGCTTGCGTGACAAGGTGCGTTCGTAGGCCAGGTTCACGGCGGTGCGCAGGTCTCCGGCGGCATCTTTGAGTACCGCGCCCGCGAGTTTTTCCGATTCCTTTTCGACCAGGGCGTTGTTCATGGTGAAGAGCGCCTGGGGCGCCGTGACGGTCTGTGTGCGGATGGGGCAAGGGGTCCGTCCGTCGTCCACGTCGAAGGATGTCAGGAAGTTGTCCATTACTTCGGTGCTGGGAATGTAGCCGCGTGTGAGATAAACGCCGCGGCGGTTGGTGCGGGAATCGGAAACTTTGTCCTTGGGCAAGAAGATGGTCTGTTTCTGATCCGGAACGGTCAGGTTGAAGGATTTGCCGCCGACCGAAAGATCCAGGTCATCTGACGCGTAATGGATGGCGTCCCAGACGGGCTCTGCTTCAAGACGTTGCAAGCGAAAATGCCATAGATCCGTATCGGGCGCATCGATGTTCAGGTTTTTCGTGACGTGAGCAGGATCGGGCTTGGAGGAGAGTTGGTATGTTTCAGACGTCACGATGAGGCGATGCAGCCATTTCATGCTGTAGTGGTGCGCGACGAATTCCGAGGCGAGATAGTCGAGAAGTTTCGGGTTGGAGGGCTTGCCGCCGAGGAGCCCGAAATCACTCGTTACGCGCTGCAGGCCCTCTCCGAAGTGCCATGCCCAAACCCGGTTCACTGCGACGCGGGCGAACAACGGGTTGGCGGGCGCCGTGAGCCACTCGACGAATGCTTCGCGCCGTCCGTCTCGAAAGTCCACGTCTTTTGGCTGGAATGGAAATCCCGGTTCGACCGGCTTATCCATTTCAGGGCGTTTGGGGTCGCCCGTAGTCAGCACATAGCTCTTTTGTTTCAGGAGAGCCGGATCTTCCTCGACGGTCCAGTAAGAAGGCAGGGCTGGCACGGTGCCCAAAGCAGCCAGTTCTTTCAGTAGGGCGTTGTATTTCTTTACTTCTTCCGGGCTCATGATCTGCTTGATCTTTGAAGGATCGATCCGGAGCACGGGGAAATAATCGTCGGCGATTTTTTGTTCGGCGGCAGTACGGTCTTTCTCGGGTTTGCGAATCACGGCCTGAACTTCCGGCGTGAGTAACGCGACACGCTCCTCATAGAGCTTGGTTCGGTAAGGACCGGCGAGGGCCTCGATGGCGGCGTTAATCGGTTCGCTTTGCTTCTTGAAGGACTCCCGCTTTTCTCCGTCGGTAAAGATTTCGGCGGGAGTTGCGATCATCACGTTCTTCAGCACGAGCGGGTCGAAGATAGCCTTCATCGCGTAGAAGTCTTTTTGCGTGATCGGGTCGAACTTGTGATCGTGGCACTTGGCGCAACCGACAGTCATGCCCATGAACGCGGTCGAAATGGTTTCGACGGCCGCGGTGGGCACGTCATGATCCTTGTCGTTCCTGGTGACGGCGGAACGCGCCAGGAAGCCCAGAGCGAAGGTGTCCTCCACGCTTCCTTCCACTCTGGATCTTCGCCCGCCAGGGTTTGTGGCCGTCGCGGGGGGGTAGCGATTGCCTAGAATTTGGGCGCGCACAAACTCGTCGTACGGCATATCGTGGTTGAGAGCGTGGATCATCCAGTCACGCCAAAGATAGATTCCACTGGCGGCGGGCATGACTGAGCCGTCAAGTCCGTCCAGGTCCGCATAACGAAGTACATCCAGCCAATGGCGGCTCCAGCGAACTCCGTGCTGGTCATTTTCGAGAAGCCGATCCACTACCTTTTCATAGGCGTCAGGAGATTGGTCGGCTAGGAAGGCATCCTGCTCAGCGATGGTGGGCGGAAGACCTATCAGGTCAAAATAGACTCTGCGCAACAGGGTCAGCTTGTCTGCTTTACCGGTTGGAACAAGACCTTTTGCACGATACTGCGCGGCAATGAAAGCGTCGATCGGATTTGTGGACGATGTGATTCCTGTAGGAACTTCGGGCGCAACTACCGGTTGCAAGGACCAGAGGCGGGAGGCCCTCTTTGCGAACTGCTCCTGGACGGATTCTTTTGGAGTCTGAAAGGCCTCGGCGCTGCCCGCTAAAGCAGCTGCGAAAAGTAGCAAGCGGGAGTAAAGTTTCAGCCTCATGAGAGGAATCTGAAGTTTATCATCCAAGCGTCCCGTGGTACGATCCCTCGCGATGGTTTCCATATCCGATTGGCAGACGCTTTTTTCAGTGCAGGCCGGTTCCGCGGCCACGCTTACGGGCCTGGTGTTCGTCGCTGTGTCGATCAATCTGACGAAAATCATTGCTTTTCCTGGACTGCCCTCGCGCGCTGCTGAATCGATTGTGCAATTCCTGCAAGTGTTCTTCATCTCGACCGCAGCCTTGATTCCGAAGCAACCTACAACTGGGCTCGCCATTGAGGTTCTCATCGTCGCAGTGTTTTCCTGGGTGATGCAGGTGATCGCGCACATACGATATGGGAGATCGCGTTCAGGCCATCCGAAGCTGTGGTTGATCATCCGCATTGTTCAAACACAACTAGCCAGCGTTCCGCTGATGATGGGGGGCGTGTGTCTGCTTGTGGGCTCCGAGGCTGGCCTCTATTTTTTGATCATGGGATTCGTGTTTTCCTTTATCGCGGGTGTGGCCAACGCTTGGGTTTTATTAATTGAAATTCAACGGTAGCAGTGCGCAAACGGATGTCTAAGTTATACTTTGGACATGTTGAAACCGACGGAAAAAATCTGGCACAACGGGCGAATGATCAATTGGGATGACGCGAAAATTCATGTCCTTTCGCACGTAGTCAGCTACGGCAGCTCCGTCTTTGAAGGCATACGCTGCTATGAAACCACGGGCGGCCCCGCGATCTTCCGTTTGCACGAGCACGTGCGGCGCATGCGGGACTCGGCCAAAATCTACCGCATGGATACGTTCAAGTTCACACAGGCGGAACTTGCGCAGGCGATGCTCGACACCGTTTCGGTCAACAACCTTCGCTCCTGTTATCTGCGGCCGATCGCGCTTCGCGGCTATGGCGAGATGGGCGTGAACGGGTCGAAGAATCCCGTGGACGTTTACATCGCCTGCTGGGAATGGGGCAAGTATCTGGGCGAAGAGGCGATCAATAGCGGCGTGGATGTTTGTATTTCAAGCTGGACGCGGATTGCTCCCAATACCCTGCCCGCGCTTGCCAAGGCCGGCGCGAATTACATGAATTCGCAACTCATCAAGATGGAAGCCGTGGCTAACGGTTATGCGGAAGGTATCGCGCTTGACGATTCAGGCCACGTCAGCGAAGGTTCGGGCGAAAACATCTTCGTGATCCGCGACGGCAAGATCATTACTCCGCCCATCGGCGCGTCGGTACTGCCAGGAATCACGAGGGACACGATCCTCGCGCTGGCGCGCGATATGGATATTCCGATTGTCGAGCAGATCATTCCGCGCGAGTTGCTTTATATCGCGGACGAAGTGTTCTTCTGCGGGACGGCGGTGGAAGTAACGCCAGTGCGTTCGGTGGATCGGATCCCCGTGGGCAACGGTTCGCGCGGCCCGATGACGGAGAAGATTCAGACGGAGTTTTTTGGGCTTGTTTCGGGTAAGATTGCAGACCGGCACGGTTGGCTTTCACCGGTTCCGGTGCATGAACCGGCACACGCCTAGGCGGGAAACGCGGCCTGCGGCGCGGGCTTCGGAAGGTACTCTGGAGAGATCTATCCGCCACCCGCTTCTCACAGGTATTCGACAATGTGCAACAGTTTTAGCGCTTCCGGGCTGGCGCGCGCCATAGGTTTCGAATTGATTTCAACAGATTTGATCTGTCTTGAAATGTTGGCGTTAGCGAACCACGCCTGTGTGAATTCTGTGCATAAATCAAAGGGCATATGATTGTTTCCGGCATTTCGGTCGATACGGGATTGGGCATCGAAGTGGAGTTCGATACTCATATTCGTTTCGTGCGGACAATCCCTATTCAAGGGGACGCGCCTTGGGTGGCGCCAGCTTTTGTGGATGTCCAGGTGAATGGGTTTGCGGGGGTGGATTACAACTCGCCTACCGTTTCGCTCGAAGAGATCGAACGGTCAATCGGCGTGATTCACGGGACTGGCGTGGCGAGGTTTTTGCCAACGGTAATTACGGGTCCGGCCGATCGCATGGTGGCTGCATTGCGGAACGTGGCCCGATCGAAGGATCCCGCGATCGCCGGGTTTCATGTAGAAGGGCCGCATCTTTCGCCGGAAGAGGGTCCGCGCGGCGCCCATCCGCTGGCGTCGATTCGTAAGCCCGATGTGCACGAATATCGAAGCTGGCAGGACGCGACCGGCGGACGGATTCGCATCGTCACGGTTTCTCCGCACTGGCCGGAAGCGCCCGCATACATTGAGGCGCTGGTGAGCGATGGCGTTACCGTCAGCATCGGCCATACGCATGCGAACGAGCAGCAGATTGCGGATGCTGTGAGCGCGGGTGCTTCGATGTCCACGCACTTAGGCAACGCTGCGCACGCGGTGATCCGGAAGCAGCCGAACTACATTTGGGAACAACTCGCGGAGGACTGTTTGACGGCCAGCTTCATCGTGGACGGGATCCATGTGCAGCGAGCATTCCTGAGGGCTTGCATTCGGGCGAAGGGCATAGACCGGTCGGTTTTAGTGACGGATGCCAGCATGCCCGCGGCGGCACCGGTGGGGCGTTATTTCCTTGGCGCCCAAGCTGTCGATCATACGCCGGATGGGCGTGTGGTGCTGGCGGGTACGGACCGGCTGGCTGGCTCGTCCCTCAAGATGAACGATGGCGTCGCGAACCTGATGCGGATGGCCCAGTTGAGCTTGAAAGAGGCGGTTCAAATGGCCACCGTGAACCCGGCGCGCATGGCGGGGATTCCGAACGGGTTACGAGTGGGAGTTCCGACGGATCTGGTGATGTTTCGCGATGGGGTGAAAGTTGAAGCTACTTACCGGGATGGAGTGCGAGTAGCTCATTGAGCGAACCTTGCCGGTATCCCTGTAAGTCTAATGTGACGAATTTGTAGCCGAGCTTCTTGAAGATTGCAGTCAGCTTCCCGGCCATCTCCAGATTCAAAGCTTTTTCCATTTCCTCGCGCGCAACTTCGATACGCACCAACTCACCGTGGAAGCGCGTGCGGAATTGACGGAAACCAAGCGCCTTCATCTCCTCTTCGCCCACTTCGACGGTTTTGATGTTCTGGATGGTGACAGGTGTTCCGTACGGGATGCGCGAGCTGAGGCAAGCCGCCGCGGGACGGTCCCACGTGGGCAGGCCGGCGATGCGAGACAGTTCGCGGATTTCGGCCTTTGTAAGACCAGCCTCTACGAGCGGGGCTTTCACGCGATGCTGCTTCGCTGCATTTTGGCCGGGACGATAATCGCCAAGATCATCCTGATTTACGCCGTAGATGATGTTCGTGATGCCGCGAGCTTGCGCCACTTCTTCCAGCCGGGTGAAGAGCTCATCCTTGCAATGGAAACAACGGTTGGCGTCGTTCTTGATGTAGTCGGGATTATCGAATTCGCGGGTTTCGATGTATTCGTGCGCGATGCCGAACTTATGAACGAAGTCCTCTGCATCGCGTTTGTGAGAAGCTGGAATGGAGGCGGAATCAGCGGTGATAGCCAAGGCGTTTGCACCCAAGGCTTGGTTAGCTGCCCAGGCGAGATAGGCGGAATCCGTCCCCCCGGAGTAAGCCACGATCACCCGTCCGAGATTGCACAGGTTCTCGAAAAGCTGGTGCTCTTTTTCGGCGATTTGCGGTGGCTGCGCTATCGTTGCCATGCCTTCATTATAGGGTCCAATTTATATGTGACGCTAGCTCTCGCGTTCGCCGCGGCGTAGATAGGAATCGTCTTTCTTGAGCCAGTCCGTGCGAACAGGAGCGAAGATGTCGAGGTCGAGCGTATCTTCGAGAGCAACCGCACGATGCGGAACGTTCGACGGGATGTGCAGCACTTCGCCCTTGTGGACCACCACTTCCCTGCCCTCCAGTTCAAACTTCAGCGCGCCTTCGAGGATATAGGTGAGTTGCTCGCTTTCGTGTTGATGCAGCGGGACCACCGCGTCCTTCTTCAGGAAAACTTGGGCGACCATGCCTTTCTCGCCGCTGATCACCTTGCGCGAGATAACGTCGCTCATGGTTTCGAGTTCCACCGTGTCCCAATTGTAAAGTTTCATATGCGGTTAGTTTAGCGGCCATTTGATAGAATCAGCGCGCTGATGCGAATACTGACTTGCGTTGTTTTGTTTTCTTCCATCCCTGCGCTGGGGCAAGCGCCAAAGAGTTTTGATACGCAGTGCAGCATTTGCCACGGGGGTAACGGCAACGGCACGGATCGGGCGCCGGGGATACTGGCCTATGTGGGATCGCACTCCGGTGAAGAGTTCGGTGCTCTGGTGCGGGCTGGGCGCGTCGATAAGGGTATGCCGAAGTTCGACCTCACGAGCGCCGAGATGGCGGCGCTGATGGGACAGGTGCAGGCGCTGGTTTCGGGCGGCGCCACAGGCCGGGCCGGTGGGCGCAGAGGGCGTGGACCACGTGCGTTTCCGACGCGTCCGGTTAGTCTGACCTTGAAAGACGGGCGGACACTCGCGGGTACTCTGACCAGCGAGACTGCATTTAGCGCCACAGTGTTGACGGCGGATGGGAAGGTTCATCTGCTCGCCCGCGACGGCGCTATTTATAGCGAGAAAGCGATTGAACCCAAACGCGACTGGTTGAGTTACGACGGGAGCGACAACGGGAATCGCTACAGCATCCTGGATCAGATCAACGTGAAGAGCGTTTCTAAGCTTGCCCCGGCCTGGGTCTATCCCGTGGCAGGTGCACCGAGGTTAGAAGTCACGCCGGTGGTCGCGGACGGCGTGATGTATATCACCGCCGCGAACGAAGCGCACGCGCTGGATGCGACCACCGGAAGGCTGATCTGGAGTTTCCGCACTCCTCGCGCGCAGGGGCTCTTGAGTGAGGCGGGCGGCGGCGCGAATCGCGGAGTAGCGTTAGCGGGTGACCGCGTGTTCATGGTTACCGACGATTCTCATTTGCTGGCACTGAACAAGTTCACCGGGCAAAAGCTGTGGGACGTGACGATGGCCGATACCAAGGAAGGCTATAGCGCGACCGGTGCGCCGCTGACAGTTGGGAACCTGGTGATCTCCGGCATCGCTGGTGGTGAAGAAGGTGCCCGAGGCTTCGTGGATGCCTACGATGTCGCGACGGGCAAACAGGTTTGGCGCTTTTGGAGCATACCCAAGCGGGGAGAGAAGGGTGCCGAGACGTGGATCGGCAACGCGCTGGAACACGGTTGCGGAGCTACGTGGCTGACCGGTTCTTACGACGCGCCAAGCCAGACGCTTTATTGGGCCGTAGGCAACCCGTGTCCGGATTACGACGGGGATGAGCGTAAGGGCGACAACCTCTATACATCAAGTGTTGTGGCTCTGGATATCAAGACCGGCAAGATGAAATGGTATTACCAGTTCACGCCCCACGATGTGCATGACTGGGATTCGGTGGAACCGATGCTGCTGGTGGATGACCAGTGGGAGGGCAAGCCCCGCAAGTTAATTGTGCATGGTGACCGCAACGGATTCTTCTTCGTGTTGGACCGGACGAATGGCGAATTGCTCCTGGCGAAACCGTTTTCCACCGTAAACTGGGCGACCGGATATGGCAAGGACGGGCGTCCCTTGCTGACGGAGCATTTCGACTCGACCCTGGATGGAGCTCTGGTATGCCCATCGACCGGCGGCGGTGCGAATTGGCCCGCTACCTCTTTCGATCCAGCTACGAAGCTGTTTTTTGTGCGGGTGACTGACGGATGCGCGAAGTACAAGAAAGATCCCAAGCCGCTCGAAATAGGCGAACGCTTCTTTGGAGGGTCGGTCGCGGACGAGCCGGGGTCCGCGAATTTCATCCGCGCGGTTGATATACGGACGGGAAAGAAGGCTTGGGATTATGCGCTGCCGGCGGGCGGCGGAGGATCCGGGACGCTGGCAACGGCAGGCGGTTTGGTCTTCTTCGGCGAAAGTGGCGGAAGTTTTACAGCGGTTGATCACGCTAGCGGGAAGGCGGTCTGGCATTTTGAGTCCGGGCAACAATGGAGGGCTTCACCGATGACTTACATGGTGGGCGGAAAGCAGTATGTGGCGCTGGCCGGTGGTGGGGGTATTTTTGTGTTCGCATTGGTGGGAGAGGGACTATGACCAGAATCTTTTTGTTGTTGGCGATGAGCGCGCTGTCTCTGTCCGGGCAGCAGAAGACGCTCGATATCTACTGGATCGACGCGGAGGGTGGGGCTGCGACGCTGATCGTCTCACCGAGTGGCGAATCGATGCTGGTGGATACCGCGAATAAGACGCCAGACGACCGGGATGCGAAACGGATCATGGCAGCCGCGCAAATGGCGGGTTTGAAGAAGATCGATATTTTGTTGACGACGCATTTTCATGCCGACCATATCGGCGCGTTGCCTGCTTTGGCCAAGATGATTCCGATTGAGATGTACATGGATCATGGCGATTCCGTCGAACTGAACCGGCCCGCTGTGGCGGCTGCATACAAGGCGTATGTGGATCTCACGGCGGGCAAGCGGCGCATCCTCAAGGCTGGAGATAAGATTCCGTTGAAAGGCGTAGATGTCGATGTCATTATGTCAGCCGGCCAGGCTATCACTAAGGCACGAAAAGGCGCGGGGGTACCCAATGCGGCGTGTGCGGAATTCAAGGAGCATCCGCCGGAGCAGGATCCGGATAACGATCAGAGCGTGGGTATCGTGGTGAAGTACGGGAAGTTCGATTTCATCGACATGGGCGATCTCACCTGGAACTACGAACAGAAGCTAGTATGCCCCAAGAACCTGATCGGGAAGATCGATCTTTATCAGACCACGCACCATGGGCTTGACCGGTCGAACTCACCGCAGTTTGTTTGGGCGATTCAGCCGACGGTTGCAGTAATGAACGACGGCCCGCGAAAGGGTGGGCAGGCCAGCGTATTCGAGACGCTCAGGAAGTCACCCGGATTGCAGGATATCTGGCAGGGCCACCTGACGCTGATGACGC
>Ga0302326_10027264_pt1 | contig 11523 bp, 6 predicted proteins | sample Palsa_T0_3_FD_202264 | JGI IMG/M metagenome (GOLD analysis project Ga0302326, IMG submission 202264) | Peat permafrost microbial communities from Stordalen Mire near Abisko, Sweden - Palsa_T0_3 | ecosystem: Environmental > Terrestrial > Soil > Palsa > Peat permafrost | place: Sweden: Abisko...
TCGAGAACGGAACCGAAGCCGTCCAAATCTGCAAGCTCAAGCGGCCGGATATCATTCTGATGGATATCGGACTGCCCGGATTGAACGGGATTGAAACCACCACGGAGATCCTGCGCTACAATCCCGAAGCCAAGGTGATTATCCTTTCGATGTACGACGACGAGCATTCGGTGGTGAGCGCCATCCGATCCGGCGCACGCGCGTTCGTGTTGAAGAAAGCCTCGGATGGCGATTTGCTGGACGCACTGCGCACCGTCGCCAAGGGCGGGTCATATCTCAGCCCACAGGTATCGGACCGGCTGCTGCAACGCATCCAGAGAGGCGATCTGGAATCGAAACCGGTAGCCTCCGCGCTCTCGGATCTCTCGCCGCGCGAGCTGCAAGTGCTGCGTCTGGTAGCCGAGGGGAAAACCAGCAAAGAGATTGCCGTGATGCTGGATCTCGGGCTGCAGACCGTCCGCAGCTATCGGAAAACCATGATGAAGAAACTCGGTGTAAACAATGTGGCGGGGCTCACGCAAGTGGCGCTGGCCGCCGGGATCACGCGCTTTCCCGTTCCGCTGCCCGACCAAAAGGCCGCCGGCTGATGGAGACTCCCTGGGGCGCTCTGCCCGTATCGGACGCGCACATTCATTTTTTCTCGCACCGTTTTTTTTCCACTTTGGCGGAGCAAAAGAACACCACCGCGGCAGCCCTGGAGCCGTTGCTCGGATGGCAATTACCGCCCGAAGATCCGGGACTTCTGGCGGCTGTCTGGGCCCAAGAGCTGGATCGCCACGGCGTCTCAAAAGCCGTGCTGATAGCTAGCGTGCCGGGCGATCAGGATTCGGTCATCGCGGCGGTCCACAAGTTTCCGGAACGCTTCTACGGCTTCATGCTGGTGAACCCAACCGCGCCGGACGCGGCTGCGCAAGTAGAGCGCGGTTTATCCAGCGGCCACATTCGCGGTCTCTGCTTTTTTCCGGCCATGCATTGTTATTCCATCCAGGATGACCGTGCGCGGAAACTCCTGGATCTGGCGGCAGCCAAGCCCGCTACCCTGGTCTTCGTCCACTGCGGCGTGCTCAGCGTCGGCGTGCGCAGGAAACTGGGCTTGCCATCTTTGTTCGATATGCGGTTTTCCAACCCCATCGACCTGCATGCGGTGGCGCTGCGGTACCCACAGATCCGTTTCATCGTCCCTCATTTTGGAGCAGGCTATTTCCGCGAGGCGCTGATGCTATGCGATCTATGCCCGAACGTATACCTGGATACTTCCAGCAGCAATAGCTGGATGCGGTATGAAGAAGCGCATCTCGATCTCCGAGCGGTTTTCCGCCGGGCATTAGATGTGGCGGGGTCCAAGAGACTGCTATTTGGCAGCGATTCCTCCTTTTTTCCGCGCGGCTGGAACCCGGCGGTGTTCGACGCTCAGACCAAAGCTCTCTACGAAATCGGCGTTACGGGCGAAATTGCCTGCGCAATTCTCCACGACAATTTGCAGCAACTGTTTTCCTGAGACAAACCGCGCGGTCGCGGCACATTCTTGTCGGAAGTCGTCATGATCGTAAAAATCCGGCGCCGGATATCTGGCGCATCTTTCATACATCCCATGTATCCTACTCCGCGCACTGCTATTCTAGCGCCGGGTTTTCAGGAAACCAAGCTGGTTCGCGTCTTTCCGTCCGGTTGGACCAATTGGGCGGCACGCTTCCAACCTTCCTCCCTGGCAGCCCCACCCGAACAACTGCGGCGGCTCACCCGGCACGGCATCGAACTCAGTCATGCCGTGGTCGTATTTACCTATCGGGACCAGGCAGGTCTCTCCGATGACGATCGCGACCTGTTCTGGGACTCTTTCGGCGTACCGGTTTTTGAACAGCACCTGGGTCCCGGCAATGAACTGCTGGCCATGGAGTGCGAGGCGCATGCCGGATTGCACGTGGCCACCGATTTCGACGATCCCGGACTGGATCGCAATTCCTGCATCTGCGGCAATCCCGCGCCGAGGTTCCAACGACGGCGAATCGAAGAGCTGGCGGATATGCTCGCCTGACGGCTTCGCAGTTCCTCGGTTCTTCAGTTCTTCGGTCATTCGGTTCTGTTAGAGCGCCGCTCGTTCAGAGGATAGCCGAATAACGCGGTGCTCGCCTTAGGCGAGCGCCGCTTTGCAATATTCAAAACACTTCTTGACTTCGGCTACCGTGTCCATGCCCGGTTTGCCATATTCGTATTCAATCATCGCCGGGATTGGATATTTCTTCTTTTTCAGCACCTGCAGCACGCCCTTGATGTTGGTGTCGCCTTCGCCGAACGGCATGTTCGGGCCGTGATTCTTCTTGCGATCCTTGATGTGCAGCGTGACGATGCTCGAGTGATGTTCCTCCAGGAAACTCACCGGATCGAAATTCGCGGCGGTAAAGTGGCCGATGTCCAGGTTGATCCCGATGTATTTCGACCGGCCGGCCATCGCGGTCTTCCAATCGTCGGGCGTCGAGAATTCGTTCTTCTTCATGCTGTCGTGATTGTGGAAGCCGACGATAATCTTATAGCGCTGCGCGTACTTGTCCACTCGTTCGGAAACGGTTACATTCGACGACGCCGTGATGCGGGTGACGCCCAACAGCCGCGCAACCTGGAAAGCATGGTCGATCTCATCGTCGGTGAAGCTGTCGCGGAAACTGTCGTTGTAAGAGTAAATCTCAATACCGGCAGCATCGAACTTCTTGCGGACCGCATGAATCTCATCCACCGGGGGATTCGCCCGCCACGCCTTCAACGGTTCCTTGTCCTTGGGCGCGATGTCGCTGACGGTTAATTCCGCGTAGCCCAGGCCAATCTGCTTCATGGCGTCGATGCGCGCATCCAGCGTCGGAAGATCGCGGAAGCTGTAGGTCTGCGAACCAATCATGACGCCGTCGATCTTGGAATTAATCTTCGCGAACGCCGGAGCAACTGCGGCCCCCAGCGCCAGCTTCGCCAAATCCCGTCGGGAACAAATCATGTGCTCGATGATATCAGTGCGGCGTTACTGAGGCCGCGACCGCAAGGGAGCGTCACGCCAACCCACTTTTCAGACACTGCTCAACGAAAGCGATTGCGCGATAGCCTCTGCAATCTTTTTCCCGTGGAAGCGGCCGTTCTCAATAAAAATCTCGTTGGTGTGCATCCCGGCCACAATCACCCCAGCCAGAAAAATGCCCGGCCGATCGCTTTCGAGCGTGTCAGGATTGGTGCGCGGCCGCTCCGTTACCGGCTCCAGCCGAATCCCAAGCGATGCCAGAAATTCCAGATCCGGGCGATAGCCGGTCAGCGCGAAGACAAAATCGTTCTTCAACGTCACGGGCCCATCAGGCGTTTCCACTACCGCGCTCTTCGGATGAATCTCCACGATCCGTGAATTGAAGTAAGCTTTGATCTCGCCGTTCATGATGCGATTCTCGATGTTGGGCTTGATCCAATATTTGATGCGGTCGGACATCGAGCTTCCGCGATGGATCAAAGTTACCCGCGCGCCTGTCCAATACAGTTCCAGCGCCGCGATGGCCGCCGAATTCTTAGCGCCCACCACGATTACGTCGTGATTGTAGTAAGGATGCGGTTCCTTGTAATAATGCAGCACTTTGTCCAACTCTTCGCCCGGCACATTCAACATGTTCGGCAGATCGTAGTATCCGGTGGCCAGCACAATCTTACGCGCCCGATATTCGCCGCGGCTGGTATGCACCTCAAACTCGCCATCATCGCCGCTGATGCGCAGCACGCGCTCATATTGATGGATGTTGAGCTTGTAATGCTCCGCCACGCGCCGATAATATTTCAATGCCTCGGTGCGCCCCGGCTTTTCGTTGAGCGACGTCATGGGAAGGTTGCCGATTTCGAGCAACTCCGGCGTGGTGAAAAAAACCATGTGCGTGGGATAGTTGTAAATGGAATTCGTTACGCAGCCCTTTTCGATCAGGACCGTGCTCACCCCGCGCTGTTGCAGTTCTATTCCACACGCCAGACCGGTTGGCCCGGCGCCCACCACCACCGCATCGAACCGCTGCACAGCCACCGTCAGAGCATCCCTTCGACAGACCCGTAAACCGCTTCGAGCGCGCGCGCGAGTCCGGCAGGATCCTTGCCGCCGGCTTCCGCCATGTCCGGACGCCCGCCGCCTTTTCCGCCCACCGCTTGAGCCACCGCGCCGGCCAGTTTCCCGGCGTGTACTTTGGATGTCAAGTCCTTGGTGACGCCGGTGACGATAGACACATTCGAGTCTTCGGAAGATGCCAACACCACTACGGCGCTCTTCAACTTGTTGCGCAGCGAATCCACCAGCGTGCGCAGTTGTTCCCGATCCATTCCGGGAACCTGTGCAGCCAGCACCTTAACGCCCTTCACGTCCTTGGCCTGAGCTTCCAGGTCGGACGCCTTGGCGTGCGCCACCAGCTCTTTCATCTGCTCCACGCGTTTTTCGAGCGCCCGCTTTTCCTCCAGAAGCTTTTCCTGCGCCTGTTCGGAGGTTTGAGCGGTTTCCTTGGCTTTCTCCAGCACCTTTTCGCCCGTGATGGCTTCGATACGGCGCACTCCCGATGAGATGCTGCCTTCATAGGTGATCATACACAGCCCGATATCACCAGTGCGGTGGACATGCGTGCCTCCGCAGAGTTCCTGGCTGAAGCCGGGCACCGAAACCACGCGCACTTTATCGCCGTACTTCTCACCGAACAGCGCCATGGCTCCCGTGGTGAGGGCCTGATCCAGGTCCATGATTTTGGTAGTGACTTCCACGTTCTCCAATATTTCCTGGTTCACCAGATGCTGGATTTCCGCCAACTCCTCGGGATCGGTATGTGCGTAGTGCGTAAAATCGAAGCGCAAGCGACCCGCATCCACCACGCTTCCGGCCTGCTTCACATGCGTGCCCAGCACCTTGCGCAAGGCCGCGTGCAACAGATGCGTAGCGGTATGGTTCCGCATGGTGGCGTGGCGCAAGTCCGCATCCACTTGGGCGATCACGACGCTGCCTGGCGTCAAGCCGTCCAACGCTTTCGATCTGTGAACAGTGATTCCAGGCGTCGGGGCAAAGGCGCTCTCAACTGTAATGGATGACCCGCTATCTTTCAAAATGAGCACACCGCTATCGCCCACCTGCCCGCCCGCTTCGGCATAGAACGGCGTGCGGTCCAGCACAATTCCGTCGTCCAGCACTGCCAGCACTCGAGCTTCCGCCTCCAGGGTCTCCCTGCCGACAAATTCGGTTTTGGGCAGAGTCTGATACACCGGATCGACAAGCGTCTTATCGGCGCCCTTCCAGCTCGCACGGGCGCGTGTGCGCTGCTTTTCCATCTCTGCATTGAAGCCTTCGATGTCCGTGCTGGTACCATACTGGCGCGCCATATCTTCCTGCTCGTCCAGCGCTAGGCCGAACGTGTCGTAGAGCTTGAACGATACGTCGCCGGGAATGACGCCGCCCTTCTTGGCTTCCGTTTGAAACATCTTCTCCGCAACCTGGAACGTAGTCGCGTAGCGATGTTCTTCTTCCTTCACCACGCGAGCCACACGCTGAATGCTCTCCATCATTTCGGGATACCCGGGCTTCATTAGCTCCGCCACGAATCCGGTGAGCTCATACAAATAAGGCTCCGCTTGGCCGATCATGCGGGCATTGCGGATCGCCCGCCGCATGATCTTGCGGAGCACGTAGCCGCGGCCTTCGTTCGAAGGCAGCACTCCATCGTGGATCAGAAAAGCGGTCGCGCGGCTGTTATCGGCATTGATCCGTAGCGAAACATCCGTACGAGCGTTCTCGCCATAAGTGACTCCGCACAACTCCGCCGCGCGCTCGATAATCGGCCGCAGCAGATCCGTTTCATAATTCGACAGCTTTCCTTGCAACACGCACGCCATGCGCTCCAGGCCCATGCCGGTGTCGATGGATGGCCTGGGCAGCGGCGTCATCTTCCCGTCCGCTGACCGGTCAAACTGCATGAACACCAGGTTCCACAGCTCCACAAATCGCTCTCCCGGATCGCCGGGAAACTCACCGGGGCCGGCTTCCGGTCCAAAATCGTAATGGATTTCCGAGCAGGGACCGCAGGGGCCGGTGTCGCCCATTTGCCAGAAATTGTCCGCCTTGCCGCAGCGGAAAATGCGGCTCTTCGGAACGCCGGCCACTTCCTGCCACAGCCGCTCGGCGTCGTCATCCTCGCGAAAAACCGTGATGTAGAGCTTATCTTTGGGGAGCCCGAAATCCTTGGTCATCAGCTCCCAGGCGAACGCAATCGCGTCCTTCTTGAAGTAGTCGCCGAACGAAAAATTGCCCAGCATCTCAAAGAACGTGTGATGCCGCCGCGTGTAACCGACGTTGTCCAGATCGTTGTGCTTGCCGCCCGCCCGCACGCATTTTTGCGAAGTTGTAGCGCGCACATAGTCCCGCTTCTCGGCGCCCGTGAAAACGTCCTTGAACTGATTCATCCCGGCGTTGGTGAACAGCAAAGTGGGGTCGTTCGCCGGCACCAGCGACGAACTGCGGACAATCTTATGGCCCTTGGAAGCGAAGTAATCCAGAAACTTCTGGCGGATCTCGTTGCCTGTCATTCTATTTCATTGTAGGACAAGCCTCCGGCTTGTCCCTTGCGCTACGCCGAAAAAAAAGGGCAAGCCACAATGGGCCTGCCCTTGCATTCGCTACAAAAACTTTGCCGGCTTAGAACCTAATATGCAGTGCGATCTGCAGCACCCGAGGACCCTGCGTAGTCGTGACCTGTCCGAACAAAGAGCTAAAGATATTGGTGTCCGGATTGCCGAAATTCGTATGGTTGAAAACGTTGAATGCGTCCATGCGAAGCTCGGCGTCCAGCTTCTCGTTGAACAACTTGAAGTGCTTGGCCAGAGCGATGTCCATGTTGATCAGACCCGGGCCACGAAAGGCATTGCGTCCCAATGTACCTTCCGTATACTCACCGTTCAACCCGGCGGCGTTCGTCGCGGCAATATTATCCAAGTTCAGAAGGCGCGTATTGGAGAAGGCTGCGGGATTGAAGAAAAAGTTTCCCGAGTTGCCGCTAATGGTCTGCTCGGGACGAGGATTGTAGGTCGCGACATTGGACGACACCAGATCGGCGTGGACCAGACCGGCAGCGCCGTCTCCCGCCGGGCCAGGATCGGTATCAGTGGTCTGCAGTCCGGAGGCCACATCGAGTGCGAACCCGGTGCGCCAAGTCACAATCGGGTACAGGCTCCATCCCTTTGTGATTATCTTTGGACCACGCTCCCACAGCCGGTCGAAGGGAAGATCCCATCCGCCGGAAAATGCGATCACCGAACGGACATCCGTATCGCCGGAAGCGTGGAAATACTGCTCATCGTAATACGGCACCGCGTAGTTCCGCTGGCGGAAGCCCGAAACGTTGTCAAGTTCGTGCCCCCAGGTATAGGCGAAGCTATAAAAGGCATGTCCAAACTTGCTGTTCGAGTAACGCCTGGTCAAGCTCACCTGCAGCGAGTTGTAGCTTGCCGTTGTGACATTCGAGAACTCCTGCAGATTCGAGAACACGGCGTTAGCAGGACTGGAATCGTAAAGACGCGTGTTGGAGCCGAGAGGAAACGGATTGATGTCCACCAACGAGGTCAATTTGTGCGCGGAATAGCCCACGTAACCAACTTCCAGCACCATGCCGGAAGGCAGTTGCTGCTGAATATTGGTGTTGAATTGATAGACGTACGGGGTGCGGAGATGCGGATTCACCAGAAAGATAGCGCCGGTGCTGCCGATAGGCTCGAACTGAGCAAAACTCACGTTCTTATTGGGAGGCGTGGATGGGAATCCGCTCGGAGTATTGGTGTTGTTGGTGCCGAACGGGTTGGAAAGGTACCCGGGGGATCCAGTCTCGCTACCAGACAACGGGTTGAAGTAGAGGTTGGGCTCAGCGTAATAAGGTGGGGAACCATTGAATTGCAGGTTGTCTTCGCCTTTGAGGATGTCGTAAAACACCCCAAACCCGCCGCGAATCGCGGTCTTGGCGTTACCGAATACATCCCAGGCGTATCCAAAGCGCGGCGCCCAATCGTTCTTGTCTGGGAAGTTTAAGCCCTTGGGTGCGCCAGGATCGCCTGGATACAGCAAGCCAGTGGGCGCGTTCACGAAGCGCTGGCTTTGCGCCCCCGGAACGAATGTGAACGATCTCCCTTGGGTGTCGTATTTCGGTTCGGAATATTCGTAGCGGATACCGAAGTTGAGGGTCAGCCGGCGGGTGGCGTGAAACTCGTCTTGCGCGTAACCCGAGTATTGGTGCGTACGGATGTCGTTGTAGGCATTGGAGGCCTGATAGTAGTTATCCGGCAAGCCGAAAAGGAAGTCCGCCAAATCGGTTCCCGATCCAGTGAAGGTCGACCCTCCATACATAAAGTAGCTCCCATTCCCGTAGAAGTCATACTGCGTATTGTCCTGATACGGAGAGAAGAAGAAACCGAACTTCATGGTGTGACGGCCCTTGGTCCACGTTAGATTGTCGTAGTAAGCGTAAACGGTATTCGCGAACGTCGTCGGGCCGCCTCCGCTGAAGCCGGTAAAGAGGCCAGTGCCGTAGAAACCAAGGATGGGCGGACCGCTGACCAGGTCGGGGGTGATATTGATTCCGAGGTCCGCCGGAGTGACTTTGTCGAGCGCAGTTATCGGGGTGTCCTGGTTGGGAGTAGTGCGAACAGCGGTGATCCGAAACTCGTTCAGAAGAGTCGGTGTGAAGATGTGCGTGTAATTGATGCTGCCGGAATAAGTTTGGCCGAAATTCGCGGAGGTGTAGCCGGTTACGCTGGCGTTGGCGAACGGGCTGGTGGTTTCCGAATCGTGAGCGGTGAAGGTAGCGGACAGAGTGTCGCTCGGGGAAATCGACCAGTCAAGTTTACCCAGGTACTCGTTCGCATTGGACAGCGCGGAAGCCTGCGGGTAAAGAAAACCTGTAGGCGCCGTGGGGATGAGCCCGTTCTTAAAGTAAGCCAGAGCCACCGGATCTATTTTGGACGGATCTATTATGCCCTGGCTGGCCAGAGCCGGGTTCCCTTGGTAGTACGGATTCGCCAACAGGAATTTCACCACGTTCGGATCGGGACTGCCGTTGGCAGCTTGCGAGAAATCGCCTACGGCCTCAGCAGGTGTGTAGGTTTGCGACAATCCATACAATTGAACTTGTGTTTGCCTCTGGCCCTGATAGGAGAAAAAGAAGAACAGCTTGTTGCGTCCGTTCACGATATGAGGAATTACGATGGGGCCGCCGATGGTTAGTCCATACTGGTTGCGATTAAGCACCGCTCTGGGCTGGCTCTGCTCGTTGGAAAAAAAATCGTTCGCGTCGAAGTCGGTGTTGCGCACATAATCGTACGCCGTACCGTGGATTTGATTGGTCCCGCTCTTACTTACAATGCTCACGATTCCGCCCGCATTGCGGCCGTATTCCGCACCGTAGGTGCTTTCGAGAACACGAAATTCCGCGACCGCATCCGGGTTCGGATTTACGATGACACCGTTAGACAGCAGGTCGTTGTTCAAACCGCCATCCAGCAGATACGTCACAGAATCCGTGCGCTGACCGCCAATGCTGTAGTCGCCGTGGGCGCCGGAGTCGGGATTGGATGGAGAAACGCCCGGTTGCGTGGCGAGCAGATCCAGCGTATTCCGCCCATTGAGAGGGAGTTCGAATATCGCTTCGCCGGTGACAGTGCTGCCGACAGTGGTGTTCTGGGTCTCCACGCTGTTGGCCTGACTCTCGACAGTAACGACGTCCTTGGTGGTGCCCACCTGTAAGGTAATGTCAACGCGAAGAGTCTGATTAATTTCGAGGGCAGTAGCGGGTCGGACAATCGACTGGCCGAAGCCGGTCGCTGCCGCACTCACTTCGTAGCTTCCGATGGGCAGTTGCAGCACCTGGTAGAAACCTTGCGGGTTCGTGGTGGTCTTTTTGGTGGTCTTGGTCTCCAGATTGGTTACCACGACGTCAGCGCCCGGGATCACTGCACCCGTCGCATCCGTAATATTCCCAGCGATTTTGCCGGTAGCGTCCTGCGCCGTGACTGGCAGACTGAACAAAACCAGAGCTGCCAGCAGCGTCGAGACACACTGCCAGCGAATGGAACGAGAAAAGTTTTCCATGATGTTCTCCCCAAAGCTTTTTCAAACTCTTCGTCGAAGAAGAGGACTGAGTATCGGACCCAACCTAACCCTGCGCCTGCTCAGACCGAGAGTAGCTCAGGCTTTCTTGGTGTTGTATCAAATTCCGAGATCCAAGTCAATCAGCTTCTTAGCCACTTCTTGGGCGCCACTATCCGTTCCGAACGGCGACCGCAAGGAAGCGCTACCACGACAGCATCACGCTCCGTTGCCGTCGCGGCTCAGTTTGAACGCACTCAGCGAATCGGCATCCAGACCAAGTACTCTAGAAGCATAGGTGTCCACAGACGTAGCCGGTCCCACTAGCCTGGTTGATCAGCTCTACTCCGAGCTTGAACGGAAGATCCGCGCGCTTCGCCCCAAGGACGATTTCACCCAGCTTGAAAAAGCCTACCGGGTGGCGTCGGAAGCGCACAAGGATCAGACTCGCGTATCGGGCGAACCGTACATGGTTCACCCGCTGCATGTCACTTTGATTCTGGCCGACATGCAAATGGACATGGTCTGCCTGGAAACCGGCTTGCTCCACGACACTGTGGAAGATACCCGCCTCAGCCTGGACCAGATCCGCAAAGACTTCGGTGAGGAAGTGGCGCGCTGCGTGGATGGCGTCACCAAGCTCAGCAAACTTCACCTGTATTCGCGCGAAGAACGCCAGGCCGAGAGCGTCCGCAAGATGCTGCTCGCCATGGTCAACGATATTCGCGTCATCCTGGTCAAGCTGGCGGACCGTCTGCACAACATGCGGACGCTGCAGGCCTTGCCGCCAGAGCGCCAGCAGCGCATCGCGCAGGAGACCATCGAGATCTACGCGCCCATCGCGCACCGGCTTGGGATGGGCAAAATCCGCGGTGAACTGGAGGATCTTTCCTTCCAGTATCTGGAGCCGGACGCCTCCGCCGAATTGAACCGCGAAATCAGTTCCCAGCGCCAGCAGAACGAAGAGTTCCTGAACAAAATGCGCCACGAGGTGGAAGTGAATCTGGCGCGCGAAGGCATTCCGGCCCGGGTGGAAGGCCGCATGAAGCGGGCTTACTCGATCTACCAGAAGATGAAGCGGCAGAAAATCGGCCTGGACCAGGTCTACGATTTGCTCGCGCTCCGCATCATTACCGATTCAGTAAAAAACTGCTACGCCGCCCTGGGTGTCATTCATAACGAGTGGCATCCCATTCCCGGCCGCATCAAGGATTTTATTGCGATTCCCCGCCCGAACCTTTATCAATCGCTGCACACTTCCGTAATGGGGCCGGGCGGCCGCGCCTGTGAAATACAAATCCGTACCGAAGAAATGCATCGCCTGGCCGAAGAGGGCATCGCCGCGCATTGGAAATATAAAGAGGGCAGGAAGGGCCCCGGCGTCGACGACCAGCGTGTGACCTGGCTGCGCCAAC
>Ga0302326_10027265_pt1 | contig 11523 bp, 9 predicted proteins | sample Palsa_T0_3_FD_202264 | JGI IMG/M metagenome (GOLD analysis project Ga0302326, IMG submission 202264) | Peat permafrost microbial communities from Stordalen Mire near Abisko, Sweden - Palsa_T0_3 | ecosystem: Environmental > Terrestrial > Soil > Palsa > Peat permafrost | place: Sweden: Abisko...
CCCAGCGCGCCGCGAACTCGCGGCCCCTCCCCGACGACCCGGCCTGGAGCAGCACCGGCCGGCCCTGGGGGCACCGGGGGACGGTGAGCGGGCCGCGCACCTTGAACCACTCCCCGTCGTGGTCGAGCTGGTGGACCTTGGTCGGGTCGGCGAAGAGCGGCGTCGCCCGGTCGAGCACCAGCGCGTCGTCGTCCCAGCTGTCCCACAACCCCGCCGTCGCCTCCAAGAACTCGTCGGCGCGGTCGTAGCGTGCATCGTGGGGGAGGACCTCGGTCATGCCGTAGTTCTGGGCCTCGCTGTCGTTGACCGAGGTGACCACGTTCCACGCCGCACGGCCGCCCGAGAGGTGGTCGAGTGTGGCGAAGGTGCGGGCGACGTGGAACGGCGAGTAGTAGGTCGTCGAATAGGTGGCGCCGAGTCCGATCCGGCTCGTCACCGCGGCGGCGATCCCGAGCACGATGCTGAGGTCGAGCTTCACCGGACGGGCCCCGGTGCGGACCGCCTCGGCCACCGACCCCCCGTAGATCCCGGGCATGGCCAGGCGGTCGTCGAAGAACATGAGGTCGAAGCAGCCTTCCTCGAGCGTGCGGGCAAGCTTCTCGTAGTAGCTGGCCTTGAGGAACCCGTGTTCGGTCGCGGGGTGCCGCCACGACCCGGCGTAGACCGTCGCGTTGCCGGCCTGCATGAACCCCACCAGCGCCATCTGCCGTCTCGAGTGCTCAACCATGGTTTTCCTCCGCCCTCAGGCAGACGAACTTAAGGTGTAATATTTCAGATATCAAACTGATCAGCGCCACCGTCAGGGCCCAGGCGGCCAGCGAGCTGCGAGACCGGATCCTCACCGGGCGGCTCCAGCCCGGTGACCGGCTCGACCTCGACCAGATCACCGCCGAGTTCGGGATCAGCCGGACCCCGGTGCGTGAGGCCCTCCTCGAGCTGTCCTACGAGGGGCTGGTGGCCATCACGCCGCGGAGCGGCATCACGGTGGTCGGCATCACGCCCGAGGACGCCACCGACAGCTTCGCCATCCTGGCCGCCCTGGCCGGCCTGGCCGCCGAGATGGCGGCCGCCCGGATCACCCCGGCCGAACTGGCCGAGCTCCGGGCGCTCGCCGTGGCGATCGACGACGCCGACGACGTGGTCGGCGCCAACCGCCGCTTTCACCGCGCCGTCAATCTGGCCGCCCGCTCGCCGCGGCTCGTCACCCACCTACGCCAGGCCGTCCGCGTCGTGCCGGGCAATTACTTCGAGCTCTTCCCCGAGCAGGAGCGGCAGAGCCGACTCGAGCACGCCGAGCTGCTCGACGCCATCGAACGGGGCGACGGGCACACCGCGCGCACCGTCGCCGAGGCGCACGTGCGCACCGCCGGTGAGGCTCTCGGCGGGTGGCTTGCCGAGGTGTCGACCCAGCGCAACCCCGCCCGGTCTCACTGACGCGGCGGGAGACCCGTCACTCGGCCCGCTTCTTGTCCGGATTGAGCAAGTTGTCCAGGTTGGCCCGCAGCTCGGGCGTCGTGAACGAGCGGTCCTCGGCGGTCAGGGCGAAGTCCAGCGAAGCCAGCACCGCCCGTTCGAGCTGGATGTTCACGATCCGCTTGGTGTCCTCGACGGCGCCCTTGGGCAGTCGGGCGATGCGGCGCGCGCACGCCATCGCCTGGTCCATCACGTCTGCGTCGGGGCACACATGGTTGACCAATCCCATCTCGGCGGCCCGGTGCGCCGGGATCCGGTCGCCGGTCAGCGCATACTCCTTGGCCAGCTGCAGGCTGGTGAGGAGGGGCCACACCACCGGACCACCGTCGGCGGCAACCAACCCGACCAGCACGTGGGGATCGGCCAGGTGCGCGCTCTCGGCCATGAAGACGATGTCCGACAGGGCGACCAGGCTGCAGCCCAGCCCGACCGCCGGGCCGTTCACCGCCGCGATGATCGGGACCCGGCAGCGAACCATCCCGATCACGATCTGACGGCCGTGGGCGAGGGTCGTGTGCCGGAGCGCGCCGTCTCGTGAGAGCTCGTCGATGTAGGTGAAGTCCCCGCCGGCCGAGAAGGCTCGCCCGGCACCGGTGAGCACGGCCACCCGTGCCTCATCGTCGGCGTCGAGCTGCGGGAACAGCGCCGCGAGGCCGGCGTGGAGCTGGTGATTGGTGGCGTTCAGCTGTTCGGGCCGGTTCAACGTGATCACCCGGATCGGGCCGTCGGCCTTGACCTGGAGCTCCTCGGGAAGGTCGTAGCTGGTCATGAGCTTGGCAACTCCAAGATTCGGTTGGCGATGAGATTGCGCTGGATCTGCGACGTGCCGCCCATGACGCTCTGGGCCCGGCTGTAGAGATACACCCTCAGCCAGGTGTCGTCCCCCTCGATGCCCGCGGCCCCCCCGATCGAGAGGGCGGCGTGGCCCACGGCCTGCTCCACCGCGGTCATGAGGAGCTTGTCGACGGAGCCCTCCGGCCCGTGGGAGAGACCGTCCAGCCGGTCGGACAGCCGCCGGCTCACGTGGCACCGCAGCATCTCGGCCTCCACCAGCGCCCAGGCCAGGTCCCGGCGCTGCTCGGGCCCGTAGTCGTCGGGTCGCCCCTCCACGATGTGGGCGAGCTCGTTGACGAGCTTGCCGTAGCGCGCCACGTAGCCCAGCTCGCCCGGCTCCCGCTCATGACTGACCACCGTCATGGCCAGGCGCCAACCCTCACCGGGCTCGCCGACCATGTTCGCCGCGTCGACCCGAGCCCCATCGAAGATGACCTCCCCGAACTCGCGGGTGATCCCGTTGATCATCCGGAGCGGTCGCTGCTCGATGGCGGGCTGGCCCATCGGCACGATGAAGGCAGAGATCCCGCGGTGCTTGGGCACGTCCGGATCGGTGCGCGCGAGCACGAGGCACCAGTCGGCGGCATCCGAGTAGCTCGTCCACACCTTGTGACCGGTGATCACGTACTCGGAGCCCTCCCGCACCGCCCGCGTGCGCAACGACGCCAGATCGGAGCCGGCGTCGGGCTCGCTGAACCCCTGGCACCAACGGTCCCGGCCGCTGACCAGTCCGGGCAAGAAGCGGCGCTGCAGGTCCTCGTTCCCGTGCCGCAGCAGCCCCTGGACGAGGTACCCCACGCTCGGTCTCGGCGGTGCCCCGGCTGCGATGATCTCCTCATCGAGGATCACGTCATAGACGCTCGGGAGGCCCTGGCCCCCGACCTCCTTGGGCCACGAGAGGCCGAAGAAGCCGGCGTCGTAGAGCGTCTGGTGCCACGCGGCCTGCCCGGCCCAGTACTCGTCCGACGTCGACGAGGGCGGGAGGCCGGGGTTGTTGTGACCGAGCCACTGCCGCAGCCGGAGACGGAAGGCCAGTTCTTCGGGTGAGTCACCGAAGTTCATCGTCGCCTCCGATCCCGCGCGCCGCGAGGACCCGGGACAGGTTGGCCCCGACGCCGCCCAGCACCTCGCTCGAGAGCAGCGCCCGGCGCAAGAAGACATGGGCGAGGCACTCCCAGGTGTTGCCGATGCCGCCGTGGACCTGGATAGCGGTCTCACAGACCGAGCGGGCCGCCCGAGCGCAGTAGGCCTTGGCCGCCGACGCCGCCTCCAGCGCGCCCGGAGCGTCCAACGCGTCGACGGCCCAGGCGGCGTGCAGGGCGATGCTCCGGGAGCCCTCCATGGCCACGTACGCGTCGGCCAGGAGGTGCTGGACCGCCTGGAAGGACCCGATGGCGGCGCCGTACTGCCGGCGCGAACGCGCGTAGTCGCACGCCAGCGTCACCGCCCCCCGCATCACCCCGACCAGGTCGGCGCAGGTGACGGCCAGCCCAAGGCTGCGCCACCTCGCCAGGTCATCGGGCCCGAGGGACCGGCTCACCCCCTCCAGAGGTGACACCGTCGCACCGGCCGGGAAGCCGGCCAACGACCGGGTCAGGTCGACGCCTGCCGTCGGGTGCCCCACGGTGATCGTGCCGATCGCGTACCGGTCGCCCTCGGGGAGCAGCACCAGGGCCGACGTCGCCCCCTGGGCGTCGAGCGCGACGGCGCCGAGCCCGAGCGGGCCGGGTGCGACGGCGGGCTCGGAGAGGTCCGGGCCGAGCGCGATGGTCTCGGGCGTGGTGGCCGGCGGTGCGCCGGCCAGCCGCCGCAGGTCCGCCGCCATCGTCGGGCCGAGGAAGGCGGTGTCGGCGAGGCCCCGGCCCAGCTCCTCGGCGACCACTGCGACCTCCACCGCCGACGCCCACGGGCCCCCGTCGTCCGAGCTGGTCCGCAGCTCACGCCAGCCCGACGTCACCACCGCGGCGTCCAGCTTCGCGGCGCGCTCGGCATCGTCGAGCTGGGCAACGCCCTGGGGACACAGCCGATCGACCACCTGGCGGGCGGCGTCGCGCAGCGTGACCTGCTCGGGCGAGAGACGGACGTCCATTCACCCGACCCTTGTCGCGAGGCCGCGCTCGTTCCACTCGTCGCGCAGGGTGCGGCGGAGCACCTTGCCCGACGGCGTCCTCGGGATGGCGTCGACGATCACGACGCGATGGAGGCGCTTGTAGGTGGCCAGGGCCTCGCCGACCAGCCGTTGGAGCTCCTCGGGTCCGACGTCGGCTCCCGGCTCGAGCTGCACCGCGGCCACCGGGACCTCCCCGGAGCGCTCGTCGGACACCCCGAACACCGCGCAGTCGAGCACCGCCGGATGGCCGTGAAGGACCGCCTCGAGCTCGGCCGGCGCGACCTGGAAGCCGCTCACCTTGATCATCTCCTTGCAGCGGTCGGTGAGATGGACCCAGCCGTCGGGCTCCAGCCAACCCACGTCGCCGGTGCGGTACCAGCCGTCGTCGAACGCGTCGGCGGTGGCCTCGTCGGGCAGGTACCCGGCCATCGCCGATGCGCTCTTGACTTGGATCTCGCCGGTCTCCCCCGGCGCCAGCACCGATCCGGTATCGAGGTCCACCACCCGCAGGACGACGTCGCCGACCGGCCGACCGGCCGAGTCGAGTCGCCACGCCCCGGGATCCCCGACCGGGTTGGCCGTGATCACCGGCACCTCGCTCGTCCCGTAGGCGGGGAGCCAACGCACCCCGGTGCGCGCCGTGACCACCTCGGCCACCGCGGCGGTCACCGGTGTGGCTCCCCACATGATGTAACGCAGCGAGGAGAGGTCGAAGCGCTCCAGGTCGGGATGGTTGGCCATGGAGAGCGCGATGGGGGCAACCGCCATCTCGAGGGTCATCGACTCCTCCTCGATGAAGCGCAGCTCCTCGTCGAGGTCGAACCGCCGGTGGAGCCGGACGGTGGTGGCGGCCGCGGCCGCGGCGAGCAGGTTCAAGAGCCCGAGAATGTGCGACGGCGGGGTGGCGACCTGGAACCGGTCGTCGTGGCCGAGGCCGAGCGCCTGGCACCAGTGCTCCGTGGCCAGGTGGATCGAGGAGTGCGTGTGGCGCACCGCCTTGGGGCGGTCGGTCGTCCCGGAGCTGAACACGAAGACAGCGTCGTCGACCTCCGCCACCTCGCGGGCGGGCGGGCGAAGCGGGCTCAAGCGGTCGAAGACGGTCGCCGAAGCACGGTCATCGAGGTCGAGGACGCCCTCACCCAGGTGCTCGACCAGCAGCGCGAAGCCCGGACCGTCTGCCACCGCGTAGCGGGGCCCGGTGAGTCCGACCGCGGCTTGGACCTCGAGCGCCTTCCAGGCCGGGTTGAGCAGGACGGGTGCGACCCCGATCTTGCTGGCAGCCTGGACGCTCACCACGAACTCCGGTCGATTGGAGGTCATGACCGCCACCCGGTCACCCCGGCCGAGGCCCTGTGCGGCCAGGTGGTGCGCCACTGCGTTGGAGGCCCGGTCGAGATCCGAGAACGTCCAGCGATCCGGGCCGGCCAGCACAGCCAGATGATCGGGGAACCGGTCCGCCGTCGACTCGAGCCCGTGGTGCATGAGGCCCGCGGTCATGGGGGGAACATTCTTCTCCGAATTGAGATTCAGCGTCAACAGGATCGGAGGGTATGGTTACCGCCGTGACCAGGGCGGTCCCGATATGACGGGCGCGGATCCTCGCGAGGTCGACGACGAGCTGCGGTCCGAGATGATCGCGACCATCCGCAAGTTCGTGCAGCGGGAGGTCATCCCGGTCGCCTCCGAACTCGAGCGGACCGACACCTTTCCGGCCGAGATCGTGGCGCAGATGCGCGACCTCGGCCTCTTTGGGATCACCATCCCCGAAGAGTACGGCGGGCTCGGCCTGGACCTGTTGACCTACGTCGCCGTGATCGAGGAACTGGCCTACGGCTGGATGAGCCTGACCGGCATCGTCAACACCCACACCATGGCGGCCACGCTGATCATGACGTACGGGACCGAGGAGCAGAAGCAGCGCTGGCTCCCCTCCATGGCCTCTGGCGCCCGACGCGGCGCGCTGTCGCTCTCGGAGCCCGACGCCGGCAGCGATACCCGCGCGATCGCATGCCGGGCCGAGCGGGACGGGGACGAGTACATCCTGAACGGCACCAAGGCCTGGGTCACCAACGGCGAGCGGGCCGGGATCGTCGCCCTGGCCGCCCGGGCCAAGGAGGGCATCTCGGCCTTCATCGTCGAGAAGGAACCCGGGTCGCGCTTCGAGGGGATCTCGGTCAGCAAGCATGTCGGCAAGCTCGGCTACCGCGGTGTCGAGACGGTCGAGATGGCCTACGCAGACCACCGCATCCCCGCAGCCAACCTGATCGGCGAGGTCGGCCGCGGCCTGCCACAGATCCTGGCCGTGCTGGAAATCGGCCGGATAAACATCGCGGCGCGGGCCGTGGGGGTCGCGCGGGCGGCGTTCGACGCTGCGCTGACCTACGCCCAGCAACGCGAGACCTTCGGGAAGATCATCGGCGAACACCAGGCCATCCAGCTGAAGTTGGCCGACATGGCCACCCGCCTCGAGGCGGCCAAGCTGCTCACCCGCAACGCCGCCGAGCGCAAGGCCCAGGGTCTGCGCTGTGACGTGGAGGCCGGCATGGCCAAGCTCTTCGCGAGCGAGACCGCGCTCGAGCTCAGCATCGAGGCCATGAGGATCCACGGCGGGGTCGGCTACACGACCGAGTTCCCCGTCGAGCGCTTCTACCGCGATGCGCCCCTGATGGTGATCGGCGAGGGCACCAACGAGATCCAGCGTCTCGTGATCGCCCGCGGCCTGCTGGCCCGGGCCCGGTCTCAACCCTGAGCGGACTCGCCGCCCCGCCGCTCGGCTAGCTCCCCCAGCACCGCCTCGGAGTGCTGGCCCAGCCGCGGCGCCGCTGCCGCCGGCCGAACCGGCAGGTCGGAGAAGCTGACCGGGCCGTTCACCGACTTGCCCGGTGTCCCGTCCGATCCGTTGTCCAGCTCCAGGAACCCGTCGTTCGCTGCGAGCTGCGGATCCTCCAGGACCTCGGCCGGACCCCGGGCCGGTGCCCACCAGACCCCCTCGCGGTCGAATCGCTCGGCCCACACCTCGAGGGGCTCTGCCGCGATGATCTCGTCCAAGATGGCGATGACCTCGGTGCGGTTCTTGCGGATGGCGCCGGCGCCGGCGAAGCGGGGGTCCGACAGGAGGTCCTCGCGTCCAAGGGCGCGGCAGATCGGGCCGACGTGGCGATCGGCCTCCAGCCCGGTGAAGAAGAACCACCGGCCATCGGCCGCCCGATACGAGTTCATCAACGGGGTCTGGTTGCTCTGCCTGGCCTCGGCCCGGGCGACCTTGCCCAATGTGGCCTGGAGGCTGAGGTCCCACCCGAGCACGTAGGTGCCGGTCCGAAGGAGCGACACCTCGACGACCCTGCCGCGACCGGTGTGCCGCTGCTCGAGGACCGCGGCCAACACCCCAGAAAGTGCCGCGAGCCCGCTGATGTGGTCCCCGATGCCGCCCCGCGCGTTGAGCGGGACCCCCTCGCTGTCAGCCAGCTGGACCGAGAGTCCCGACCGAGCCCAGAAGGCACCGACGTCGTAGGCGGGACGGTTGCGGTCGTCGCCGCGCAGCCCGTATCCGCTGATCGAGCAGTAGACCAGCCGGGGGTGCCGGGCGACCGTCTCGTAGGGCTCGAGGCCGAGCCCGTCCAGCGCGTCGGGGCGCAGGTTGCTCACGAAGACGTCCGCCGTCTTCAGCAGCTCCTCGAGGCGGTCCCGATCATCCTGTTCGCGCAGGTCGAGCACGACGCTGCGCTTCCCCCGGTTGTCCTGCGCGAATGCCGGGTTGGGGAAGTCCTGGCCAATCCCGAGTGAGCCGAACGCCTGGCGCATCGGGTCACCGGTCGGCGACTCGATCTTGATCACGTCGGCTCCCCAATCGGCCAGCAGCGCCGCCGCCGACGGCGCGGCGACCCAGACGCCCAGCTCGACGACCCGGAGATCGGCCAGGGCCGAGAGGCCGGGCGGTTGGGAGGTGCTCATGCCGGAGCGCCTTCTCGCTGGGTGGTTGCGACCTGCTCCCGGAGCACGTCCTTCATGACCTTCCCCGTCGCGTTCAAGGGGAGCTCGTCGACGATCTGCACCACCCGCGGCACCTTGTAGTTGGCCATCTGGGCGCGGCTCCATTCGATGATCTGGTCGCCCGAAACCTCCTCCGACACGACCACGAAGGCCATGCCGACCTCGCCGAGGCGGTGGTCGGGGATGCCGATCACCGCGGACTGCCGGATGGCCGGATGGCGTAACAGCGCGTTCTCAATCTCGGCCGGATAGGCGTTGAACCCTCCGACTATGAACATGTCCTTGACCCGACCGACGATGCGGAGGCGACCGGCGTCGTCGAGCACCCCGAGGTCACCGGTTCGCAACCACCCGTCGGGAGACAGGACCTTGGCCGTCTCCTCGGGGTCGTCCAGGTAGCCCGCCATCACGCTCCCCCCGCGGATGAGCACCTCGCCGGGCTGCCCTGCCTCCACCTCGCGATCGCCCTCGCCAACGATGCGGATCTCGAACCCAGGGCGGGGACGGCCGACGGTGGTGGCGATGGCCTGGGCGTCGTCCCCGTCCGTGGTCGAGCAGGCCGTGCCGCCCTCGGTGAGCCCGTACCCGGTGACGATCTTGGAGAACGGCAGCTCGTCGTGGATCCGGCGGATCAGCTCGACCGGGATGTCGGCGGCACCGGTCACCGCGACGCGCAGGCTGGAGAGGTCGTGGCGATGTCGGTCCGGATGGTCGAGGATGGCCTGGTAGAGCGTCGGCGGCCCGGGGAGCACCGTGACGTGCTCACCTTCGACACGCGACAGCACCCGATCGACGTCGAACACCGCCTCGGGCAGCATGGTGGCGCCGCTGGCCACGCTGGACAGGATCCCCGACTTCAGGCCGAACATGTGGAAGTACGGGTTGACCATGAGGTAGGTGTCGCCCAGAGCGAGTCCCGTCATGGCGACCCAGTCGGTGGCGACGGTGAGCGTCCGGGAATGGGTCATCACGACGCCCTTGGGCACTCCGGTGGTTCCCGAGGTGAACAGGATGTCCGAGGGATCGTCGGGCCCGAGTGCGGCGCTCCGACGCTCCACCTCGGCGATCGACTCCGGCGTCGCCCGACCGAGGAACTCCGACCAACCAAGGGCCGGCGCGGCGGCCGGCCCCCGGGCCACCACGATCGTCTCGAGGGCCGGGAGCTCGATCCCGGTCCCGGCCAGCATGGCCACGTAGTCGTTGCCCAGGAAGTCGGCCACCGTCACCAACGCACGGGCCCCGCTCCGCGAGAGCATGTCGGCCGCCTCGGGGCCCTTGAACCTCGTGTTCACTGGGACGAGCACCCCACCGGCGGCGAAGATCCCGAGCACGGCCACCACCCACTCGGCGCTGTTGAAGGCCCAGATGGCCACCCGGTCGCCCGGGGTCACCCCCGAGACGACCAACGCGGCGGCGAACTCCCGGGCCGCCTGTCGGAGCTGTCCGTACGACAGCGCGGTGTCCCCGTCTCGAACGGCCACGTCCCCGGGGTGCCGGTCGGAGGTGCTGGCCAGCATCGCCGGGATCGACGGCCATCCGGGACCGGGGGGTGCGTTCACCTGGGGTGGGGAGTCCACGAGGGACGAGCTGAGAACGATGCTCTTTTCACGCAGAAATGTTACTTTCAAGTGGTCTGCTCACACAGAGCCAGGCGGAGGCTCCGGCCCCCCACTCTCCAAGCGAGGCGAGATGGCCCTAGCTGCGCTCGAGCCGTATTACGACCCGTACGACTTCGACATCGACGCCGACCCGTACCCGGTGTGGAAGCGGCTGCGCGACGAAGCCCCGCTCTACCACAACGAGAAATACGACTTCTACGCCGTCAGTCGCTACGACGACGTCGAGCGCTGCATGGTCGACTGGCAGACCTACAGCTCGGCCAAGGGCTCGGTCCTCGAGATCATCAAGGCCGAGGCCCAGATGCCCCCGGGCATCTTCATCTTCGAGGACCCGCCCGATCACGACCTGCACCGGGGCCTGCTCAGCCGCGTGTTCACTCCCCGTCGCCTCGCCGCGATCGAGCCTCAGGTCCGCGCCTTCGCCGCCCGCAGCCTGGACCGCCTCGTGGGTCAGGGCGGCTTCGACTTCATCGCCGACCTGGGCACCGAGATCCCGATGCGGACCATCGGCATGCTCCTCGGCGTGCCCGAGGAGGACCAGCAGGTTCTCCGAGACCACATCGACGAGGGTCTGCGCTTGGCCGACGGCGTCATGCCCGACCCGCCCTCGGCCACCGACAACCGGATGTCGGCGGACTACGGCGAGTACATCGACTGGCGCAAGGAGCATCCCTCGGACGACTTGATGACCGAGTTGCTGACGGCCGAGTTCACCGACGAGCAAGGCACCGTCCGAACGCTCACCCGCGACGAGGTGCTCGGCTACATCGCACTCCTCGCCGGTGCAGGCAACGAGACCACGACGCGACTGATCGGTTGGGCGGCCAAGCTGCTGGCCGAGCATCCCGACCAGCGAAAGGCCCTCGTCGACGAACCGGCGCTCATCCCGAACGCAATCGAGGAGTGCCTCCGCTACGAGGCGCCCTCCCCCGTCCAGGCCCGCTCGGTGACCCGGGACGTCGAGCACCACGGCACGAAACTCGCCACGGGCAGCGCCTTGGTGCTTCTCAACGGTTCGGCCAACCGCGACGAACGCCAATTCGAAGACCCCGATCGGTTTGACATCCACCGCAAGGTCCAGCGCCACCTGAGCTTCGGGTACGGGATCCACTTCTGTCTCGGCGCGCACCTGGCTCGGCTCGAGGGTCGGATCGCGCTCGAAGAGGTGCTGAAGCGGTTCCCGGAGTGGGAGATCGACACCGCACGTGCGGTCCAGGCCCGTACCTCCACCGTGCGCGGGTGGGAGAAGCTCCCGGTCCTCACGCCGTAGCGTTCCTTCGCTGACGATGCCAAGGGGGATGGGAGGAACTCCGTCGGACCAACTGCCCGGCGTGTTGGCGGCCGGGTCGACGGACGTCACGATGGTCTTCGTCTCGATGTCATCCCGCGAGCCTGAGGGCTGTGACGCCGAGTACCTCGAGTGGCACTCCCTCGACCATAGGCCCGAGCAGTATCGGGTCGCCGGCTTGCGACATTCGCTTCGGCTCGTCTCGACAC
>Ga0302326_10027267_pt1 | contig 11522 bp, 8 predicted proteins | sample Palsa_T0_3_FD_202264 | JGI IMG/M metagenome (GOLD analysis project Ga0302326, IMG submission 202264) | Peat permafrost microbial communities from Stordalen Mire near Abisko, Sweden - Palsa_T0_3 | ecosystem: Environmental > Terrestrial > Soil > Palsa > Peat permafrost | place: Sweden: Abisko...
CCGATGGTGACGCGGTTGCCAGGAAGGTTGACGCTGCCCTCGACTTTGCCGTCGATAAACAGCGACTCGGAGCCGTTGATCTCGCCTTTGATGAACAGGCCTTTGCCAATGGTGGCCTGGTCCCCGGTTGCAGCCGGAGACGGCGGGCGGGCGGGGGCTTCAAATGCCAGCGAGGAAGTTGGGGGAGCCGGACGCGAAGGCTCCGGGGTGGGGTTCGGTGCGACTGGACCGGGCTGATTGGGTTTCCACATTGCGCTCAATTGAATTTCCTTTTCTGTCCTGATGGGACGGGGCTGCCAAGGCAGGGACCACTACCGTGGGCCCCAAAAAGTCTGAAGGTTCGGACCGCCGACCGAATTGCCTTCGGCGACCCCGTTGGCGGCCACTGATAGGATGCTAATCCTTCCCGGTCCGCCGAAACGCTGTCTGTGCGCTATTTTAAGACGGCGAGGCCCAAATCGCCCAATTCGTGTGGCCGGGATCTCGTCCGGTGCCAACTGTGACAACAGTTTCGGGGGGCGGGGATTGACGAGTGGGGCCGTTTGGGTTGGAGGTTTCCCACCCATGTCACGATGAGACTGTGACATGGATGGGGCACCCGGCATTTTTGTTGCGGCGGTTGAGCTATGATTGAGGGTCCTCAAGAACAAGGAGCGCGACCTTATGGATTCATCAGCTGTTGATCCAGTTGTCAGGTACGGATGGATACTTGTTCTCATTCTCATTTTGGTCTTGTACAAGGCGATCCTGCGCGCATTCTTCGGAACGGTCATCATCTCCAAGGACGAAATTGGAATCGTCAATAAGAAGTGGGTTCTGGTGGGCAAATACCGCACGTTGCCCGACGGCGCCATCGTCGCGTTGAACGGCGAAGCCGGACTGCAGGCTGACACGCTTGCGCCCGGCATCCATTTCGGCCTCTGGGCGTGGCAATACCAGGTAAGCAAGGTACCGTTCACGACCATCGACAAGACCCACATCGGCGTTGTCGAGGCGAGGGACGGTCATGCTCTCTCCGGCGGGCGCGTGCTGGCCAGAACGGTCGAATGCAATTCGTTTCAGGATGCGCGCGGATTCCTGACGCGCGGCGGTGAACGCGGCCCGCAGATCTCGATCATCCCTCCCGGCACGTATCGCATCAACACGGGACTGTTCCAGGTTGCCGCAGCAGAAGTGCTCGAGATTCCAGACAACACGGTCGGCGTGGTGACCACAAAAGACGGCAAGCCGCTGGCCACAGGAGAAATTGCGGGCAAGGAAGTTGCAGGCCACAACATGTACCAGGACGCCGAGGCGTTCATTACCAACGGCGGCCACAAAGGTTTACAGGAACAGGTGATTCTGGCCGGCCGGTATTTCATTAATCCGCGCTTTGCGACGGTTGAAACCAAGCCTATGACAGACGTTCCGATTGCCAACGTGGGCGTGGTCATCGCTTACGTAGGCGACGAAGGCAGGGACGTGACCGGCGACACCTTCAAGCATGGCAACCTGGTGAGCCGTGGGCAAAAGGGCGTGTGGTTCGATCCGCTGGATCCGGGCAAATATCCCATCAACACATTCACGCACAAGGTCGAGATTGTGCCCACTGCGAACATCGTTCTCAACTGGGCGACAGGAAAGAGCGAGGCGCATAGGCTGGACGAAAAGCTTTCAACCATTACGGTGCGTTCGTCCGACGGATTCACATTCAATCTGGACGTGAGCCAGATCATTCACATTCCGCGCAATGACGCGCCACGGGTGATTGCCCGGTTCGGCACCATGGCCAACCTTGTAACGCAGGTGCTGGAGCCGACCATCGGCAACTATTTCCGCAATGCGGCGCAGACTTCAGACGTAATTGAATTTTTGAAGAAGCGCAGCGATCGGCAATTGGAAGCGAAATTGGCGATCGGCGCGGCGCTTACCGAATACAACGTGAACGCAATCGATACGCTGATCGGAGACATCGCGCCGCCTGAAGCGCTGATGAAGACGCTGACCGACCGCAAAATTGCCGAGCAGGAGCAGGTGACTTACAAGACGCAGCAGTTGGCCGAGGAGACGCGGAAAGACCTGCAACAGGCAAGGGCTATGGCTGATACGCAGGCTCGGGTGGTCGACTCCGAGCGGAGCGTCACCATCTCAAAGTTTGGCGCAGAAGCGGCCATCGAAGGAGCCAGGGGGCAGGCGCAATCGAAGAAGATCAACGCGGAAGCGGACGCCAACGTGATTACCATCGTCGGCAACGCCGAAGCTTCAAAGACGCTGGCTGTCGGAACTGCCGAAGCGGACGTGATCAAGCTGAAAATTGACTCGATGGAGTCGGGCAACTACGCGCTGGTGCAGGTGGTGCAGGCGCTGGCTTCGAACAAGGTGCAGTTGGTTCCGCAGATTGTTGCTGGTGGTGGTGGCAGTGGCCAGGGCGGCACGTTGGTGGATGTGCTGCTGGCCAATTTGATTCGCGATCATATGAAGACGGATGGAAATGCGGGCGGCGCGCCACCGGCTGCGTAGGAAGTGTCCGATCAGGGAACGCAACATTCTTTTCAAGGGAGCCCTTCGGGGTTCCCTTTTGTTATGGTCTGAAGTAGACCTATGGATGATCGTGAACTGTTGACGCGCATTGCCCGCTCAGCCGGCCAGAAAGCCGGATACAAGCAACTGGTGCGCGAGTTGAGCCTGGGCGGCGGCATGCAGCGGCGTCTGCTGCTGGAGCAACTGGCGCGTATGACGGCGCGTGGCGCGCTAGTGAAGCTGGACCGCGAACACTGGAGCATTCCGCGGGCGGTTTCCGGCACGGGTGGCACGCGCGAAAACCTGGCCGCGGGGAGGCTCGATCTGCATCGCGACGGCTACGGGTTTGTGCGGCCGAATGCACGCCAGGCTTCCGGACAGGACGATATTTTTATTCCGCCGAACGAAATCAATGGCGCCATGCAGGGTGACCAGGTGCTGGTGGAGGTTGAACCGCCCAAGGCCGATGGGCGGCGCATGGGACGCATTGTGCGCGTGCTGGAGCGGCGCAATCCAACCGTGGTTGGCGTGTTTCATTACGCTCGATCGGATCGACAACAGGGGCATTCCGTAATTCCTTTCGACGAGCGAATGACGCAGCACATCCTGATTCCTCCCGGGCTTGAGGTGCCAGCCGCAGCAGAAAGTGCCACTCCCCATCGAGTGCTCGGCTCGGAAGCAGCTGCCGCGGCAGCAACACACGACGATCTTGAAGGGCTCGTTGTCGATGTGGAGATTACCAGTTGGCCAACGCCGACGCGGCCGCCGATTGGGCGCGTAATTGAGGTTCTTGGCGATCCGGATGACTTTGGCGTCGATGTGGAGATGATGATCCGCAAACACCAGTTGCCGCGAGTGTTTCCGGAGAAGGTGCTGGCCGAGGCCCGCAGCGTGGCTCATCTCGACCTGGAGGAGGTTGCAAGCCGACGCGATTTTCGCGAATTACCGATCGTGACCATCGACGGCGAGACAGCTCGCGATTTCGACGATGCGGTGCTGGTGACGCAGCTTGCGGATGGAGGCTACGAGCTGCAGGTGCACATCGCCGATGTGGCGGAGTATGTGCGCGCAGGAACCGATCTCGACCTGGAGGCGCGCTTGCGCGGGACGAGTGTTTATTTTCCCGACCGCGCGATTCCGATGCTGCCGCAGGAGCTTTCTACGGACATTTGCAGTCTGCGGCCTGGCGAGGATCGGCTGGTGCTGAGTTGCATCATGCAGCTCGACGCGGATGCGCGAATCGAGAGCTACGAGATTGTCGAGGGTGTGATTCGCTCGGCGGTGCGGATGACGTATACCGAGGTTCATAGCATTCTCGAAGGCGATGAAGAAACGCGCGCGCGCTATGCGGAGCTGGTGCCGAATTTCGAATTGATGCGCAAGCTGGCGGGCTTGATGAACAAGCGGCGCGCGGAGCGGGGCAGCATCGATTTCGACCTGCCCGAGCCGGTGATCGAGTTTGATGAGCAGGGGCAGATGCGTGGCGTTACGAAGTCCGAGCGTACATGGGCCAACCGGCTGATTGAAGAATTCATGCTGGCGGCCAATGAGTGCGTGGCCACGTGGACTGAAGACCTGGGCGTGCCGTCGATTTACCGCATCCATGAAAAGCCGGAGCCGCGGCGCGTGGTTCAGTTCGAGGAACTGGCTGCGGCCTTTGGGTACTCGCTGGGACTGGGCGCGCTGCCGGTGAAGCGAGTGCAAACGCGTGGAGACCGGCGTGACGGGCAACGCAGTGGGCGCAATGCGCGCACCTACGAGGTGCCGGAGGACATTCCGGTTACGCCGCGCATGTATCAGAAGCTGGCGGCGCGCATTGAGGGCAAGCCGGAAGAGCGAATCTTGAGCTACTTGATGCTGCGGTCTCTCAAGCAGGCGCGTTACTCGGAGATCAACGAAGGGCATTTTGCGCTGGCCGCGCCGAGCTATACGCATTTCACTTCGCCGATCCGGCGGTATCCGGATCTGATTGTGCATCGTATCGCGAAGGCGCTGCTGCGCGAAGGCGTGCGCGGCGAGGGGGAAGTCGAACATGGCCGCCACAGCTCACCCTGGACACATCCGAACGAAGGCCAGCCAGCCGCGATGCGGGTGCCCCATCCAAACCAAATGCGGGTGCCCCACCTTCGGCGCGGTCTCACCGCGCCTAAGGTGGGAGGGAGCTTCAGCGGGGAGCCGCCCATCCCCGAGGCTGAGCTGGCGCAGATTGCGGAGGAGACCAGCTTGACCGAGCGCCGCGCGGCGGAGGCGGAGCGCGAGCTGGTGGAGTGGAAGAAGGTTCGTTTCATGCAGGACCGCGTGGGCGAGGAGTTTGTCGCGCTGGTGCTGAATCCGGCGAAGTATGGGCTCTTTGTGGAGCTGATCGACATGTTTATCGAGGGGCTGGTGCCTATCGATACGCTGCGCGACGACCGTTACACGTGGCGCGAGAATACGCACGAGATTATCGGCGAGCGCTGGGGACGGCGCTTCCGCGCGGGCGACCGGGTGCAGGTGATTCTGGACCGCATTCTGGCGCAGGAACGGCGATTGCAGTTCTCGATTGTGGAAGAGGGGATTCCGCTCACAGGCAAGAAGGCTGCCGGCTCCGTTGCGAAGCCAAGAAAAGATAAGCGCAAGGACGTGAAGTCACCGGCTTCCAAGGGAAAGAAGCGGTTCGGCAAGAAGGGCAAGCGGCGCTGAGGCAAACCCCGCAGCGCCATGCTTCCCGCAGAAGTGCGGCCTAGCTGTTAGCCTGCTTCTCGGCCAGGTTGCCTATCACCGGCAGCTTGAAACGTTCGCCCTTCAGCGCCTTGAGCACGCAAATGATCCAGCAAACAAACAGAGTGATAAACCCGAGAAAGAAGATGATCCATCCGAGAATCGGGATTATCGCAATGATGCCGATGGCGAAGAAGGAAATGTTGAGGAAGATGGATTGCCAGGCGTGGAATTTGATGTACGGGCTTGTGTTGTAGGGTGCGGCAACCAGGAAGATGATCGCCGGGATGATCGTTACATAGGCCAGTGCACCGGCTGAATTTTCACTCAAGCCGGATTGCGGAGTTTCGTCGGGCACAGGAGGCTCCTTTGGGGATCGGGAATTGACTGCAAGGCTCGTTCCACGCTCAATCCACGGTGAGTCTCCAAATGGGGTGGCCCGGTGGCGGAAGCGAAGAATGAGCGTGAATTTGGAACAAGATAAGAAAAGCCCGGAAAATATGAATTGTCAAGCGCGATTTATGGTCGGAGAAGTGGAAGACCGGTCATAAATTGACGGATGGAATGCCGGCCTGCGGAAGAAACATGCGAGAACATGGCCCGCTGCGAGGGACTGCCGCGCAGAGGACGAAAGTGTTGTGCGGCTACTTGCTGGCCTGGCTTTCGGCGAGACCGCCGATGATGGGAATCTTGAACTTCTGGCCGTTGACGGCTTTCATCACAACCACGATCCACAGGATGAACAAGCCCAGGTCGACCAAGCCCCAAACTGGGAGCATCAGGAGTCCGAGGAACAGAATGTGGCCGAGGATGGCTCCCACGATCATGAGGACGATGATCAATCCAAAAGCGGCAACGTTGAACAGAATCGACTGCCAGGCGTGGAAGCGTACGTAGGGGCTTTGGTTATAGGGCGGCATGACCAGGAAGATAATCGCCGGAATAAACGTGATGTAGGCGAGCGCTCCGGCGCCATTGTCAGAGAGTCCAGACTGTGTGGTCGGTTCGGTCATGCAGGGTCCTTTCCTGTTTAGGGCCGGTCTTCCAGGCTGCCCGATCCACGCCTGATACGGCCTGAATCGCAACCAAAGGCTAAGTCCACGTGCGCGGTGGTCCCGGGATTAACTCAAGGAAACATTCGATTTAGCCGCTTGTCAAGCGCAATGTGGGTCCAGGGTGTGCAATTCGTAACGTGAAGACCCTACGTGAATAATGGGCCAGCAGGCGCGCTGGCCTCCTCAAGCAGTTCGGGATCGTTGTTGCGCACATTCCCCACGCGGTAGCTCACCGGCCAGGCGCGCATCTTCTCCGCTGGAAACGGGCGGAGAAGGTCGACAGGCGGTCGCGCTGGGTCTCCTGGATCGAGCCAACGCGGGTAGTCGCGAGGTTCCAGGATCACCGGCATGCGGTTGTGGACCGGCTCCATCAGCGCGTTGGGATCGGTGGTAAGGATGGTGAACGTCTCCACTGCTGCTCCTTCCTTGGGCTGCCAGCGCTCCCACAAGCCGGCCAGCGCGTAGAGTTCGCCGCTTTTGAGGGCGAAGGCGAACGCGTGTTTGGTTTTCTTGTCAACTCGCTGCCACTCGTAAAAGGCGTCGGCGGGCACCAGGCAGCGGCGCTTCTTCATGGCTTCGCGGTAGGCCGGCTTGGCGAGCACCTCCTCAGCACGGGCGTTGATGGTGCTGTAGCCGAATTTGGCGTCCTTGGCCCAGAAAGGGATTAGGCCCCAGCGCTGTAGCGCAAACTCCCGCTGGCCGGAGTCGCGGTTGAGACGGACTATCGGCTGCACGCTCTGCGGCGCCACGTTGTAGCTGGGGGCAAACCAGGGCATGTCTTCGAGCTCCACGCCGAACCAGTCGGCGAGAACTTCCTGGGTGGATTTTCGGGCGAATCGGCCGCACATGAATCAAAGGATAAGCTGCGCCGGGTGGGCAAATCCAGAGGTGGGATTTGGAATCGCATCAGCTTCCCCTACAATGGATACTGGGAGCTGGAACGAATGGCACACATGGTATTTTGCGTTCGCAACAAGAAGGAGATGGAGGGCCTGGACGAGCCGCCCTTCGACTCGGATTTCGGCGAAAAGATCTACAAGAATGTCTCCAAGGCCGCATGGGGCGAGTGGGTTGACCGGCAGAAGATGCTGCTGAACGAGTACCGCCTACAGCCGTGGACGCCGTCGGCGCAACAGTTTCTCGTAGAGCAGATGGAGGAGTTCTTCTTCGGCTCGGGTTCGGCGCTGCCTTCGGAGTATGTGCCGCCGTCGCACTGAGAGCTCAGCTCAGTCCATATCCGGCGCAAAGAAACGACTTATCATTCGCTGCGATTGCATTGCGGCGTATGATGCACTCATGTTTCCCCGCATGCGAGGATTTCTACTCCTCTTCATGACCCTCTGCATGGGCCTGATCGCGGTGACCTGCCGCGCGCAACAAGAAGTGTCCTCTTCGGCGACGGTTCGTTACCACTTCGGCGACGATCCGGATGGGAAGCTGGGCTGGGCAAATCCAAACTTCGACGACAGTTCATGGCCAATCGCCGAAGACGGAAGCGTTCCTCCGCCTGCGTTCTACTCCGACGGCATGGTGTGGGTGCGAGCTCGGGTCGCGGCGAGCAAAAACGCGACTGGACCACTGGGGATTGCACTGGTGGATCTGGATCGCGGGGCAGGGGTAACTCAGGTCTTCGTGAATGGCGTGCCCGTTGGTCAGGACGGCCGATTCACTCCAAGCCTTGCGCCGCGCGAAGCTCCAAGGGAACTCGTTTACGGTGTGCCTGGCAGCGTGGCAGAGGCAGGGAGGCCGGCGGTTGTGGCGCTGCGAAGCTGGTCTTCGCCGGCGAACAGCGCCCAGGAGCGGTTTCGCCTACAAGTGCGGCTTCGGGCCGAGCTTAAGATTGACAGCCTCGCAACCTTGCGGACTGCCAGACAGGCGGATTGGGCGACGGCGCTGCTGCTGGTCATTCCGCAGATGATTCCAAGCCTGCTGCTCATTCTGCTTGGTCTTGCGTTGCTCTGGCCGGCGTTCGAGTCGCGGAGCCGTGAATTGGTTCTGAACGCGCTCTATTTGATCTTCATGCCAATGTATCTGTTGCTCCTTGCTCTCAATGCCAACCACCTCTTGCCTTTGCCGGTTCTGGGGACAGTTCTTCTTTGGACGATCGTTTGGGCGCCCGGCTTCCTCTTCTCGGTTGAGCTCATATGGACCTTGTTCCGGTTGCGGAGCCGGTCTCTGCACTGGCTGTTCCATAGCTGCTGGGTCTTCTACGTTCTTGGGTTCGATTTTTCCGCCCTCCCTAATCGTCCCAGCACTTTAGTGACGGCCGCGTTGTTCGCGCAGAGTTGGGGCCTGATTGCCTACAATACGATCGGCCTGGGCGTGTACCTCTGGGCTCTCTTTGTGACGCGGCGCAACCGCGCTATCGCGGCGGCACTGGCCGTGGTGCCTCTAAGCTTTTTTCTTCAGGTGGCCGGACTCTCTACCGTCATTCGCATCGGGCCGGTTAACTTCGATTGGTTCTCCCTCGGGTTTCTCTGCGTGGGGCTGACGATTACCACAAAGCTGGTGCGGGATGCAGTTGCCGCATGGCGCGCCACCAACGACTTGCGCGTTGAACTGGAGGCAGCGCGCCAGGTGCAGCAGAGGCTGGTGCCAGCCTCGGTTCCGGCGATTGCGGGCTATGAGATTGGGGCAGCTTACCTGCCCGCCGCGGAGGTGGGTGGAGACTTCTATCAAGTATTGGAGCAGCGCGACGCGTCCGCTCTGATTCTGTTGGGCGATGTGAGCGGCAAGGGGCTGAAGGCCGCGATGAACGGAGTGCTGGCGATTGGCGCGGCGCGGACATTGGCTTCAGAAGAGTTGAGTCCCGGGGTGCTATTGGCGCGCCTCAATCGAGAGATGTGCGGCTCGCAGGACGGCGGATTCATCACCTGTATCTGCGCGCATATTTCGAGCGACGGCGGGGTGGTGATTGCCAATGCGGGGCATCTTGCGCCGTATTGCAACGGCGACGAGGTTGAAGTTAGCAGCGGGTTGCCGCTGGGAGTTCTGCTGGAGGTGGAGTACAGCGAGACGTCATTCAAACTCAATCCCGGCGATCGGCTGACGCTGATTTCCGATGGCGTGGTCGAGGCGCAGGCGGTCGATGGGCAGTTGTTTGGCTTTGATCGCACCCTCGCTCTTTCCAGAGAGTCGGCGGAAAAAGTGGCGCGGGCCGCGCAGGCATTCGGGCAGGAGGATGATATTACTGTGCTCACCCTGCAGTGGCCGGGCATTGGAGCAGCTCATGCGTAGACTTGCGCCTCTGTTGATGATGGTTTGCGCTGTCGCTATTGCGCGCGCGCAGTCTGCTCCGCAGCAGACGGTCGTTCGTTACCACTTCGGCGACGATCCGGATGGAAAACTTGGTTGGGCTAATCCAAACTTCGACGACAGTTCATGGCCGGTCGCCAAAGACGGCAGTGTCCCCACTGCCCCGTTCCATTCCGATGGCTTTGTATGGGCGCGCGTTCACGTTGCCGTGCCCTCTGGCCTAAGTGGTCCGCTAGCCATCCGGCAAGTCCACCCTGAAAAGGCTTCAAGTGCGGAGGAACTGTATGTCGATGGCAGCCTGATTGGCCGCAGCGGACGAGTTCCGCCAAATCCCGTGCCGCTGGCGAGAGGAATGCGGCAAGCGGTTTTTCCGGTCCCGGCCAATGAGATGAATTACGGCAGCGGAGGGACTGTCGCACTTCGGGCATGGGGTCCTCCGTCAGCGACAGGGGAGAAGTTCGACGCGCTTTTTGAGATCGACAGGGAAAGCGTGCTCGCAATCGCAGCCCACGATCGAATGGATTCGCTGCTTCTGGCGCACATGCCTCAATACATTCCATTCGGCTTTCTGTTCATCGTGGGATTGGGACTGCTTTTTTTGTGGCGGCTGACGCACAGACGGGAACTCATGCTGTTTGGCCTCAGCCTCATCGCCGGGCCTGCCTGGGTAATATTCATGTCCCTCACGGAAATTGGATGGCTACCGTTGCCCCTGCGGCACTGGGATCTGATATACGCTCCGCTGGAGCTTCTCTTTCCAACCTTGTTCGTGGTGTTCACCTCGACGGCGCTGGGGCTGCCGGGGCGCAGGGCAATGTACCTGCTGGTGGCGCTGTCAACCGCGAGCGGCGTCTGCGAGTCTACTGTGTTTTGGACATTCGATCGCTCGCCCCTGGTCTACACCTTCAGTCTTCTGGCTCCCGGCTTGGCGCTCCTGCGCGACGCAACCATGACCGGCATCCTGGCGTGGTCACTGGTTCGACGGCCCTCGAACCGGCTATTCACGGCATTGATCCTGCTGGCGCCCCTGTTTTCAGTGCTGTTGATGCTCGGATTGCTGCCAGGTGCGAGCGGGCTCGATCTTTTCAATTTGACCATCTTGGTGAACAACTACGCCTTGGCCGCCGTGCTGGTGGGCCGCGCGTGGAAAGCCTGGCGCCAGGGGAACGATTACCGGACCGAACTGGCCTCGGCGCGGGAAGTGCAGCGGCGGCTGGTGCCGGCATCCGTTCCGGCCATCGAGGGCTACAAGATTGGCGCAGCGTATGTGCCCGCAGCGGAAGTGGGTGGAGACTTCTACCAGGTGCTGGAGCAGCGCGACGGCTCGGCGCTGATCCTGGTGGGCGATGTGAGCGGCAAGGGGCTGAAGGCGGCGATGAATGGCGTGCTGGCCATTGGCGCAGCGCGCGCGCTGGCCTCAGAGCAACTCAGTCCCGGCATGCTGCTGACGCGGCTCAACGCGGAGCTGGTTGGCTCGCAGGACGGCGGCTTTATTACATGCCTCTGCGCGCGGATTGAGGCGGACGGCTCGGTGGTCATCGCCAACGCGGGGCATCTGGCGCCGTATCGCGATGGATCTGAAGTGGAGGTGGATTGGGGATTGCCGTTGGGTATTGCTACAGGCTTTGTTTATGCCGAGACCATGGTGAAGCTCGCTGCCGGCGAAAATCTCCTGCTGCTCTCCGACGGTGTTGTAGAGGCCCGCAAGGCGACGGGCGAGCTGTTTGGCTTCGAGCGGACGCGTGCGATCTCCACGGAGCCCGCGGAAAAAATCGCGCAGGCCGCGCAGGCCTTCGGGCAGGAAGACGACATCACGGTCCTGAGCCTCACCTTTGCCGGCGCGCTCTGATCCTTGCAAAAGGGGTTCGTGCTTTCCCGCTCATTCGCCTGAAAAGCGGCGAATGAACGGGGCACCGAGCATTTCGTGCGCACCAGCCAAAGAACCTCCGTGCCCCATACCTTTCGCGGGCTTTGCGAAATGGGTGGGAAGGCTCAACCCTCAATCAGCCCATT
>Ga0302326_10027268_pt1 | contig 11522 bp, 14 predicted proteins | sample Palsa_T0_3_FD_202264 | JGI IMG/M metagenome (GOLD analysis project Ga0302326, IMG submission 202264) | Peat permafrost microbial communities from Stordalen Mire near Abisko, Sweden - Palsa_T0_3 | ecosystem: Environmental > Terrestrial > Soil > Palsa > Peat permafrost | place: Sweden: Abisko...
ATAGAGCGCATTCTGCCAGAGGGCTACTTCACCCCAGACCTGATTGCTTCCCGCGCAGATCAAAGAGTTCTAAAACGGCTTGTCCGGGAATTATGTCCTCGGGTCCATCAACATCTTCAACGTCTCGGCGTCGATCTCGAGGCGATCACTTTCAATTGGTTTCTATCCGTATTCACTGACTGTCTCCCTGCCGAAGTACGCCCCCTTCCAACTCAATTAACTGTATAGGCTCTATTCCGAGTATGGGATGTATTCTTCGTTGAAGGCTCAGCATACATGTTCCGAGTAGCCCTCGCCGTCATAAAAATAAACGAAAAGCTGATCCTGGGATGTAAATCGCCTGCGAGCGTCTACACGTTCATGAAAGATATGACGAGCCGGATGCTGCCAATTGATAAATTGATATCCATGAGTTGCGAGGGATTGGAGAAAAGTGTAAAAAACGAATTGATTGAAGGGATGCGAAAAGTGGAATTAGAGGGATTAAAGAAGGAAATGGAGATGATGTATCATCGGTAGTCGTTGTCAGAGTCGCATTTTTCTGAGCACGGGAGGGATGGGTTGCATAGAGCTGCATTGGCGTTTTTGTTGTTGGAAGGGCGTTGAGTTGGTGGATATCTAAAACAATTGCACGGAATGTTTTCGAAGTTTCTTCCATTAATTTTGCACTGCGATAAATGTCCGATTTGATAAGTGCAATTTGAAAGCTACATATAGGAAGCTAATGTTTTACAGTTTACTGTCATCTTTCACAGGGTTGAGATCCCTTTCCTGAAGCACTTCCCCAGTGACCTAGGATTAGAAATAATCATGAACACTGATATACCGGATTGGGATAGTGATAAGGCAAAACCTTACGCTGAGGCCAAATCCAAGCATTCTCAGGAACCTTTTGATCAGGGCCTATTTTGTTCCCCTCCTCTCTCGTCTTCATGAGCACATCATACGGTAAAATTCCTCTCTTGACCTCTGCCCATCCTCCAGCACTCAATTCAAACGGACTCGTCCATATCTCCTTATACCTGAAAATACAACATTTCCACACCCCATCCTCCTTGCGATATTCATTCTCATACATGCCCTGTTCAATCCATTGTCGAGGCAGTTGTGAGTATCGAAGTGGATTGTCATTGAGCGCTTCGGTATGAACGCCTCCGAACATCAACATTTGGAATCGCCCGTGAGCATGAGCCCCAGATGGGGCAATGGTGACTACATCTTGCATGTGATGGTGATTTATCATGAAACCATGCGCGGGGCCACTTTGTTTATTCAATCCCTGGTAAATACGACGAGCCCCCTCTTTGCCATGGTAGAGACCACCGCGGTAGTAGAGCTGGAATAAGAAGCTGACATTGAGAGAATGGGTACCTTGACATCGTCGGTGAAGAGATCGATGACTTGGTCGTAGAGGACATTATCCCAGTAATAGCCGTACTTGAAATGGAGAGTGCGGATTGCCTGGATGTCGTTTAGACGGGTTACTTCAGTGCGCAAGGAGCCGACTTCATCGAGAAGGGAGCTAAGCTGAGATTGCAGGTCCTGAAGTGAAAGCTCTGTCATTGTGTCGAGGCTCGCAGATCAGTGCGGGGCAGGTGGGCACACTGATGAAGTCTTGCGGAGCCCCTTAATCTGTCCTATAGCCGACAATAGTCAACTGCCGCACCTACTCCGCAAATATAATTTTGACACGATAAAAGTGCTACAGCCCAGGGGCGTTCAACTCATAATATCGACGTGGGACGTGATAATTCTCCGTGAGTTATGCAAAATCCAGATTCATTCAACCCTGATATAATATTCTAAACTTAACAATGCTAAACTGAGATTGTCTTGAAAACTAAGTCTTAGCCTCATTACTTCTAGGATTGTACCATTTAAACCGTCAGCGGCGGTAGTCACAAGACAGCCTGGAATTTGCGGATGCCACCTTAATTCCTTCACATCGTTTTGCCCCTGTCTTTTAGCTATCGTACTCAAGAATGGAAATAACCTGATGAATAAACAGTAGCTGCTGCGGGATATCCTTCATATCCCCTGAAGCCGAAGGCTGTTCCTCGTCATCTGCCTCGGTGGATAGATCCCATAAACAGACTTGTTCGTCCGCTCCGGAGGAAGCAAACACGCTGCTCTCGGTGGGACACCAGTGAACTGAAGTCACAGCACCTTTATGCCATGAAAATTCAGCGACAGTAGCATCTTTTCCTTTTTCGACTTTTTGGATTTGTCGCAGATCCCAGACTTTGGTGGCTCCATTGTCGTCTCCCGTCACAGCTAGATAGGAGATTGCTGTATTCCACGATAGAACGTTGACATCGACTTCGCTGGCTTTGATATTAAGAACGGCTTTTGAACGGTCGGGGGTGCGGATGTCATTGATGTGTAGTTCCCCTGATGATGATACTGATGCGAAGACGGATTTCTCGGAAGGTGACCATTGAATATCCTCAACGGAATGCGATGAATGAGATGAGAATCCTAAAGGAGAGGTCGTATAATGGGATGAAGTAGGCTGAGTTAGGAATATTTTCCCTCTATTATCTCCTGATAACAAAGATCCGTCTGACGAGAATGCCAATCCATACCCTTCATCTCGATGAGTTTTCACTGAATATATAGGTTTATCTGCAGTCGTGTCCCCACCGGCTCCAGGTTGAGATAACGACGTATAAGCAGGCTGCAAATTCCAAATATGAACTTTTCCTATTTCCGACCACGAGGCAGCAACGATCCCTGAACTCGATTGATGCACTCGTATTCGATTTGTGCCTCCATTCGTAGGAAGAGATCGATGTTCCAGAAGAGGATCTTCATCGACATTTTCGTCATCTGAATCCGAATCACTGTCTTCATTGTCGACTTGGTCTCGGGTCTTTCGGGTTTTGTGGAGTTGTGACAATTTCATGATTTGTATTTCGTTATTTTTGGGTTGGTCGGCTTGGGTTCCGGCTACCAGGTACATTGTTTGAGGATACTTCGATTAATCTAGATACTAGGATTGGAAAGTACGCTTCGTCGCTCATCTCCGAGCTGGTCTTTTATTATGTCGAAGGATAGGAACGGCCATTGTACAGACATTGAGTGTAGCATATCATATGTCGAAAGATCAGGCATTAGGATATGATCCTTGTCGAGTGGTTTTGAAGGAAGATATACTTCCGAATCATTCTGCACATCGTCCATTTCTGAAATCAGCCGCTGAGTTAGGAAGAGACAGACCTTCATCTTCGTCTTCTTCCTCCTCGACGTCTTCGCCATCCACCACTTCCTCGTCCTCTTCCTCGATTTCGTCCTCCCACGGATCCTCAAATTCGCCCATCTCTACGTCTTGACCCGCTGATTGTCTTTGACCGAAGGGAGCCTTTGTCTCGATGTCCTCTTCTCCATCTTGCAGTCTTCGTTTGGCCATTGCGAGCTATTGATTTTCTGCCCCTCAAAGTTGTCACTTTTTTAACGCCTGCGGATCTGCAAATTTTTGGCCTCTATCCGATTGGTACAAAGAAAGCCGCTTGGAATTTCCGGTATTATTCCATACGAACTCCAAGAGTCCAAGCGGTCAGATCGAATGTCAGATTTAAGGTACGAAAAAGTTGAAGGCGTCTTCAGTGTTTACTAGGGTGATGGAAGCACTCTAACTCAAATGGAGTCGAAGCGCTTTCTGAGACACATAAAACAGATTTGCTCTGAACGCAATGGCTTTTACTATCTATATCTCAAACAATGCTCAATGCATGAATCCCAAAATGTTTGTCTCTCTGTCTAATAAACTTCCAGAACATATCGTCCGTCATCCTTCATAGCCTCAATTTCCTTGCGACTATCAATCTTAGCTCTCTTCGAAATCCGAGCTTCCTCCTCAATGGCATCTTGTAACACTCTTGTCACATCAGGAACAGGCCATGTCTAAACTTAGTTTCGCCCAAATCATAGGTCATACCGGTCCACATAGATAGAAAGATCCCTTCTTAGAGATGAATGCATCTACGACCTCCTGTAGAGAGTTTCTCATGACGTCTTGGATGTACACTTTCTGGGGTTGATCTCTTGAGAATGCCAAGCCAAGAAGCGTGATGATGCCCGCATCTCTGTATGCTTCCCACTCCTCTCCATATCTAAAGTTAGCCATATTTCTTAGAAGATTAAGTACAGATATTCTTCCCGCTGGTGACGACTTCCCATGTACAGGAACACAGGTCCGATCTCACGTCCTAGAGATTTCTGTAGAGCCCTCTCCTGTACAAATGCTCTAAATGGAGCAAGACCAGTACCCAATCCCGCCATGATGATAGGAGTCATATCGTCCGCCGGCAGTTTCATGACAGATGGTTTAACACTCACAGTAACCTTTGCGCCAACGGGTAATCTCGAAAGATATCGCGTACATTGTCCATATCGATCCCTGTTCTTCTCATCTCGCCAGTTGACTTCAACCACCAACAGATGTACTGAAGTTGGATGAACTTGTTGAGAGGAAGCGATTGAATATTCTCGTCGCTTGATAGGTGGCACGATGCGAATGAGATCTGGAAGCGATGGTTTCGCGGAGGGGAATTCCTCGAGAATGTCTGCGAATGTAAGGGTCTCGACTTCTGACCGTCTCTTGAACTCCACTGCCCCCGCTGAGCCTCCTAGAGCGGATAGTCTCATCTTCTCTTTCTCGTCGGTAGCGAACTCACTCAACGCTTCGTAGAATTTCTTTGGTGGTTTACCGAAAATATCGAGATTCTGCACGAATAGTTGACGAATAGTCTTCGACTCATAGTATCCAGGGTACTCTTTCCCAGGAACCGAGATCACTGCTTCAGGATCCAGACCGTACCACGTTAGGAACGATTCAACTTGTTCCTCGTCATTTTGTCCATGAATACCCAACGCCTCTCCAATAGAATATTTGAGATCCGTACCGGTCAAGTCGAAGTCAATATGGAAGATATTACGATCGTAAGTGAGAGGAGTAAGTCGTTTGTTTTCTTGAACTCGTACAGTCCAGTTCTTGGTCGGTAATTCAGGTCGTAGAACGTTTTGGAAATCGTGTGACTCCCTGAACATGATCTGTTGAGCAGGGATATGCCAAGAGCCGACCTTGGCCTCTGGCTCCTTGGGTTCTTTCTCGGGGTTCGGTCCGTAAGCGTTCCCGCGAGGAATGCTGGGGAGAGACGTCGCTTCGAGTTCTGCCCATGAGTCGGCAACCGTAAGGGGTTGTAGAGAAACGTCGATGTTTTCTTGAATCTTAGTTACTGCCGCGAGGATGGTTTCGTAGGCTGTACCGCTGGAACAAGCTTCTTTGGCAATGCTAGCAACATCGTTTTGCCAGCCAACTAATTTGAGGAATGCCAATTCCAAGACCAGATTCTCTGCAACATCACCTTCTCCAACTTGACCTGCGTCCTTGGGATTGATGGTGTAGACTTCAAGGTCTCCACGGCGGGCGTAGATGGCACTACGGAGGCTGGCGGGAAGTTTCTTCTCGAGATCTTCAGGTTTGATTGATGTCTTGAGGAGGAGTTTTCCAGCCGGTGCAATGCGGCGGACGACGTCGAAGGAGTTGGCGATAGCAACGTCACCGACAACGACAACATCGGCCACGTCAATTGGACCAGATGGCAGAGTTGTCCCTGCTTGACCAGACTGTAGTTCCGAGTATAAAATACCGGCTTGTGAAAAGTTGTCGTATGTCTCGTTCAAAGAGATGGTAGATTGCGGCTCAGATGCGAGGTGTTGAGCTACTTTTCGAGCAGTGACAGAAGAGACTGAATCGTCCAGATCCCAAAACACGTACTTCTTGACACTGTCGTTGACAGTGGGTAAAGAAGGGTTCTCAGGCGTGAACGTGACTTCTTTAGCCCCACCAAGGACTTGTTGAACGATCCACGAGACCGTCTCTGAGGAAAATGTCTGTTCTGTGCTGTATTTGACATCAAGAATATCGACCCCTGTAGCGCCAGTACTGGCAACAGCGGCAAGAACATCTTCATATAGAATTGATCGTGAGTCGTTGCTGTGGACCTGTCCCAAAACTGCAATGCGCTGTGTAGTTCTAGGTAAAGTGACGAGGAAATCGGCGTCTGAGAATGGCTGGTAGATACGAACGTTGACAACGCCGACTGAGACTCCTTGTGAAGCGAGGTTATCGACGACTGAGGTAGCCAAACTGGCCTCAGCGGAGCCAAGGACGACGAGAACCGTTTGCGCGGAGGGATTGCCAGAGTATTCAAAGAACGAGAATTGAGTGTTCAGGGAGGCATTAAAGGAAGCGAGAAGATTGGTAAGTTGAGGGATGGCATCAGCCTTTGTCGTCGCGGGAATGCTTTGGCGGACTGTGTCGAAGAGTTGTCGTACTGCCGAAGCTGGTAGAATGTTTGCTACTTCGTTCAACTCCTTCGCGAGTCTGATTCCATCGGAGATATGCAATGTCGGCAAAACTGTGGAGAAGAGACTGGCGAGGAGAGCAATATGTTGAGTCTCATCCGATGACTTTGAGACGACAGCAGCAAGGCCAGCATCTCGAGCAACCCGCAACGGGGTAACATAGTCGGTGACAAAGGAGGCGTCACTATCGACATCAAGAGCGGAAACATGAGTCACAAGCGGTTTGAAAGCGCCGTAGTTTCTGACCAGTTGATTTAGTACAGGTTGCATAGCGGCGACGGTCGCACTCGCCGCGAAAACCGAGTCGGGATAGCTCTTGATATCGGCATTTGTAGAATGGCCGAGGACGAAACTCCCTGCGCCAGATCGCGTTTCTAGCTGCCGTACGTCAGGAACGAGGTCGAGCGAGTTGACTTGACCCGACTTTGCCCAAGTGGCAGCGGCGGACTCATGGTCGGGAAGGCCGTCGGGGTACTGGAAGATTGTGGAAGACAACGAATAGGCGACTTGCTGCGACAGAATTCCCGCTCCAGACACATATCTTTTCCCCTCTAGCTCCTGCAAGGTGGGTAACTCGTAAATCCGTTGGGCTCCCTCAGATTGACCTTCACTGCTGCCCATGGTGTTGGGAAAAGCGTCTGTCATTTCGACGTCCACCATTTTATAGATCCGTCCGAGCGCTCAAATAGACGCAATTAAGGTTCAGAAAAGGAAAAAAACCAGGCGCTGTCAGCGGTCGTCGGGTGGGATGAAGGTTGGGGGATAGCAGTTTCAAGGTCGGACGAAGGGTGATTATCTGCTCTAGACCCCTGCCTAGCATTGCCGAAATTTTCCCTTGGTGGCGCTCGGATCACGCCATTTGCCGTGATTACTGCGACACGTCCGGAACGCGGCCCCGCAATACTAAATCTCAAGCATTTACCTTTGGGACTTTATAATACTCGCGTTCTTGGACATTTTTTGAGAACTTGAAAGAGCAAGTATTATCAATCTTAATTATGGTACTACCGTTGCCGGGTATCTCTTCATAAACATTTCTTGTTCGGCTCACGCGCCGTTGCCGTTCCATAACGCCGACATATGCTCAACTGATTTCCGCCTTGTGATTTCAGCGGGTATATCTGTCCCAATAGGTGTGTAATAACATCCTCCATCTCCTCACTTTCTTCTGCTCCTCTTGAGGATCTTTGTCTTTCAGGGAAGCGGACAAGCCCTCGCTCTGTATGATGCATCACATGCTCAAGTACTTTCTCGACTTTTCACAGGCTTCCTCGGTCCTGTTGATCTCCTCCCTTGTCCTAGCTCTCGATCTCTTCTCCCATCATCATACACAGTCTCTCTTGTCTATTGCGGCCAACGTATCAGTGGACAAACCTGATGGGACGGTGTTCGTTAAACAAATGATGCATATCGATCAATATTATCCCGTAAGTCATCAATCTTCTCAGTCCATCTGCCCGGATCAACACCCATGATTCCGAATAATTCCTACGCCTGTCCTCGGCGCATTCAGGAGCGGAGCAATTGCAGATTGTCAGAGGTAAAGAACTTGTAGAAGGGTGGCGGAGGCGGAAACGCCGAGGTTATCGACCGAGGGCCCATTATTCATCCGGTTCCATGCGACGAGACAACAATACAATCGACAGACGTGTTATTGACAATCTGCCTGGCGCTGGCTGGGAGCATGGTTTGTTTGGCTACGGCAAGCAAGCTGTGCCACAGTAATTTCTAGGCAGATGATCAGGCTCCTGGTCAGCTGAAATAAGTGGCGGACTGTGAGTGGTGCGGAACGGGCGACGGCGCAACCTTGCGTAAATTTGTCAGCTAGTCATAGCACCAGGAAATAACCCCGCGCTAAATATTTAGAAAATCGCAGGTAAACTTTCGGGCAGCCCGATCCAACAAAAGTTCCCCGACGCTCGACCCGCATTCACAAATTCCATCCCGCCTTCATTCATTTCGCTTCCAAGCTCGTGAGACAGCACACCAACCACCTCAGGCACGTCCCGCTGCTCAGAGCACAACCCAATCTGACTCTGCGCGGGCCTTGGTCTCTCATCAGGGTCCAGATACCGCTCGCTCACACTCACTTTCCAGGTTGTCCGGGTGCCATCTTTCGCCTCGGCCCGGAATTTCGCAGAGATGATTCCTCCGATCCCAGCGCTGGAGGACTATGGGCTGAGTCCCGAGACGGGATTCATGCCTGCGGAACATCCCCTGGAGAGACTCGAAGATGCTTACTACCTGCCCTGGGAAAGAATCATGGACAGATTCAACGGATTGTTGCTTGCCGGGCGGCTTCGTGAAGCGGTTCTCAAGGTACTCCCCAAAATGTGGGGACATTTCTAATCTCACAGCTACCCACTCTTTCTACCCTGTATCTAGAAACACCACCAGAAAAACGACGAGGGTACGTGATCCTGTCGTTCCTTGCCCATGGATACATTTGGGGTGGCGCATCTGCGATCGACGTATATTTCCCACCAAAAATATTTGCTAATTTATAGCGACTTCCCGCAAGCATTGCCGTCCCCTGGGATGCCATCTCTCTAGAACTCGAGATTCGCCCTGTCGCCACCCTGTCTGCTGTGTCGCTATGGAATTACACCCCTTTATTTCCTCTTAAGGAGGATCAGATTCTCACGATCGACAATCTCGCCACATTGCACACATATACCGGCACCGCCTCCGAGTCATGGTTCTACCTCGTCTCCGCAGCCATCGAAGCGCGCTCGACGTTCATCCTACCTCTTCTACTCTCCAGCCTTCATTCCGTGCGAAGCCGGAATATTCGACAGCTGACATCCGACCTGAGATCTCTCGGGACGGAAATAGCTGAGATGAGCGTCTTATTGAAGAAAATGAACTCGGAATGCGACCCAAACGTGTTCTACAACTCAATCCGTCCTTTCCTCGCCGGGTGGAATAATATGTCTCCCGCGGGCTTGCCACACGGAGTCATCTACGAAGGGACGATGCCTTTCCGAGCGAATCCACCGCATCCCATTGATTGGACGACAGGGTATCGTACATACGCTGGAGGTTCCAATGCGCAGTCCGCATTGATCCAGTCCCTCGACATTGTCATGGGAATTGACCATCGACCAACGGGCGAGGCAAAGGATGCAGGAGGACAAGGTGTACCGCCTCCTAAGAAGCATGGCTTCATACAGGAGATGAGAGGATATATGCCCGGCCCACATCGACGGTTCCTCGAAGATCTGACTCGTGTCTCCAATCTCCGGGAATTCGTCACATCCTACACCGATGCAGGGAGCGACGAATTGAAAGAAGCGTTTGATGCATGTTTGGCTGGTCTGCGGAGATTCAGGGACATCCACATACAAATCGTCTCGCGGTATATCCTCCTACCATCGAGCAAGACATCCGCAGTCAAGAAACCAAATCCAGGGGGCGAAACCGGTACCGGTGGAACCCAACTGATTCCATTCTTAAAACAAGTCAGAGAGGAGACGATGGAGGGAGTCGCGGCAGAATACACTAGAGGATTAATTGCACAAGGATTATTCCCACGGGATAGTGCCAAGAGAAGTCGAGATGTTGCTGAGCGTACACAGACGGTTGGTCTGGCTGGGGTCTGGGAGACGGGATTCGATGGAGGAGGCGGGATATGTCATTGGTAGGGAAAAGCTTGTTTCATAGATGGGATGGACCGGGAAAGGTTCTAGAGGAATGGAGGGATGGACTCTGCATTTTGGAAGATTGAATTATAGCTGGGATGCTAGATATCCCAACAAGTATTGACTTTAATCTCTGTACGTATTTATGTCAAACGATATCTCCTTTCATTGCAGATGCACTTCCTATGGAGAGAACCGCTTGCAAGTGGATCAGAAGGAGATCGCATTCGTGAAGAGATACGACGTCTTCCTGATATTATCCTTCATTTTTATAAGTATGAATGCTAATCGACGACCTGGTCGATACTTGTCCCGCGCTATGCAAATACACAGTCTCAATCTTTCCGATCCCCATCAACACCAACTTTATACCCCAACATCTCCCCATCAACAACCCATACCCGTCCACCGACCTCCTTCCTCCCAAACCACCGTTCCAACCACTCTGCCAACCTCCAATAAACAGCCTTATTCCCATGATGAAAAACGATACTATGATCATCATCCGTGAAAACCTGACTATCCCAATTGCCTATCCCATCATTCGTCAATCGATCCATCAACGACAGACTATTCTGCACATGGACATTATCGTCTCCTGTCCCGTGAGCGATGAAGAATCGCTGTGCAAGGCCCATGGCACTGGTATTTGTTATTGCACTTTGACGGTAACCGTTGGGATTGGCTGCGGGGGTGAGCATGTAACGTTCCGTGTAAATAGAATCGTAGTACCGCCAATCTGTCACGGGCGCAACTGCCATGGCGTAAGGAAATGCCCCCGGATGAGATTCGAGGGTTTTCAACGTGAGGAAAGCACCATACGACCATCCCCACAAGGCCAACTTGTCCGGATTCACATAGACCTTCGACTTCCATATCCTAGGATTAGACTTGGAACTTGTAGTGGGAGTACGATGCGGCAGCGGCTTGATCATAACTTTCCAACTGTCCTAATTTTCCACGAATACCCACCCTCGACTTCCGGCCCATGAAACCTGTTCCACGCCCATCGACTTCCACAATCAAGTACTCTAAACGGGGTTCACTAGCCAACCACCGATGCCAGTCCAAAGAGAACCTCTTGGCCACCGTCTGCGAGACAGGCCCTCCATAACAATGAAACAGAACAGGATACTTTGTATTACCCGACTCATCGAAATTAGGGGGTCTGATTTCGCGATAATTCAGGGTGAAGCCATTGGCGTTGATTTGCCCGTATTCATATTTTGGGAGATCGTATTTTTTGAGTGCCTCGGCTAGTTGGGTGTTATTTTCTAAGGGGAGGTTGAAGTTGCGGTCCGTGGTAGAGAGGACGGATTGATAGGGAATGTCTGGACCGCCGTAGGAGAGTTGGTAGTATTTTGCAAGAGGGGAGAATGATACGCCGTACCATCCGTCGTTTTCGATGTCGGTTAGAGGTTTAAGATCTTTGCCCGTGAGATGGACGCTGTAGAGATGTCGCTCAATGGGGGATTTCTTGGTACTCATAAAGTATCTTCTGTCAGAGATGGG
>Ga0302326_10027269_pt1 | contig 11522 bp, 9 predicted proteins | sample Palsa_T0_3_FD_202264 | JGI IMG/M metagenome (GOLD analysis project Ga0302326, IMG submission 202264) | Peat permafrost microbial communities from Stordalen Mire near Abisko, Sweden - Palsa_T0_3 | ecosystem: Environmental > Terrestrial > Soil > Palsa > Peat permafrost | place: Sweden: Abisko...
CGCGATGAAAGAACTTTATCTCTGCTTCTGCCTCAACCTCGCGGCCGCCGGCGCGCTCATGGCGCAGCAGGTGGTGGCGCCTACTCCGGAGCAGGTCGGGCCGCCGCGCGGCGATAACGCCGGCGGGTACAACATTACGCAATCGTTTGAAACGGGGTATCGCTTTAGCGAAGTTTACGGCGATATCGGCGAATACCGCAGCGACGTCAATTACGGCAACGGCATCCGGCTTCTGGGCAGCAGCCTGACGATCGATTCCAAGGACGGCCACGGGCATCTCTTCGACCAGATCCTGTTGACCACGATCGGACTGGGCAACGATCCGTATCAGTCGGTTAACTTGCGCATCCAAAAGAACGGCCTGTATCAAAACAACATGACGTGGCGCCTGGACGACTACTTTAATCCGGGGCTGACGGTGGCCGGCGGAAACCATTTGATGGACACGGTGCGCCGCATGCAGGACCATGATCTGACGCTGCTGCCGCAATCGAAAGTGCGATTCCATTTGGGCTACAGCCGCAATACGGACGATGGGCCGACGCTTTCGACTTCCCAAGAGTTCAATACTAGCGGCGAAGGTCTCGCCGTGTTCGACAATGTAAAGCAACAGTGGAATGAATACCGCATCGGCGCCGATGGCGATTTTGCCGGTTTCCATTTCACCGTGACGCATCGCTGGGAGTACTTTAAGGACGATTCGGCGTATAGCTCCGACGGCCCGGCAGCGGCGATTGGCATCAACGATCAGGCTGTGCTGCAGACCTTCACGCGCGCGCAGCCGCTGCACGGCCGCAGCCCTGCATGGCTCGGAAATTTATTCACACGCCGTAAGTGGTGGGGCGTCAATGCGCGCGCCAGTTACGTGAAAGGCGAGGGCGATTTCGCCGTGAACGAGCTGGCATCGGGCATCGGCCAGTTCGGCTCGCCCGCTACGCGCCAGATCGCGGTGGGCGGCGACGCCGAGCGCCCCGAGCTTATTGGCGATCTGAACCTCAGCCTGTTTCCTACAGCCGCCATCACCATTTCGAATAACACGTCCGTGATGAGTGAGCGGATGAACGGCGATTCGGTTTACACGGAAGTAGACAACGGCACGAACTTCGGAACATCACTCAACTTCCGGTATCTCGGCGTGCGCACTGTAGTCAATTCGACCGATGTCGATTACCGGCTCAGGAAATGGATCGGTTTCTACGCGGGATATCACTATTCCGACCGGCTGGTGCGCACGATCGAAGGGGCGGGCGAACAGGCCATTCCGTTGTCCTATATAGCCAATACTTATAACGTGATCGACATCGTGCAAGCCGGTACGGCGGGGGTACGCATACAGCCGATCAAAGGCCTTACCATTAACCTCGAAGGAGAGGTGGACCGCGCCAATCACCCGCTGGCAACCATTAGCCCCGCGCATTATCAGACGCTGGGAGGGCGCATCGCTTATCGCGTCAAGAAACTACAACTTTCGACGGGATACAAGGAAGTATACAACGCCAATCCGCAGTTCGGATTCCTGCTTACCAGCTCGCATTCCCGCAACTACACGGCGAATGCATCCTGGGCGCCGAAAGATTGGTTCACGCTCGATGCCAGTTACTCGCGGCAGCACCTCGATAGCTTGTCGTTCTTGGCGTTCTTTTCGAGTACGGTTGGCTCGCAGCTGGTAACCGGCGACTCACTCTATGTGAGCAACATTCATTCGGGAAACCTGGGCGCCCGGTTCGCTATCGGCCGCCGCGCCGATCTGTACGTGGGCTATAGCATCGTCAAGGATACGGGCGACGGACGCGCCACCGCGATTCCCGCGGATGTGACGAATCCGACGACCGCGCTGCTCGATTCGGTGCAAACTTTTCCCATGACTTATCAATCGCCGCTAGCGCGGGTGTCAGTCAAGTTTTCCCCGAAGCTCCGCTGGAATGTCGGCTGGCAGCTTTACGATTACAGCGAGGTATTTCATATCTTGGGGTATAACCAGAACTTCCACGCGAATACGGGCTATAGCAGCGTGCTTTGGTCGTTTTGAGAGGCTTTGTTTCAACGCGGAGACGCGGAGGTGCGGAGCCCACGCGGAGAGGGCAATTGAAATGTCTCTGCGTCTCCGCGTCGAAAAAATGTCACCATAGTTCTTGATGTCTGCCATCTACCTCGACCACCACGCCACCACTCCCGTCGATCCGCGCGTCCTCGAGGCGATGCTTCCCTATTTCACGGCCAAACCCGGCAACCCCGCCAGCCGCAGCCATAGCTTCGGGTGGGAGGCGGACCGCGCCGTGGAGCGCGCGCGCCAGCGGATTGCGTCGTTGGCGGGCGCCGAATCGCGCGAGATCGTCTTCACCAGCGGGGCCACCGAATCCAACAACCTCGCGCTGAAAGGCGCGGCGCAGGCGTACCGCGCCAAAGGCAACCACCTGGTTACCATGTCCACGGAACACAAATCCGTGCTTGACACCGTCCACCATTTAGAAAGCGCCGGCGTTCGGATTACGGTTCTGGCGCCCGGCCGCGATGGCCTAATCGACGTGGAGCAACTTCGCGCCGCGATCCTTCCGGAAACGATTCTGGTGAGCGTGATGCATGCCAATAACGAGATCGGCTCGATTCAGCCGATCCACGCGATTGGCGAAATTTGCCGCGCAGCGGGCGTGCTGTTCCATTGCGACGCGGCGCAGTCTTTCGGCAAGATTCCGATCGACGTAGAGGCCGCGCACGTCGATCTTCTATCCGTGAGCGCGCACAAGATGTATGGGCCGAAGGGGGTAGGAGCGCTGTACGTACGGCGGCGGAACCCGCGCGTCGAAATCGCCGGGCAAATTCATGGAGGCGGGCACGAATCGGGATTGCGTTCGGGCACGCTGAATGTTCCCGGCATCGTTGGATTCGGCGAGGCCTGCGCAATAGCGGCGGAGGAGATGGGCGAAGACGCGGTCCGGATTGCCGCGCTGCGCGACAACCTGCTGCAGCAACTTCAGGCGGCCGCGCCGCATGTCAACGGTACGATGGCCCATCGTCTACCCGGAAACTTGAACGTCAGCTTCGAGGGCGTGGATGGCGACGCGCTTCTCAGCAGCATCCCCCAGATCGCGGTTTCGGCCGGCTCGGCGTGCTCCTCGGGGAGCGATTCCAGCTACGTTCTGGAAGCGCTGGGCCTGCCGCCCGCGCTGCTCCAATGTTCGGTGCGGTTCGGCCTTGGCCGTTCGAATACGCGGGCGGAAATCGACCATGCAGCCGCCAAGGTGGCGTCCGCCGTGAGGCAATTGCGCGCACTTTCACCCGTGCTATAATCTTTTAGTCCTCCTGTAACGATCCAGGAAAATTTTTATGCCGAAGCTAAAGACTCACAAAGGTGCGTCCAAACGGTTCAAGAAGACCGGCACGGGCTTAATCGTCCGCGGAAGAGCCTATGGACGGCACATATTGACCTCAAAGCCGCACAAGCGGAAGAAGAGCCTGCACAAGAGCGTGGTGGCCGATAAGAGCGACCAAAAAGTTCTGAAGCGGATGCTCCCCTACTAGAATTGGTGGAGCGATTTGTGCGAACGGAGCGCGTGGCACGTGCCCGATTCGCCAATCAGTAGCACTGATATAAGGAGATGAAACGTGCCTAGAGTAAAACGTGGTACTCACCGCCGGGCCTCGAGGAAGAAAGTCCTCGAACAGGCATCCGGTTATTTTCTCACCAAGAGCAAGCTGTATCGGGCCGCGCAAGAAGCGGTTGAGCGCGGGCTGAAGTTCGCCTACGTCGGCCGCAAGCTGAAGAAGCGCGAATACCGCTCTCTGTGGATCGTCCGCATCAATGCATCGTGCCGTGCCGCCGGCGTTTCCTACAGCCAGTTTATCCGCGGATTGAAGGCCGCCGGTCTCGACCTGAACCGGAAAGTGCTGGCCGACATCGCGCTCCACGACGAAGCCGGTTTCACCAGCTTGATTCAGGCTGCCAAGGCTGCGCTCGATGCCAAGCCCGAGCCCGAAGCAGCGGCTGCGCCGGAAACCATACCCGCCCCGGAAGCCGAGATCGCCCCTGAACCCGCGGTATGACCCCTATTGAAAACGGCTCCGATACTCTAAGCACTTTGGAAGATCGCATCCAGCGCGCCATCGACTTGGTGTCGCGCTTGCGGAAAGAGAAGGAAGCAGCGCTCGAAGAAGCCGCCGAGGCCAGAGCCGCAACCGCGCGCCTTTCCGAAGAAGTTAAACTGCTGCAGGCGGAGCGCAAACAAGTCCGTTCGCGGATTGAAAAGCTGCTCGGCCAGATCGATCAACTGAGCGCATAACCACCGTGGACGCAGCCGAAAAACAGCCGGTTCGCGTCACCATTCTGAACCGGCTTTACACGCTGCGCAGTTCCAGCGATCCACGCGAAGTGGAGGCGCTGGCCGCCAGCGTGGATGAGTTGATGGAGGCGATCGCCGCGAAAGCCCCCAACGCGGATACCACTCATGTAGCGGTTTTGGCTTGTCTGCATCTCGCCGATAATCTGCGCCAACTGGAGCGCGAGTTGAACGAGTTGAAAGACCGGGTGGGCCGAAAATCGGTACAATACGCAGGTATGCTGGAGCAGTTGATTGCTCAGGCGGGAGAAGAATGAAATGCGTTGCCGCGCTATGCTGTGCTTGTCGTTGGTGGTGGCCGGCGCCGGAGTGCTACTGGCCGTGTCCCCGTATGAATCGGAAATTCTAAACTGGCGTCAGCAGCGCGAAGCGTCGCTGAAGGCGCCGGACGGCTGGCTCTCGCTGGCTGGTCTTTTTTGGTTTCATGAAGGCTCCAATCGCTTCGGTAAGGACCCTGCGTGCGATATCCCGCTGCCCGATGGCCCGGCGGAAGCGGGCGTATTCGAGTTTCACGGCGGCAAGGTGACGCTGGCCGGCCGCGAAATCAAGCCCGACGCCAGCGAGCCGATCCGAATCGGCCGGGTAAGCCTCACGGTGATTCAACGCTCCGACAAGATCGGCATTCGCGTCAAGGATCCGGAGAGCGAAGCGCGGCGCAACTTCCACGGTCTGGTATCTTTCCCCATTACCGAGCAATACCGGATTACCGCGCAATGGGTAGCCGAGCCGCGCGACATTCCGATTCTGAATGTGCTGGGGCAGACCTCGCCCTCGCCCAGCCCAGGCTATGCCGTCTTCCATTGGAACGGGCAGGAATTCAAGCTGCGCCCCATCATTGAAGAGCCCGGCGATCAGCGGCTCTTCTATATCTTCCGCGACCAGACGGCCGGCAAGGAAACTTACGGTGCAGGCCGGTTCTTTTATTCCGAGATGCCGAAAGACGGCAAAGTGGTTCTGGACTTCAATAAGGCTTACAATCCGCCTTGCGCCTTTACGCCCTACGCTACCTGCCCACTGCCCCCGCCGGAGAACCGGCTGGCGGTGCGCATTGAAGCCGGCGAGAAAAACTACGGCGCTCATTAGCAGAGCCTTTGTGGCGCACGCACTCGTGCGTGCAGCGTCCCCACTCCTGGGGACGCGGGCTTCCCGCCGGCGGAAAATGCTTTCACACGAGTGTGAACGCTGCAAGCGAGTGTGAACGCTGCAAGCACGAGGGCTCGCGCCCAACTTAGAAAGTGAACCGCATCTGTAGCGTGATCTTCCGGTTATACGTCGGCGATCCGCCGCTGCCGCCGCCTGGAGGTCCGAAGCCCGAAGCGAGGCTGATCGATTCGCCGAAATACGGCGACGAAAGGTTTCCCACCGGCGCCCCGAAATTCGTGTGATTCAGAGCATTCGACGCCTGCACGCTCATCGTCACGCTGTATTTTTTCCCCGCGCTTCCCCCGCCGCCGCCCATCATCATCGGGCCGCCGCCACCGCCGCCACCCGGAGGAGGACCGCCACCGCCTCGCGGACCGCCGCCGCCCCCACCGCCGGGGGGAGGGCCGCCCATGGGAGGACCGCCGCCTTGCTGCTGTATGCCCGTCTCGCCTTTCGCGCCAAACGCCCACGTCCGCGCCAGCCGAAGCATCAGCGACTCATTCCCAGGACCAACGCCGGTGTTGCGCCCGATCGCCGTGCCCGGCGCCGGATTCAGGTTGAAGCATCCGTAGCCGGTCTCATACTTGAAGCCTGTCCCCGCGCAACTAGCAGCCGTAACGTTGGCGGCAAGCGACGGACGCTCCGCCGCGACGCCTTCGCCCAGCGAATCGATACCGGTAGTGATGTTGTACGGCGTTCCGCTATTCATCATCAGGAAGGGGCTGAGACTGAGCTGCCACGGCATTGGGATGTTTGTCCCGATCACCACGCGATTCCTCACATTCGCGTATGTGGAAGGTCCCCACTCTGCTCTCAGATTGTAAGGATTGGCGGGCGCCCCTTCGTTGTCGTCCATGCCATATGAGAGGGCATAGAAGCCGAACAGGAAGAGCTTCTTGTAACTGATGTTGGGCGAGAAAATCAACTGATTCGTCCGGCTGAAACCGTTCGATTCCGTCAACTCGCGCAAGGTGGAATCGCCAAAAGGATAGACCCCGTCAAGAGGTGTGTTGATGTTCAGCGTCCGCGTCAGGTGGACCCCGCGGCTGGTCATATACTGCGCCGTGATGCGCGCGTATTTGTTGATCGTCCGGTCCACGGACAGGCTTCCCTGATAGTTGCGCGGCGCTACGATTCCCGCATACAACTCCTGGAATTGCTGGGGCGATTTTGTCAATTGTCCGATGCTGGGAATCGACGGGAAAAACGCCGGATTCATGATGAAGTAAGATTCTTGCGTGACGCCGTTATAGAGCTCGGAATTGAGCGTCGAGCCCAAGGGGATACGGGAATAAAAGATGCCGAAGCCGCCGCGCAGAACCGTTTTCGCCGGCTTGGCGCCGTGCGCGTCCATGCCCCAGGCGAAGCCAAAACGCGGCGCGAAGTTTCCGTTATCGCCGATGTTGCTCTGATTCTCATAGCGCAGGCCCAGGCTCAGCGTCAGATTCGGACGCAAGCGCCAATCGTCGTTGGCGTAGAGCCCTATGTCGAACTGCCGCACCTTGAGCGTGGGTATTCCCGCGCCGAGCTGAAATTGCGTCGCGCCGCCGCCCAGCAGGCGGATCTGCGCGTCGGTCAATCCCTCTTGCTCGCCGATCAGCGTCCGCTGATAGACCTGGAGCGCGGTGAGGTCCTCGGTAGTCCCCGCGATCGCCTGATCGCTCGAATTGAGCATCGGGCCGGTTCCACCGAGGAACGTATACGATCCGTTAAAGTTTGTCTCGGACGTATTGCTGAGCAAAAATTCGCGAACGCGGGCGCCCCATTTGAAAGAGTGCTGACCCACGGTATGACTCGTATTGTTGGTTAGCTCGAAGTTATTCTGCGTGCTGCCGAAGTTGCCGGCAGCCGAACCGCCGCTGACGAAAGCCCCCGCCACGTTGATTTGCGGCGCGGCATCGGCGGCGATGTTATTCGATGTAGTGTGCTGGTATTGAAATCGCGTTTCATTGATGGTGGCCGCGTTCAACACTGCGGTCTCCGTGAGCTGGAGCGTGTTTTCCTGGTTGGTGGTGTTATAGGCCTGGGATAGCAGACTGTAACTGCCGACCCCGTTGTCATCCTGCTCGATGCGCGTATTCTGGAAACGCGCCGTCAGCGTGTTCTTCTCGTTGATCTGGTAGTCCAGGCGGGGCGTGATGGTCATGCGCGTCTGCGGCGTCACGACGCCCTGATTAATCGTCTGCGGATTGAGATTGCTATCGAGCGTGGTCGCCAGGATGAACGCATTCTCGGTAATCTGGCGCCGTTCAAAATCGAGCCCGAAAGAAGCTTTGTTTTTCTTGATCGGTCCGCTGACGCTGAAACCTCCGAAGAGTTGCTTGTAGGGTGGAAGCGACGATCCTGTATAGAGTGCGCTACGCGAGTTGAAGTCCTGATTGTTATATTGAAGAAACACCTGCCCGTGGAACGCGTCGGTTCCGGGCAGGGTAAAAATCTCAATGCGTCCGAAGCCCGGCATATCGTATTCCGGCGCGTAGGGATTGGAATTGATGCGGATTTCGCGAATCGACGATTTCGGAGGCAAGTTGCCGCCGGTGAATCCATCAATATAAATCTGGCCGCCGCTCGGGCCTGCAGCCGGTCCGGCCATCGCTTGCAACTGCTGCGCGAGCTCGTCCGGATCGTCGGAGAGCGCTTGTAATTCTTTCGCATGCAGCACCAGGGCGTCGCCGTTCGAACCAGGATCGGTACTCACCTGCCCCGCGGTTGTGGCCTCAACGTTCACTACCTGCGCCTCGGTTGCGATGCTCAGCTGGAAGTCGGCCGTCTGTGGCGACGCGATCTCAAAATCCAGCTTCTCGCTGAGCGTGAATCCCTTGGCGGTGACGCGGACGGAGTACTTGCCCGTCTGAACTGCGGCAAACGAATATTGCCCTTTGTCATCCGTGGTTGTGTGCTGCTGCGGCCCGGCGCCGCGAAGTTCCACCACGGCGCCGGGCACCGATGCGGAGGAAGGGTCGGTGACCGCGCCGCGAAGGCTCGCCGGCGGATTCTGCCCATATAACACTAAGCCAAAAGACACAATAAGCGTACAAATGAATGTAGTTTTCATATTTTGGTGGGGCATGCTTTAGCTTGCCCAGTCACTGGTTAGTTCATGATCATAGAGCCAAGGTCGAGCGACTGCAGCCCGCCGCCCATCATTCCCATCCCGCCGGCGCCCTGCGCGCCGGCGCCCGCCCCCCTGCCGCTGGGAACCGTTGCCATCTGAATCAGCATATCGGCGTTACCCACCAGCACGATGGCGGTAATCTCCCCTGGCTTGGCGCCCTTCGTACTCGAAACCACGATCTTTTCGCCTGGTTTCAAATCGCCGAGCTTTGCCGCCGGTGCGTGTTCCAGCATTTGCGCCACATCCGGCATGTGGCCCGCAGCGCCTGGAGGGCCAGCGGGAGCGCCAGCAGGAGGGCCGGCCGGAGCACCCGGCGCTCCGCCGCGCCCAGCCCCCATCATGCCCATCATGTCGGGCATGGTTTTTATTTGCGAATCGGCGGTGAATTTGATCACCAGAGGTTTATTGGTGCCTAATTCCGAGACGGTGACTTCCTTCGTTTCCGGATCGATTGAGGTAATCGTGCCGGCTTTGGTCACGAACGTTCCGAAGACCACTTCCTCTGCGGCGACTTTCAATCCATCCTCGCTCTTCACGCCGCGGGCGCGGAGCTGATCGCCGACGCTCACCTCTTCGAGCTTGCTGATTTTCGCATCCGCGAACTTTACCGAATCCGAGTTATAGCGCCGGCAGGCGGTCTTATCGTCAAACGTTACCGTCATCACGATGTCGCCCGTCAATCCGCGTTTCTTAAGCGTGATCGTGTTCCCCGCCTTCGCCGCGACCACTCCGGATACGCCGCGCTTAGTCCAATCGAGATTATCGGCATCATTACGTTTTTGGATATCGGTGGAGGCCATGACCAGAATGCGAATCGCTTCGGTAGAACCGGTCTGGAACGACACCAGCACGCGATCGCCGAGGGCCATATCGGTCATGTTCATGGCGGCGGCCTTCTTCAAATCGCGCTCTCCCGGCGCGATGCGTTGGAAGACTGTATCAGCCGTCAGCTTGACGTTGACCGCATCTGTGTTGTCCGGCTTCACCACCACCACCGCATCCTCAGGTTTGAATGCGGCGATGGAGCCGACAATCGATTTCGGCATGGTCTGCGCGAATGCGGCCGCGCAAAGAAACAGGAATCCAAATACCTTTGTCATCACTACTGATCAGACGACGGCGCCAGCGCTTGGGACCGTTAATTTTTGTAAATGCGGTACGTATCGGGACCATGATAGGTTACAACCAAGAAAGAGGCGCGGCCGTAAGCGAGCGATGCCCGACAAGTTGATCCTTCTCGTCGAAGACGACGCAGAGCTTTGCGCGCTGATGTCCGATTTTTTCTCGCAGCATGAATTTGCGCTGGAAGCGGCCCATGACGGCCGCCGGGGACTCTCCCGCGCGCTCGAGGGCAACTTCGATCTGGTAATTCTGGATGGCATGCTGCCCGCGCTCGACGGATTCGAAGTGTTGAAGCAATTGCGCCGGCGCAGCGCCGTGCCGGTCATCATGCTCACCGCCCGCATTGAAGAACGCGACCGCATTGCCGGGCTCAACGCGGGCGCGGATGATTATCTCCCCAAGCCCTTTGGGCCCGAAGAACTGCTGGCGCGCATCCGCGCAGTGCTGCGGCGATCGGGCGCGATGGAGCAAGGCAGGCAGCAGACATTGGAAATCGATGGGCTTACGCTCGACGCCCGCTCGCGCCAAGTCTGGGCGGGAACGGAACGCATTGACGTTACTTCCATCGAGTTCGATATTCTCGATCTGTTGGCGCGCTCGGCAGGCCGAATCGTGTCGCGCGATGAATTGACCACGGCGCTGCATCAACGCGAATCGAATCCGTATGAGCGCTCGCTCGACGTCCATATCAGTCATCTGCGAAAGAAGCTGGAGCGGGGCGACATGACGCCCATCCGCACCGTGCGCGGCGTGGGATACATGTTTGCGCAGGGGAAAGCCGAATGAGATCCGTCTACGCCAAGGTATTGTTCTGGTGTTTCGGCACGCTGGTATTTTCGCTGGTGGCTTTCGCGGTGATCTCGGCGGCGGCGCAGGTGCGAGCCTTCGGGCACGGCGGACCGTTCGAGAAAACTTCGACCTGGCTGATGCAGGAAGCGCGCGAGGCGTACGAATCGGGCGGCGTGCCAAAACTGAAGGCGTACCTCGACAGGATCAACCCGCATTTCCAAATCGAGCAACATCTCACCGATGCTTCCGGCCGCGATCTGGCCACGGGCCAAGACTTCTCGGCGTGGCTGACGCAACCGCAACCGCGGCCTTTGCCGTGGCCTTTTGGAATGTTCGGCTCGCTGGGGCATCGCGGCGAACAGCATGTAATCGTCGCCGCCGCTTCCCCCGATGCGCCATACCGATGGATTGTGGTGGTGCGGCCCACCGACGATCCGTGGAGCTTTCTCCCTTATTATTTGCTGGTATTCCTGGCCATTGCGCTGCTGTGCTGGCTGCTGGCGGTGAACCTCGCTTCTCCGTTACGGGTCTTGGCGCGGACGGTGGATCGGTTCGGCCGCGGCGATCTTTCCGCGCGCGTCCATTCGCGGCGGCGCGACGAGATCGGCAATCTCGCGCGCGCGTTCGATGAGATGGCGGAGCGAATGGAAACGCTGCTTACCGCCGAGCGCCGCCTGCTGCAGGACATTTCACACGAACTGCGCACGCCGCTGGCGCGGCTGAGCTTCGCCGCCGAGCTATCGAAGACCGCGGAGGACCGCAACGCGGCAACCTTGCGTTTGAAAAAAGAAATCGACCGGCTGACGGATCTGGTTGGCGCGCTATTGCAAGTGACCCGGACCGAAGGCGACCCGTCGTCGAGAAACCTGACCGACCTGCCGCTGGATGATTTTCTGCGCGAAGTGGTGGACGGCTGCGCCGTGGAGGCGGAGGCGAGAGGCTGCCATGTCGATCTGCAAACCTCTGCGTCGCTGCACTTCCGCGGCGACCGCGAGTTGTTGCGGCGGGCCATGGAGAAC
>Ga0302326_10027270_pt1 | contig 11522 bp, 11 predicted proteins | sample Palsa_T0_3_FD_202264 | JGI IMG/M metagenome (GOLD analysis project Ga0302326, IMG submission 202264) | Peat permafrost microbial communities from Stordalen Mire near Abisko, Sweden - Palsa_T0_3 | ecosystem: Environmental > Terrestrial > Soil > Palsa > Peat permafrost | place: Sweden: Abisko...
CGGTCTACGGACGCGGCTCTTCACCGCGGGCAAGCGTCGGCACGAGTGCCGACGCGGCAGGCACGAGTGCCCACTCCACAAACGGGCGCCCCTCACCGCGCCGCGCCACCAGCTTGCAGACGGTTGAGCTCCTCCCTCAATCCCAGGTTGCGAACCAGCCGCAGCAGGTAATTGGGATGCAGCCCGAGCGTGCGGGCAGCCTGCTTATAGTCCCAGTTGCCTTGTGCATAGGCTTCGAGAATCGCCTCGCGTTTCGCGTGGCCCACCGAGAGATGATACCGGGCGCTGGCGTCGCGCGGCCCAGTCTCGAGCAGGCCCTCCGGCAAATCTTCAGGCAGTACCCGATCCGACACCCCCAGCACCACGGCGCGCTCCATGGCGTTTTCGAGCTCCCTCACGTTGCCCGGCCAGCTATAGTGAACCAGCAGTTCGCTCGCTTCCGGAGAAATGCCCAGGATCTGACGTTTGCATCGTTTCGCCGATCTTTCCAGGAAATAGCTGGCCAGTAAGAGTATGTCATCGGCGTGATCGCGCAAGGGCGGCGAATTCAGCGTGACTACGTTCAAGCGATGATACAGATCCTCGCGAAAGCGCCCTTCCCGGACATCATCGGCCAGATCGCGATTCGTGGCGGCAATGATGCGGATATCGAGCGGGTGAGGGTGAGTTCCGCCCACCCGCTCAAATTCGCGCTGCTGGAGCACGCGCAGCAGCTTGGGCTGCAGGCTCAAAGCCAGCTCACCCACTTCATCCAGGAAGATCGTGCCGCCCTCGGCCAGCTCGAAGCGGCCCCGCTTGAGGGAGACAGCCCCGGTGAATGCGCCTTTCTCATGGCCGAAGAGCTCGCTTTCAAACAGCGTCTCGGAAAGCGCCGCGCAATTGACGGCGATGAAGGGACGCTCGCGGCGAACACTCTTGTCGTGAAGCGCGCGGGCGATCAGCTCCTTGCCCGTACCGCTTTCGCCGGTGATGAGGACGGTGGTGTCGCGCGGGGCGAGCCGGTCAATCAACTCGAGCAGCCGGCGGATTGCCGGACTCCGGCCGACGATGCCGCTAGCCTGGCCGATCTCCGCTTCGAGTAGCGCCTTTTCGGCGCGCAGAGTCTCCACTTCCCGGTTGGCTTCAAAACCGATTGCGGCAAGCGAAGCGATAGCGGTCAGGGTCTCGAGGTGTGTAGCCAGGCGCGGCCTTTCCCCCGGCGGCAGTTGCATGATTAGCACGCCGGCCAGGTCGCCCGACAGGTAAAGCGGCACGCCGATTACCAAGCTCTCCTCATTGGCGTAGGCGCCTTCTTCGCAGACCGGTTCCAAAAACCCGCCGAAACGATCCGCCTCTGCGCGCGGGTGGGCGCCCAGTGCGTCCTGCAATTCAGCCAGGCTGGCGCCCAGCAGCAGGACGCCGCCAGACGCCGGGATCAAGTCGCCGACCAGACGGAGAATCTGGCTTTGGAGCAGAAGGTTCGGCTCGCCGCTCATGCTGGCTGCAAGAGCGCGGAAGAGAAAGACCGCCGAACAAGCTGCCAATAGGATGGGACGCGCTTCGGCAGTTTCCGAAGTGGCCGGGCTCCCGGAGGGCTCAGCGGCAGCGCCATTGCGAAACATGAGGACCGTTTTCCCAATGCCGATCTGGTCCCGGTCCTCGAGCCAGCGCTCAGTCGCCCGCTTGCCATTGATATAGGTGCCGAGCGTCGAGCGGAGATCGGTGAGAGAGAAACGCTCCCCTTGCCGCCGGATCTCGCAGTGACGCCACCCCACCTCCGGCTCGGAAAGAACGATATGGGAATTGGGCGCCCGGCCAATCAGGACCGCATCCTGGTCGATGGCATATCGAGCGCCGGCGGCTGATCCATTGACTACAACAAGCTCCACGTTCATGGCGAGAGTCGCGAGCGGCGGACGCCGCGCTGCTTCTCAATCGTACCCTGACTGGTCACTGGAAGTCAGTTGTGGCGCAGCCCGCGTCCGCTCCCTGACGGTCGCGGGTCCAAGCCACTGACCGCACTGAACCGCGCGCGTCAGCAAGCGGACAGACGTTAAGGCTTGTCAGCTCGCGTCATAACTGGGGTAACCGGCGCCGGAGTTATTGAATCGGCAACTGCGACCGCAGCAGGCGGAGACTGCGCGTCGCGGCAACCGAGACATCCGGATTGGCGTCTTTGGACAGCCGCTCAATCACCGGTAAGGCGTCGGCGGCCCCGCTCTCCGCCAGACTCTGAGCCGTCAGAATCTTCTCGTCCTTCGTGGCCGTGGGCTCTACGATCAGGGATTGAACCGCTTGGCGAACCTCGCGTCTCCGCAATAGCTCGGCGAGATACGCATGCGTAAGGCCGCTATGCGCCTTGAGATTCAGGCTGTTGACCAGGTAGCGCAGCGCGCTGAATTCCGAAGTCTCCACTTTGCCTGCCATCACCACCGCAAACGCCGCAGCCAGGCGAACCCGTTCATCCAGATTCTGTTCGTTGAATGTCTCCTCGATGGTTGTCATGTCCTGGGGATCGCGCAAGCGCCCCAACCCCTCGATCGCGGCGGCGCGTAGCTGCGGATCGCGCTCGGATGAATAGCGAAGCAAGATGGCGCGATCCGGCGGAGTGGCGATCATGGCCAGGGCCTCGAGAGCCACCCGGCGCACTCTCGCCGACCGCGCGCGGTCCAGTGCCTGCCGGACGTCGGCGCCGGAGGTGACGCTGCGAAGAACGCCCACCGTTTCGAGCGCCATGGTCTGAACCCTCTCTTCCGGATCCTGGGCAAGCACTCCGGCCGCAGGCCCGGCGGCAGGGTCTCGAATCTTCTGCAGGGCGAGCAACGCCTCATAGATCAGGTCGGTATCGCGGGAGCGCAGCGCCGCCTCGAGCCCAGGCACCGCGGGTCGGGCCCGCAGAATGCCGGCTGCCAGCGCGGCGTTTGCTCTAGCCTCGAGGGTGGCGTCTTCACGCCCGGCCAGTTCGCCCAGCGCGTGGCACACGTCGTCCCGAACCTGGATTCCCGCGTCGATCACCTGGTCATTGCGGACGTTGAAGAAGCCTTTTACAAGCCGGGTCGTGCGGCTGAGCGAGCCGCCCAGGCCCTTGGCGACGTATCCGGGAAGGTAGAAATTCACCAGGCCGTCGGTAGCCATAATTTGAACCCCGGGATCCGTGTCGTGTGTCGCCCGCACCAGCGGCTCTAGGCTGTGTTGCGTCCCAATCCCGGCAATCGCCTTCACCGCTTCGCTCCGTACGTCGACCGAAGGGTCTTTGAGGTAGCCCGCGAGCGCGGCGATTGACTGGGAGTCGCCCCGGCCAAGCTCCCGGATCTGGCGGATGCGCGCCTTCGTGTCGCCGCCGTCGTCCGCCCGCATGGAAAGCGAGAAAGCCAGTGCCGCGCCGATTGCCAGCGCCGCCGCTCTCCTGAATCTCGTTCTGGTATGCGCGAAAACCGTAGGCGTTACCGAACCACTTCAATTGTTGTCTTGTGCGGAATCAGACCCGCTTCGTAGCCGAGGTCGAGCAGCTTCTGGGCAGCTCGAGGAACGATCTCGCCCCCGTCCAGCGTGTAATGGTTCACATACATGCCCACGAACTGTTCGGCCAGGTGCGGCTCAATATCGCGCGCGAATTGCATAGCGTAGTTCAGTGCTTCCGCGGAATGATCGAGCGCATACTGAATACTCTCGCGCATCAGGCGGTTACACTCGGCCTGGAAGTCGGCGGGCAGATCTCTGCGCAGAACGTTCCCTCCCAGCGGGAGCGGCAGGTCATAGGTCTGCTTGAACCATTTCCCCAAGTCCATGACGTTCTGCAGGCCGCCTTTCGAGAAATCAAGTTGGCCCTCGTGGATAATCAGGCCGGCATCCACCTCGTGATCCTGGACCGTGTCCAGGATCTTGTCGAAGGGGACCACGACAGCCTCGAAATCCGGCTCGAACAGCCGCAGCGTAAGGTAGGCCGTCGTCATCTTGCCGGGAACGGCGATCCGCTTACCTTTCAGCTCCTCCGGCGTCATCTGCTTTCCCGCCACCACCAACGGGCCATACCCATCGCCGACACTCGAGCCGCTGGCCATCAGGACATACTTGTCGGCTACATAAGGGTAGGCATGGTAGGAAATCGCCGTGAGGTCATAGACGCCCTCGACGGCCTTCCGGTTGAGCGTCTCAATGTCTTCTAGAACATGCTGAAAGGAAATGATCTTGGAACGGACCTTCCTCGTTGCGAGCCCATAAAACATGTAGGCGTCGTCGGAATCGGGGCTGTGGGCGCAAACCAGTTCAGAAGAATAAGGGCTCATAGAACAACAAGTTAGGCAGGGTAAGCCACATTGTACCAAAGGGCTATGCCGGGCCGTTCGCCGGCCAGTGTGGCACAGCCTTCAGGCTGTGGTCGTTCGTGTGAAGTAGCAAGCTAGAGAAACCAGCCCCGTCCCACCCGCCCCCTCACACGTCGCGGTTCAATCCAAGCCACTGACAGCACTGAACCGCGCGCGTCAGCAAGCGGACAGACGTTCTACGCCACGTTCCGCAAACTTGGCACTTGCCCCCTCACGATCGCAGCAATTTCTCCATTCCGGCTTGGGCATCGGACACGGCCAGCCCTAGCTCCCGAAAGAGTGCCGATGCCCGCGAAAAACTCGAGTCCGCCGCCGCCAGCTCGATTTCCTGGGCCAACACTCTCGCCCGCGGAGCACAGATCGCGCCGAATGAGCCCTTCAGGGTATGCGCCAGTTTCCGGATCTGCTGGCTTTCCTGATCAGCGATCGCCTTCTCGAGCTCGGCCAATTGCCGGGCCGTCTCTCGCTCATACAGGTGAATGATCTCCGCCATCGCTTCCGGGTCGTAGCTCATTTCGCGTTCAAATAACCCGCGATCAAATGCCGCCAGGGGCGCCTGGTTCGCGACTTCATCCGGCACAGTGGGCTTCCCACCGGAGAACTGCCCGAGGACATCAGCCCACCCTCCGGAGGCGAGGTTCCCTTCGACGACCGCGTCGGCGCCTTCGATGTCCGGGCCATTTAGGGAAAAACGGACCCGAGGGTCGGAAGTCGAGTCATTGGCGTAGACCGCGACGAACCAGCATCGCTCGGCCACGCCCCCGGAGGCTTTACGGATTCCGGCCAAAAGAAGCGGCTCAAAACAAAGAAGAACGCCAAAATGGGCGATTTTCAGAGCTTCGAGGGCCTGCCCGGCATCCGGAGCGTACAACGTTTCGTAGCCCAAGCCTTCGAGTTCGGCAACGATCCGGGCGAAACGAGCCTCGTCGCCCCCAACCAGAAGTGCGCTCTGCGGCGTCACGCCCGGTCTCTCCGATCGGAGCGTTCAGTGTGATCTCTAAATTGCACTCGCGACCTAGCCTCCTTCCGCTGGAGCCAGTCCAATACCTCGAGCCGAGACGCGACCGTGAGGGAGCGTTTTCCGTACCTCGAGCCGAGACGCGACCGTGAGGGAGCGTTTTCCGCCGAGCGTTTTCCCGCCGGACAGGAATCACACGTCATTCCATCGGGCCCACCCGTGGCCTCACCCCGTCTCTGTCTATCTGTTGTACACTAGAGACTTCACAGGGGTGGATCTTCCCTAGCCTCGCAGCCCGCATCCGGTCAACTGTCGAGCCCCTCCGCGGGCTTGAATTTCTTGCTGCGCGCGCCTTCAACCTGGTCTTCCCGGACGAATGCCGGCTTTGCCGCGAACCCCTCGGAAACGTTTCCCGCATCCCAGTCTGTCCCGCCTGCCTTGCCGGCGCCCGCCCGGTCGAGGCGGAGTTCTTCTGCCGCCAGTGCCGCACACCCTTTGTCAGCGCCTTTCCCCTCGATGAGTTTGACCTTTGTATGGTCTGCCGTGAGAGCGACGTCAATTTTGACGCGGCATACTCTTACGGCAGCTACGAAGGCACCCTCCGGGATCTGATTCACCTTTTCAAATACGCTCGCGTGGAGAGTTTAAGCCTGCCTTTGAGCCGGCACATGGCCGGAGCTTTGCCTCGCGACGAGCGCTTTGACCTGGTCCTGGCGATGCCCATGCACTGGCTCAAGCGCTGGCTCCGCGGCTTCAATCAGGCGGAGTTGCTGGCCGCCCCGATTGCGCGCCGCCTCGGCGTGCCGCTGGCCCGCAACTTGAAAAGGAAGAAGCTGGGCAAGCCGCAAGCCGGTCTCGACCTTGCCGAGCGCATGACCAACCTGAAAGATGCGTTTTACCTTCGTCATCCCGAGCAACTCGCCGGGCGCCGCATCCTCCTGGTGGATGACGTGTTGACCACCGGCGCAACGCTACGTTCCGCGTCGGCCTTGCTTAAGAAAGCGGGAGCGCGGCGAGTGTGCGCGCTGGCGCTGGCCCGCGCCGAGCGTCGCTATCCGGCGGCCGGAAGCACAGCGGCCTTATCAGCCTTGTCGGCTACGGCTTCAGCATCAACTGTGGCACAGCCTTCAGGCTGTGGTATCGGGATCCCAACGACAACAGATGAGCATTCACAGGGAGCACTGCATGCCCGGTCTGGATCGGCTTCATAAACCAGTACTCGTGCTGAACGCCAGCTACGAGCCCATCAACATCTGCGCGGCTCGCCGCGCCTTGGTGCTGATTTTGAAGGGCGTCGCCTCGGCCGAAGAGGTAGCTCCCTCCTCGGTTCATTCCGCCCGGCGGACTCTTCCGGTGCCTTCCGTGATCCGGCTGCTCGAATATCGCCGCATCCCCCATCAGACTCGCGCCTTATCGCGCAAGAACATTCTGATGCGCGACCGCTACACCTGCCAGTACTGCCATAAGTCGCTGCCTTCCGGCGAAATGACGCTAGACCACGTGGTTCCGCGCTCACGTGCCGGCGAAACCACCTGGGAGAACCTGGTGGCCTGTTGCCATCCCTGTAACAACCGGAAAGGCAATCGCACCCCGGACGAAGCAGGCATGAGGCTGGCCCGGCTGCCGCGCCCGTTTAGCCTGCACACCAGCCGGCACCTGATGCGCCTGCTAGGCCGCAGCGACGACCAGTGGCGCAAATATCTCTTCTTCTCTGAATAGCCGCCGGCGCTTCGCATTAGCCCGCCGCTTGGTTCCAGGTTCGTATGGATATACAATAGACCAGGTATATCTTTTATGCAGGTTTCCAAATGGGGCAACAGTCTGGCTGTGCGTCTTCCCGCTGTGGTCGTCGAAGCTCTCGATCTCAGAGAGGGGGACGAAATCGAGATTTCCATCGCAGGAAAACGCGACTTCAAGGTGGGCCGTGACCGGTCCAAGGAGAGGGCACTCGATCAACTCCGTCAAATGAAGTGGTCCTTCCCGCCTGATTTCAAGTTCAATCGCGACGAGATCAATTCGCGAAGTGATCGATGAACAAAGTGATCAATGCGCGAAGGGATCGATGAACGACAGACCCTTCTTTGATACCAACGTGATCCTATACGCTTTCCGCCAAGGTGACGCGCGCGCTCAGGTGGCCGAAACGCTGCTGGCCGCCGGAGGAGCGCTATCCGTTCAGGTCCTGAACGAGTTCGTCGCTGTGGCGCGGCGCAAGCTTGACAAGAGCTGGGAGGAAGTTCGACGCGCTCTCGACATACTACGCGTCTTTTGTCCGGAGCCCGCGCCACTCACGGTCGAGACCCACAAGAGAGCCGTGCACATTTCGGAGAGATACCGGTATTCAATCTTCGATTCACTCATCATCGCGGCCGCGCTCCATGCCGGCGCCGGAACACTTTACTCCGAGGACATGCAAGATGGCCAGGTGATCGACGGGCTTACAATTCGCAATCCATTTTCGCGCTAGGCAATGCAGTGGGGCAGGTTGTCAACCTGCAGGCCGATTGCCAATCGGCCCCCTGACGTCGTGGGCGCACTCCCAACCAAAACGATTCGAAAGCGGCGGGGGACATAGCGGGCTCGTCTTGCTCACTTCCTCTTTTGTCCGAACTACAGCTGTGTCCCCATCCGCTTTTTACCTCCACAAACGAGGCTCTGGGGCCTGTAGTGTCCCTGGAGGCCGCGCGCACCTCACGCGGCGTTTCTGGGCAACACATCGCGTTTCACCGCCTTGCCCAGTTGATCTTCCGCCACCTCCAACTCCCAGGAGGCCTGCATGTTCATCCAGAACCTCGATGTAGTGCCGAAGTAACGTGACAGGCGCAAAGCCGTGTCCGCGGTGATGCCGCGCTTCTCGTTGACGATGTCGTTCATACGGGTGGCCGGTACGCGAAGGGCCAGAGCCAGCTCACGCCAATCCATCCTGGAGAGATTCTCCGCGAGGAGTTCCTGGCCCCTCTCGGCACGTCGTTCCCATACGGCATAATGATTCTTCCGGAATCGTCGGCCCATGTCCGAGTCTGAGAACCCAATGCCCGACAACACCATCGAAGCGCTGGAGCAGCGTCTCGGAGCGAACTGGGCGCATCTTCGTTTGGCGCGCGAGAGGGCGACCAGCACGAAGGCTGAATTGCGACACGCCCTGAGGAAATTCGATTCATCGGACACGGTGATCGTCGTATCGGGGTCACTGGCCCGGGACGAGTTCACTCCGGGTAGTGACATCGACTGGACTCTGCTGATCGATGGATTCGCAGATCCGCAGCACTATGACCTCACGGCGAAAATAAACACCATTGTCAATAAGTCTGCCGCAAAGTCGACCGGTGCGGAGGGTACCTTTAGCACGATGGTGTTCAGCCACAACCTCATCCATGAAATAGGAGGCGAGGACGATACGAACCGGAACACGACGCGAAGACTGCTCCTGTTGCTGGAATCGGCAGCCGTCGGGCGGGAGGATGCTTACCACCGGGTTCTCAGAAACATCCTGAACCGCTACCTTCTTGAGGACCGCGGCTTCTGGAAGGGATCGCAGTTTCGCGTTCCTCGGTTTCTGCAAAACGACTTTGCCAGATATTGGCGAACTATGGCGGTGGATTTCGCCTACAAATTGCGAAAACGATCGGGGCAGGGATGGGCCATCCGAAACATAAAACTTCGGATGTCGCGCAAATTGATTTACGTTTCTGGCTTGTTAGCCTGCTATCGATGCCATTTCGATCACACCCCGGAACAATGGAAAAAGATCGTAGGTAGCCCAGACCGGCTGGAGCAAGTTGTTGACTATTACAGCCACGTGTTCAAGCAGACGCCACTTGAGATAATTGCAGGAATGCTTCTCCGCCTCCCGCATCTGCACGCCGCCGCCGGTCAGATATTGGGGTCGTACGATGAGTTTCTTGGAATTCTGGCGGATGACGAAAAAAGAAACCGCCTGGAGTCGCTCACTGAGGACGAAGCAGAGACGGACGAAGTGTACCAAACGGCCAGACGATTCAGTCATGCCTTCCGCGATGGCCTCCTGGGACTGTTTTTCGACAGTAAGAGCGAGATGGAAACGTTAACCAAGAACTACGGAGTATTCTAATGCGACCGGTCGGCTTTTCAACGGGCGCCCTCGCTTACGCGGACTTTCGGAGCGGCCTCGAGATAGCCCGTACGGCGCGTTGCCAGACAATTGAACTCTCAGCCCTGCGGCAACCCGAGCTCCTTCCGATGTTGGATGCGCTAAGCAGCCTGGACTTGACAGGTTTCAGCTATGTGTCGATTCACGCTCCCAGCTCTATCGAACCGGAATGGGAGGCAATAGCGTCCACCTCGCTTCAAAAGGAGCTGTGGCGCGGATGGCCTGTCATAGTGCACCCGGACATGCTTTTCGATATGTCCCTCTGGCGTTTGTTCGGCCCACTCCTCTGCGTCGAGAACATGGACAAACGTAAACCGACCGGCAGGACGGCAAAGGAACTCGATTCGATTTTCAAGGAGCTGCCCGAAGCGTCGCTTTGCTTTGACATTGGCCACGCCCGGCAATGGGATCCCACCATGACGGAGGCCTACCTGATCCTTAAGGAATTTGGCCCAAAGCTACGGCAGATCCATGTGAGCGAGGTGAATACGAGCAGCAAGCATGATCCGCTCTCCTACGCTTCGATCATGGCGTTCCAGGATGTCGCGCATCTGATCCCGCCCCACGTTCCGCTGATCCTCGAGACCCCGGTCGGGATCGCGGATGTCGAGGCAGAAATCGCGAAAGCGCGTGAGGCACTACCGCTCAACCGAAAGATAATGGTTGCCTGAAGGTAATGAAGGGGCTCTGCCAGAGACCTCGTGCCCCTTCGCCCGCCTTGCCAAGCGCTGCGCCAGAGTGCGCCGGGAAGTATCGGACTTTAACTCCGTCCGTCCCTATTCGGCCCTTTCAATGTTTCAGAGAGTGACGCTCGCGTTACAATTCCCGCGGGGTGGCTAGTTTTCCGGCACGCGAGCGAGGCGGCCCGGTGGTTGATTAAAACTCTTTGCCAATCGTGAAAGGTGACCCGAAGCCAGGAGCCTATTTCGAGAGAACAGCGGAGGGACATTGGGGCCGTCGCCGTCCGTGAACGATCTAGAAGAGGCGGGGCGCAATCACTTTGCCCTTTAGGATTGTACGTGGAATCAGCAAGGAAGATGAAAGCGAGCATCAGCCAGCGATTCCCTTGGTCGGTGATCAGGTCAGCTTTCAGGCGAAGGCAGTGGCTCCGAATTTCGCTCGTGGTCGTCGCCGGCGCGGCACCAGCCGTAATTGGGGGAGCGCTTCTATGGCCCAGCGTTTTCGATTTAGTGAACGCTGCTCTCAAGATGGTGCTCATCGCACTACCGGTTTTAGCAGCCGTTCACTCGCTTGGGCGAAAACTTGGGGGAAATCGGGCTCAGAGACCTCAAAGCCCGATTCTCCCTTGCGAGATGCCAGCCAATTTCCGCAAATGTGACCCATTTCACAGAAGCCTAATCAATCACTTGCGTCTGCTGCCAGCCGCCATTTTGAGATCCGATCGTCAATACTCGGGCTTGCGGGGTCCATTGTGCCTGGCTCAATCCGAGTTCCTTTCGTAACGGATCCGGACGAGTCGGCCAAGCGAAGCCGACTATGGCGTCGAACAAAAGCCCCGCCCAAACAGACCCCACCCGTCCGCGAGCGAATCCGCTACGCGCGGGCTACGAAAAGAGAATGAACAAAAAGGGGAAAACGCCGTGCGGCCGAGTTCGTTTCGTAATTTGCGCCTCTTCGCTCGCAGGGCGGATCTCGTTTCGCAAAAAACGCCCTTTCTTCACCTTCCTGGGGCACCCCTCCACATCGGAGCAGGACGCCCCGTCCGCCTTTCAGCCCCCCCGTCCGCCCCGGTGCCAGAGGTCTTTGATCAGGTCTTTGATCCCTGTCCCTCTCGGCTTCCCTTCTCTCGGCTTCCTCTCGGCTGATCCCCCTCTCGGCTTATCCGGCGCAACTGGCCCGGCACACAGTGGATCACTTCCACCGGCCCGATAGACGAGGTGGTGGCAGAACATTATCGCCTGGATATCCGCATCCCGCCGCAGGGGGTGGACGTGTTCGTGCCGAAATGAGGGCGCAAGGAGAAATAGCGCCCTCTGCCGCCTCAGCTCTTCACGTGCAGCCGCGGTATGCGATCGGCCGCCGGAGGAAGCGCTGGAAACTGCGTATAGACCTCTTTTTGGTACCAATACGCCACCGAGTAGAAGTTGTCGGCGCGGTTGTTGGCGTGACC
>Ga0302326_10027271_pt1 | contig 11521 bp, 12 predicted proteins | sample Palsa_T0_3_FD_202264 | JGI IMG/M metagenome (GOLD analysis project Ga0302326, IMG submission 202264) | Peat permafrost microbial communities from Stordalen Mire near Abisko, Sweden - Palsa_T0_3 | ecosystem: Environmental > Terrestrial > Soil > Palsa > Peat permafrost | place: Sweden: Abisko...
GTCCGCTGACTACGACGTGCTCCGGGCCTTCCAGGAGTCCCTGCTCGTGGTCGCCCCAGTCCTGGTGGCCGGTTCCTGCCTGGCGTTCCGGCCGCTGGGAGAGTCCCGGGCCATCCGGGCCGCCGCCACGGTAGGCCTCACGCTGTTTGCCTCGACCATCGGTTTCGTGCCCCAGATACTCGGCGGCTATCCAGCTCAGCTAAACCTGAACAACAGCGGTGCAGACTACGACACGTACTACACGCACCCGCAGGAAGTGGCCGCAGTGAATTGGCTGTCCAGCCAGCCGGGCGTGCTCCCGGCCGGAGTGCAGGCAGAGAACATTACTGATCGGTTCGCTTTCACGTCGCCGGGGACGGTATCCGGCCAGCAAGTTATCGCCGACATCTACCCGACTCTGATCCGCCCGTCAAGCTGGGTCATCCTCGGCTACTCGACAATACAGACGGGCCAGTCCAGCGTGTTCTATGAGGGTAACCTGATTGCCTATGCCTATCCCATTGGGATCCTCCAGGCCAGCAAAAACCTCGTCTACAACGATGGCGGGACCGAAATCTACCGGTGAAAGCCAGGCAATCCGGCGCTGGCCGGGACGCTGGCTCGCGCTCGAGGCGGTGATGGCCGGCGTGGGCTACGCCGCGGCACTGTGCTGGGCCAGCGTCTGCCTGCTGGCCAGTTTCCAGCCGGACCGCCTGAGCAACCCGTACTGGAGCGGCATTCCGCACCTGCGTTCCGACACCTCGGGGATCGCTGGGTTCGTGCTGGCCGCGCTCTGCCTGTGCGGCAGTGAATACCTGCGCTGGCGCCGCCGCGCGGCGGCTGAGTGCCTGCCCGGCGGCCAGTGGCCGGGCGCCCGCTGGCCCGGCGCCGCAGGGGGGCGGGCGGCGACGCTCAGCGGACGATGCCCGCTGCTCCTGCTGAGCGCCTCGGAAACCTCGGCGCTGCTGTGCTCCGGGCTGGTCACCTACCTGTCGGTCAACGAGGTGACCCATCCCGTGACCCTGCGGCTGCAGGCCACTCATCTGCTGTCGTGGCCTGCCGAAGGCACGCTGCGGGTGGTGGCACTGCTGCTCGCCGCGGCCTCCGTGGCGGTACTCCGGTACCTGTGGCCAGCGCGGCCGCGAACGGCCCGCTGATCCGGGCTGCCGCGAACGGCCCGCTGATGCGGGCTGCCGCGAACGGCCCGCTGATGCGGGCTAATGCCAGGACACGTCCTCCCGGACGACGCGCGCCGGGTTGCCCACGACCAGGGTCTGGCCGGGTACCGCGGCGGCCACCACGCTGCCTGCCGCGATCACTGCACCGTCGCCGATCGTCACCCCAGCCAGGACTGTCGCCCCGGTGCCGATCCACACCTGATCACCAATCGTGACTGGGCCTGAGCGCGGCCGGGGCTGCCCGCCGATGGCAAGCTCATGGGCGTTGGTATCCAGGATGTTGGTGTTCCACGAGATGGCGCAGCCGGAGCCGATCGTGATGTGCTGGAAGCAGGTCACGGTCGAGCAATCGTTGACAAACGACCGGTTGCCGATCTCCAGGCGGGCCCCGTCGTGCACGAATACCCGGGTGCCGCGGTGGATCTGCACCGTGCCGCGGACCGTCAGCGTGGCGCCCCGGCCCAGGTGCACCGAGCATGGGGCCGGGGTGAAGTGGGCGAAGCCGAGGAACAGGAACGAGCCGTCCGGGATGAGTAGCCTGGACCCCCGGCCGATCTTGAGCCGGGTCCCCCGGGAGACGACACACCAGCCCCCGTACCTGACCCGCAGATACAGCGTCCGGACGATGGCGACGTGCAGCGCGACCCGGAGCACGACGCTCAGGTCAGGCCGCTCGTTGCTGTCCGGGAGCAGGCGCGATGGCAACAGCCGCGACAGCCCGGCCGCTGCGGCCGGCCGCTCAGCGTTCCGCAGCATCCGGGCCGACCAGGGAGTCCAGACAGGCGGCCGGGGCAGCCGCCTTGTTGCAGGTCAGGATGACCACGGTGAGCCCTGGCCGGAAAGCGGCGTCCGGCATCACGGCGGGGTTGCCGCTGGCCCCCAGGTGACTGACTCGGGACAGGCCCTGCCGGACATGCATAGCCAGACCCCCGATCGCATTCCGCTATCGAGCCGCCGCTTCGGATATCGCGGACGGCGGGACTCCCCCCATGCTTATACGCGCACCCTGGAGATAGCAAATCATGGCTGCCCGCGTTGCCATTGTTGCGGCATGTCTGCACGGTTTTGCCCGGCATCGGCGGAGAAGGAAGTTGCGCCTTTCCGCACCGGAGCTGTCCCCGGAACAGCCAGCTGCACCGTCTTACCCCGCAGGACGCTAAAATCCGGACGGGGCTGCCCATATATAAAATACAGGGGCATATCTCAGCCCGCTCGTCAGTTGCCAATCGAAACACCTGGCGCTTAGTCGCCGGCTGGGGAATGATCGACCTATGTGAGACTGCACCGCGACTGGCCTGCAACCTTGCGTGAATCGAGTCTTTTGGACAAACCGGTCGTACTGCACCCCAGCCGGCTCAGCGACGCGCGGAAATGGCGCAAAATCCGCGAGCGTAACCGCCAGCGGCTGTCTCCGCTGGAAATGATGGACCCTGAGTCACCGCGTTACCACCCTAGCTGTGGATCTTATATAACTGCCATCGCAGCGATGCGCTGCGACGCCTTGCTGGGGCACCCGCTACCGTGGGCAGTCAGTTTTGGCGACGAGCTTATAGGACAGGAACCATGGATGAGCTTGAACGTAACGGTAATCTACCTGAAATTGTTCATGTGGTGGCCAGGTACCCTCCCGCGCTAGGCGGGATGGAGAAAGTTGCTGAGAGTCTTGCTCAGACCCAATATAGCCTCGGAAATAAAGTCCGGGTTCTGACCTCGGACGAGGGGCTCAACAGGTTGGAAGCAAGAGCTGAGCTCGCGTTTCCTGTTCTTAGACTGAAGAGCTTCAATGCAGCGCACACCCCGATAATCCCCGGCCTCTTGCCGGGCCTTCTACGGCTCGCCCCAAACTCGGCGATTCACCTACATATTTCAACCGCATATATGCCCGAGATAGTGTGGGCGTACTCACATCTAAGAAACCGCCCTTATATCGCACACGTCCATCTTGACGTTTTGCCATCCGGCAAGGCCGGCTTTCTCTTGGAGCCTTACAAGAGGATATTGCTTCGTCGCGTTCTGCGCAGTGCCTTGGTTGTCGTCGTACCAACAGATGACTATCGGGAAATCATCAGCCGCAGGTACGCAATAGCTTCAGAGCGAATCGTAGTCATACCTAACGGAACCTCGCACAGAGTAGCCGGGAACGCTAAGTCACTCTCCGGAAGGCGGGCCAAAGTAAAACTACTGTTTGTCGGCCGACTCTCGGTACAGAAGAACCTCCCTTTGCTGCTAGATGCGACTGCGGCTTACCTAAGGGAGTATGGTGACGCGGAGCTAAGGATAGTCGGAGACGGCGAGGAACGATCGGCCGTACGATCGCGGATCCAGCAGCTTGGGCTTGGCGATTCGGTCACCATGCTGGGCCCAGTGCTTGGCGAAGAACTTGAATTCATTTACGACAGTTCAGATATATTTATAATGACATCAATTAACGAGTCGTTCGGAGTCGTCTTTATTGAGGCAATGACTAAGGGACTTCCTATCGTCAGCGTAGACATCCCGGCGATCCGAAACGTAGTGAGTCATGGGACTAACGGCCTATTGGCAGAGTCAAACGCGGCGAGCATAGCAGCAGCGATCCGCGCACTGTCGACCAACGAAATGCTGTATTCGACAATTTCCCGGAACAACTTGGCGAAGTCTCAAGACTATGATCCCGCGAAGATCGCGGAGAAATTTATGACTCTTTACGGTTCCATTCATATTTGGCCTGGAGCAGGCGACGGGTGTCCCCATCCATAGCCAGCGCCACCAGGCCGTGCGCGACACCGCAACTCCAGGACAGGTTCTTGACGACCCAGGCGGGCATGGTCAGCGCTGCGACCGAGGCCGGACAGCGCTGGTAGCAGACCACAAAGAGCGCTTCCAGCAGCGAGAACGGCACGGTCAGCAGCAGCGGCCACCAGGACTGCAGGGCCACGCCCGCCAGCCCGCCGCCGATCAGCAGGGCCAGCGGTACGTAGTCCAGCCAGCGGTAAGTGCGGGCGGTGAAGGAGAAGTACTGCTTCATGAAGCCGTAGCGGTACATCTGCCGGGCGTACTGGCGGAACGTTTCCCTGCTGTACACCTGTATCCGCATGCTGGGAATGTGCTTCCACTGATAGCGGGCGCCGATCCGGGACGCCAGTTCCAGGTCCTCGGCAAACCGGAAGTTCTCGTTGAAGAAGGCGTCTGGCACGATGTCCCGGTTGATGGCGCAGTTCCCGGCGCTGAACTGCATGATGCCGCCGCCGAAGAGACGGCGGATGGCATCGTCGTTCACTGCGATGGCCTGGGCGACCCGGGTCCGGTAGGCGGGCAGCAGGCCGCCGGAGATCATCGCGGCACCGGGATTGTCTCGAAACGCGGTGCCGATGGCCCTGGTCCAACCGGGTTCCGCCCTGTCGTCGGAGTCGATGAATGCCACCACGCTGGTCTGGCTCGCGGTGAGGCCGATATTGCGGCCCCGCGGTATCACATGCGAGCCGTTCCTGGTCACGGTGATGCGCAGCCGGGACGAGTAGCTAGCCACGATCGCGAGGGTCTCGTCCGTGGAGTCGTCATCGACGACGACCACGCCGAAGTCCCGATCGGCCTGGCCGACCAGGGAGTCTAGGCAGGCGCCCAGGGTAGCCGCGCTGTTATAGGTCAGAATGACCACGGTGAGCCCTGGCTGGAAAGCGGCGTTCGGCATCACGGCGGGGCTGCTACCAGGCCCCGGGTCGTTGCCTCGGTACAGGCCCTGCCGGACATGCATAACCAGACTCCCCCCGGACCGCATTCCGCTATCGAGCCGCCGCCTCGGAAATCGTGGACGGCGGATTCCCCCATGCTTACGTGCGCACCCTGGAGATTATATGCGCGTCCCTTAGATTGCATGCGCACCCTGCAGATTGCGAAACGCGGCCGCCCGCGTTGTCATTGTTGCGGCATATCCACACGGTTTGTCCGGCGTCGGCAGCGAAGCAGGAAATTGCACCTTTCCTAACCGAAGATGCCCCCAGAACGGCCAGCTCCGCCTCGGCGAGCCGCCGAGGCGGAGCTGGCACCAGGTGTGCGCTCCCTTGGTTAACCGATCGCGTTCTTCACCGCCGTGTAGGCCGGCTTATGCGCGCCTGCGGCGGTGAGCAGGCCGAACCAGTCCTCCGCATTGCTGGTGTCCGTCCCGTCATCCCGCCACGAGTACAGGTATATGCCGCCGATCCAGCTGGTTGCCTTCGCAGCAGCGATGGCCTGGGTGAACTCCGCGGCCTGCGAAGTCTGGCCGACTCCCCACGGACCACCGGACGGCGCGCCGGTCTCGGTGATGTAGATTCGCTTGCCGCTATCGCCGTTGGCTGCCATCACGCTACGGATGGACGGGCTGGTCTGGCTCATTTGAGACCACCCTGACCAGGAATCGTAGGTGTTCGGCAGCGCCGGGTAGCTGTAGGGGTGGTAGCCAACGCCGTCGAAGTGGCCTCGTGCTCCGTACGCGTACATTGCCTGCAGGTACGTGATCGCGTTGATGTTGGTGCCGTCGTTACTCTCCGGGGCGAGGCCGCCGGACAGGACGAACGCCGACGGGTCCACCTTCTTGATGGCCTTGTAAGCGGCGATCAGGTCTGCAGTGTAGGCAGCCGGATTCGGCGCGGGCTGCCAGAAAGCCGCGTTGTTCGGCTCGTTCCAGATCTCGAACGTGTTGACGCCCTTCGGCGCATACCGGGCAGCCACGTTAGCTGCCCAGTGCGCGTACTGGGCCGATGAGGCGGGCTGGGGTGAATCATCGCCGCTGGCGCCCTTCACCGCCGCCCATGGCGGGCAGCCATCTATGATCAGGTCAAGTGACATCCCCGCGGCCCGCACGGATGCGACTGCCTGATCCAGTTGTGACCAGTCGAACGTATTCTGACCGCCGTACTGGACCCAATCCCAGTTGGCGTCCAGCCTGATTTCGGTGATCCCGATCGCTTTCATGGCTGCGAGCTGTGCCGCCTGGGTTGAGGCCGACTCGCCGAGCAGGTCTGGGTCCGCCATGCCGAACTGCGTTACGCCGCCATCGGTCCCGTTGGTTTGGGTGACCGCGGCGAAGGCCCCCGTCGGGACGGCGAAGCTCGCGGCCAGCGCGCCGGCGGCCAGCAGGCCGGCCAGCGTCACGCCGCGGTGGCGGATGCCTCGGCGGGGGCGGATGTTCGCGGTGGCGGTGTTCCTGCTGTGGAGAGCCATTTTGATTCGCCTCTAATTAATGGGCGACTTCCTGCTCTCCACTTTTCTTTTTTCCCGCGGCAGTTCTAAGAGGAAAATTCCCTGTTCCCTTGGGGGTGTTATCCCTGTCTTTAAGGCCGGGGTAATTCGGCCCGGGTAATTCGGCCCGGGTAATTCGGCCCGGGTAATTCAGCCCGGGTAATTCGGCCCAGGTCTTTTGGCCGCTCTTTCCCTGCCATCGGATCCGAATGGCCCGGGTCCACCCGGGCGCAGCCGCGTAACCTGTGGCTACCGGCCTGGCCGACGGGCCGATCCACGCTGACAGGGCCGCCGTGACACGTGGCAGCGGGCTGCGCACCTTCCCGCGACTACGCAAAACAGGTGGCCTTTGGACTCTCCGTCAGCCTGACCCTCGCTGTAACGTCCGTTTCGGGTCGCAGCGGGGCCCTGATCCTGATGGCAGAAAAGCCATTTGCCTATTCGGTGCGGGCAGCATGGTCCCATGCACACTGCCACGCAAATTCGCCATTTCCGGGATGCTTATCGGCAAGTGACCTAGTGGCTCAAAGGCAAGCGTCCCAACTGGGCTGAGATTGGTCGGCTGAAGCTTCTGCTGCCTGGGGCGATACGCCAGTCTCGAGTGCAGTCGCCGTGATCACTGGACAGTGGTTGCAATTTAAAAAGAACCACATCGTCGGAACAGGGACGCATGGTCCGATCCGCCCGTCGAAGTACGAGACCAGGTCCAGTCAGGCACCGACTTCATCGGTTGAGTTGCTGATCAATGTGAGCCGGATATGCGTTTACGCGCCTTGGCGGCACTGAGCTGTGCTGAGCGGCGCCGTCCGGCAGCGCGGGCCAACGCGGCCCGCTGGTCGGGCGGCAGCTGGCCTTCGGGATCTGCCTCGCGCTCAATCCGCATGGCGATAGCGGTACGTGCGGCGTCGGCCTCGTCGGCGCGGGCCATCGGGCGTAACCAGCGAGCGTTCGCCGCGATCCTGGCGCGCAACCGGCACTGTTCCGGGGTCACCCGGCGGTCCTGCTTCCAGCAAGGGGGACGATCCACGCCGCTCCGGCCGCCTGCGCACGGTGCGTCGCTGTCGGGGATCAAGGCCGCCCCAGATGCCGAAGGGCTCATCAGCCGTGACTGGCGGGAAGCAGGCACTGAACGTACTCCAGAACGCCTGTCGTGCGGCAGCCGGGCGGCTCCCCGCTACGCGGCAGCGGCCGATTGCGGACGGGTCGCCGCCAGGCAGGGAGCGCACGTACTTGGCAGTATGGTCTTGTGACCGAGGGCGAGGAGCTTCCCGAGCGTGTTCTGGCCGCCTACGAACGAGCCGCCAGAACCGGTTTCCGGCTCGCCTGCGAGGTCGAAGTGGGGAGACTGCTGGCCGCCCTGGCCGCGGCGGTACCCGGCGGTGGCCGGGTTCTGGAGATCGGCACCGGCGTCGGCGTCGGGCTTGCCTGGCTGGTCCACGGCCTGGGAGCGCGCCAAGACGTGGAGGTCGTCACGGTCGAGCTCGACGATGCGGTGCGGCAGAGGGCGCTTTCGGCGCGATGGCCGCCGTGGGTTCGCTTCGAGTCGGGGGACGGGGCCGAGGTCGTCGGCCGGCTCGGCCAGTTTGACCTGATATTCGCGGACGCGCCCGGCGGGAAGATCTTCAAGCTGCGCCGGTCTGTGGCCGCGCTTCGCGAGGGTGGCGTCATCGTCGTGGATGACATGGACCTTGCCCGCCACGCAGATGAGCAGCTCCGGTCTGCCCTGGCCGTGGTGCGTCACCGCCTGCTGGAGAACGCTGAGCTCGTTTGCGCCGAGCTGAGCTTCAGCAGCGGCGTCATCGTGGCCGTCAAGCGCCGGCCGTGACCTTCCAGGCGCCGCGAGGCAGGGGACCTTCGCCGCCGCGGCCACGCCCGGGCGGCGCATCTGGACGTGGGTACCGTCGACCGTGGTGAGGACCCAGCGCAGAACGAAGCCGGGTCTTCCTTCTTCTCATCGGCAGCGACCACGAGCACGCCGCTCGGCGGTCCTGTCACTTCTGACCTGGCGTGCGATGTAGCTCCGGCTGTCACTGCCACACCTGCCGTCCAGGGCAACTCCGTCTCTCACGCCTGACTGCGGCGATGCAGTTGGGAGAGTTCCACGTACGTGGCGGCGTTGCGCTCGATCGCTGCGCGCTCCTCCTCGGACAGGTCACGCCGGACCTTGCCCGGCACTCCGGCCACCAGCACCCCCTCCGGGACCTGTTGCCCTTCGGCAAGCACCGCCCCGGCGGCGATGATCGAATAACGCCCCACGCGGGCTCGGTTGAGCACGATCGCGCCCATGCCGATGAGGACCAGATCCTCGATGGTGCACCCGTGGAGCGTCGCGTTGTGGCCAATGGTGACGTCTGAGCCAACGGACAGCGGCACGCCGGGATCGGCGTGCAAGACACACCCGTCCTGCACGTTGCTGCGCTCGCCGACGGAGACGGTGTCACGGTCGGCGCGGAGCACGGCTCCGTACCAGACGCTCGCCTCACCGCCGATGGTGACGCGTCCAATGAGCACAGCACCAGGAGCGACGAAGGCGGTTCGGGAGACGTCGGGGCGATCTTGGCCGAGGGCGATAACTGACGGCAAGCCGGTGCCGAGGCGGGGCGCAGGCTGACCGTTCATAGGCCGGCCCTGCCGATCACGTGCCGCGCTTTGAACATCTGCACGTCGCAGGTGCTCAGCTCGATCACCCGGACTGCGGTGCGCACCATCAGCACTTCCTTGGATCGCTGCTCCAGGCGGGTCTTACGCAGGGCCGCCGCTTCTCATGACACATCGTCCAGCCGCTCGGCTCCGGCGGCCAGCTCGTCCCTGTCCCGCTCGCGGCCGACGATGCCACGGTACTCGCTGCGGCGGCAGTGTGCGCTTCGCCCGAGCCAGGGCTGATTACCTAGCGTGAGAACGAGCGCCCTCCCGCCGGAACCGAGCGCTGATTCCTGGAGTCCAGATAGGCGACCGGGTGACCCGCCTGGACCTGGTCCGGGCACCCGGCAAACTGCCCCGCCTGGTCGTGCCCGCCGGCACGGACCGCAGCAGCGGCGTCCTTGAGGGCAAGCGCCGGCAAAACTCAGGAAACCCCCGCCACCATCAAGCCGACCGGGACCTATCCAGTTACCTCGACGGCACAGCCACCGTGCACCCCCTGCGCGATGTCGCGGCTGAATCGCAAGAGGCTCCACTTGAGCACTGCAGAGCCGGGCGGGCAGGTGTAGCGTAAAGCCCAGCCCATCAGGCGAAGCACCGAGAAAGCTGTATACCATTCGTTCGATGTGGGGGCTGGAATGAACGTGTCTATCCTGGCCTCCGGGAGCCAGAATGCTCCGGCCATCTCGGCCGGATCGAAGGCGGGGGCGATTGTAATCGGAGTCGCCTTCCTCGGCGTTGTGTACGTCGTGACGGCGTTAATTACCGGTCATTGGCGGCTCAAAGAGCTGTTCAACGGATTCGATGGCTTCGGCAGTACCTCGAAGCTCCAGTGGCTGCTGTGGCTAATCGTCATCCTCTTTGGTTACGTGGCCATATGGGTCCTGCGGGCCGAACAAGGTAACTACATAGCGCTGAGCGATATACCGGTAAACATCTTGACGGTGCTCGGCTTCAGTACCGGTACGGCGGCCGCCGCGAAAGGCATCACCGCCGGATATGTCCAGACCGGCAAGGTGGCGAAAACAGGGGTGCCGGCCAATCCGACCCCCGCGACCACCGGCGGAATCTTCCAGGACGACAGCGGCGGCCCCGAGCTGGCGAAGATCCAGTTGATGGCGTTCACGATCATCGGGATCGGGATCTTCCTCGCCACGGTTTTCCACCAGATCGCCATCGGCGACATCAAAGACGGCCTGCCGAACATCGACTCGTCGCTCCTGGTGCTGATGGGCATCAGCCAGGGCGGCTACCTTGGCAAGAAGCTTGTGACCTACGGTACGCCCGCCTTGTTTGCGCCGAATCCGCTTAGCGGGCCACCCGGCACCGCCGTCACGGTTGTCGGCAGTGGCCTGGGCGCTCAGCAGGGCAACAGCCAGCTGTTGCTCAACGGCACGCCAATCGCGGTCACCGCCTGGTCGGACACTTCCATCCAGTTCACCGCGCCCGCCGATGACCCGGCTACCGGTGTCGGCTGGGCCAATTTGCCAAAGGCGGTGCCGCTTGCGGTGTCGATGACGGGCCAGCTGAGCAACTCGGCCACGTTCAAAGTCACCTGATCAAGCTTGGTGCCCGCGCAGGAGTCTCCAGGCAGGCATACGGCTAACTTAGTGCGCCCTCCGGGCTCGTGGGTGCTGCTAACTCAACGCTCTCATTTCGGCATGACCGGTTTTCTCCGAGGCGTCCAGGGGGAGATCGCGCAGCGCCAGATCGACCTTATTTGTGCGCCTCAACCGATGATGGCCCGAGCAAGCGGATCGCCTTGCCTGCCGTTGCCCTTGCGATGCCGTAGGTCTGGCACAGCGTGCGAATCGGCGGGATGGGCCGCCGCGGCTCGATGTTAACGGACGTGATCTGGTCACGAAGGATCCCTGCCACCTGCTGGTAGATGGGCTCATCCCATTCCCTGTCGATGACCATCCCCGGACGGTAGCCAGCGAGAGTACCGCCATAGCCGCCCCCCGTCGCCCATGGTGACCATGTGCATAGCGTAGGCGGCCGTAGGACACCGCCTCTCACGCCGTTTGCGGGACCACGCCGCCAGTCAGCCACGGGCGCGAGCGGCTCTGAGGAGGTCATCCGCACTGCCCGATTTTCCTACAGTTAGTAACCAACTGGGTAAGTGACAGCGATGCCCGGGCCCGCGCAGAACGCCGGATCTGGTTCGCGTGTTCATTTGGTGATTCAGTGCCAGCGAGGTTGCCAGATTGCCTGTTATGCGCGGCATTGACCTGGGCAGAGGCCTGGTCAAGAGACTCGCGCGTCAACGGCGGTTCGAGCCGCCGTTGAGCTGATGGTCGGGACTGCGGCCCTGATAGCTGCGCACCGAGGACTTAGTCGCCTGCGCCAGCGGGTGCTGGCTGACGGATTGGGTGCTTACGCGGGCTTGCTGGCCGGAATGGCTGGTTGCAGACTTGCGTGGTGGGCCAGCTCAGGGGCGATCGGTGAGCCAGGGGCCGCGGGATGAGCCAGTCATCCGGACTCCTGACCGGCGTCTGCGGGTGTTCGTGAGTTCCACGCTGGGC
>Ga0302326_10027272_pt1 | contig 11521 bp, 13 predicted proteins | sample Palsa_T0_3_FD_202264 | JGI IMG/M metagenome (GOLD analysis project Ga0302326, IMG submission 202264) | Peat permafrost microbial communities from Stordalen Mire near Abisko, Sweden - Palsa_T0_3 | ecosystem: Environmental > Terrestrial > Soil > Palsa > Peat permafrost | place: Sweden: Abisko...
TCGCCGAGAACTTGGTAGGCGATGTGCACGCCGCCGCTTTGCGCATAGTGCGTCTGTGGCGGTGGGGGTGTGCGGTCGTCGCGGCCTGATTGTCGACTGCGCCGGTATTCGAGCGTCGAGTCCTGCCGCAGGATCCGCGCCTCGAGGTCGCGCAGCTCGGGTCCGGGCTCGATCCCGAGCTGGTCCACCAGCGTGGAGCGCAGCTCGCGGAACGCGCGCAGGGCGTCGGCCTGGCGTCCGGAGCGGTAGAGCGCCAGGAGCCGCTGATGCCAGAACCGCTCGCGCAGCGGGTGCTTCGTGGTCAGCGACTCGAGTTGCGCGATGGTCTCTCGGTGCCGGCCGCAGGCCAGCAGCGCATCCAGCTTCGACTCCAGCGTCCCGAGGCGTTCCTCCTCCAGTCGTGCTTGCTCCGCGCCGGCGAACGGGACGCCGTCGATGTCAGCCAGTGCCGACCCGCGCCACAGCGACAGCGCCTCGTCGAGGACCCGAACGGCAGTCTCTGCATCCCCACCAGCCAGCGCGTCACGTCCCCTCGCTGCGAGCTGCTCGAATGCCCGCAGGTCGAGCTCACCGGCCGTGACCCGCAGCACATACCCGGGCGGGCGCGTCTCCAGCCGGTCGGCCTCCCCCACCGTGCGGAGCGCCTTGCGTAGCTCCGAGAGCCGAACCTGGAGGTTGGCCGCGGCCCGGTCGGGCGCGAGTTGCGGCCATAGCTCCTGCATTAGCCGATCCGCGGACACCACGCGATTGGCGTTTAGCAGCAGCAACGCCAGCACCGCCCGGGTCCGCGAGCCGCCGACAGACAGCGACCGCCCACCGGCAAAGACCTCCAGAGGACCCAGGACGTGGAACTCCAGCGTGTGCCTCTCATCCGCGAGCGGCGCCGGACGGCGCCCAACCCGCCCAAGGAAAGCGTACCCAACGGCGGTATGCCAGCGGTAAGCCGGCCGTGAGCCCAGCGAAACGTCCGCAGGCCACATTGTCAGTCCCTGGCTTACTACTACCGAGGAGGCATCATGGTCACAGCCCACACCACCCTGACGAGAGGCTCGTCGCCAAATTCCGGGCAACCGACGCATGCGGAGCGCGCCGCGGCGCCGGATCTGCTGCGAATGATCTGGGGAATCCACATCTCCCGCTGCGTGTACGCGGTCGCCGAACTCGGGATCGCCGACCTGCTCGCCGATCGCCCGATGAGCTCGGCCGAGCTGGCCACGGCCACGGACACCCACGAGCCATCGCTCTACCGGGTCCTCCGCGCGCTCGCCGCGCTGGGGGTCTTCGACGAGCACGACGACCGCCATTTCACCTTGACCGTGGTCGGTGAGCGACTGCGTACCGGCGCTCCGGCCGGCATGCGCTCATGGGCCGTGTTCCTCGAGGCGCTCGGCGGCGTACGGCCCTTCGGTCACATCCTCGAAACGATCAAAACCGGAAGATCAGGACGGGAGATCGAGTTCGGGATCGACGTGTTCGGGTTCATCGCACAGAACCCGGACGCGGCCGCCATCTTCGACGCGGCGATGTCCGAGCGCACAGCCGCGTACGCACCCAGCGTCGCCGACGCCTACGACTTCTCGGACATCCGCACGGTCGTTGACATCGGTGGCGGCAAGGGGACCCTGCTCGTCGAGATCCTCCGACGCCACGCCCACCTGAGCGGACTCCTGTTTGAGATCCCGACCGTCGCCGCCCGGGCTGATGCAGTGCTCGATGCAACCGACATCGCCGATCGCTGCGGAGTGCTCGCCGGGGACTTCTTCGACCGGGTGCCTGAGAACGCAGACTGCTACGTGCTGGCAAACGTAATCCACGATTGGAGCGACGCTCGGGCAATCGAGATTCTCCGCAACTGCCGCCACGCGATGTCCAAGGCTGGCCGTGTTCTGATCGTTGAGCGCCTGATCCCGGAAAACAGCACCGACCCAGTCCCCACTCTACTCAGCGACATCAACATGCTCGTGCTCACCGGAGGCCAAGAACGCACCAACCCCGAGTACGCCCAACTCCTCAACGCCGCCGACCTCACGCTCGGGAACGTCCAGCCGGTCGCGTTCCCCTACGGCGTGATCGAGGGCCTGACGCGGTCGCGAGACAGCTTCTAGCGTGACGCAGCGACAAGATCCGTGCCGGGCGTGGGGCCGCTTGTCCGTGGACACGGCGCCCGTAATAGGGGAGCATGACGGGAGATGGCACGGCTCGTCGGTATCAACCATGTAGCGCTGGAGGTCGGGGATCTTGATGAGGCGCTTGACTGGTACGGGCGGTTCTTCGAGTTCGAACTGCGCGGCCGAGTCGGCGGGAGGATGGCTTTCATCGACCTGGGCGATCAGTTCATCGCGCTGGCGGCCGGGCGCACCCAGCTGGCCGATGGTGCGCGGCACTTTGGCCTGGTCGTCGATGACAAGGAGGCGGTCCGCAGCGCGATGCAGCGGGGCGGCGTCGAGGTCCAGGCTGCCGGATCGCTTGACTTCCACGATCCGTGGGGCAACAACGTCCAGGTCGTCGATTACCGAGAGATCCAGTTCACGAAAGCGACCGGCGTCCTCCGGGGCATGGGCTTGGATGGCCTTGAGAAGAGTGAGTCTGCGCAGCGGGAGCTCCGCGACAAGGGCCTGGCTGAGGCCGTAAGGAGCGACGGCGTCGATCACGTCGCTCCAGACAGCCCCGGCGGGGACCCGGGCGGTGCGGGCGACGGGGTCGACTGACACCCCAGTCGAGGCCTCATTTTCGGACTGTGGGACGTTCCCCACGCTCCAGGTGTGGAACATCCCGAACCGGTTTTTCGAGTGCTCCGACCCGGCTCGAACCGAGCGTTGGAGAGCCCGTGCCGCATCGCAGAAGCCGATCCACCTGCGCACCACGGCTCTGGGGGACAGAACTCCGGGGTGCGGCGGGCGAAACTCCGGGGTGATCCCCAGGTGACTTTCGCGCTGCCTCCAGCGAGGCTCTGATTATGAGCGTTCCTCAAGTACGCGCGCCAGGCAAGCGATGACGACGCCGCGCATGGTGCGCGCGCAGCTCGAGCTCAGCCCGGCAGAGGACACGGTCCGTGGACGGCTTGCGGTCGAGGGCGCCCCGGCGAGCGATTTCTACGGCTGGATTGAGCTGATCAATGTGCTCGAAAGGGCCATGAGTTCGCAGGGAGCGCAACCCGACCCGTTCCAGGAAGCCGAATGAGTGGGGTCGACGACAGACCTCGGATAGGGGACAGATGACGGTCGCGAGCCACCCTGGCGCCGGATATGCCGGACGAGACGATATTGCCGGCTCGGCGGCGGGCAACGGCGTCCCGTCCGCGGCGACGCTGCGCGGCGGCGGACTGGTGCAGCGGCGGAGCGAGCTCGCTGCGATCGAATCGGCCCTGAAACGCGCCGAATTCGGGCGGGGCGGGCTGGTGGTGCTGTTCGGGGTGGCGGGAATTGGGCGCTCGAGCCTGATTGCAGCGGGGGTGGAGGCTGCGCGGGCCAGAGAGTTCACGGTGTTGTGTGCTCGAGGGAGCGTGCTCGAGCGGGACTACGGGTTCGGCGTCGCGCGGCAGTTGCTCGGAGGGACGATCGCTGGGCTGTCGCAAGCCACGCGGCGCTCGCTCTTCGAAGGTGCCGCGGCCGGCGCTCGCGAGCCACTGGGATTCACGAGCGGTCCCAAGGCGATCCATGCAGAGTACGCCCAGATCACGGCGCTGCACTCTGTCGCCGAGCGGTTAGCGGCCGAGATGCCGCTGATGATCGCGGTCGATGACCTTCAGTGGTGCGATCGGCTGACGCTGGACTTTCTCTGCTACCTCGGCCATCGCGCCACAGAGCTCCCGATCGTGATCGTCGGATCATGGCGTCCTGGCGAGCCGCGGGCGCGCGCAGGGCGGCTGCAGGCACTCGCCGGCGACCGCGACACCCTGTTTCTCACGCTCGGGGCGCTGGACCGCTCCGGCGTCGCAGAGCTCTTGGAGCGCGAGTACCCCGGAGGCACGGACCGCGAGGTCGTCGATGCATGCTTCCAGCGCAGGGCGATCGGCTCGTGCGCGGCGGTGAGGATGGCAGCGCGGCTGAACTCGGCGCTGGCCGGATCGTCCTCCCAGGCGGTGAGCAGGCAACGGACGAGTTCGGAGCCGCGGGTCGCGAGCGGCGCGACCGCTGCGGCGGCGAGCCGCTCGGTGCAGGAGGGTGGGGGGATCAGGGCGGCGTCGAGCAGCCCGCTCTTGCTCTTGTAGTAGTAGGTGATCAGCGCAAGCAAGTGCTGAGACTTTCTCTCGGCCACCGAACGACCCCGAGGAGGACCGCCGATGCGAATTCTCAAAGACCAATGGGTGACGGCCAGCGACAGGACGCGTATCTGTGCGGACGTCTATCTCCCCAACGCGGATGGCGCGTATCCGTGTCTGTACGCGGTGTCGCCCTACCAGAAGGATCTCGCGTACCTGCCCGCGCACCCGGTGTTCCGATTCCGGGAGACCGGGCCGATCGACTGGTGGGTCGATACCTGCGGTTACGCCTACGTGCTCGCCGACCAGCGCGGCACCGGTCAGTCCGAGGGCGAGTTTGGCCTGTTCTCGGCGCGCGAGGCGGAGGATTTCCACGAGACGATCGAGTGGATCGCCGAGCAGCCCTGGTGCACCGGCAAGGTGGGGACGATCGGCGAGAGCGGCTACAGCATCAACCAGTGGCTGGCTGCGGCGACCCGCCCGCCGCACCTGGCCTGCACCCTGATCTACAACGGGTCCACCGATCTGTACCGCGACGCCGTCTACCACGCCGGGATCTTCTCGATGGGCTTCTACAACTTCTGGACGGTCGACAACGTCCGTGCCAGCGCGGCCATCGGCACGGGGACGCCGCCGCGTCCGGGCGGCATCGCGACCGACCTGCTTGGCATGGTGCTCGAGCACCCCCTGGACGGCCCGTTCTGGCAGGAACGGCGCCCGGACGTCGAGGCCATCGAGGCGCCCACGCTGGTGGTGGCATGGTGGTACAACATCGCGCTTCACACGCGCGGCACGCTGCTGGGCTACGAGCGGCTCATCTGCCCCAAGCGGCTGGTCGCACTCGCCGGCACCGACAGTCATGAGCGCAACTTCGATCCCGAGTTCCTCACCTCCCACCTGAAGCCGTGGTATGACCACTGGCTGAAGGGCGAGGACAACGGGGCGATGGGCGGCCCGCCGGTCCGCATCGACGTGCAGAACGGCGAGTCGCTGCGTTCCGAAGCGCAGTGGCCGCTGGCGCGGGCCGTGCCGACCGCGTTCTACCTGGATCCGGCGCCGGCCGGCGCGATCACCTCCGTCAACGACGGCAGCCTGACGGGTGTGCCACCCGCCGCAGACCCTGGCGAACCGACCGTCTACGCGTATCCGCGGCCCGAATGGACGGTCGGCACCACCGCCATCGAGCACGGAATCCCTCATCCCGCTCGAGGGCTGCTGACCTTCACCACGCCCCCCCTCGAGGACGATTTGGAAATCACCGGTCCGATCGCCGCGGTCCTCTACGTCGCTTCCGATCAGACCGACACCGAGTTCTTCGTCAAGATCTCAGAACAGCTCGCCGTGCCCGCCGCCAAGGGGTTTGTCATGCATCACCTTGCCGGCGACATGCCACCTCCATCGCAGATGGTCACCCGGGGCTGGCTCAAAGCATCGCACCGCGCCACCGACACCGAGCTCAGCACCCCGCTGCGGCCCTACCACCCGCACACCGATCCCGAGCCGGTGACACCCGGCGAGGTCACCCGCTACGACATCGAGGTCTGGCCAACGTCCTACCGCTTCCGCACAGGCAACCGCATCCGCGTCGAGATCGGCAACGGCGACTCAATGGTCGCCGACGGGCTCTTCCACCACTACTACGGCCACAAGGCGGGCACCGACCGTTTCTACCACGACGCCCACCACCCGTCGCATCTGCTCATGCCCGTCATCAGCAGGACCGACACGTCCCAGGAGAACTGATCGTGCCGTACATATATCCGATCCAGACCGAAACGATGTGCAGGAGGAGCCACAGGATGGGCGTGGATTTCGTGGCTCCATCGCTCAACGAGCAGCGACCTCGCGGCCGCGTCGTCTGTGCCCGCGTCGACGGCGAGGGAGTCAGCCGCGCACGCGTCGGTTTATGACGGTGCGCGAGCAGGCCGGCGCTATGGACGGTCGGATCGGCCGATCCCGCGCTTGATCACTAGGTTTTACTTCTCTCGTGGGACTCCGGATCGGATTGCTGCCGTTGGTAGCGGTAATTGCGTTAGCTGCGTGGGAGGCTCCGATCGCTGGCGCCGCAGGCTGGTCGCTTCAGCCGTCCCCGAACCCGCCGGGTGCAACCGACAGCGTGCTCTCGAGCGTCTCGTGCCGCACCCGAGCGATGTGCACGGCGGTCGGCCATTGGACCGACGAGCCATACGGTGGCGACGACTCCACTGGTCGGTTGAGCCAACGCCCGTGATCCCCCCGACCGCCTCTGGAACAGCCGGAGCTTTCACCGCGATCGCCTGCCCGACGCGGACCCCGTGCACAGCCGTCGGTTACCGATATTTGACGCTGGGCCCAACGAGCCCGGCTGCGGCTAGCCAGAACGACGTGCTGATCGAAACCTCCGGTTAGCAGCTCGATCGGCGCCCTGTGTGTGCGCAGCCGACCTTTTGTGATGAGATCTCGTTCGCGGCGGACCATCGAACGCGCGGGTTGGTGGTCCGGTCAGTCAGGAGCTATGCCGGCCCAGCGACGTCCGGCTCGTGGACGCTGTCGCGCGGTGACCGCGGCTTTTGACGCTTCGAGCTTTTCGAGCAACAGGGTCAGCATCCTGACCTCTTCGGGCTCCCAATCTGCCACGAACGAGGCGAACCGATCAAGGCCTTCTGCGGTCAGACGTTCCCACTCCTTGACACCCCCTGACGTCAGGGTAACGCGGCACGAGCGCCCGTCGGCCGGATCGGCCGTGACGCGCACAAGACCCGCGCTCTCGAGTTCACGAACCTGTCGAGTGACCTGGGACGGGTGGACATCTTGTGCGGCGGCGATCTCCGTGGGTCGAATGCCTGCGCTCGCAGCGATCACCTGAAGGAGGCTCAGCGTGCTCGCACCTTTCTTCTGACGCCGGGCTCGGTCAAGCGCCGCGTTGGTCACGAACAGCGCCGCAACCATGGAGCGGACATCGTCCCTGCTCGCCTTCATGTCCTTCAGAGTATAGTTGATAGACGCAATCAATTGCACGCCAAGAGTGGAGCCAGTCATGAACCCGATCGAGAAGGTAATGACGAAGCGGAGCACCCAGTTCAAGGTTGTCCTGGCCGTCGCTGTGTTGGTTGTTCTGCTGTTGGCGACGGGCTCGTCCGTCGGATCCGTCTGGCCGATCCCGGTGATCGTGGTCGTCCTCTGGTTCACCCTTCAGAGGGGTCTCCATTACGGCCATCACCGCGCGCGGTAGCACGACGCCCACGAGTCACATCCTGCGTAGGATTTGACCGGCGCGCCGCGCGTGACGGTCGACGAGTCGGGCCGTTGGCCGATGGGGATGGAGTCCCACGAGGATGGCCGTGAGCCCGAAGCCAACGAGGGGAAGGGTGATGGCGACACATTCTCTGCGTTCCACCCAGGAGTCGATCAGTCCGGGCGTGATTGATCCGCGGCGGCCGCCGGCGCTGACGATCGACTCGGGTGACGAGGTCATCTGTCCGAATACGTGGACGCAATGGGGCGATCAGGCGCGCTTCGGCATGTCGTTCGCCGATCGGGAGCCGCTGCGGCGGCAGTTTCCGGCCGGGCCCTATTCCAACCTGGGCCCGGTCGTCGTCCGGGGGGCGGAGCCGGGAGACGCGCTCGAGTGCGAGATGCTGCGCACGTATCCGATCGACTGGGGGTGGAACTCGTTCCCGCTCGGCGTGGGGGCGCTGCCGGCCGATTTCGACGAGCCCTACGTGCATTACTTCCGGTTTGACGAGACGCGCACCCATGCCGAGTTCGTTGACGGCATCCGGATTCCGCTCACGCCATCGATGGGTGTCTACGCGGTCGAGCCCGAGGGCGACGAGCCGGTCAGCGCGATCCTGGCCGGCGCCTATGGCGGCAACCTTGACCTGTGGGAGCTGACCCAGGGCACCTCGCTGTTTTTGCCGGTGTTCAAGACGGGGGCTCGGGTGTGGACCGGTGACGCCAACGCCACCCAGTGCGATGGCGTCGTCGACCAAACCGGGATCGAATCGGCGATGGAGGAGTTGCGGGTCCGCTACACGGTGCACAAGACGGTGACCCTGGCGGGTCCGACGATCGAGACCCCGACGCATTGGATCGTGATGGCGTTCGCGGACTCCCTGGATACAGCGTTACCGCAATGCGTGCGGACCGCGATCGGCTGGCTGAGCGAGCACGGCGGGCTTGACCGGCGTGACGCCTACGCGTTGTGCAGCATGGCTGTGTCGTTTCGGGTGACCCAGTGGGCCGATCAGACCGGCTCGGTGTACACGTCAGTGCCGCCGCGGACGATCCACGCCCTCATTCCCAAGACGGTGCTCGGGGACACGGTGCTCGGCCGCGTCCAGGCGTCGATGCGGCCAGGCGCATGACGCTGACTGCCGAGGACTCCATCGCGATCCTGCAACTGGTCGCGCGCGCTGACACGCTGGCCACGGCGCGCGACGCCGACACCTACGTCGGCCTGTTCACCGCCGATGCCAGCATGAGCGGGGCGATGGGCGCCGCCACCGGACGCGAGCAGCTGGGCCAGACGGTCGAGCGTGTGTGGGCCGGGGAGCCCGTCGGCACGCTGCATCTGACGCTCAATGCCGTCATCGACCATGACGGTACGGACATCGTCGTCAACAGCGTGATGCTGATGGTCGGGCCGGGCGCCGTTCCGACGGTGCTCGGCGCGGCGGATGTGCGCCAGAGGATCGTGAATACCGCTGTCGGCTGGCGGATCGCCGAGCGGACCATCTCGGAGCATGATTTGCGTTCTGGTCAGGACACCAAACCCTCAGGAGGATGAGATGGGAACAGCCGAATCACCCCAGCTCGGATTTGCGTCCGATATCAAGCTGCTGTTCCGGGAAAAGGACCGGAACGCGATGCTCAGGGCGTTCGATCTGTGGTCCTACGCCGACGTCGTCGCTCACGCCGAGCCGATCGCGCAGCAGTTGCGCGAGGGGACGATGCCCTGCGATGGCGCCTGGCCCACGCCGAGACCGGCAAGGCGCCGTCGCGAATCAGAGTCGAGGACCTCGACGCAGCATTGATCGGCGCGTTCCTGGCCCACCTGGAAGACGAACGCGGCAACAGCGTGCGCACCCGCAACGCACGCCTCACCGCGATCCATTCCTTCTTTCAGTACGCGTCACTGGAAGCCCCTGACCACGCCGAGGTCATCCAACGCGTGCTCGCGGTCCCGCAAAAACGGTTCGACACCACGCTGATCTCCTATCTGCAGCCGCCAGAGGTCGAAGCGCTGCTGGACAGCCCCGACCGCGCGACCCGGATCGGCCGACGCGACCGCGCGCTGTTGGTATTGGCTGTGCAGACGGGCCTGCGCGTCTCCGAGCTCGCAAACCTCCGCTGCCAGGACCTGCAGCTCAGCACCGCGGCGCACGTCCGCTGTGACGGGAAAGGCAGAAAGGAGAGGTGCACGCCGCTGACCAAATCGACGATCGCGGTGCTGCGGAGCTGGCTACGCGAACTCGGTAGCCAAGAACACGAACCGCTGTTTCCCAGCAGCAGCGGACAGCACCTGACCCGCAGCGCGATCTGGCGGCTCGTCGTCAAACACGCCGCCAGCGCTGAGGATCGCTGCCCTTCGATCGCTGCGAAGCACGTCACTCCGCACACGCTGCGCCACACGGCGGCGATGAATTTGCTGCACGCCGGCGTTGACCCCGCGGTCATCGCCCTGTGGCTGGGTCACGAATCCCTCGAGTCCACCGCCATCTACCTCCACGCTGACATGGCGATCAAGGAACGCGCACTCGAACGCACGACCCCCCTCAACGCGAAACCAGGACGCTACCGCCCACCCGAAGACCTCGAGGCGTTCCTCGACCAGCTCTAACTATGTTGCCCAGACCAGGGCGATCTCCCCGAGAGCTGACGGCTGACGACAACCCGCCACATATTTCGGGGCGCACCATAAATCGCGAAATCACGACACCCCACCGGCGTGGACCGATCGCAGCTCGCGACGATCCGGGCGGCGTGCTCGGCCGGCAGCGCCTTCGGCAGCCGCACCAGGCTCCACGCCGGCAGGCGTGGGACCGCGGCGCTGAGATCCTCGCCGATGAGGCCCTCGACCAGCAAAAACCGCAACAGGCCGCGCAAGCTGCTCACCAGCCGCATCCCGCCCCATCGGCTGCAATGCCGGCACTCGCCGAGCAAAAACGCGGTGACCTCGCCCGCCGTCAGCGACGCGAGCACGCCCGTGTCGGGATCGACCCGCCCGGTCAAGAACGACCGTCCGATCCGCGAATACCAATAGACCGAGGTGCGGTTCGCGGTCCCGCGCTCGCGCGCGAGATACTCAACGAACCGGGCGATCAGCAGATCAACCTGCGTCGGGACGAGCACGGCCGCCGGCTCGACGAGCCCGAGCTCAAGCAGATACGCCAGCACGTCGGCCTCCGAAGCCGGCGAGAACCACCGCCCCTCAAACCATCGACTCTCGCGCCGCCATGCCGCCCGCGCGCCGGTGACCAGCGTCTCGAGCATGCCAGCGTCCAACTCCTCCAGCCCGACCCCGCGCCTGTCCATCCAGCGGCTCAACTCCAACACCAGCCGAATCCGCGTGCGCACGCGGTTCGGGCTATAGCCACGCTCGACCAGCTCGCCCCACAACCCCGTCGCCACCGAAGCCAACGGCCCCTCGACCCGCAACGCCAGATACCCACCCACGACCGTCCTCCTTCGCCGAACAACAGAACAGACGAAGGAAACCCCGAGACGCCAGCTCGCGTTATGCCGAGTCACGCGCGTCCGGACCCCACCGCTCAGCAGGCAGAACCTCACCTCCAACCCCCGCGCCTCGGCATAACCGGCGCCTCCGCACAAAACCATAAGGGTGGGGTGACCAAGACGACCTCGACCGCGAACCTCGGCGCGATGCTCGCCGAGGCCGGACGGCGGGTGCTGATCGTCGACTGCGACCCGCAGGCGAATTTGAGCGAGGCGTTCGGGTGGACCGACGAGCTGCCGGGGGAGAGGCTCGAGGACCTGCTCACGCACCCCGAGGCTGCTACCCGGTACATCCCACCGCAGGCGTTGCAACCCGATGTCGCACACGACCTCTCATGGCGTGAGCGGCTGCGGATCATCCCCTGCACCGACGCGCTCGCCGATGTCGCCGCCGACCTCCCCACCGGCGCCGGCGAGGGCTACGAGACCCGCCTGCGGCAGATCCTCGAACCGCTGCGCCCGGGGTTCGATTTCGTGCTGCTGGACACGCCGCCCGGGCTGGGGAACCTGTCCGGGATGGCGGTGCTGGCGGCGGACGGGCTGTTGATCCCGGCGCTGGCCGCCGACCTGGATGTTCGTGGTGCCGGGAAGTTGTAGGACCTG